>Ga0181556_1000198_pt1 | contig 65023 bp, 42 predicted proteins | sample 011ome_14_FD_148651 | JGI IMG/M metagenome (GOLD analysis project Ga0181556, IMG submission 148651) | Coastal salt marsh microbial communities from the Groves Creek Marsh, Skidaway Island, Georgia - 011505AT metaG (spades assembly) | ecosystem: Environmental > Aquatic > Marine > Intertidal zone...
CCCGGCGAAGCGACGCCGCCTCACTGTGCGCCACGCATCCCGGTGCTCGCCCAACGCTTCCGCGCGACAGACACGCACGCAATGGTACGTGCGCCCTACGCCCGCTTTTCACGCGAGACCTAGTCGTGCCGCCGCGCGGCGGTGTCGTCGTAAAGTGCGTTGGATTGGATCTCGTTGCTAACCACTCTTTGCGCTCTTGTCTCTCGCGTTCGCGCGCACGCACAGGTCAACGTTCGCAGTTTGAGCGACGTGAATAAAGACGACGAGGACGAGCGACGGGGCGATGGGCCAGACCCGCAAGAGTGGTACACGGGTGGGGCATCGAGCGGGCAGTCGGTCATCGACCCGAGGCAGCGTCCAGAAACGCGTCTCGGACAAATGTTCGACTCCGCGCGTGCACACGGCGTGGGTGAAGGCACGCACGAAGATTTAAATCCAAACGAGCGCGGTGCTCGCGGTGCGCGGGTGGCGTTTCAAGGGCGCGCGCGCACGCTTGGGGGCGACGCGGCGGCGGAGACGGTGGAGGTCGGCGACGCGGACGTCGCGGCGGATTCGAATGCGATTCAGAGCACCGTCGTGACGTTCTGGCAGAATGGATTTACCATTGACGACGGACCGTTGCGCGGTTTTGATGATCCCGCGAATGTGGCGTTTATGGAATCCATCGCGCGCGGCGAGGCGCCGGCGGAGCTTTTGCCTCGGGATCGAAACACGCGAATGAACATCAATTTGATGCAGCGTCACGAGCCTTACGTGCCACCGGCGGAACCTAAATACAAAGCATTCGGTGGTTCGGGGCGTACGCTCGCAAGCGAGCCGACGACTGCACCGCCACCGTCAGCTGCTGGCGCGAGCGTGGGCGACTGGACCGTGGACGAAAGTCAACCGACGACGTCCATTCAGATTCGTTTACGCGACGGTAGCCGACTCGTCGGAAAGTTCAACACCTCACACACCGTGGCACACATTCGTTCGTTCATTGCCAACTCGCGACCGTCGGAATCATTCGCGTACGCGCTGCAACTCAGCGGATTCCCGCCCAAGACGTTGGACGACGACGCCCACGTCATCTCCGACGGTTTAGCAGGCGCAGTCGTCATCCAGCGCTAGTTTTCCACGCCACGCGTGCGCTCGCGCATACAACATTAGCTTACATAATTGTCGTTGTGAATTACACATTTTGAACGTGATGCACGCCGACGCGGTCGGTCTGGCGGTGGTCTCGAGCGCGCGTTCAGACGGTGACTCAGCGTGGATAAAAGGCATCCACAGAGCTCTGCAAAGCCGCACTGTGCGACGCACTTTGCACACCATGCGCGCGCACACCGCACAGCACGCTCACGCACACGCGATGGTATCACCCACGCGCTCGCGCCGCCGCGCTCGCGCCGCGCGCCCTGTGGCTCGTCCCGCGGTGCCCCAGTACGGCGACGCCACCTTTGACGCCGTCGTCCGCGAAGTCTTCGACGCCGGCGACGAATTCGTCGCCGATCCCGAACAAGCGCGCGTGCTCTGGGACGACGGTTGGGATTTCCTCGACGTGCGTTGCGACGTCGAGCGCGAGTTTTTCGGCGAGTGTCCGAACCCGCCCAAAGGCACCGTCGGCGGCGTCGGCGAGGTGGTGGTCGTGAGCGGTCCCGAAAAAGTGCGCGTCGTCCCGCTCGTGACGGCGACCGCCTATCGATACGACAGCACCGCGAAGGCCAAGGTAATGCAAGGCCAGGCGCTGAATCCGTCGTTTGTCGCCGACGTTGAGCGATACTTTCCGGATAAGAAACAGTCGAAAATAATAGTCGTCTGTAGCGACGGGAGGCTGCGCGCGGTCAAGGCGTTGGAGGCGCTCGAAGACGCCGGGTACGAGCGATTGGTGCTCTTACGCGGTGGGTTCAACTTGTGGAATCGTGGATGGACGAGTAAACTGAGTCGGCGAATTCCACATGGCGAATTTATTAGCGATTATCGTAAGCCTGGGGATGTTCAGCAATTTAGTCGCGGTTCGAGCGCCTCCAACGCCGGCGACGCCATCGAGTTTGGGCCGTGGGTCGATCCAAATGACTGGAAGCCCGTGCTCGAGAGCGCGGCGTAGCGCGAGAACACTAGAATTGTATGCGTACTGTAGTACTTTGATATTGAACAACGTGACGTGGCGTCGCGGCGCCTACGCGGCGGCGGCAAAATGCGTAATCATGGTTTGACGAGACGGCGGCAACGCTTCGACGTATGGCGCCATCCACGCCTGACCGAGCGTCGACTGACACGCGCCGAGGACCCGAACCGCGAGCTGACGCACCGCGACGTGGTCGCTTTCGCACGCCGCAACGATGGCGCGAATGATTTTTGGTAACGCGCCTTCTAACTCACGTGTCGACGCGTGGCTGACCATCATGCGTACGCACGTCAGCGGCGCTACGGCGGCGGCGCTCGCGTCGTTGAGCAACGGCGCCAACGCGACGGCAGCGTCGTCGGCGCGCATGCCACCGTCTCGCTCGAATATGCTCCGCATGACGTACACGGCGTGCGCGGCGACGATGGATCGCGAGTCATTCAGCGCGGCGCACGCGCGAGGCGCGACCAAGGCGAGATACGGCGTAAACGCTTTGACGTCGCTCGACGCCGCCCGGGCGACGGCGAGTAAACCACGTACGACGCGCGCCTCATCGTCGTCGCGCATGTCTTCTAAAGCGCGAACGATACGCTGCCCGATGCCGACGTTTGGTGATTCCGGGGATGTGCTCGTGGTCGTCGCTTCGACGTACATAGATTCATACGAAGCGCCATTCATGAACGAAGCGACGTTTTGATTCTCGAAACCGTCGCGCTCGAAATCGTCGTCGTCGACGTCGTCGGCGACGCGATTGAAGCTCTTCGGCGCACCATGCGGCGTTCGAGTAACTTTCGGTTCCGCGCGAATCGGCGGCTCTTGTAAATCAACGAGAGATTGCAGCGCTTGAGCAAGCTTTGGCGCGCGCCGCTCGACGGCGTCCATAAATCGTACGCGCGCCGAGTACTCGTACAACGCGTTGACTCTTCGCGGAACCACCGCGCCGTCCACGTGCGAATGAATGGCGGCTAAATTCGCCGCCGCGGCTTTTGCCATCGTCTCGTCGATGTCACTGACCATGTCACACACCATGTCGATCCACGCCTCGATCGTCGTCGTTACGCTCGCCGGATTGAACGCGACTTCGCCCGAACCGCCGCCGCGACCGCAAAAGACGTATAATGCAAATTCTAAAACACCCGTCTTCACGCGCGCCGTCGATGCGCCTTTCAACGCGCACAACAGCGCGGGTGCCAGGGCATTCGGCTCGTACACATCGCCAAACGACGCCAAGCATTCAGCGGCGAGCGCGCGCGTCGCTTCCCGAGCATCCACCAAGCGTTCAAACGCGCTCGAGCACGCGCTCGGCAGCGACGGGCGAAATTCGTCCCGCGCGACGTACGCGAGCGTGGACATGGACTCGAGCGCGGCGTCGCACACGAGTTCGTTAGCGTCGGCAGCGTATGCGAGCAAAAGCTTGACGATTTTGGCGACGCGTTTTGTCGCTTGCGCTTCAAAGCGCGCCGCTTGAGAGCCGTGAATTCGAGCATCCGAGGCGTCGAGCGCGTCTCGCAGTCGCGCGCTCGCCTCGACGCGCCCGGCGCGGTTGCCCGCGCGTTCAATGTGCTCGGCGAATTCAATCGCAGTGAATACATCCCGTGTCGGGCGCGATGGCGCCGGCGCCGGGACGTCGTCGACGGGGACGGGCGCCACGCGGGACGCGCCGCCGAGCCGACGCGTGGCTCTGGACGCGCTTCTCGAGCGGTCGCGGACTGATGCGTGCTCATCGGCAGTGTCTCGCTGTGCGCGTCCGCCGCGTTGATCGCTCGTGACTTCTGAGGCACTATCCATAGACATCACATCTTGCGCACTTCCCGAAAGCTTGGAATCGACGCGCGCGAAACCATCGCGACTCGACGACGTCGGCGACGTCTCGGATAAAATTTCAACGCACGCCTTTGCATTGTTCCGCACGGTTGCGTCTGCGTCACTAATGCACGTTTGTAACGCGTCACCAATGCACTCTAAATATTTCTTGTTCAAATCCCATGTTTGTAAAATCAAACTCAAGTATTCAACCGCGCACGCGCGCGCCTTTGGCGCTCGCTCTTCGCGCGCCGCCGCGCTCAATTTCATCACAACCTTTGGCGATTGACAGTGCGCAATGATACCTTTAATACCCGCATCACCGCTCTCTGCGATGACACCGACAGTAATCACCGTCGTTTTCAACAACGCCATGATAAAATGCTCGGCATAGGGCTCAAACGACGCCGTGGCGTGTCGAGCCAACGCCGCGAGTAAATGCGACGCTTGCTTCACCACGGCGCTACGACGATCATTCACCTGCGCCGTGATCGCCTCCTTTGCCTTCCCAAGCGACGACGTGAACGCATCCTCAAACGCCACGCTCCCACCACCCAGCGCGATGGCTTCCAAGCGCACCATGGCGGCGATGCGCTTCAACCAATCCTGCTCTGGATGCAAATCCCGCGCCGCCGCGTGCATCGCGCGTTTGAGCTCGTGTTCATTCGAAATACGTTCCGGCGGCGGCGGCACCAATCCATCCGCCACGACCGCCGCCGCCGTCGAACGCAGTGGAACATCGTCCGCGCACTCCGTCGCCGTCGTCGCCGTCGTCGTCGTCGTCAACAGCCGTTCGAGCGCCTTGGCGTGCTGCGGCCGCAAATCGTTCCTCGCCAACTCAAATTCCTCAGCCGTCGCCTCTGGAAACGCCGCGCGCGCCGCGCTCGCGCACGCAAACGCCGCATCGCGAACCGCCGATTCTCTGTCGCCCATCGAATCGCACGCGCGTTTAAACATCTCTCGCGCGTCGTCTTCTCGCGCGCATCCGCGCGACAGCGTTCCACTGAACACCTTCAACGCGCTCTCTCGCGCGCGCCAATGCGCGCGCGTCCACGCCGAACCGAGCCTCGCCACCGCGTCGCTCGCGCGCACGCACCGCGCCGCGACGAATGCCTCGAGCGTCGCCACCGCGTCGGCGCGCACGGCATCCTGCGCCGACGCCGCGCGCGCGAAGACGTGCGGCCACGCGGATGCGGCGCCCGCGGCACACAGCGCGTCCGCGTCGGCGCCCGCGCGCGCGACGATGGCACGCATGGCGATGAGCGCCGAGCGCGCTTTGAATGCGTTCGCATCGCGCGTCGCGGGCTCGAGCGCGCGCAGGGCGTCGCTCGGGGTGGGCGTCATGGTGTGACAGCTGGAATTTGAATTCAAATCATCGTCATTCGTCGACGCTCCATCGTCGCTCGATCGTCGCCGGGCGCGCGCTCGAGCCCGCGAAGGATAACGTCGCATCATATATCGCATCATTCATGTCGCCGTTAACGACGCTGCCGCCGAACGTGGAGGCGAACGTCGATGCGCTGCTCACGCAGTGCGCGCAAATGTGTAGCCCGCACGCGCCGCCGGGGGAAAGCGCCATCGTCGCCGTGCTCGATGCGTTCTTTGGGTTCCTAGATCGACGCACGGACTTTTTTGCCGACCCTGCGCGCGCTGGGGAGGCGGTGCGCGCGGCGTTGGCGAAGCGAGGAGGGAAGGATGGCGCCGAGGCGGCGCGCGCGGCGTCGGCGCGCGACGAAGCGATCGAACGACGCAAGGCGGAGGAAGACGCCAAGTTACGCGCACGATTGGCGAGAGAGCAAGAGGAAGAGGCGAAGCGCGTAGAACGATTGCGGGCGAAGACGTTGGAGATGGAGATGGAGAAGAGCAAGGGGAAGATTGTCGACGTGACGGATGAGGACGCGACGGCGGCTACGTCGGCGGCGAACGTGGACGCAACTGATGCGCCAGTTGCGGAGGGAGCTGGCGATGGGGATGAAGACGATCCACACGCGTTGCAGCCTGGAACGATGATGCCGAACCGTGGGAACGGTGGGGATGCAGAGAAGTATTCGTGGACGCAGACGCTCGACGACGCGGACGTCCGCGTTTCAGTTCCGCCCGGGACCAAAGCAAAGCAAATCTCATGCGAGTTCACGAAGAATACGTTTACGTTTTACGTCAAATCTCCCGATGCGGTGAATGGTCGAGGTGAGCCGGTGATTGAGGGTGAATTCTTCGCCCCGATTGCCGTCGACGAGTGCTATTGGACGCTCGAAGACGGCGCCGTCGTCAACGTATTTTTACAAAAGCAAAAGGGCATGTTGTGGTGGCCCCACGTCTTGACGTGCGATCCGAAAATCGACGTTAAAAAAGTCGAACCCGAAAATAGCAAGCTGAGCGATCTCGATGGCGAAACGCGGTCGACGGTGGAAAAAATGATGTACGACCAACGACAAAAGTCGCTCGGGTTGCCGACGGCTGACGAAGAAGTCAAGCAAAACGCATTAAAATCCTTCATGGCGGCGCATCCGGAGATGGACTTTAGCAACTGCAAGTTCGATGGTGTCCCTGGTGGGTTCAACCCCGGCGCTTCGACATAGCTTGACGCGCGTGTAACGATCTCGTTCGTCTTCAATTGAGCTCTATCATTCATTCAAAATTCTAAAATCCGCACCTAAAACCCCTTTCGCTGCCACGCGCGCGCGCTCACGCGTCCTCCTCATCCGCGGCTTTTAAATACATCACATTGTTACATCTAATCAGCACCTCCCCGAGCATGCCTTGCGACTCGCCGTCGACGTACTCCTCCGCGGATGCGAGCTGCACGTTCATGTACGCATCGGTCGACACCAAAAACCCGCGGTACTCCATGCCCCACTTCAGCTTCACCGCCACCTTCTTACCAGTGAGCTGCGCGAGGAAAGGCTTGGGGTTGATCGGGGCGCTCATGTCGCGACGACGGCCGAGTGCGCGAGTGATGCGGCGATTTGTGACGAGCCCAGTAGGGTTGCGGGCGCACGGGCGCACCCAAAGACGTCACATTCGCGCGCGCACGCGAGCATCGCGCGCGCGATGTGGGCGACGCGCGCGCGGATATGCGTCACGCGCGCGCCACCTCGCGGTTGGCGCGCGCCACGGCGATTGGCGCGCGCGTGCGGCGCGCTGGTGCGCGCAGAAGTGTTCGATTGCGTGCTCGTCGATGGGCGCGTGTGCGCGGTTCGCGACGTGACGCGCGACGATGACGCGCTCATCGTCGCCGCGCTCGCGCGCGAAGACGCCGAAGATGGGGTGTGGTTTGAGGACGACGCTGTTGAGGCGTTTGTGGTGACGAGGGAGGCGTGCGTGGTGGTGCCGAGTGAGTATTCGCAACGCATGCAACGAGACAGGGTGAAAAATCCGCACGGCGAACACGCGGAAGACTGTTGGATCATCGCGGACGACGACGCGGTAGGGTCGTGATCACCCGCGTGCGTGTGTGTGGTGGATTTGGATGCGTGCGTGGGCTTGAATCACACGCACGCGACGGTGAGGACGTCGGCCGCTTGTACGTGTATTATTTTACATCGAGACACAGTTTGTGTCTCGATACCTAGAGTAGAGTAGCTAGAATTATTTGATTATGCAATAGATGCATGCCATGCTAACGCTTTGACGGTCGTGATCGTCCAAGAAAGCCAAACAAGTCGCATTTAGCGAGCGGCGCGCACGCGCAAAACGCTCTCAAGCGAGAAATTTTGGTTTTCGGCTCATCTAAACCAAGGAACGCGCGAAGCGTCATGTGCACTTTCGGTAAGCCACATCCATTGAGCTGATCTAAATACCTCTGCAATGTCACGGTGCGACACGCGACGACGTGCGGGTCGACGCTCAAGCCGACGTCAGAGCCGATGATGTTCTTGGACATGTGCATGCAGTTGTAACAACCGCCAGCGTTTAATGTCTCATGCAAGCGCTTGAAATCGTTAAAACGCTTTTTAACGATGTATGGCGCACCATCCGCGGTTTGTACCAAGCACGAGTACTGCGTGTGCGCGACAATGTCAAAGGCATTGGCGAGCGCTCGCGGGCTTTCGTTGTTTGATTTCACGCGCGACGCAACGACGGTGACGTCAAAGGCATTCGTCGACGTGCCTCGTCTAAACAATGGGATAGTGAAATTTGCTAATATCAATCCCGAGCGCGCGCCCATGCGCATTTCACTATACCACGTTTGTGGCGACGAGGTTGCGAGCTCGCCTAATATTTTGCTCTCTACGGGCGCACCGCTCAAACGCTGCGTCGGTAACACAGAATTTGCGACAAACAGCGCCATCTTAATAGCCTTTTCGCTAGGCGGTTTTCCCGATTCTCGTCCACCTTCACCGAGAAGGAACGTTTCTACGCGTGATTCGACGGTTACACCTTCGACAGCGAGCATCTTCAACGCGCCCGACGTCGCCGGCTTGATGCGAAAGACTCGCATCAATTCGTCGTACGTCACGCTAGACGGCACGCTGGGGTCCGCGTTTTCGCCTCTTAGCCGCACGATGGCATCGAACGAGTCACTAATTTTGCGAGTTTGATATTCTTTGTCCACAGGAGTGTCGACGTCATAGAACTCGTCGTACATGTACGTCGAGCGCGTCATGTGGTCAAGAGCGCTTCGCGAAATTTGGCACCCTTCAACCTGATTTTGAAGCTGCTCTAACAGCTCGTAAAAACTGTTGAGATCGTTCAGCGCATCAGCAGTCACCGCACGTTCGGCGACGCGAATAGTTAAGCTGTCGAATTTAGATGGCGCGTCTCGACCGATAATGATGGCGTCGAGCAATGCGTCGGAGACTTCGTGCATTCGCGCCGCACAGTCATCAAATACGTCGCACAACGACTTCGAATCGGCTGCCATGAGCGTAGCTTTCATCGACTTGAGCATCACCAACGCGAATGGCGTCAGTATCTGCCCGCCTTCGAGAATCAAAGCGTCCCAGAGACGTAAAGCACTCTCTGTCGGTAAAACGCCTACGCCTAGGCGAGTAAACAATCCAGCAACCACGAGCGCCGGACGGCAATCACCAGCCACACAGTGCGCATGCAATTCAGGCTCACTCATGTTGATTTCTAAATCGACGCATTTACCTTCGCTGTACAGCGGAATCATCGATCGAGAAACGACGTGTGGGACGACGTCTTCGACGAATCCAGCGAGCATCCAAAACGAGGCCTCTTCGTCTTCGGTGAGAAGCAGCATAATCGCCGCCGGGACGACGAAGCCAGCGCAATACCCGTGCGGACTTCGAGCGGCGGCGGCGATGAGAATACTCTGCAGTGTGCTGAGCAAGCAGTATCCCACGCTTGGATGTTCGACGTACCCGGAGCCAGACGCCATGCTCGCCAAGGAGTGCGTCGAGTTTTGCCTAGAATGACCACGCGACAACGCCTCTTGATCGACGCAAAACCTCGGATGCGTTGGAAATACTGCACCAGCGTCGGTTTCAATCATTTTTATCTCATCCTCGCTCAACGTCGTGCGCCCTTGTTCTAAATATTGATAAAAGGAAGTACCGCTCGCGTTTTGTTTGACGTGGGCTTTAAGCTTCTCAGCCCAGATCTCTGCTCGATGGTCGGGATGCACACCATTCACCGCCAGCGCTAAACATGCGTCTCCACCAATATTCTGCTGCTTGCGCGCGCACTTTCTATAAACGTCAAGATATTCACCCTGGTGACTCCGATGTTCGGCGCGAGACATTCGGGCCGCGTCCTCTTCGACGTGCAGCGCCTCTGGAATTTCAAATCCCAAAACATCGTACATGACATCCGCGAGTTCATCCTCAGAACTCGACAACGCCGTCACGGTATTTGCATCTGAGTAAGCTTCGGCTTCGGCCTCACGTTTGGCAATCTTCGCCTCGTGATACGTCGGCGGATATTCGCTCGCGTGCGAAAACGGCGAAACGTCCTCATCGATGCTCTCCAACGCATCGCCGACTCGCACCGCAAACACGCTCGTCGCCGATCCAAATTCATTCTCCGACTCCTCTGCCGCTCGCACATCGGGCGAACGTATCGCCACGGGCGAATCAAACGTCACGCTCGGTTTCCCATCCTCAACCGCCTTGGCAACCGTCTTCGTGTTCAGCGTCAACCCGCGCGGCGTGGGCGGGAGCGCATCCGCCCTAACCACGTCCGCATCATCCGGCGCACGAATAAAACTACTCACGCGCGCCGCGCTCACGCCGCGCGGCGCTGGAATCACCACCTCGCGTCGACCATTCCCCGTCGTCTGTGCGTCGGCGTCAACACTATTTTCAACTTTGAATTGAACACCATCCTCCGCACCTGCATCGCCCGCCACGCCGCCGTCAGCCTTCCGCGGTGATCGGCTGCCGCGGCGTCCTCCTCGCCGCGATGCCCTGGGCGCGCGCGTACCGGCGGTATCGCGCGCCATCGTGTGCGGTGCGCGCGTGAAAAGCGCAACACCAATCAGGTGCTGGTTGTTGGCGCGTTTTTTGTGTCTTGTCAAGTCGCATCCGCGCGCGTAATGTCGGCATTTTGCGCGGCGCGCGAGCGGTGGCGATCGCGGCGAACGCGCGAAGAGGTGCATATAGTACAGACGCATCGGTGTCGCGCGCGCGAAGACGGAAGACTGCGGACATGGGCGAACTCGTGCGCGACGCTCGCATGGCTGAAGAAGAGTGTATGCAGAGGTTGGATGATGTGGAGCAGCGTTTCGCGAGCTTGACGCGCGAGATGGGAGTTTTTGGGACTTCGCCGGGGATTACGACGCACGCGAGGCGCGCAATTGAGGCGAGATTTGCGAGCGCGCGCGTTCGTATGGAAAAGTCGCTCGATGTGGCTCGAGCGGCGTCGACGACGAGAGGCGGGAAGGACGCCGACGCCGGCGTCGCGTCGCATCGCGCTTCACCTCGAACGTCAGTGGATGATATTTTGTGTTATGAAACGGGCGCTGACGCGCCACCACGAGACGTACTCAAGCGTTGGATCGTTGAGCACTTTGATGCGCCTTGGCCTACTCCGATGGAGAAACGCCGACTCGCCGAACAAACCGGATTCTCAGTGGCGCAAATTTCTAATTTCTTCATCAACGCTCGCGTGCGGCTTTGGAGACCGCTGGTGATGGAGCTCGGGGAAGAACTTGAACAAGCTTCTACACACTTCGGTACGAAAAAGTTGAAGAATGGACCACCACAAAGAAAAAAGAGATGCGTCGCAAAGCGTTGCCACGCGCCTCGCTGACGAGACAGCTATGAACCCGCGGTGTAAGAAAAAAATACTCCTTATATTACTCTGATTTGGAATCTCCTACGTCCCTACGTCCTAGCGCATACATTCATCCCGACAGGATACAATCGTACATGTTGTTAAACTATTATTGTCGTCATCGTCGTCGTCATCATCGTTGTCCCATGTCCCGTCATACCGCGCTCGTCTTATTTTTCAGCACGCAGATTATTACGCTCATGTTATCGCAACCCAATCCGCTGCCTCGAGTGTCTGGCGCCAAACACCGATCGCAAAGCTCTTCGCACACTTTACTTAATTTTTGCTCGCCAGCCTTTAGACGCTCGCGCACAAAGTCCACACATTCTTGTGAACTCAAGACGTCCCAAATGCCGTCGCACGCCAGAATGAAGAATTCGTCACCCTGCTCAATGGTGAACTCTTTAATCTCTGGTAACGCCGTCACGGCTTGCTCTTCCACGGTGAGGTTCTGATTTTGCTTGTACTCAAAATCTCCCAACGCACGAGAAAGTGCCAACGATCCATTTACACGGCCTTCGCTGACAAATCCGCCCGCCTTCATGATGCGCGCGCGTTCGGCGTCATTCATAGGCTTGTGGTCAATACTCATATCGACCGCCTTGCCATCTTTCCTGCAGAACACCGCTCTGGAGTCACCCGCGTTGGCACAGTATACCTTGTCACCGCGCACGACAACCACCACTGACGTCGCCCCAGCCTGCGGGCCAGTCCAATGTTCGTGAGCCTTGTCGATGTTCATCGCGTCGCTCCCGCTCGAGCTCGGCGCGATTTCATCAAAATCATCATCATCAAGCTCAAAATCAAACTTAATATCGTCTTCATCAATATCAGGGTTTGCCTCTTTCACTTGTTCAATCAATGCCGCACGAAGCTTGGCGTTAATCTCCGCTCGTCGCGACTTTTTATCCTCCGCGCTCGACCCCTCCCCTCCGAGCAACCCGGCGATGGATGGCTCGTCGTTCTTCTGTCCGTCGTTTCGAAACGCCGTCAACTCCGCCGCTGAATCCTTCGCAAGCATCATCTCATCCAACCTCAAGAAACTCGCCTGCAAAGCCGCGCTCATATCGCCACCCTTGTACGCATCTTCCTTCTTTAACGCCTCGTGTAAGTGTTTCGCCGCGTACAGCGCCACCTCTTTGCCTCCGTGCCCGTCAAACACCGCGAAAAACGACGTATTGGTGTCGTCCAAGTTTAATATCGTCGAGTGCGCGTCCTACACATGCGAGAGAACACGTAATAATGACGCATGCGTCAGTCATGAGCGCGTCATCATCGCCGTCGTCGCCATGCGTGCGCCATTCGCGCGCGATTTCAAGCCGTCGCGGGCGCGATCCAGCGCGCGCAATCTCACGTGCCCAGCCCCTCACGCACGCGCGCACGCCGATTTCCCCCCATACAACGCGTCGAAACGAGCACACACGCATTGCACCATCACACGCACCTCCATATTCGTCCGCCAGCCTTGCATGGCGGTCGTGCCGTACGCAAATGTGTCATCCGCGCCGTCGGTGGAGGATTTCGCCGTCACGGGCTGGCTCAAGTACGCGCCCATGATGACGCGCGCCGCGACGAAGGCGTGGTCGTCGAGGTGCGAATGCGACCTGGGGCGTCCTTTTGCGCTCGGTGCGGCGCGGACGAGTGTGCGGAACCGCGCGTGGCGGTGTGCGGAGGGGGGAGATTGGAATTGCACCAAAGTACAGTCAGCGCGCCGCGAGGCGTCGCGCGCGAGACGTCGAGGACGACATTTCGATCGGGTACGCGATATACTAGGGTGATATTGACACAAAGAGCTATCGTGGACTGGCGTCGCGTCGTCGAACGGCGCCGCGAGAGGCGCGGTCGATGAGTTCGATGGAGGTAAAGGTGTCGGAAGTGGGATTGGAGGGCGTCGATTCGACGACGTTGCTGACATAGTACGGAATGTACGGCAGCGACGCGTCGTGTTCGTCGTGTTCGTGTTCGGCGTCGTCGGGTGCATGCGCGTGTGATGATGCGCGCGGACGATGTGCGACGTCTGGTGAGGCGTGCACGGGCTCGAACGTGCGACTGACTGCGCGAGGCGGCTGGGAGAGGCCGCGGGCGTACAATCCCAATTGTAACGCCGCCTTTTCGTGAATCACATCCTTGCGGGTGAGCACGCCCACGACGCGCGGACGGGCGGGCATGACGTACATGTGTCGCAAACCGAGCGTTCGGAATGACCGGTAGGCTCGACTGAGACGCGCGTCGCCGTGCACTACGAATGGATGGCGTTGCATGAAGCTGCGTAAATCGACGCACATGGTGTCGACGTCGCTCTGGGCGACTCGCTGCGCCACTTCGCGAGCCGAGGGCACCTTGAAAGGAATTTGCTTCAGCTGCTCCAAGAGGTCATCGCGCTCACGCGGACTGGTGAACAAGTTATTCCCAACCGACAGGTTCTGTGGGTCCACGAAAGAAATCCTGTGGAGGAGCATCTTGAGCAACACGTTGCGAGTAATCGAACCGTGAAGCTCAAACTCTTCGCCGCTGTGCGTCGGAGGTGCGTCCGTGACCGGGTAGGCTCCGTGATTGGTTTCGATGAGCACCTTGAGTAACTCACTGACACGCATGATGGGTTCGAGGGTGACTAGATCGTCGCTCATGACTTCTGAGACGCGAAGTTTGTCCCCGCACGGTCCGGCAAGCTCGGGTTCTTCCAAAAACGGCGCCCCGCGGATTTTAATGTGCGTGTCGTAAATCCCCAGCGTATACTTATCCCCAATGTGCTTGGCGGCGAAAATAGTAAGCATGAGCGGAATGATGAGTTGCATCGACCCTGTGGTTTCCATCACCAGAACCGTGATTGAAATCGTCATGCGTGTGGCGCCGCCGAGACTCGCCGCAGCGCCGATGATGGCGTACGCGTGCAAGTTAATTTCTATATCTCTCGAATGTCGCGCGGCTACGGCGGAAACTATGCGGCCGCATATCTGACCAAACGATGCCCCGACGGCTAGAGATGGCACGAACAAACCTGTCGGCGCACCGACACCATACGTCACAGTCATCAATGAAAACGTGAGCAAAAAGTACCAAATCAACGCACTCAGTGGGAAAGGATGTTCCTTGTCCTGGCCAAATTCACCCACTTCACCGAGATGGAGCAAAAACTTGAACGACTGCGACAAAGGAGTGAAGAACAGTTGCCCATACACCGAGTACTGACCTTCGGGACAGTACAACTGTTTGAAAAAGTCTTCTCGAATTTCGTCCCTCGTCTCCACGCCGTACTCAAACGTAGCGTTTGCCGCGGCGGTGTCAATGGAGTCTGTTGTGCCCGCCTGCAAGGGTAACGGAATATTCTTACACGGTGAGATTGACATGAAAAAGAAGAACAGCGTCGATGTGATACCGGCGATGGCGATGACTTCGAGCAAGCGCTTTCTTTTGTTTCCCACCGGAATGTATTTGGCGCGCAGCGCCGTAATCTTCACGTTGAGGTTTACGAACGCCGATCCCATCAACCCACCGGCGGCGCCCATGAGTAGGAAAATCGGGACTTCCCAGAAGTACCACCAGTACTGTTTGGAGTAATCGGCTTCGTTATCGGTGTACAACCCAAAGTCGCGATGCGTGCCGAATCTCGCGCGCGCGAAATCGCTCGCGTCAAAATCAAGCTGTTCAAGCCAGTGCATGGTGAGCACGCCCGTGCACGTTGCTAAAAAGCCTCGCCAAAGCATATCCGAGTTGTAAAAACTCGCGCCTTCTTCGACGGTGAATAACATGCCACCGATGGGAGCGGCGAACGCCACCGCGACGCCAGTCGCCGTACCGATAGCCACAAAGTCCCGCTTGTCGCGATCATTTCTAAACCACGCTGGGCGTTTGGTTTTAAACCCGAGCGTATTCGACCCAAAAGCGGCGATGCCACCGCCGACTAACCCACCACCGTGCACGAATGGCCCTTCTTTTCCGGCAATCAACCCGGCGCCGATGCTAAAAGAAATCCCGCCGAGCTTTGCCACCACCGTCTTCAAACGAAGGAGCCCTTTCAAGTGCACGCCATTCAAATATGTCTTAAGCTCTGGAATTCCCGAACCCGCGGCGAGAGGCTCGACGTATGACACTAACCCTCCAGCCACTGCGGCGAAGGCGCAACTCACGCTCACGTGCGCCAAATACGCCACGAACCTCGACATGCCATCCACGCCAACCTTCTCTCCGATGACGCCATACCTAAATAAATTCAACTTATCCACCAAACCATCGACGACAAACGCGATAAACCCCATTGCGAGCCCGATGAGCACGGACGTAAACCACTTCCATGACATTTCCCGTCGATAATCCTCCCTCGAGCGACCGCGCAACGCGTCCTCCTCCAAGTCGTTATCCATCGGGTCATAATCGTGCGACTCGAACGCCGCCATGCGCTGAAGCCGCAGCAACGTCACATCGGTCTCTTTGCCGCCGACGACGCCGCCGACGAGCTCTGGACTCGACGGCGTGTAATTCGCAGATGCAGAATCGAGCGACTGCGCGCGAGACATCGTCATCGCCGGCGCCGAGCTCGACTCTGCGCGCGACAGGCGCTGAGTGTCGTCGTACCCGTCACCCATCGTGCGCGCACGCGTGCGACGGGCGCGGACTGTGAGCGGCGGTGCGACGCGGGCGTGTAATGGCGATGGCACGAGTGATGTCGGTGCCGTTTGGCTCATTTTTTCGCGCCGACGCGTTCTCACGCGAAACTGACGCGCGTCGAGTGGGATTTCGGTGCTCACGCGCGTACGCGATGGGAAATAATATCGTGGACGTGTAAGCGTCGAGTGTTGTATTGAAAATTCGCGTGAAAGTGTGCGATGTAAACGTCTCGGGGTCGCGTCTCGGCGGCGTTGGATGCGAGCCGAAACGCGTAGTTCTTGGTGATGGCGCGGCGCGCTTACGCCGCGTGAGAAGCGACGTGGCGGTGCTTGGAGGCGCGAGCGTGAGGCTTAGAACCATTTGCGATTGAGGCTTGCGCTGCGGCCAGACGGGCGACGAGAACGCGATGGGATGACACGCTGATGTAGCCAACGTCCATACGGTCGATGATTCTCAAGCTCGCCGGGTCGGCGGCGTGTTCACCGCACACTCCGAATTCAATCGATTTCCCGCCGATCTCTTGTGCGCGACTGCGACTGATGGTGATTCGCATCAATTCGCCCACGCCCACGTCGTCGAGCTCGACGAACGGATCTTCGGACAAGATGCCCATCGTCTTGTACGGCGCGACGAAGGCGTCCGAATCATCGCGGCTCATTGCAAACGTCGTCTGTGTCAAGTCATTCGTCCCGAATGAGAAAAAACACGCGCCTTCCCGCACGAGTTCACCTGCAATGAATGCCGCGCGCGGAGTCTCAATCATGGCTCCGATGGCGATGCGTAACGGGGGCTCTTGACGCTCCTCGGCGACGAGACGAATGACGTCCAAGACCAAATCACGTTGATGAGTAAATTCGCGAGTTGTCGACACGAGCGGAATCATGATTTCCGGCATCGCGGCGACACCTTCATTTCGGAGCGTCATTGCAGCCTCCACCACGGCGCGAACTTGCATGGTTGAAATCGCTGGCCGAACAATGCCGAGACGACATCCGCGCAAGGCGAGCATCGGATTTGCGCATTCCAAATCCTTGGCAATGTCCATCACGTCCCTACTCGATTTGCCAACGTCGCGAGCGATTTCATCCGCCGCGCCTTCGCGTAGCTTTTCAGCGCTCGGCATGAACTCATGCAGCGGCGGATCGAGCAAACGAATCGTCACCGGGTAGCCCGCGAACGCTTTCAAGACGCCGTAAAAGTCGTCGTATTGGAACTTTTTAAGCGTCTCCAACGCGGCTGAGAGGGCGGATTCGTCGTGTTGCGCGACGACCATCGCGCGCATCGCTCGAACGCGTTCGGGAGTACCGAAGAACATGTGTTCAGAACGCACGAGACCAACGCCGTGCGCGCCTTCGGCGCGAGCTTCCAAGGCGTCTTCGATGGTATCGGCGTTGGCGCGAACGTCCAATCGACGCGCGTCATCGCACCACGCCATGAGCGTTTTCAATGGAAGAAACGTGTCAATCGTCGACGCGCGCGTGTCGAGTTTCGCATCGAGCACCTCACCCGTCGCGCCGTTGATGGAAATCACGTGACCTTGTCGATAGACTTTGTCGCTGCCGTCGAATCGTAGTTCTTTGCCGTTTTTGATGTGAATGCCGCTCGCGCCGACGACGCACGGCTTGCCCCATCCGCGAGCGACGACGGCGGCGTGGCTCGTCATGCCTCCTCGCGACGTGAGGATTCCATTCGCGCTCCACATACCACCGACGTCTTCCGCGCTCGTCTCTTCGCGAACTAAAATGCATGGCTTACCCTCAGATGAAAGCTTTTCGGCCTCCTTGGCGTTGAAGACAATGGCGCCGACCGCCGCTCCGGGAGACGCAGACAACCCGCGCGTGACTACTCGCGTGACGTATTCGTCCGAGTTCGCATCGAGCGTAAACACCGGGTGCAAGCATTGTTCGAGCGAACGCGTGGGCACCATCGTAATCGCGCGTTCCCGCGTCACGCAGCCTTCGGCAGCCATTTCAGTCGCGATGCGCACCGCCGCGGCGCCGGTGCGCTTCCCGACGCGGCATTGCAGTACGAAAAGCGTTCCAGATTCAATCGTAAATTCAACATCCATCATGTCTGAGTACGAGGATTCCAACGCCGCGCACGCGCGTTTGAGATCCGCCGAGGCGTCTGGGAGCGTCGCGCTCAATTGGGAAATGTCGATTGGTGTCCTCGCGCCAGACACGACGTCTTCGCCTTGCGCGCGAAGCAAAAATTCACCAAAAATGACATTTTGCCCCGTCGCCGGATTTCGAGTAAAACACACGCCGCTGCCTGAGTTGTCGTCGAGATTACCGTACGCCATTTGCTGGACGTTGACGGCGGTACCGCGAAGCGTGGTGATGTTGTTAATCTTCCGATACGTCACCGCGCGAGGATTGTTCCACGACTTGAACACAGCCACAATGCTCTTACGTAATTGCTCGAGTGGATTCTGTTCAAACTGAATCTTGTGCTGTTCGTAAATTCGCTTGAAATCGTCGCAGAGCTCGCGCAAGGCGTCAGATGTCAGTTCGGCGTCGGTACTCGCGCCGATTGTTTTCTTCTTGGCGTCGAGAGCGCGCGCAAAATCTTCACTTGGAATGCCTTCGACGACATCACCGAACATGTGAAGTAAACGTCGATATGAATCGTACACGAAGCGCGCGTCGATGCCGGCGGTAATGCACGCCTCGCACGCTTCGTCGTTGAAACCGATATCGAGCACCGAATCCATCATTCCAGGCATCGACGCCGCGGCGCCCGATCGAACGCTCACAAACAACGGAAGCCGCGTTATCGGGGTGCATCCCGAGCGAAACAACGTGCGATTCGATGTCTTTTCAAGAAATGTAATCCCACGCAACACATCAGGCCAGAGATCGACGTTGACAAACGATTCACCCTTGCTTTGGTACCGCTCGCACGCCGACGTCGTAATGGTAAATCCGGGAGGCACATTCAAACCAAGAGCAGCTATTTCTTGCAATCCCGCACCTTTTCCCCCGAGCGTATGCTTCATCTCCTTCGTTCCTTCCGCCTCGCCGCGTTTGAATGTGTACATCATCTTATCCGGATCATCATTGGCCGCGCGCGCGCTGTGGACGCCAAAGCATGATATCCGAGTCATGGTCAAATGTCGCTCGCCTCTCGCCCGTGCCCGCGCGAGATCACTCGCCGCGCGCGGAAAACGCACCGAGCGCGCGCGTGTTGCGTGAAAATGCGAATTCGTAGGCGCAAGCGCGATAGAATGCGGTCGCATGCGTCGCAATGTGACGCCTCGTGGTCTTGGTCCTTGGTCTTGAAGTTCACATCGTCATTCTCCGACGTCGCACGACATGACGACGGCTGCGTCCGCCGCGCCCGACGCGCCGGCATCGTACGCCGTGTCGTTTGACGCCTTTGATGCCGCGCTGACGTCGGCGCTCGACGCCATCGACGGCGCTGCGGGATCTTTGTTTGGCGACGACACCGCATCGTCGACCGCGTGGGACGACGAAACGAGCAAGCTCGCCGCCACCTGGCGCGCGTGCGCGCTCGGCAACGCGCAAGAACGCATGCGCGAGATTCGCGCGCGCGTGGACGACGCCAAGGTGCGCGATGTCGCGGCAAAACGCGCGTTGAAGGAGAAGATTGTGAATGCAAAGAATTCGAAAGATGGCGTCGTGGACGCGTTGACGGAGGAAATTCGACGCTTGCAAAGCGAACGCGACGACGCGATGAGGGATGCGATGGGCGTGTGCGATTCGCCGCTCGCGACGGTTGAGGACCCGAGCGCGGTGCTCGAATCGATTGCGGCGGTGAGGCGGGAGCTCGACGCCGCGAGAGTCGAACGCGACGCGGCCAAGGCGCGAGCGCTCAATAGAGAAGGCGCAAATGTCGACGCGACGGCTGCCGAAGCGAAGATGAAGGCGCAGATTGAAAGTGCGTTAAAAGGTATGGAATCGAAGAAGCGTGCGGCGGAGCGCGCGGCGGATGCTGCGCGAGAAGGTCAGGCGAACGCGGAGCGAGAGCTTCGCGAGTTGCGACGGCGATACGACGACGCGCAGACGCGGTTGTTTGAGCTTGAAGACGAAAGCGAGACAGCCATGGCGCGCGTGAAGATTGAGCGTGACGAATTGATGGCGCTCGGAGAGAGCATAAAGGCGCGTGAAGATGCGATGGATGCGGCGGATGAGCGCAGACGCGCTGAAGCGATGGACGCTTCAACGGCGGACGCGGCGGACGCGCACGGCGCGTTGCTCGAGAAGCTCGCGGTGAAAGAACGCATGGTTGTTCAACTCGCAACAACAATTGAGGAGACGGAAAAGAATGCGGTTGAATCGCAGCAACGCGCGGCAAAGGAGCTTGAGGCTGCAAATCAGCGCTTGGCGGCGCTCGGCGAGGAATTAGCGGCGGCGAAATACGCCGCGTCTGGGTTAGCCGAGCGCGAAGAGATTGCGCGGTTGAAGACGCGCGTGAAGATGCTTCAGGAGCTTTCTGGCGTGAACGATGACGTCGATAGTGCCGCGCAAGGGGCAACGGATGCCGATGAGAGCACAGCCAGTCTGGAGGCGCTGCGCTCGTTGCGAGAGAAGAACAAAAAGCTCGCCGCGGAAGTCGTCGTCGCAACCCGTGAAAAGGACGAAGCCACCGCCGCCGTGACGCTTGCACGGGACGCACAGGAAGTGGCGGAAAAGCGCTACACCGACGCGGCTCAAATGGTGAGCACGTTGGAGATGGATTTGTCGCAAAAGCTCGCGAACGCCATCGAAGCCGGAGGCGACGCGAACAATGCCGACTTGCTCACCATTCTCACGGCTCAGCGCGATCGATTTAAACGTCGCGCGGGCGAACTCGAGGAACGAGCAGCACGATTGGAACAAGAGCGCCTCGCCGCAGAAGACGCCAAGCAAAAGCTTGAAAACGATTCCATCGCTTTGGTTGAAAAGTTGACGTTCGTGCAAAATTATTATAGCAAGCAGGCGCAGAGTGGTCAGACGACGATACTGCGCGTCGATGACGCGGGGATTCCAGTGACCTCATCGACTAGCGCATCTGGCGACGCGATGCAATCGCAAAGCGCAAAGCAGCAACGATACTCTTGCGGTGGCGGTATTTCCGTCAACGTCGAAGGCGAACGGTCCGCCGCCATCGCCGACGGCATTCGCCGCCGCGCCGCGCGGTACGGCTGTTTTGGTGGACCGGGTGGTGCGGGCGGCGACGACATTCCAGGTGGAGATGCTGCAGGCGTCATTTCACGATATCGCAAAAAATACTTGGCCAAGCTCAATCCGTTTACGGCGTTTAGAGACACCGCGAGCGACGATTCGGCGTCGCTGCTTCCGCTTCACGACCGCATAGCTCTCGGTTCGGGCAAGATGCTCATGACGAGTCGAACGACGCGCACGCTCTTTTCGACGTACATCATATTACTGCACGTCTATTTATTCACTCGAGCGTTTCGATAGCCACTAGCATTCAATGCACAACTGTACATGCGATAGCCAACACAAACGACGCGAAGCAAAGCAAAGCGAACTAAAGCGACGCGCGCCACTCCTCGCCATGCTCCGCGCGGTCGCCGCGTGCGCGCCGCGACCGCCGCGACCGCCGTGCCGCGGAGCCGCGCGAAAAGGCGAGAGAGCACCGCGTATCCGCGCCACATCCACGCGCGGCGTCATCGAACGCACTAGACGCTGGTTGGACGCGTTCGTCGTGGGCATGGACTTGTGCCCATTCGCGCGCGCGTCGTTACCGACTCTCGTGATAGAAACCTGCGACGCCGCGTCTTCTTTCGACGCATTCGACGTCATCATCGCTCGTGAAACCTCTCGTCTCACGGCGTGCGCGAAAGACACGCCCGCGACGACGTTGGTGGTGCTCGAGGACGATGCGAGGTGGTTGGGGGCCGACGGCTGGACGGCGTTCATGGATGGCCCCGTGGCTCGCGCCGAAGAGACGTGCGAACGCCTGAGCGGCGAAGAGGTCATGGTGGTACCGTTTCATCCGCACGCCACGTGGAGCGACGACGACGATGACGACGACGATATGACAGAGGAGCCCGGGGACTACACCAGTCGAAGCCCGTCGCCGACGGTGCACTTGCTCCGCAAATGCGACGTGGACAACGCCGAGACGACGTGGTATCGCGCGCAAGGGAGAGAAGACATCCGAGAGCGAAACGTAGAATATTTGCGCGCCATGGGACTCGCGTCGTTGCGAGACGCCATGCGCCGCGTCGTAGAATAGTAGTGTACAAACAAACAACAACATGTCTCGCTAGTAAAGAATGTATGGCCCACCTATGCCGCTACGCGTTCGCCGCCGTCGCCGCGAGCGCGTCGAGGGCGACGGTGTTGATGACTTGAAACCGCTTCGGTCCGAGTTTGACGCCGCCGTACCATCGACTGACGACGACGACGACGTTTCGCGCGTCGCTGAGCTGCAACACGCGCAACAACCGCCCGCCCGCCGCGGTTTCCCCATCGTCATCGAAATCCTGCCAAAACGTCGACCCATGCTCGATGCGATAGGCGAGAATATTATGCGTCGCCTCGCGGAACTTTCGACTCTCGGCGAGTATTTTCAGCGTCGCGTCGACGTCGTCCACCGACGTGGCGTTTCGACATACGTGCGCTTGAAATATCGACTTCTTTTCAACGATTGGCTCATGGCTCGTCAAACGACGACGGACATCGGCGATTGTCGCATCGCCCTCGCCGCCGCCGTCATCACCGCGCGCGCGACGCGCGTTATCCGCTGCGATCGCCGCGAGTTCATCCTCGAGAGACGCCGTCGAGTCGTCCGCGTTTGCGTCCTCGCCTTCGTCTTCGTCACCCTCTGCGTCCTCAATCTCCCTCCGCACGCGCTCGAGCCAATCGAACACGCACACCTCACCGCGCGCCGCCTCCCATGCGTCGAGCATCGCCTCAGACGCCCATCGTTCGATCTCCATCGCGCGCGTCGTGCGCGATTTCAACGCCAACGCATCGCCTTTCGGTGCGCTCGTCGACGGATACGACCTCGGGAGCTCCACCGCGCACCGCCACGCGCCGTCAAAGAGCGTCACCGTCAGCGCGTCCGCGCACACGACGATGTCGTCGGCGTAAATCGCGCGCAAGGCGTCGAGTTCGTCGCGTCTTTTGCTCGCATCGTCGTCACCCATGCGAGTCACATTGTGAGGATTAATTCAAATACGCGTCGTCGCATGCTACGACAGTCACAGCGCGAACGTGAGTTAGTTACAACAACAAACTTCTAGTGCATGCCCAGCGTTGGATTGCGGAATCTATTCCGCGGACGACGACGCGGGCGACGACGCGGGCGACGACGACGATTCAACCGCCGGCGCCGGCGTCCCCTTGGCCGCCTCAAGCTTTGCCATGTACCGCGCCACGGCGTCCTCGCCGGGGGAGTTAATCGCCCCCGGGAGCGTGTAGCGCGGCTCGCCGTTCGGCGGCGGTGGCGTGCACGGCGTCACGAGGTTGCATTCAACCGCCGCGAACGCGGATGCTGATGATGATGTCGCGATGGCGATGGCGATGGCCGCGCCGATCGCCCGACCACGCGGTGGCTGCGGCACCACAGCGGACGCGATCACGCGAGTGCGATGAGTCGCCGCGCGTCTGATCGTCGTCGTCGCCGTGGTCTTCGTCGTCGGCGTCGAAAGCTTCATCATCATCATGATGTTGCGTCACTGTGTGAAGCATGTCCGTCGTCGTTGACGACGTCACGCGCGCACCCGTGCGCGTCGTGACCATAGCCAACGCGTCGAAAGGCAATGCGTTAACCAAGCCCATGCTTCGCGCGCTCGCGCAGGCGTGTCGCGACGTGCCGAGCGCGGTGCGGGGGATCGTTTTGTGCGCCGACGGCTCGAGTGCGAATTTCTGCACCGGCATCGACCTCGCCGCCGCGGCCGAGGTGTTCGCCACGGACGAAAACGACGTCGTCGACGACCCGGTGTATGCGCTCGAGCGCTGCGCGACGCCCACGGTGTGCGCGGTGCACGGGGCGTGCGTGAACGCGGGGTTTGAGCTGGCGTTGGCGTGCGACGTCGTCGTGGCGGCGTCGAGCGCGACGTTTCGGGACACGCATGCGGCGATTGGGATCGTGCCGAGCTGGGGATTGAGTGTGAAGTTGTCGAGAATAATTGGTGCGAACGAGGCGCGGGCGGTGAGCGTGTTTGGGAAGGTTTTGACGAGTGTGCGGGCGCGAGAGCTGGGGTTGGTCGTCGAAGCCGAGCCGACGTCGGCGGTTGAGGCGTTGGAGGAGGCGTGCGCGATGGTGCGCGCGATGGCGCGTTCGACGCCGATTGGTGGTGCAGAGGCGGTCAAGCGTGCGATTGACGATGGGTTGGACATCGAGCGCGTGCGCGCGGAGGAGCGACGTCGGGCGTTTGCGCAGTATCGAGCCGAGGCGCGCGTGAAATTTGAGACGTTTCGGAAGAAGACGCCGAGCAAGCTCTAGCGGTTGTTTTGTAACTCTATGTGTGTACATCTATGCGTGCTAATCGTCGTCCCAGCTCTCGTCGCTGAATGTGTCGTCGTCGTCGCCGCCGCCGCCGTCGCCCGCGGCGGCGCCGCCTCGCGCTAAAAACTCGCCCAGACCGACGACGCCTCCAGACAACTTTTCGCGAATCTTCTCACGCACGTCCACATCCCCTGAAGCGACGATGGCTGAGCGTCGGCGGCCGAGGCTATTGGCAAGTTCTTCCATCATGGACATTTGTCGAGACGGTGCATCGGTCGTCGTCGTCGTCGTAGTAGTAGTAGCGGCGGACGCAGAGGAGGATTTCAACGTCGGCTTGGCGCGAATGGCGTCCATGAGCGCGCCTCGTAAATCCGGCTCAGCCGGCGCGGTGGATGGCGCTGGACGCGGCGGCGCGCCGGGTTGACCTCGTTTGCGCAGACGGTTACGCGCATCCTTGTTGCGGATGGCTTCCATGAGCGCGCTTCGACCGCCATCGTTGGGCGCGGCGCCGGGCGGAAGTTGCGCGGGCGGACCAGACGACGAGGGTTCGCCAGTCGCGAATGGCGGCGGCGGTGGCAGCGGCGGCGGCGGTGGTGGGGCAGAACCACGCGGTAAAGGTGGTGGCGGGGGCGGGGGCGCTTCGGATGCGCTCGATGAGGGCGCGGCGATGACGACATCCGGAAGAGGAGTCGCCGTCGATGAAGGCGCGATGGACGCCGCGCGCGACGCTCCCGACCAGCTAATATCGGCCGCATTCCGAAGCGTAGGTAAAGACGTCGGGAGCTTCAACTCTGGTAACGCCCCGGCAGTGGGTCTAAACCCAAACTGCGTCGCTTGCATTGAACCATACGCGTTGGACATGGACGTCGGCGCGTCGGCTAAATTTTTCCAGTCGTCGTATTTGTCCTCGTCGTCGCTCTTTAACTCGCCACCATCGGCGCCATCAAACTCGTCATCATCAGCATTCATTAAATTATCAACCAAAGCGTACTCCACGTACGGATTCACATCCGTGTTGAACAATAAGCACTCGTTCAAGCTGTCTAAAGTCGCGGGAAGCGTGCCTAAACCGTCCCTGCCGCTCGCCAACGCTCGCCCGCTCGAAGCGTCTCGCGCAGCCTCTCGCCAAAACATCTCCGCCGTTTCCTCTCGAAACACGTTTTGCCGCTCAATCATACCAAGTTCGAGCACGCTCGCGCGCGCGATGACCTCAAGTTCTTTCACCGCGGCGAGGTGCTCGACGAGACGCGTCGTCGGGACGTCGCCGTAGAGGAGCTCATAATTTTCAAATTCATCAACCTTTGGGTACTTGGCGCTCGACAGCATCGTTCGCGCGCTCTTACTCGCGCTGAGCTGCTTAACCTTATCGTCTAAGTTTTCAATGCGGCGTTGGAGGGCGTGTAGGCGCGCGGTGTGCGAGCTAGCGCGCTGGGCGATGCCTCTGGCGACGCCATCCGCGAGCGCGTCCAGGTCTCGGAGGAGCTCCACCGCCTGCGCGCGCGTTTGCGCCGGGGACAGGCCCGGGGTGATGAGGTTGAGCGTAAATTTGTCGTCCCTCATGCCGACGCCGGGCGCGCGGGGTGAGATACAGGAAGCAGCCTCGGGCGCGTCGAGCTCTGAGGCACGTCGGTTGGAGCTAGTCTCTCTCTTTTGTCTATTAAAAAGTGTGTTTGATAACCGTCAAGGTCGGTTCCGTGTGTCTGTGTGTGTTCTAGTGTACAATGATGATGGCGATGGCAAAACAAGAAATGCGCATCATTAGCCTCGGAAATCTCTAAATTCTCGCTCCGGGTGATACGGACTCCACACGATTGCTGTTGGGTCGCAAATTCGTCCGGGACCGCCCGCCGCCTTCAAGTGCTTGTCGATGAGCTCGGGTGAAGCGCAAATCACGTACGCGCCCTTCGTGTACGCTAACAATCCGAGATGTTGAAGCGTTGAGATGATATCCTCGGTTTTAATCATCGTCAACTCGCTCAAGTCTTTGATGGATACGAATTGCTTGCTCTCATCCTTGAGGATGCGAAGGAGCTCTCGCGTCCAATACCCACGGTATGACACTAATCCTAAATCCGACAGCGGGCGTTCAGGGGTCCCAACTTTACCTTCAATCTTGGAAAGTTCGTAGGAGAACGAGATGAGAAGCTTACCGTAACCTTTACGCTGGTACGGGGGCAGCGTCAATATACACGCCAAGTTGTACCCTTCCTCAGAGCACTTCTCCTTGGAAAAGTAACCGACAATGTGGTACCCGCGCTCGTCACATTCCATTAAGACGTAGAATAAGAACAAGTCGACGTCGTAGTAGAGCGTCTTGTGATCCAAGAACAACTTGGCCAAGTAGCACAAGTTTTGGCAAAACAACTTGTGTTTTTTGCCGTCAATCTCAAAGAAACTCAAGTTACCTTTGCGGTAGATTTCATCTCCAGGTGGGTGTCGCATTTCGTTTTTCTTCAAATGACGCTGCAATTGCTCTTTACGCTTGAAGAACTGTAACGTGTACTCGCAAAAGAACAACTTTTGGCAGTTGCTATACTCGGGTGGAAATGGTGAAAAATACCACGTATCCATCTCGTGCTTCCCGAGCTCAATCTGTAAAATGTTTCGCACCTTGGTGAACTCCTCGTGCTCTTGCAACGCCTTCGGATCGAAATCCGCGTGTTCGGCGTCTACTTCGTGCTCCACTTTCTTCTTCTTCCCATCCTCAGTCTTTTCCACCGGCACCAACGTCGACAAATCCATCTCCCCGAGCGTCACCCACGAATCCATACGGCGGTTAAACTGCTCATAGTGCACGTAATACTCGTAATCCTCATCCCCGGTCCCTTTCGCCCCGGGACGTTTCTCGATCACGCGAACTTGGTAGAATTCATCCTTACCTCGCCAGCGGCAGTGCACCTTGGTCCCGAGCTCCAATGGTAACTCCGTGCCCGGAGGAATATCCAACGTCGACCGCGCGCGCCGACGTTGCGGCGTATCATCCGCCACATCCACGTCCTTCTGTGCGTGCGCGCAAACACACCATTCGCGAGGTTAGTCTCGAGAAAACTATGCGGAATTCGATGACGGTGCCCATGCGATCGTCGTCATCGATCCGTCGACGAGTGCGCGCGACGTGACCGCGACGAAGAGCGCGGTGCGCGTGCGTCGCGCCGAACGCGTTGTTTACACCGTCATCGAGCGTCGAAGTACGCACCGAACGTTTCGTCATGGGTTTTAAGCGCGATGCTGTGACGTGGTGGTTCTGCAGGTTTTGTGCCTTGCTCGCCGCGACGGTCGAGCTCCGCGCGCGACATCGTCGACGTCCTGCGCCTCGCGTAACGCATTGCAATGGCTATATATAAAGTGGGTACGTTACAAAAGTCAACTACGCCAGGTACGCACCGCGTGCGTGCGTGTGTGCGTCTACAACGCGGTCTATGGGGCGCGCTCTTTCAACTTGGATTTGGCAAAGGCGACGAGCGACCGCGATGAAAATCGCGACTGCGAGCGGTCCATGTGCCCTTCGCTCGCGGATTCATCGTCTTGATTTACGATATCGTCGCCAAACTGTTCTTGAAGCATGACTGCACGTTCAGCGAGGCCAACGAGGAGTAAGAAGTCGGCACGATCGAACGGTTTGTCTGTCATTTTGTTTGCGATGGCAAACGCGCGATGGACAAAGGCGTCGTTTGTCGGAATGTCTAACACGTGCATCTTCTCCAAGAGCACCTCTGGAGTCAACGCGCCCGTGAAACCAGCATCAAGAATCTCGAAGACCTTCACTGTGGCGTCAACCGATGCTTCTTTGAATTTGAAATACTCTGATGTTTCATCTGCTCGCCTGTTTTCTTCGAGCGCCTGTTGCACCACGGCTTGAGCGTTTTGCATACTCGTAACGATGATACCGACCAACGCAGACACGAGCACCATGGCGCTGACCAGAATGAACGTCGAGAAGAAGAAGAACGTATAAAACGGTTTCGCGTCCGGTGAGGAACAAGGATTCGTCGTCCCTTCAGTGCCATCGTACGATGAACCAATGATAGAGGCGTAATATATTCCGTCGTCTACGTCTCCGTACGGGTTAACGTCGCATCCGTTGTAGTTGATGCTATACACTGGCATCCATGCCTCGAGAAACGTAACGGTAAACAACGTAATAGACGCTGGGAACAAACTCTCAAAGTGAAATGGATCATTTTCAGCGAATAACGTGACTCCCGCGACAGCGTAGATGAAGAAGATGAGACACATCAACAGCGCGACGTACACGATTGCCTGCAAACCAGCGACGAGGGAGATAACGACGACCTGCAAAGGCTTGATAATACGAACTAGTCGAAGCACTCGTAAGAGACGGAAAAGTCTTACAGCTGTGGCGACAGCACTGAGTGAATTCGGAATCAAACCAAACATAACCACAAACGTATCAAAAATGTTCCACCATTTATCCACACCCGTGTAAAACGAAAGTCTCTTGTCGAGTGCGGCGATAAACTTGACCCCGAGCTCGAAAGCAAATATGCCCAGGAACACATCTTCCACGGTAGCGAACCAACTTTCTTCATCGGTCTGATCTGCACTGATGCCAGACAAGGCGCCGGCGGCGATGATCACCAAGACGACGACGTATTCAAAGATGGGATTACTCACAATGTGCTGGAGAAAAATCTGCCCACGCCGCCACATAGGTATGTGCGGCACTGGTCGTGCTTTTCCTTCACGTCGAACGCCAGAGAGCAAATTCAAATGGTACATAAGTTGATCGTATTTGTTTTGGCCAAGTTTCGCTTGAATCATGCTCACGTCGCTCCACAAATCATTCGCGATCGCGGCGTCTATTTGCGCCTGGTTTTTCTCTTTTGTTTGTTTGACTTCAAACGCAGCTTCTTCCATTTTATTGGTAATTACCCCAATAAACAAACTCATCATGATGTTACCGAGAATCAGAGTCAGCGAAACCATATACAACGTCGTCGCCCACTTTTTCGCCGTCGGGGTGGTGCAATACGCGGCGTCGGTGTCAGATGTGTACCCGTATTCATCGCAGCCATAATAGTTTACGTAGAGAAATCCCAACCAGTCCGACATCGTGCACACTGATATCACCGTTGACATCGCCGTGCCCAGCGTCCCAAAATGACGAGGATCGTTAGCTTTGAACAAAATGACCCCAAACACTGCGTAAATATACACCACGACGCTAAGCAAGATGAGAATCCACACGATGCTCATGATACCTTTAACGACCCCTTCGAGAATAATGCGCATATTCCGTACTAATCTCAACAGTCGCAAAAGACGAATGAGACGCAGATTGCGCAGTGCGCCCAATGACTTTCCACCATCCATGACGTATTCCAACAGCGACGTGAACGTCACTACAAAATCAAAGCAATTCACATAATCCTTAAAGTAGTAGTGCGGTTTAAACACCGCTAACTGTTCGACGCCACCTCGTTTAGCGGTAATTCCACTCGACATGATCTTCAGCACGACTTCAACGGAAAAGCACGCGTTCAAGATGTTGTAGCTCATGCTTTCAAAATTTGACGAGCTGTACTTGTTGGGCGCCGCCGCGACGGTACCGCTGACAATCGCAGAATAAAGGATGCATAGCGATATAAACGCATCGAACGGCCACGATTTCACCAGAACATAAATTCTCCACGTCACTGATTTACCTTTCCGACGTTTGCCAACTAGCGACTCGTATCCTTCAACCATTTTTTCTTCATCACGCTCAGCGCGAAGAGCCTTTCGTTGGAGACGCCGACGCATATCGTTAAACTCTCGTTCGATGAGCGTTGGTGAAGGCCAGAGGTCTGCTTGTTTTTCCTCTTCAAGCGCAGCTACGGTGGAAGCATCGAACGTAGGCTTTTTGTCGTCGTCGCTCGACACCAACTCGACCGAATCGACTCGGCCCAACTTCTTACCCGCATCCGCCTTACTCGCGCTCTCACTTTCACTGTCGCTCGACGACGAGCTCTCGCTTTCACTCGACGTCGAGCTTTCACTGACGTAATCATCCAACAATATCCCGAGCCCACAAAACTTTGCCCCGTCGTGATAACACCTCGTGAAAAACGACGCGTCCTCGTCTTTGTCGCGCCGGTGCTCCCGACGAGGCAGCGCGCCCTCCACGTCGTACTCATCTCTCGCACCCCCACGCCGTTTCCTCACCGATGTCTTCGCCTTCATCTCAGACGCGTTTCGTCGACGCGTCTCCTCCGCGTCGTCGTCCTCGCTCGAAGAACTCAAACTCGAACTCGAACTCGAACTCGACGACGAATCCTCCCCATCCGTCGTCTCCGTATCGCTCACGCGCGCCGGCGCGCGCCGCACGTCCGCCTCATCCCTCAACGACCGCCTCACGCCGTCATCCAACGCATCCCTCGCCCGCACGGGCGCCGCGTCGACGCCACGCATCGACGACAGCGCGCGCCCATCCATCCTCCTCTACAACACCCAAAAACGCACCCTCGACGACGACCGAATTCGCGCGTCTCGTCGTCGTCGCGATCGCGCGTCTCGTCGTCGCCGCCGTGCGAGTGCGCGTGCGCGCGTCGGTGCGTCGTCGTCGTCGCCGCCGCGTCCGTCGCCGCGCGCTGTGTCGCCGGCGACATCGTCGACGACGACGGTCGGCCAACACCTTGTATGACGCCACCAGGTGTATCACGTGCGCGACGTCGTCGTCGACGACGACGACGACCGCGCCGGTCGCCAGTCGCCGTCGCGGACGACGCGCGATGGCCCTGCGCGCGCGCGTCGGCGCGTCGCCGCCGTGTCGCGCGCGCGGTCGTCGCGCGTCGTCCGCGAGACGTCGTGCGCGCGTCGGTGTCGGTGTCGGTGTTTGTGATGATGATGATGATGATGATGCGCGCGCGGGGCGTCGCGCGCGCGCGTCGTCGTCGTCCATCGCGTTCGATGACGCGCACGCGTTCGTTGAGACGTTCGCCGCGAGCGGGCTCGCGGTGCGGTGCGAGCCGACGGCGCACGGGGGCGAGGCGGTGGTGGTGGCGACGTCGCGGAGCGCGCGAGCGCTCGTCGGCTCGAGCGACGAGTACGACGACGATGACGACGAGTACGGCGACGCGGATGTGCTGTCGGGCGCGGCGCCGTGGCGCGGGGCGAAGAGCTACGCGTGCGCGTACGGCGGTCATCAGTTTGGACAGTGGGCCGGGGCGTTAGGGGATGGTCGGTGCGTGACGCTCGGACGGGTTCGAGACGCGCGCGTGGACGTGCAGCTGAAGGGCGCCGGACGCACGCCGTTTTCGCGCAACGGCGACGGACGTGCGGTGTTACGGTCATCCATACGCGAGTACGTGGCGAGCGAGGCGATGTTTGCGCTCGGCGTGCCGACGACGCGCGCGTTGGCGTTGGTGGCGACCAATGCCGGCGTCGTGCGATCGACGGCGTCCAACGCGAGTCGATTGGAGCCCGGAGCGGTGGTGACGCGCGTCGCCGAGACATTCGTACGGTTTGGATCGTTTCAGTTGCCATGGAGCCGACGCGACTTTGCGACGACGAGAAAGTTGGCGGATTTCGTCATGGACGCGTCGTACGGCGTGTTTAGCGCCGAAGAGCTCGCGTGTACGCGAGGGGTCGATTACGACGACGCGTACGGCGCCTTTGTCGCCGCCGTGGCGCGGCGCACGGCGATAACCGTGGCGCGGTGGCAGTCGATTGGGTTCACGCACGGCGTGCTCAATACCGATAACATGAGCGTCGCAGGGCTTACGATTGACTACGGGCCGTTTGGATTCATGGAGGCGTACGACGTCGGGTACACGCCAAATCAAAGCGACTTATTCGGCGACCGCATGTATTCCTTTGCCAATCAACCGTCGGCGGTGCGATGGAATCTCGAGCGTTTTCTCGAATCGTGCGACCGGCTGGCGACGCGTAAGGATCGAGCGCGCGCGCTCGAGATTTTTGACGAAGCATTTAGCGCCGAAATCTACGCGACGTTCACCCGCAAATTTGGCGTGTGGATACGCGACGACGACGAGTACGAAATTGTGCGCTCGTTTCATCGCGTGCTCCAACGCGGGGCGTTTGATTTCACGCTATCGCACCGCTCGCTCGGTGCGTTCGCGTCGACGGTGCTCGCACGAGGTGAAAGCGCGACGGCGCCGGCGTTGGCCTTGGACATGTTTGCCAGCGTTCGACGCGCGCAAGACGGACGCGAAGACAAAGCGATGGATGACGCGCTGCGCCTTCAAATCGCCGATTTCGGCGCAATGTACGCCGAGATTCTTCTGCGCGAACGCGGTGATCCAGAGCTGATTCGTGCCGCTCAAGATTCCGCAAATCCGTTGTATGTGCCTCGAAATTACTTGCTTCAGCGAGTCATCGAAAGCGCCGAACGAGATGATTTCGAGCCGCTTCGCGCGTTGTGCGCGACACTCGAACATCCATACCGAGAACAGCCAGGCGCCGAACGCTTCGCGCAACCGGCGAGCGTGGAACAGCACGCACGCGTTGGGTGTCTGTCATGATCGTCGTAATCACGCGGTGCGTATGAGCAGTAGTTTTCGAGTAGTAAAGGATCGTCGAGCGCGAGCCATTTCGTGACGACGCGAGCGTTGACGAAACGGTCCCCACGGAACCGAGTCCCGCGTCTGATTCCGCCGACATCCTTCATCTCATGCATTCGCACCGCGCGAGTAGGATAGTGAATAGTTATAGTAGTGTAGTGTAGTATTTTTACAATTCGTACGCGCCGTGACGCGCAAAAAAATCCTCCTCTAGTGTCCTCTGTCGTGCTCGCCAAAGTTCAACCTATGCACGCCCACATTCTTAATCGACTCCAAATACTTCCCCACCGTCGCCTTACAATTCTCCAAGTGATTCACCCCCTCAACGCGATAGCATTCAATCACTCGATCGCGTAATATCTGTGCAGGCGCGAGAACGCACGGCGTCAGTCGCGGTCGCGGTCGCGTCAGTCGCGCGAGGTTTGCGCGCGTCCGTCATCCATCCACCGATCGAACGCATCCTACGCGCGCGGCGACGCCCTCGCGTGCCGTTCGACGTCCCGGCATCACGCATCGCGCGTCATCGTCGTCGTCGTCGTCGTCGTCGTCGCACCTTGGCCCGTTCCACGCGCACCATCTGTTCGCGCGCATTCGTCTCTCGCGCCTCGATCAGCGCCAGCGGATCAGCGTACGGCGCGCTCGCATCGAACGCCTTCGGCAGCGTCGCGGGCCCCGATGGGAGCGTCGTCGACGCCCCGGCTTTCGTGCTCGTGTTTACCATCGTCGGCGCTCGTCGGCGATGTCGCGCTCGTCGGCGTGCGAGACAATGAGGTTTACATGCAGCGCCGCGGCGGCATTCGCCGACGCCGACACGTCGGCGCACACTGCGCGCGCGCGCGACGCGAGGCGACGAGTGCGCACGCGACGTGCGTGGCGCGCCGCGCGTCGTCTCGCGCGGGCGCCGAGCGCGCGCGGGGGAGGCGCGCGCGAGCGAGGGGACCGATTTGAATTCGATTTCGATTCGACGCCATGGAGCGCACGAACCCGCTTTTCGAGCGCGACGACGACGCGCGGGCGCGCGTGGCGCGTGACGCGAGGTGCGATGGTGATGTGTACGCGATGCGGCGCGCGTGCGCGGGGGGTGAGATGATGTTTCGGCGTCGCGCGCGAGACGCGAGCGCGGAGGCGGACGCCTCCGCGGCGAAGAAACAGTTCGTGCGCGTCAACGACGATGATTGGGTGCTCGAGTACGGACGCGTGGAGGATGCTGGACGCGAGTTTGCGCCGCGCGAGCGCGTGGGATTGCGCGACGTGGCGCGCGTGGAGCGGTTCGGCGGCGGCGCGGTGATTCGGTTGTTGCTGCGCGACGGCGGCGTCGTCGAGCTCACGGCGAATGACGTCGATGAGAGCACGGTGTGGGAGCGCGGGCTCGCGTGTGCGCTGAGTGCGTGCGCGGCGGTGCGCGGGGATGGAGCCGGAGACGTGGCGGCGTTGCGCGCGGTCGGGGACGACGACGCGGAGAGCAATTTGGACGACTCGGACGACGACGGCGGCGGCGCGGCTCGGGTAACGACGACGACGATGTATGGCAGCGCCCATGCCGACCGCGTGGGTGCGCATGCGTTTGTGCCGGAATTAGTAGCACCTGAGCGAATGGCGCCGAATGATGGGCACGTGATGATTTCCGTTTCGCCAACGAACGCGCGCGACGGTGGAAACGCCGCCGCGAACAATTTAGGCGTGCCTAGCTTCCACGACGACGATGGGTTCGTGAACACATCGAAAAGTACCACGCGCAGACCACTGTTGCAACCGAATGACGTGGACAAATTAGCGTCGACGCTGGAGCATTCGGCGCGGCTGACGCGATGCGACATTTCAGACTTGGGTTCTGAGCGTTCGAGCGACAGGTCTGATTTCTCCGACGATGACGACGGTGGGAGCTCCTGGGGTGGTTCTAGCGCAGGCGATCCGATGGTAATCGAGGCGTTCAGTCGCTCGCGTCACGGGCGCGTGAAAGAGCTGCAGAAGTTGTTTGCTCGAGGCGTCGATCCGCGCGTGCGAGACGGCAACGGCTTGACGCTCTTGCACATCGCGTGTCAGAATAACCAACGACGTTCGGCAAAGTTGGTGTTGAAACAGACAGATTACAAACGTACGCCACCGAAATTGGAGATTATCAATTCGCAGACGAATAACGGGCACACGCCGTTGCATTTTTGTTTCGCATACGGATACGAAGCGCTCGGCGAGTATTTACTTTCGCTCGGGGCGTCGGATAGAATCACAAATATTCACGGATTATCCTGCTACGAGGGCTTGGAGCCAAATGAAACGCGTGAGACTTTGAATAATCCCGACATGAAGCAGCGCGCGCACGAGGCGCGAATGCAACGATGGATTGAATCTCAACGCCCGGGCGCGATGCCAGACGCCTTTCCGCGCGCTCCGGCGTCGACGCGCAGTGGTGGATCAGATCCTCGTCGAGGCTACAGTGAGCCTGGAGAGTACATTGCGCGAAGTCGCTCGGTGAGTGAGTACAGCGACGACCGCTCGCATGCTTCGTACGACTCGTTCGGCGTTCCGCGCGCCGCGTCGCACGGACATCCCGGCGCGTACGGGCCGCCGCCCCCGCAGCCATACGCCGCGATGCCCATGCCCTACGCCGTGCCATACGCCACACCGATGATGCCCATGCACCCAATGTACATGCAGTATCCAGGAATGCCGCCTCCAATGCATCACGGTGCGTATGATGATCGAGGCTACCGCTCACCACCTCGACGCCGTCGGGACTCGCGGGATCGACGATCACGAAGCCGTTCACGAGGAAGCGATTACGACGGTGGTCGGCGTCGAGACCGCGAGCGATCGCGCTCTCGCGACTACCGTGATCGTCGCTCGACGCGCGAGTACGACCGCGATCGAGATTACGACAGAGATTACGACAGACGTCGTCGCGACGAACGCGACTACGACGAACGCCGCTCGCGTTCGCGACGAAGCGACGAACGCCGTTCGCGTCGCTCTTCTCGAGCACGTTCGCTCGGCGACCCATCTGATGACGCGTCTTCGCTCGGAAGCGATGGTGGTCGTGATCGAGTAAGCTCGCGTCGCACGCCGTCGCGCCGCGAAGGCACGACGCCGAGCCGAAGCGCGCGAAGGAAACCAGCCAAGGTGGATGTGCTCGAAACCACCCCGGGAGGTGTCGATGCAGCGCGGCGAAAAGCTGGCGTGTTCAACGACGACTCCGACGTCGACGGCGATGGGCCGTGATTCGTCTTATATCATACATAGGCACAGTAGGTAGCACCATTTTAGCAGCGCGCGCGCGTGTAAGACATGTACCGTAAACAAACAAGCGACGGGCGTCAAATTCGTTTAATTTATTAAACGTCAACGGTGTTCTACTACGTTTTCTAACAAGAGACGCGAGTACGTTATCGGTCTAATTCGCCTAGGAAGATGACCCCATCCGCGCCCGCGCTGGCGAGAATCGGATTCTCCACGGGATGAAACGCCACGTCGTTCACCGCGCCCTTGTGTCCCGGCAACTTGTACGCCAACTTTCCTTTATCGACATCCCACACGTACACACACATATCCGCCGACCCTGCGGCGACGCGTGTGCCGTCTGAACTAAACGCGCACCGCAGCAATCCTTTTTCATAATTGTGCGCGTGTCCAACGAACGATTTCATCTCGCGTTCGCCTTCGACGTACGCGCGCGTATCCCACATCTTCAACGTATTATCCATAGCGTTACTCAACACATAGGCCCCACAAGGCGAAAGCGCCAATCCAGTGATCGTATCACTGTGCCCGCGCATCGTCAACACCGCCTCAGCATCCATGCGCGCGTCCCACATACGCACGACGTCATCCACGCCGCCAGAAAACACTCGACCGCCATCCTTGGACATCGCCACCGCCGTCGTCGGCACATCACACGCAAACGCCCTCGACGCCCTCTTGGCCACGCGCAAATCCCACAACATCACTCGCCCATCGTCGCTCGCGCTCGCGATGACATCCCCGGCGCCGCACGCGACGTCATTCGCGCACTTGCCTCGCGCGCCGACGTACGACTTGACCTGCGTCCCGACCGCGGCGTCGAACACGCGAATAACCCCATCCGCATCCGCGCTCACGACGTTTTCATCGTCTCGAGTAAACGTCACACGCGTGATCGCATTCTTCGCCCCGCGTAATTCCGCGTAGTTGTCACCAAACGACGACGAAGACGCCGCATCCGACGTCGACGCATCCGACGTCGCGCGCCACAATTCAATCACTTTATCCCCACCCGCGCTCGCCAGCACGTCGCCACCGTGCGAAAACGACACCGAATGCACGCTCGCTCGATGTCCCGTGAGTTTCATGATTGGCGCCGGAAGCGAAGACGTTCGCGACGGCGCACCGCGCGCGGTTTTTGTCTTGCGCAGGGCGATCGCGCCGCCGCCGATGACATCGTCATCCTTCTCGCCGCCGTCCGCGCCGCGCTTCGCGCGTTTCGCGGCTGGCGAGCGCACGGCGACGGCCGTGGATGGCGCGTCGGCGTCTGGCGTCGCGCTTCGACGCGTCGCGCGAGGCATGGCGATGGTGCGCGTCGGTGCGTCGGCGAATGGCGAATGTGAACGCCGCACTTGTCGACGTCTTTCGGCGTCGGCGTCGACGACGCGCGCGACGCGAACGCGACGACGCGATGGGGAAGCACAAAACAAAACGTGGCGCGGGCGATGGGCGACGCGACAAGGGCGAGACGGGCGACGGCGACGGCGACTCGGGCGCTTCGAAGGGACGAGGGAAAGGAAAACATCATCACCGCCGCGCCAAGGAGGACGAGCTCACGACGCTCATGACGCAACTCGACGCGTTGAGGCTGACGCGACACGCCGTAGATGCCGATGGGAACTGTTTCTTTCGCGCGTTGGCGGATCAAAAGTACGGCGATGAGCACAGGCACGCAGAGTTGAGGGAGAAGATTGTAGCGACGGTGCGCGAGCGCGAGGCGGAGTTCGCGCCGTTCGTCGAGGACGACGAGTCGTTTGATGATTACGTCGCGCGCATGGCGAGCGATGGTGAATGGGCAGGACATTTAGAAGTCATCGCGGCGACGAGCGTGCTGGGGTATGGGATTTGTATTCATCAGGCGGGGTCGCCGAGGTGGGTGGCGGGCGCGAACGAGGCGGACGACGACGCGAAATTGTTCCACGTATCGTATGAAGGGAGCGATCATTACAACAGTGTACGTGTGCGCGGTGGGCGTCTGGATAAACCTGGCGGTCCGCTGTCGTTGGCGGTGTTGCGGGACGCGGATTTGGCAGAGGTGGTGAAGCGCGTCGGTTGCGCCGATGTCGGCCGCATTCGGCGAACGTTGCGCGCGTGTAGAAATGACGTCGAGGCGTGCGTTCGCGTGATCGAGGACGAGTTAGAAGAGGAAGAAGAGGCGAGAAAGAAAGCAATCGCGGATGGCGTGGACGTCGATGCGTTCGACGATGGCGGGGGATGGGCTGAGGTGAAGACGAAGAAGAGCGGCGGCAAGAACAAGCCGCATCGGCGAAAGGGGTCCATCGAGCGCGACATGGAGGCGCTGGCGATTTGATTTTGTGTGTAGAAGCGTGTTGTGACAGCATTGACATCGAATGGTGCTATTAGCTATTTTGTCAATAATTACAAACGCCAATGTGTTGTTTCATTTAACTTGTCGTCGCGCTGCTTCTATGAGCAGCGCGGCGCCCATCTCGACATCTTTTGGCGTCGTATGCCGACCGACGGATAATCGCAGCGTACCGACGGCGTAGTCCATGGGCACGGCCATGGCTTCGAGCACGCTCGAAACGGTGGCTGCACCGCCCGCGGCGGCGGCGACGTCGCCCGTGTGACACGCCGCGCCGGCGGAAGCCGCCATGGCTCCGCTCAATTCCATCAACGAAATGGATGCCAACATACCCTTGATACCAATGTTTAACGTGTTGGGCAAACGCTTGGCGTCGTCTTTGGGGCTATTGATGCGTACGCCCGAGCCATCGGGACCACCGAGCGCGTCAACGAGGCGTTTCTGTAAATCATCCCGCATCGCCTTCAGATGCGCGGGACACGCGTCCATTTCACGTTCCACAATTTCACACGCCTTGCCCAAACCCACGATGTGAAGCACATTTTCTGTACCGGCGCGACGACCGCTTTCTTGCCCGCCTCCGTAAAACGGCTTGGCGCCGCCCAAATCGGTCCCTTCGCGAATGTACAACGCCGCCACGCCCTTTGGCGCGCCGATTTTATGCCCGACGATGGTCACCATATCGGCATTCAACGCGTCTACTTTGACTGGAATCTTCCCACAGCTCTGCGCTGAATCCGTGTGAATCAATATCCCACGTTTTTTAGCCTCGGCTGCAATCGCGGCGATGGGTTGAATCGCTCCCGTTTCGTTATTCGCTTGCATGACGGTCACCAAACACACGTTTTCATCCTCCATCGCTCGCGTGACGTCTTCAACGCGCACGACACCCTCGTCATCAACCCCCACGAGTTCATACGTCAATTCTCCAAACGCTGCTTTGGCCTTCAAGTGCTCTATCACCGCCGGATGCTCGATAGCCGTCGCGACAACTTTTGGCTTGGCGTCGCTGCTCGTCCCGCGTCGTTTCGCCCGCCATGCTCGAACCGCGCCATCGATCGCAAAATTATCGCTTTCGCTCCCACACGACGTAAACACCACCTCGTCATCTTTGCAGCCGAGCATGGCGGCGACGCGGCGTCGGGCGAGCGCGACGGCGTCGCGACACGGCGTCGCGAACGCGTGCCCGCTGCTCGGGTTGCCAAAGTGCTCAAACAAAAACGGCGCCATTTCCGCGGCGACTTCGGGCCATATCGGCGTCGTGGCGTTGTAATCCAAGTACACGCACCCGCGATCGAAGATTTCGCCGCGTAAAGGCTCGCCAATGCCTGGGTACGATGGGGTCTTTCTGAACAACTTCATCACCGCGCCGACGCCTGGCACCGCCGCCAGCGACGACGTCGACGACTTTGACCGACGAGTGCGACTCGAAGGAGCGTATGCGGGCAATGTTTTCGTTGACGCGGTGGCGACGACGCGCATGCTCTCGCCGTCGCGGTGTGCGGTTTTCTTTGAGGTGGCGCTTTGAAGTGATGCTTTTTTACAACAACGGACGTGACGAAACGTCGCGTCAAGGAATACGCTCTCCGATTTCGCCCGCGCCGTCCCAATCTTGACCGACGCGTTCGCTGGAGAATATGGGCAGCCGGTTGCGCATGTGCACGCGGTCGATGGCCCACGCCAAATCGGCGTCGAGCGGTGGGAGCTCGGCGTCAAAGTAGTCGATGGTTTGCTCGAGCTGTTCCATGGACGTGTGTCCGATGAGCGCTGTGGTGAGCATAGTGCGTTGACGCGCCCAACGAATGGCGAGTTCGGTGAGTGACATGCCGCTCGCCTTGGCTAAATCGTTATACGCCGCGGCGGCGCGAAGCGCGGGCGCCGAGCGGTAACGGTACAGGGTCTTGCCCCAAGAATAGTCGTCCATGCGACCGCGCGGATTTGCGAGCAAACGCTCCGCGAGCTCGCGATCATTCGCGTTATCCACCGCCGCGGGAATGTCCATGTACTTGCCAGTAAGCACCCCACCGGCTAAAATATTGTATCCCATCCAACCGACGTTTTCGTGCACCGGCGACGCCGCCTCGCTCACGCCGTTTTCTTCGGCGCGTCGATTGATGAGCGAAAAGTCACCCTGTAAATTGCACGGCTCCGGCGCCCCTACGGCTCGAGCGGCGTAACACATCGCCGTCAACCCATACGCATTGTCATTACACGACCCATAGCCACGAATCTTCCCTTGCGCGATCAATTTACCCATCGCTTCGCAAATGTCCTCAAACGACGTCGCGTTTTTATAATACGGCGCCCGCTCGGTATCGACGTGATACATCAACGACTGTCCCCAGTTCGACTGCGGCGTGTATCGCGCAGGCCAATGTAAATTGTACACATCCACGTAATCCGTCTTGAGACGCATCAACGACCCTTCTAAATCTCGAATGATGTTTTTCGGCGTCACGTTTGCGCCCCCAGTGATCTTTGTCGCCAAAACGCACTTGTCCCGCCTCGCCTTGTCTCGCTTCATCCATGCCCCTATGATTTCTTCCGTCCGCCCTTCGCGACGCGTACGGTCGCTCGGAATCGGGTACTGCTCCGCGGTGTCGATGAGACTGACGCCACGCTCGAGAATGGCGTAGTCCATAAACTTTTCGCACGTCGCGGCGTCGGGGCTGTTCGCGTCGGCGCCGCCCCACCGTTGAGTGCCTAATCCGAGTTCGCTGACGACGATATCGCCGTTACCGAGGCGTTTATGCTTCATGCCGTTGACGACGCGCACGGTGGTGTTCGTGGCGCCGCTCGAACCGTCGCCGCGCGCGCTGGCGGCGCGCAGAGGCGCCGCAGACGCGGTTGGTTTTTGTGCATTGAAGAGCTGCGCAAAGGCGTCGCCGACGCCTCCCACGGCGACGACGGCGACGGATCCGCGATGGACGGCGCGGCGCGAGACACCATCGGAGGCGCGGATGTGAAACGTCGATGCGCGACGATGCGTCGGCGCGGGTAAGGGGAACAGGCTTGCCATGACGAGCGGCGCGAGGCAAAGACTGAAGCGTCGGTCGCGCTTTGTTCATAATCTTTCGTGCCGTTCACGCGTTTCGACCGAGTGATGAGAATATTAATGTTACAAAACTCGTTCTGTGTTTGTCGTAGATAATGTAGAAACGAGCGGCGCATGATGTGCGGTGCTGATGCGACGGCATTCATCGCGCGAAGGATCGAGAGCTCAACATGCGTTGTTCGTCAAACGACAATTTGACGACGTGTTCGAGGACACGTAAGAGCTGGAATACGACTAATGCTTGCCAAACGTGTGCGAGGGACATGTTTGCCCCGAACGCAGCTTTGATGACGCTGAGCAATCCGACAAAAATGGCGGTGTTGAACATTTGGACGCCACCTACAAAGCGAGCGCCGCCGAGGCCGATGACGCATCCATCCAACGCGTACGCGGTTGTGGCAAGGCCAACCGCCAGCGCGACGATGTGCTTGAGTGAGTTCGTCGCCGCGTACACTGCCGGATCGGGAGAGAGCATCTGGCTGCCGCACAAGCAGTACGCTGCGGCGCCGAGCGTGCATCCCATGAGTAGGGCGATATTGAACAGCGCCCTTCGCGTCATCGCCGCCGTTTCTGGATTCTTGTACGACTGTCGAGGAAGCAAGATGTTACCCACGGTAAACACCGGCTCACTGAGCAAACCGAGCAAGATATAGATGTCTAATAAGAGCTTGTTCGCAGCGGCTGATATCATGCCGAGCTGTGTGGCCCAAGTGGTGATGAGCGCGTACGTCGCCATGCGAGACGCGGCGTTAATCAACAACCATCTAAACTCGCTCACGATGTTCTCTTCGCGCAAACGTCGATAAATGGTTCGACTGGCGTCGATGAAACCCTTTGTGCCGTTAAAAATAGCTTCGAATGAAACGTATCCGCGTTTCATCGCGATGCGTCCGAGCAAAACAAATACAAACATTTGCCCGAGCGTGAGCGCGCCCCCGGCGGCTACAATCGCCCCGTTCCCAAACATTGGTTTAATCAGCGCCAGTTGCGCCACGATGGTGATGACACCCGTAATTAACCATCCAACCATAGGCGTCATAGCGTCTTTAGAGCCTAAAAATACCCCCTCCAACGCGTTCGCGGCGCCAAAGAAGGGTAATCCCACACAACGTAAAACCGTGTACGCCCTGAGTAATCCTTGCACTTCTTCGGGGACGAGCATGATTTGACAAATCGGCCCGTATAGCAGCTGCAAGCCAGTAGCGAGGGCGATGCCCGCGAGAAACGACGAAAACACGCTCGTGGATACCGTGGTGCGCATCTTACCATCGGATGCCACGTTTTCCTCAGCCGCCGCGCACGCCTTGCTCACCACGGTGGTCACGACGACGCTACACGCGAAACAAACCTCTTCGACTAAACCAAACAACGCCGATGCGGGCGCGAGCGCGGCAACTAACACCGTCCCTACGCGCGCGACGAGCAATGTCTCCAATAACGACACCACGGGCTCGTTGATGCTGTTTAATAACGCCGGCGCGCCGAGAAGGAGCAACGCGCTCGCGAGCGTCGCGTATTCAGCCCAACGCGCGTGCGGTAACGTATACGCCAACGCCTGCGACCCGAGTGGGTTTATGCTGCTACTACTACCATTACTACTACTGCTGCTCGCGCCATCGCCGTCAGGGCCATCGAGCGCGAGTACGACTGTCGAACTCCGCCGCCTCCGCCTCCGTCGAGCCGTCGGCGGACCCTCGCCGAAACCTCGCGCCGCCTCGACCGCCACGCGCGCCACCGCGCGCCGCACCGCGCACACCGCCACCGCGCGTGAGTGCGCGCGCACCGCGCGCGCGCCACAGCATCGCTCGCGCGCCCCGACGCCACACGACGCGCGCACCACCACCGCCGTCGCGCCCATCGTCAACTCAACCTTTACAACACCAACACGTACCAACGCCAACGGACACAACCACAACACACCAACGTGACAACACAGACGCACACCACGTTACCACGCACCAATTCCGCCACGTCCACCGCCGCGCCGACGCCCGCGCGCGCGCGAATGCCGCGTAGCCCGGCGTAGTTGGCGAAAAAGTGCACTCAAAAAAGCGCCCCGAGCTCACCGCGATGCGCGATCGAACTCGCGCCCGCGTTCGCGCGCATCTGCGCGTCAATATTTTTCCTCGCTGTGTGCATTTTATCTCGCCGTTCGGCGCGCGCGAACGGCGTCAAAGTCGCCATCATGTGACCGACACCCCACGAGGCCAAATCCTGAGCCCCACGGCACTGCGCGCCGCATGATGTCTTCGATGCACGCGCCGATGTTCGCCGCACGCGCGCGCGTGGGGTCGAATCGACGGGAATTATCGTCATCGCGCGCCTGTGCGCGACGCAGCGCGCGTTCGAGCGCGGTGCGACGCGTCGTAGCGGTGATCCCGCGCGGTGGGGATTGGGATGTGCACAAGTACGTTTGCGAATGACATCGCGTGGTGTAGCGCGTCGACGCGCGGTGGAGGCGCGCGCGTGGGGCGTGTACGCGTGCCGTGGGCGTGCGTGTGCGCGTTCGCGCGCGGTGGTGCGGCGAATAGAGCGCAGGGTGGCGCGTGGCGCGCGCGCGATCGCGACGTCGGGTGAAAACCTGAAGCGGTCGAGGGCGCCGGCGTTTCGGACGCGTTCGCTCTCGCGCGATCGACGGTGATGGCTGGTGGTGATGACGCGCGTATGGTGACTGACGGTGTGTGCGTGTGTGTCTGTCGCGTGGTTTCGTCGTAGGTTTGGTGGCACGTGCGTCGGGAGCGCCGAACGTATTTCCGGCGTGTGCGATTTGCTCATGAAGAATGACTCTCCGCTCACCATGGGTATCGTATCTGCGATGGGTGTCGCGAATAAGGGTGAACCGAAGGTTACGGATTGCTTGATTAATGCGACGAATATGGCTGCTGCGCGCGACGACGCGTACATGATTGAACTCGATAAGCTCGAGGATAAGCACGTGACGACGGCTAAGGCGTTGTTGACGGATAAGGCTGAGTACGACGCGTACATTGCGACATTCAACGAAGAGTTGAGTGACTTGAAGTCGATGTTTAAGGCGATTCGTATCGTTGGGTGCTCGACGGAGGCGTTTGCGGACTTTGTCGTCGGTCATGGCGAGCTCTGGACGGCGCGGTTGTGCGCGGCGACGATTCGTTGCAAGGGTGGAAAGGCGGTGTGGATTGACGCGCGCGATATTCTCGTCGTCACCGACGCCGAGGATGGTGGAGTGGATGTGAACTATCACTTAAGTAATGAAAACTTGGACAAGTGGTATGCGGCGAACATGCAAGAGGGCGCCATCGTCATGGTGACGGGTTTCATCGCTCGCACTCCTGAGGGCGTGCCGACGACGCTCAAGCGCAACGGCTCGGATTATTCAGCCACTATTTTCGGTGCGTTGACGCAAAGTCGTAACATCACTATCTGGACCGATGTCGATGGCGTGTATAGCGCTGATCCGCGTCGTGTCAAGGGTGCGAAGTGCTTGAGCTCGTTGTCGTACAACGAAGCGTGGGAGCTCTCGTACTTTGGCGCCAACGTCCTTCACCCGCGCACGACGTTGCCTGCGATGAAGTACAACATTCCGGTGACGATTCGCAACTACTTTAACCTCAGTGCTCCGGGTACGTCTATCGGTATGACGTGCACTTTGCCCGCGAGCGAAGGCAACAAAGTGGGTGGATTTGAGACGCGAGACATGAGCGGCGAGCTCGTCAAGGGCATCGCCACCATCGATGAAATCGCGTTGATCAACGTTGAAGGTACGGGTATGGTTGGTGTGCCCGGCACTGCGAGCAGCGTGTTCAACTGCGTCAAGGAAGCTGGATGCAACGTGGTGATGATTTCTCAAGCGTCGTCTGAGCACTCTATTTGCTTTGCCGTTCGCGCGCACGAAGCCCAACTCGCCGTGTCGGCGTTGAACAAGAGATTCGAAAAGGCTATCGCCGCTAGTCGCATCTCGCGCATCCACTGCATGGAAGACTGCTCTATTTTGGCCATCGTCGGTCAAAACATGTGCGCCACCCCTGGTGTGTCTGCTATGTTGTTTGAGGCGCTCGCGCAAAGCGCGGTGAATGTCATCGCCATTGCGCAAGGCGCGTCAGAGTACAACATCACCGTCGTTGTGAGCAAGAAGGATGTGAACAAGGCGCTTCAAGCGGTGCACGGGCGATTCTACCTTTCTAAGACCGCGATTAGCGTCGGTCTCGTCGGCCCTGGTCTCGTCGGTAAGACTCTTCTTCGCCAAATTAAGGAGCAACTTGCCACCCTTCAAGAGGAATTCCAAGTCGAGTTGCGCACGGTTGCCATCACGGGCGGCCGTAAGATGTTGCTTAGCGACACGGCAATTGATTTGGACAACTGGGAATCAGAATACGCCGAAGGTTCTCCCGCGGACATGGCTGCGTTCACCCAACACGTGCTGGATTCCGAAGCGCCGAACCAAATCATCGTCGACTGCTCGGCGTCTGGCGAAGTCGCCGGGTACTACAAGGAGTGGTTATCCAAGGGCTTGCACGTCGTCACCCCGAACAAGAAGGCGAACAGCGAAGACTTGGCTTACTACAAAGAATTGCGTTCGATTCAGCGTAACTCGTACACGCACTACTTTTACGAAGCCACCGTCGGGGCTGGTTTGCCAGTGATTTCCACCCTTCGCAGTTTGCTCGACGCGGGCGACAAGGTTGAGAAGATTGAAGGCATCTTCTCCGGTACGCTTTCGTACATTTTCAACACCTTGGAGCCGGGTGTGGCGTTCAGCGATATCGTGGCCCAAGCCAAGGAGGCTGGGTACACCGAGCCCGATCCTCGTGACGACTTGAGCGGCACGGATGTCGCGCGCAAGGTGACGATTTTAGCGCGCGAATGCGGTCTCGACCTCGAACTTTCGGACATTCCCGTCCAATCGCTCGTCCCGGAGCCGTTGCGTGAAACCGACAGCGTAGAAACCTTCATGAAGGAGCTTCCGAAGTTTGACGACGATATCAAGAAGCAGCAAGAAGAAGCCGCCGCGGCTGGCGAAGTCTTGCGATTCGTCGGCGTCGTCGACGTCAAGGCTAAGAAGGGCTCGGTCGAACTTCGCCGATACCCCAAAGACCACCCGTTTGCGCAGCTCAAGGGAAGCGACAACATCATGTCCTTCACGTCGAGATATTACACCCCCGCGGGTCCGCTCGTCATCCGTGGTCCGGGTGCTGGCGCTGAAGTCACCGCTGGTGGCGTCTTTGGCGATATCCTTCGCGTGTGCGCCTATCTCGGCGCTCCGTCTTAGTACGGTTGTCGTGTCCTTCCCAATCGCACCCGCGTGCGTCTTAGTCAATCAGAAAACACAAAGCCACCTCATTTATTATCTACACAAGCATAATTAATAAAACTATTACTCGCCGTTCTACGCGCGACGCAGACTACTCGCGCGACTTCGACGACGCTACGCTACTACGGGTAATCACCTCCCGAAACCTCCACCTACGCCGCACCACTACGCTCTCGCAACGACACCGCGACGTAGTAGGGCGCAAGAACACACCCGCAATCTCCACACACGCGCACGCGCACGCGCACGCATCGCGCGCGCCACCTCACGACGCCTTCTTCTGTGTCCCGACACCAACCACATCGTTCTCGCGCTCCCGCGCAGCTCCCACGCCAAAGTACGCGGCAACCGCGGCGACGAGCGCGGCGCACAGACTCACCAACGCCAGGACCTTGCGCAGCGGGCACGCCATGGACGACGCCGGCGCGGCGCGAGGCGCACAGTGTGGCCACGAGTGCACCAGCTGGCGACTTTGTGTGTGACGTTTAGTATGCTCGACTCGACATGACAGCGCGCCGCAGCGGCGATGTGGATCACCGACGCGCGCCCGCGATGCGCGGACGACGAGACCAAGGCGGTGGTGGTGTGTTTTCCGCCCTCGGGCGCGGGGGCGAGCTGCTTTCATGGCGCGTTCGCGGCGACATTGGGCGCGAACGGGGTGAAAGTGGTGGGTGTGGATGTTCCGGGACGGTTCGGGTCGCCGCGGAAGGCGCCGTGGGGTGGGAGTTTGGTGGAAATGGCACGTGAGATTGCTGATGAGTTGCTGATGACTGCTTTGGATTGCGGTGACGTGCCGGTGTGTTATTTCGGGCATTCTGTTGGGAGTTGGTTGGCGTACGAGACGGCGGCTGTCGCGTCGCCGGCGAAGCTGTTTGCGTCGGGCGCTCGCGCGCCGTCGCTCGCGCACTGGTTGAATGATTTGGACGGTGTGAATCCGAGATTATCTGTGCTTGAGGGCGATGCATTTTGGGATGCATTCAACGCGCGCTACGGTAAGAATGTGAATTTGTCGTCATCGGCGACGCGAAACGCGATATTGGAGTCGCTCGTCAACGATTTTCGGCTGAGCGAAAACTACGAGCCGAGCACGGCGCGCATCGAGTGCGACATTGTGGCGATTGGCACGCACGATGATTGTAGATATGATGCATATCAGCTCGGAATGTGGCGGCATCACACATCATCAACGTACGACGAGCGTTGGTTTGTCGCGCCAGAAGGCTTTTCGCCGCATCGGCTCGTCATCGAGCGCCCGGATGAAATCGCCACATTTCTCGCGCAAGACATTTCGGATAGTTTACTACTGTTGTAAATAACTACAAACAAAATTTACCTTTACTCATATTCTTCGTCGCGCGCCTTCTTGGACACTCGTTCGTTTTTCCCTTTCGCCGTACCCGCGCGTCGCTTCGGTCCCCAATTCTCCTCTGGATTTACGGGAAACCGCGGCGTTCCTTCGCGTTGCGACTTGGACTGCGCATTCGGCACGCGGGTCCAATTCGCAATGAGCTTGGGCTCTTTTGCCAAAATGGCCTCGCCCGGTGTTGGCTGCGGCTGCGCCTTGGGTGGGTGATCCTTTGCCCAGCATCGAAGAATGTCCCACAACGCCTCGGCGGGCGCGTCGGTTTTCACGCCAAGCGGATTGGAATGCGCGCTACTGACGCGGTATCCTGCGTTGATGATTGCAGACTTGAACAACCACGCATTCGGCGGCGTTACTTTCAGCGTGCCGCCCATGGAATGCACGTCATAGTGTAAAGGTACGTCTAAAAGCTCTTCGTCCGCGAGCGTGAGCAACGCGTGAATCTTATTGTACCCGGGGTACGCATCCTTGTTCTTTTCGACTTCGGCTAATACATTCTTCACCCACTGCTTGTCGTGAATTGGGTCGCTCCAAATCGGCCCGCCCATATTGTAATGCCATCCGCAATCGTTGCATCGCTGCGGAACCACCGGACCGGCGCCTGGTTGATACTTGGTGACGTTGCCCTTGGTCACCATTCGGCCGACGGGTTGGAGTTCATGCGAGTCGCACCCGACGCATTGAAACACATACGACAACTTTGTCGGCGTATTTTTCATTTGCAACGGGCTGGTGTACACTCGGACGAACACGCGAATGTAGAAATCAATGGATAACGACAACACAGGCACGATGTGACGTTTGTGTTTGATCGCGGCGTTTGCGACGGCGCCGAGCAGCGTGCGAACAGCCATTTCGTGGCAATACTTGGCACGCAACGGATACGAGCCATACTTGGCCCACGCCACCTCGCCATTGTTTCCGCACAACACCGCCATATCTGTGGCGGTCACGAGAAGCAAACCGCCCTCCTTGACGGTCTGCACGGCGCCATCGAGAAGCGTCGAAGGCGAACCGTACGGGTCCAAATCCACGACGTCAAACATCTTCTCGTGCGTCATGCACACCATCCGCACATCTTGATTATGCGGAATCACCTTTGAAATTTTCTCTTCTAAGTGAGGCGAACACGCAATGTTATACGCTTTATTCCTCTCGATCGCCTCGGCGGCTTTAGGATCCAAATCGTTCGCCACGACGCACCCGACGTCGTCCAATTCCTGCGCGTACCTCAACGCGCGCAACCCAGTGGCGGACATGCCTTCCAAAATCGTCAACCCACGGAGCGGCTCCTTCGCCACTTCAACTGTCGCATCATCGCCATCAGTCGCCGCCGCCGCCGCCGCCGCCGCCGCATCCTTTATCACTCCGTGTTCCTCCGCCGTCCGAAACAACGCCTCGCGTTCCGCTTCGCTCGTCAACGCGCCGACCAGAACATCATCCTTCGCCGTCATGCACGCCGCCCCTCTCGCGCGCCTATTCCGCTTTGCCGTACCATTCGCATGCTCCTCCGCGCGCACGCGCTGGTATTCGCGAATCATCGCCAACGACAAGTCCCGGTTTACGACTTGCGGCTTGTTGTAAAACACATCATTCGCGCGTTGCAACGCGCGCGCGGCGCCCTCGCGCACGACGTTGAACCCTTCCGGCGGCGGCGGGTCGCGCGACATATCCACCGTGGTGCGTTCGCCGCCTCGCGCGTCGTCCGCACCGAGTTCACGCGCGCACGGGGCGTACGTCGACGCGAACGTGCGCGCGGTTGCGGCGCCGCCACCGCACCCGGGGCGATCGAATGCCCCGCCGGTGCGCGCGCTGCGATCGTGCGCGGGGCTCGCGCGCGCGACGAACGATGGAGTAAAATATGCCTCACGCGTGTGCGTCGCGCGCGGGGCGAACACGAGCGAGAGAGTCGGACGGGAAAGTCTTTCGCGACACGCGCGCATGTGGCGTCATTTTTGTGACGCAGTGCAGTGGATTACGGATCGTCGCCGATGGACGACACCGCGGTGTTGAAATTTAAAAACCAACAGCTCGGTGGGCAGGTGCGTGTTCGTGAGGCGTCGAGCGCGTGGATGGTGATGCGCCGCGCCGGCGGGGCGACGGCGGTGCGCGAATGCGATGGATTGATTTTTGATTCGTGTTGACTGACACGCGCGCGCGTTGATGCGCGTTGTTCGTCGCAGTTGGAAGCGCGCAGGGTTGAACTCGCGCAGCTTGAAGCCAAGGTTGAGCGCTACGAGCGCTCGAAGGCGACGTATGAGACGCTCGTGGGCGTCGTGACGAATGAATGGAACTCGGCGAGAGACGCGATCGACGCGCTCGCGAGGAAAACGGGCGCGACGTCGACGACTAAGACTACGGCGCCAGATGGTGTGTTCATTGATCCATTCATCGCGCGGTTGATTTCTCTCGCTGGTGAAGACGCGAGCGCGCTGGATGCGGCGTCGGGGAAGCGAAAGCGAGGAGAGGACGCGAGCGCGTCGGCGGGCGCCGCGGACGAACTCGAGGACGATGGATTGGAAGATTCTGAGCGCGATGCGTTGGTGAAGGCGTTGCGCGAGAAAGCGGATGATACAAAAGGAAAGTTAGCCGCCGTGCTCGATGCGATTGAGAGCAAGACGGGTGGGCAAGGTGATACTGAGTTGTCCAAGAAGATGGATGCGCTTGAAGCGAGTAGGTTAAAATTGCGACGGGATTACGACGCGTTGCAGCACGCCTACTTGCGGGATTCGAAAAAGTGCAAAGATTTGACGGCAGAATTAGATGACATGCATGTGGAACTCGCGGCGACCCGACGACGGTTAGCGATTGCCAAGGCGAATGGCGGTGACGATACCATTGAAGGTTTGCCCAAAATGGCGACTGCGGAGGACGCTCGCGCGGCGGGCGCCGAGGCGCAAGCCAAAGCCGCAGCGGCGGCGGAAGGTAAATCGAACGCTGGTGGTGTGAGTCGCCCGGACACACCCGTTGGCGGTCAACCCGCGGCGGCGACGGCAATGCCAGCCGCGGAAGTGGCTAAATACGCGGGCACGATTGCCGAACTCGAAGGCAAATTGAAGCACAATGAAAAAACAATCGCCGAATTGAACAAGGAAAAGACAGACTTGGCGTTGCAAGTGCGCACACTCGGTGACGCGCAAAACTTCGAAGCAAGCGTGCAAAAGTCTTCGGCGTATGTGGCGTTGAGCAATCGCACTCAAAGTTTGCGTGATGAAAATGAACGTCTCGCGAACGAATTACGCGACGCGAGACGAGCGCTCGACCGCGCGCATCAAGATAGTATTCGCGACCGTCAAGCGGCGGAGCGCGGCGAAGCCGCAATCACGCGATTACGTTCTGCGGAAGCTCGCGCAAATGAGCTCGACTCACGTTTGTCCCACGTCGTCAAGTCGCGAGATGACTTGGAATTTAAGGTGCGCGCGGTCACGGAGAAGGCGGATATGAACGTCTCCACCGACGAAAAGCTCAAGCAGCTTGACATCATCATGCAAGAAAACAAAGTGCTCAAGGATGAAAACACCCGTCTCATGGCGTCTTACAAGTCTTTCGAAGAGGCTAAGATTCAACGCGACGCTGCAGATGCAAAGGTGAAGTCACTCGAGGCATCCGTCGCCGACCTCGAAGGCAAAGTCGCGAAGAAATCATCCGCCAAGCAAGCGGATCTCGAAAAACAAATTGCTCTGTTGAAGGAACAACTCGCTGGCGCCGAAGCGACCGCCACGTCGGCACAGAGCGCGTTAGAAGAAAAACAAGGCGAAGTGATGATGTACGTTGAAGAATGTGAGGCGATTTCTGGGGCGTACGCCGAGGCGCAGGAGCAGAGCACGCGTTTGTTGAAGCGCATCGCCACGAGCGAAGAGGGTCAAAACAAGGCGGTCGGCGAACGCATCGCCGCGCAAGCGCACGCCAGGAAGTTCGAAGATGAATGCGCTCGAGTGTCTGAGACCGCGGCGTATTATAAGCGCGATCTCGACAACGCCAACGCGCGCATGGCGGAGCTTGAAGGCCAGCTCGCCGAAGCGACGACAGTGTTGGCAAAGATGCGCGAGGAAACGTCTGGAACGGATGAACAAGTCGAACGTTCGAAGACCCAGCTTCGTGCGATGGAGAAACAAATTATAGACGTGCGAGAGCAGTTGCAAGCGTCCGAACAGAAGGTTGCAGACTTGCTCAAGCGAAGCAAGAAGGAACTCGGCGAACTCGAAGCCGCCAAGCAAGCGAAAACAAAAGCCGAATCGCAAGTCGCCGGCTTGAAGAAGAAGTGCGACCGTTTAATGAAAGAGGGCGGCACTAAAGATTTGCACGAGGAAGTTGCGGCGTATAAAACGATGATGAATTGTTCGGTGTGCATGGAGCGCCCGAAATCTGTGATAATCACGCGATGCTATCACATGTTTTGCAAGACGTGCATTGATAAGACGGTTGAGGCGCGTCAACGCAAATGCCCTGGGTGCGGATCTGGGTTTGCCACTGGCGACATCAGCGCAATCTATTTCTAGACGAATAGATCCTCTCGCGCGGTGGTATTAGCACAAGAATTAGCACACACACTATAATCACATTCTATGATGATGATGATGATGATATTGCACAGAGACGACGCGAGGCGTTCTCGCAGAAATTCTAGTCGCCGTAAAAGTGATTGGCGTTTTCGCGCGTAATGCGCGCGGCGTCGTTGACGCTCCATCCTTTGACATCCGCAATAAACGCTAACATGATACGTAATTCATCTTCCGCGCGCGTTGGATCGCATAAATCGCTTTCGAGCAGTAAACGATCGTCAGGCGTCGCGCGAATGACGTCTTGCGTCTTTGGTGAGCGCAGATTAATCACGCTTGAAAAGCCAAAGTAAAATCGATCGCCATACTTTTTCATCGTCGTCAGCTGTCGTAAAAACTCGGATGAACCGCCGAAACTATGCATATATATACGCGGTGGCAAATCAGATGCTTCGCGGAACATTCTTTGCATGTCTCCGGTAGCCTTCACGCAGTGCACGACGACGGGTTTTTTCAACTCGGTGGCGAGCGCGAGTTGCCTCGCGAAACAATCAAGCTGGTTTTCATAGTCCGCGTCGGCGTCTGGAGGCACGGCAACCTTGTCGAGTCCGATTTCACCCACCACGCACGACGGTACAGACGTCATAGCGTCGCGCAAGCGAGTCATCCAGGCGTCCTTGGACTCTTTTTCTAAATGCGCCCACCACGGGTGCACGCCGAGCGCGACGGGGACGTTGACGGCTTGATCACCTTCCCGGATCGCCAGAGCGTCGTTCCAATCGCCAGGACGCGTGGTTGTCATACATGCTCCGGCAAGACGCGCGCACAGTTCTCGCACGACTTTTTGATCGCCATCCAAGTGCCAATGGCAATGCGCGTCAAAAATTTCCTCGACGTCTAATTTCGCGGCGGCGGCCAAATTCGCGCTCGTCGGTTGCGACGCGTCTCGTTTCGACGGCTCAAGCCCCTTTGTGTTTTCATTTACGTCGATGGATTCGTTCGTCTCCGTGACAGTTGTTGACGATATAATGTCGTGCGGGATGCCCTCCACGGTATCGCTCAAACCATCGACGGCGACGGTTGCCGTCGACGGCCACACACGCGAACGCCATCCCGTCGTCGCTGGTCCATCGTTCGACGACGACGACGTCTTCTCTTGCATCAAATCAAGCGCAATTTCTGACGCAGCTTTGAATCCAATAGCGCCAGTGACGAACACTGCGCTGCCACCGACGCCGTCGCATCCTATACCTCCTCGCCCCTTTGTCCCCGCCGTCTTGAAGACGTTTTGATTCTCTGGAGCGTATACGCATTTCACACCCCACTTTGACGACTTTCTCGCCTTCTTCGCCGAACTCTTCTTGCCGCCAGGAAACGTCGGACCTTCAGTATCCTTTGGAAAGTTGTAGTCTTTCCGCAGCGTCTTTCGCGTCATCGACGCCAAGCGATTAAACGTCGTCGACGATAAATCATCGGCGCGCACGTCTTGTAAACTATCCAATCCTCCAGCGCCACCCGTGACGCACAGCGGCACGCGCGCGTGTACACAATACGCCACGATTGCCGCTTTATCTCGTTCTTTATCGATCGCATCGAGCACGTAATCCGGTCGACGCCACGCTCCAGAGACATCCTCGTCCGTGTCCGCGTCGTCCGCCGCCGCCCGCCGCGCGCCCTCGCCTCGCTCAACGATGGCTTCCACGTTCCATCCTTGCACGAAATCTTCCACGATGCGCACGTCACAGTCAGGGTTTATATCTCGCACGCGTTTCGCGAGCACGTGCGCTTTGGACATCCCAACCGTGCTCGTGAGCGCCGCGACTTGTCTGTTGACGTTTGTTTCGCACACGTCGTCGAGGTCCGCGAGCGTGAGCGCCCCGATGCCCGATCGCGCCAGGGCTTCGACCGCCCACGATCCGACGCCACCGAGTCCGATGACTAAGACGTGCGCGCGTTCGAGCGCGGCGAAGCGTTCGGCGCCGTAGAGTCGCTTGGTACCTTCGAAACGCCAAGGCGACGCGAGCGCGCACGCGTCGGCGTCGGCGTCGGGCGGCGTCGGCGTCGGCGTCGCCCGCGCGCGTACGCGCGTTCGAACGAAAGAGATGCGGGGATAGACGTCGAGTGCGCGCGGTGTTGCGCGTTGAGGCGTGTGTGGGAGCGCTCGCGTGCAGGACATGCCGCGGCGCGCACTGAGGCGACGGCGCGCTTTTTGGCGGCAACCGTCCCGACGTCGACTGACAAAGGAAACAAAAGGAACGCTACGTTCCCATCGATAATTACAAATACACGGACAAAATAACTTAACCAACAAAACTTGATCGCATTCGTCGACGCGCTCATTGGTATTCGGAGTCGCGACGTAAGTGTCGCGAATCCCCCGACGGTCCCGAACCTTTATAGTCGCCGCGTAGCGGTCGAACATCCGTCGGCGTCATCGAACGCTTCGGATACCGTCGCTGTCCATCATCGTCGTCGCCGTCGATAGCAATCTCGTCAACGTTTGGAACTGGGCGCGAACGCTCGCCAGCTCGATGGGCGACGACGATGACATCTGGGCGTTTGTTGCAGTAGTTTTTCACCGCGAAACGAATGGCTCGGGACACCGCGCGCTCGACGGCGCTCAACTTGGTATCGATGGGCATCGCCTCCGTCGCCAATACCGCACCCGATCGCACGGACTCTAACATGCGTCCATCATCCGTCCACATCCCTCGCGACGTCACGCGCGCCTTGGCGAGGATTAATCCATTGCCGTCGTTTGCGATTTCGTAGTCGCACACGATGATGCCTTCGACGGCGATGCGCATCCGCTCCTCGATGGCCATGTCCTCTGACGTCCCACTCCCCATGTTCCCATCGTTAAACATCGTTTGCAACCGAGCTTTACCAATCATATGAAAATTACCCATGGTGCCGTGCGACTTCTTCGTGCGCAGCGGCGTGACGCCCAACATTTGTCCGTTTCCAATCACCGTCGTGTGCGCCACGCCCGACTGCCGCGCCAGCTGTTCGTGCGCCTTTAAAAACGCATACTCACCGTGCACGGGCAGAAAGTGTTCGGGTTTTAACAGCTTAATCACCTCATCCAGTTCCTCTTTATATCCGTGTCCACTCGAGTGTAACAAGTCTTCGCGACCCATGGCGATTTCGGGGCCTTTTTTGGCGATTTCATTCATCATGCGCATCACGCGCTTTTCGTTGCCCGGAATCATCTTCGCCGAGTATAATACTAAATCTTCCGGACGAAGCGTGAGCAGGGGCGATGCCCCGTACGCTGCACGCGCGAGTTGCGCGCGGTCTTCTCCTTGCGACCCGGTGGTGACGATTAACAACTTACTAGGATCGCAATTGTCGATTTCTTCCGCCGGCACGAGCTTGTCGATGTCGATGGGCGCGATGCCCGCCTTTTTCGCCGCTTCGAGGTACGTGGTCAACGACAAGCCCAAAAACGCAATCGAACGCCCCGTAGCTTCTGCGGCGTCGCGAACGCCGTAAAGACGGTGAATATTCGACGCGAATTGCGTGGTGATGATGCGTCCGCGATGGCCCAAGACGCGTTTCATGATGCCCTTGCTGACTTCGGATTCGCTAATCGTTCGCCCGGGCGACAGGACGTTTGTGCTGTCGCTCATCATCAGCGTCACGCCTTCGTTGCCAACGCGTTCCCAAGACGTGCGATCAAAAAGTTGGCCATCGACGGGATTTTCATCAATCTTCCAATCGCCCGTGTGCACGATGGTTCCCGCGTCGCAGCGGAAAATTAATCCGCAACAGTCGGGAATGGAGTGCGTGACGCGCACCGCCTCCATGTCAAAGGGTCCGGCTTGGAAGCGCTCGTTCATGTTGAACACCTTGAAACGTTCATCGTTCCATAACGAAAATTCCATCATTCGTCGTCGGATGAGTTGCATGGTGAATAGACCGGCGTAGACGGGCGTGGATGGATCGAGGGCGGGGATCACCCACGGGAGCGCCCCGATGTGGTCCTCGTGACCGTGCGTGATGAGCACCGCCTCAATTTTGTCCTTCCATCGCGCCAAAAACGACACGTCAGGGAGCACTTTTTGTATACCTAAATCTTCATGACTGCGAGACACATATAACGAACACAGGTCAATACTTGCGACGCGAGTTACATCGACGGGCGCGCGCGAGTAAAACGACTACGCCCTAGGTCAAAAAGCGCTCGAAACGCGACGAAAACTAACATCACATCAACACGTACTCTGGAAACATCAACCCCGCATCGAGTAAAATATACCGATCGCCAGTCCCAATCAACATGCAGTTCATGCCAATCTCTCCTAACCCACCGAGCGGGAGAATTTTCAACGGCGGGTCGTCCACGAGCTCATCCACCGCCGGAAACGCCTTGTCCGCCTGATATTCCAACGTCTGTCCGAGATGCTGCTTCCCATCGCTCTGTTTCCGCACGCCACCGCGTCCGCGTCCGCGCCCTCCGCGCCCTCCGCGCCCTCCGCGCCCTCCGCGCCCTGAACCGCGCGCACCACGGCCAGATGTTCCTACGAATGCGCGCGCGCCGTGAGTAACTGTTTTTCTCTCCAAAGCCGCGACACATCGAGCACTCGCGTCGCACGATCGCCCTCGGACGTCGTTCGCATCGCTCGCGACGCCGCCATCGCGCATCGCACCGCACACGTACCTTGACCGCGACCGCGACCGCGTCCGTACGCGCCGTCGCGCGGCGGTTCGGCGGCGCACACCATCACCTGCGCGCGGCGGCTGCGCATCGGGACCTCTGTCATCGTCGCTCGCATCGTCGCCGCGCGCGCGATGCGCGCACCGACCGTCGCGTGAGGTGCGCGACACGCGCGCGCGTGCGTCATCGTCCCGTGCGACATCCCGTCCGTCGCGCGCGTGCGTCAGTGAATGGAGCGTCCGCGTCCTGGGCGTGACTCGGCTCACGTGTGTGTGCGACGGTGACGCCGTCACGCGCGCGCTGACGCGCCTCACGCGCGCCGTGGATGCGGCGCGCGGGACGCGTCCGCGCTGCGCGTCGCGTCGCGCGCGAGACGCGCGCGAGACGACTGGATGGGCGCGGCATGCAGTGGATGCCACTGGAGGCGACATGGTCGCACACCACGTCATTACGCCGCGCGCGCACGTCGAGCGCGCTCACATCGCGTCGAGGCGCGCGTGAACGCACGCAGGAGAGGTCGTGGCATCGATCGAGGGCGCGCGCGGGACGTTCGAGCGCACGCGGGGGTGCGTGTGCGCGTGAATCGTGCGCATCGTCGTTCGTGTGGCTTGACACCCATGCGCGCGCTTCATGCGGCGCCGTGCGCGCGCGTGCGCGGGGAACCGTCGCGGGCGGGGGCGCGGACGCGCGCGCGGGGGTGTGACGCGCGCGTTGCGGGGCGATACGCGACGCGAATGACAACGGTGGGGTCGTTCGGGGTGCGGGCGCTTACGGATGCGCGAAGGGTTGCGTCCGCTGGCGGTGGCTCCGGGACGCGCCTTGGCGACGACGCGCGGCGGCGGGTTCGCACGTCCGAGTCTGCTGTCGCTAATCCTTCCATGGCAGGCGTGGACGACGCGCCGTCGTCGTCGACGCAAAAGATAAAGGTGAACCCGCGCGCGTCGAAGCCGGCGCCAAAGAAAAAGGATAAAGCCGCGCTCGAGGCGGATAGAGATTTTTGTCGCATGGTGACGCGATATGATCCGGAGGAAATCCAACGCGAAGCGCTGGCGAGACCGTTCGAGCTCGCTAAGCGTACGGCGCACCTCGCGTTCGTGCTCGGAAAGTTGAAGAATAAACAACAGAGCTTGGAGGCGTTGGACGCGCTCGACGGCGGTTCGCGTTGGGCCAACGCCGTGAAGGAGACTTTGTGCGAGCTTGGGCCGTTGTTCGTCAAGCTCGGGCAGAATTTGGCCAACAGACCAGATTTGGTGAATGAAACGTTGATGGAGGAGCTGACCAAGTTGCAGGATCGCGTGCCACCGTTTGATTCAAAGGAGGCATTTAAGATTATAGAAGAGCAAACGGGAAAAACCATCGAGGAGACGTTTAGCGAAATCTCGCCCGAACCGATCGCGGCGGCGTCGATCGGACAAGTGTACAAAGGCAAACTCAAGAGCGATGGCCAAGAAGTTGCCATCAAGGTCCTTCGTCCGAACACGCGCACACAATGCGTTCTCGATTTGTTTTTGCTTCGAGCGGCGGCGCTCAAGTTTTTTGACGAGTATTCCACTGCAAACCTTGGTTGTTCTTCGGCGTTGCTAGTGGACGAGTTTGCGGAAAAGCTTCTTGAAGAACTTGACTTTGTACAAGAGGCAAGAAACTTGCGCGATTTCAAGTTCAACTTTCGAAACGACTCGCACGTGCAGATTCCAGCCGTGGTGAGTGATTTGAGCGGTCCGCGCGTGTTGGTGATGCATTGGCAAACGGGCGTGCGGTGCACGGCGCAGGGTGCGTTTGAAAATGATGCTGCGCGCGCACGTTTTTTGGTGAACGGTGTCGAGGCGGGATTGAAGCAATTGCTTGAATTCGGATTGTTTCACGGCGACCCGCATCCAGGAAACGTTTTGGCCATTCGCAACGGCGACATCGCATACGTCGACTTTGGTAACGTCGCCGAAATTTCTCGTTCGAATCAAGAGAGTTTGATTGATGCCGTCGTGCACGTCATGAATCGCGATTACGACGCGCTCGCAGAAACGCTCTCGGACTTGGGTTTTTTGCAACCGGGTTCGGATGTCGGACCAGTCGCCGAAGGCTTGGCAGAGGTTTGGGGTGACGAAGCGCTCCAATCGCTAGCAAGCGCGGAAAAGTTCTCATTCCGTGGTCTCACTCGGGAGTTCAACAAATTGTTGTTCAAATACCCCATTCGCGTTCCCGAGCGATTCTCACTGGTTATTCGTTCGTTGTTGACGCAAGAAAGCATTTGCTTGACGCTCAACCCAGATTTCAACTTGCTCGACGCCGCGTTTCCGTACGTCGCGCGCCGTTTGCTCACTGATCCAGATCCGGCGCTTCGACTTCGACTACTCAAGGTTGTCGTCGTCAAGGAGCGCTTCGAATGGGAGCGATTGCGCAATTTGATTTCGCTCGCCGGCGTCGGCGTCAAGGGTGGCATTAAAGTTCCAATTCTCGCGTTGGCCAAAGATGCCGCGCACATGCTCGCCACTGATAAAGAGCTGCGCAAAGAGCTATACACTGGTCTTCGCGCGGTTACCCTCGCCGAGCACTTCAAAGAATCATTTTCTCTCGGTTGCGTATTGTTGAGTATCGCCGTCGGTCGTCTGACTCAACCATTCTTTGACGTCGCCCGACAAATCCTTCGTCGGTTCCGTCGGCGCGTTCGCAGACGATTCGTCTCAAAACAAAGCACCGCCGTGTCGCCCGCATAACCCGCACGCACCACATGTATTGTGTAATATCACCATCATCAACGCAAAAAGCGACGCAGATGTGCGTCACAACGCACCTCCGCGGCATGAGCACCTCCCGTCGAACCCTCGACCGGCTCGACGTCGACCAAACCCTCGTGGCGAAACTCGAATCCCGCGGCTGTCGCACCGCCGAAGATGCCCTGTACCGCTCGCCCCTCGATGTTGTCGAGCTCGCCGATTGCTCACACGCGCGCGCTCGAGAGCTCCTCCGTGGCGTCGCGCGCGCGGTCGCTCCCGCGCCCACAACCGCGTTCGACGCCTTGCGTGCGGCGAAATTTATCCCGACGCTCGTCAAGGACGTCGACCGAGCGCTCGGCGGGGGCTTGGCGATCGGATCGGTGACGGAAGTCGTCGGAGCCGCGGGCGCTGGGAAAACGCAACTGTGTCTCACGGCGTGCGCGAGCGCGTGCGCGCCGACTCGCGTCGGCGGTGCCGATGGCGGGGTGATTTACATCGATGCCGAGCGGAAGTTTAGCGGTGCGCGCTTGGAAGAAATTGCGCGCGCCAAGTTTGGTGAGGCGTTCGCGAGCGAAGCCGAGGCGGAGGCGACGTGGAACCGCGTTCGAGTCGCGACGCCGACGAGTTTAAGTGATTTAGCAAAGCGTCTGGAAGCGCTCGAAGAAGCGATTATCGATCATAAGGTCCGATTGGTTATTATCGATTCAGTCGCACACTTGGCTCGCGGAGAGTTCGGGCGTGAAAAGGTGATGCAAAGACAGAGCGTTTTGGGCGCGATTGCGGCGACGCTGAAACGCCACGCCGAAAAACACGGATTGGCGGTTTTAGCGGTAAATCAAGTCACGACGCGCATTGGTGGGGCAATCACGCACGGCGCACACGACGCATCGCTGCGTGAGCCCCCGGCGCCGGGCGCGGAAGAAGAGTCTAGTGGAATTACCGCGGCGCTCGGCACGAAGTGGGCGCATTGCGTAAACACGCGCGTCGTTCTCGAAGTCACGCCCGACAAGCGTTTGATCAAGATTGTCAAGTCGCCCTTAGCTCCATTGACGGCATTTAGATACCACGTAGATTCGAGCGGGATAGTCATAGATGAAACGATGAATTCGAGCTCGATGCGCGCGAGAGAAGCAAACGTCGCGTCGACGCATCGACGATAGACCAAATTGTAGAACGCTGCTGCTGCTGCTGCTGCTGCTGCTGTAACATTAATAAAATGCATGTACTGTACGACTCTCTTAATCGCGATAAAACCCAATTTCGGCAATGCCAAGCGCAAACCGTCCGACTTGTACGTCGTCGCCTTTCAAAATCATAAATCCAAACTCCCGCAACATCCGCGTGCGAAGCGGCTCTCGATACATGGCTCGCCCCATTCTCTCGGGGCGGTTAAACGCATCAAACGGCAGCTTCACGCGTCCAAGCTCACCCCTGGCTTTAAACGCCGTCTTAAAATTCATTTGCTCGCGCATGCATAAGTCATCCTTCAAAATGAACAGCCACGTTTTGCTCGCGTTATCCTCCGCCGCGACGACGTCGACGTAAATACCGTCGTACGCCTCTCCATCCTCCTCCACCGCCGCCCGGACGCTGGCAAACCCACCGTTTCGCTCCAAACTCACATTCCCGACGAAATTCGCCCCTCTCTCGCCACTCATGAAGAACCCGTCGCTCATACCACCCATGACGCCGTCGTTCAACGCGCGCCAACGCTTCGCGTCGTCCCCACCCGCGGCGCTCGCGAACGACATCAACCGCACCGTCTCCCCTCGCTCTCGCGCCTGTGCGCCAACCTCAGCCTCATACATATCCTTTGGTTCTTTTGGGTTCATCAAACAATCCGTCGCGCGATCCATCGCGCGACGCAGCGCGAGTATTTTATCCTCTACGGCGCGCGCGTCGTCGGCGCGCTCGACGCCTTCGCGAAGAAACTCCAACGCCTCCTTAGGCACGCGAGACGTGCTCGCGTCGAGCACGCGCGCGATGCCCTTGGCGTACGCGGCGAGCGCGCCGTCTATGTCGCGCATCGATGACCGCACGCGCGCGGAGGACGAGGCGGCGCCCAAGTGTTCGAGGACATCTTTCACCGTCCAGGGCGCGGGCGCCGCGTCGTCGGCGCTCGAGGACATGGCGCGCGCGGACGACGACGACGGCGTCGGGCGTCGGGCGCGGGTTCGCGATGCGCGCGCTTGGGTGGCGATGACCGCGGCGGGACGGACGGGGTGCGCGCGCGGGGGCATGCTTTGAGGGCGCGCGGGCGCGGTGCTCGCGTGGCGTTTCACTGTTACAACGTGTTTAATGACAGTCTTGACGCCTCGTGTCTATGAATACTTGGAGTTTGAGGGGTGCAAGAGGTGCTTGTTCGCACGCACGGCGCGAACGGTATCGGCATCGACGTCGTATTCGTCGTCGCTCCTCTTGGATTTCTTCTCGGCGAGGACGCCGTGGACGATTTTACGCACTTCATCCTTGACGCCACTTTTTGATCGCTTGGACATCGCTGGAGCGTCGTCGTTGTCGTCGTCGTGTGCGTCGAAATCGGGCAACTCAAAGTCACCCGCAGCGCTTCTGGATGCGATGGCGCGACCGGTGTCTGTGACGTCGGCGTCGATGAAATCTGCTTCGAGTCGGCCGCCTTCGACGGAATCCTTCAACCACTTTGGCTCTGAACCCAGACTACTAGACGAATCCCATGGCGCGGCGATGGATTCATCCACGGATGTTACTTGCGAGAGCGCGTCGGCGTCGTCGGCGGCTCGCCGTTCGGCGTCAGCTGCCTCGTGATCAGCGGCTTCGGCAGCTTTTTGCTTGTCGTGTCGAGCGCGTTGCGTGGCGACGCCCTGGAGCACCAAATTCGTCTTTGACAGCGTCGAGCTCGGAATCATCGGGTAATCAAACACCGCCGAAGACGAACGTGAAGACGATGACGCCGTTCCGGATGAGCCATCGCGCGTGCCGAGCACGGGCTTGAGCGTCTCGACGATTTGACTCGCCGCCGATGACGCCGTCTTGTCAATTCTATTCTCTGTCACGCCCATGGCGTAGTGCGCCTGCACGTTGGCCATGAGGGCGGCTAAATCCCGACGCATGGCTTGCACTTCTTCGCGCGATCGCCGCTGTTCCTCGTATAAAATTAACTGCGCCGCTTCTTCGCGAGCGTTTTGCTCGGCGGAGGGTGACGAGGACGACGTTCCGGGCACCGCCTCGCCCATGCGCGCGGCTTCAGAGTACTTGTCCCGCGTCAATTGCACGCCGTCATCCTGCATTAAAATCTCAGCGATTCGATGCGCCGTGCGCTGGTCGTGATCAACCATGGCGTTGGCGATGATTTGCGTGTTCGGGTCGACGTTAGCGTCGCCAGAATTCGCCGCTTGCGCTTGTTCGATGGCGTTGGCTTGCACCGCGGGCGTCGTCGCCGCCGTGAGCGAACGCGCAATGGCGGCGGCGATTTCCTCCTTGGATAAATTCGGACGCTGCTGCGGCGCAGCGTACGCGCCACCGCCGTCCGAACCCATGCTCGCAGTGCTCGCCGCGGCGTTACTCTGCATGCGACGTTGAATCAACGCCAAGACGTTCGCCGCGATAGCGCTCGCATCTGTGTTCGCTTCGTGCGGCGTCGTCAATTTGATTGTCGGCGCCGCCGCGACGCCGGAGTGGCCTAATTCTCCCGACGACGACGACGCGTCGGTCTGACGCGTTTGTAACACGTCAGAAATAGCGCTCACGAGATCATCCGTGGGTTGCGGTTGCGCCGGAACTGGCTCAACCGCCTCCGCCTCGGCTGCTGGTTGAGGTTGTGGTTGCGCCTGCGGCTGCACCGCCCCCGGGATGCTCAGCAACGCATCGACGGACTGAGACGCTTGCGCGTTGTCTTCGACTTCGCCCGTAAACGATGTCACCCACGACGCATCTAAGGCGTCATCCACCCCTTGCGTTTGCGCTTGCGGTTCAACCTCCTGTGCTGGTTCGGACTCCACCGGTTCGGGCGCCGAGATAGCCTCTGCAAACGACGACGATGACTTCGACGACTCCTCCGTCGCGGGTTGCGCGCTCGTCAAGAACGCATCGACATTGAACACTTCTGGGACTTGAACCTCAACGAGCGGCTCCGGCGCGGGCTTTGGCTCGCGGCGCTTGGGCGCGTCGTATTCATTCTCAGCATCCGCGGCGACGACGTCTTCGTCATTTCCATACGAATACGACGGCTGTTGCTGATTCGAAACCACACCATTCACGCGGTCGAGCGAATTGATCATCGCTTGCAAATCGTTATTGTGCTCCATTGTGCTTTGCTCATTTGTGGATGGTTTTTTGTGCTCGTGCTTGCGCTCGTCGTCTTCGGCGCGCTCGTCGTCTTCAGCGTGCAACGTCTGCCTCAACGCAGTTTCGTAATTCGTCGCCGGCGCAACAATTGACGCGTGCGCATCATCATCCACTGAGATCGGCACTTCAATCGCCGGCGCCGCTTCCTCAACGCGAAACTCACCCTCCACGCTCGAAGCCGCCGGCGCCGCGACGGCGCTCTGCGCCATCAACGACTTCACCGCCGCCTCCAAATCATTCACGCTCGCCGGACCCTGCGGAGGAAACATCTCACCCGCTTCAGGAACAATCTGCTTCAATTGCGCCGTCAACGCCTTCAACGTCGCATCATCCGTGCTCGGACTAAACATCGCCGTGCGAATTTGCAACCTCAACGCGCGCAGCGCGCCCATTTGCGCCGGCGACGCCGTCACCCCCGACATCCCTCGCTGCCCCAACCTCGCCCTCGCCGCCGCGGGCCACCGCGCGATACCACCCACCGCACGCGTACCGTGCACTTCGCCAACGACATCCTCCGACCCAGGCACCGGTCTCCACGCCTCTTGCAACGTCGACGCCTTGTGCGACCACAACCCGACCGACGCCGCCGCCGCCACGCACGCCGCGCCACCAACCACGCGCGCCGTCGTCAACGCCCGCGCGCGACGCGACGACGACGACGACGACGACGACACCACACGCCCCGGCGCATCGCGCCCGAGCAAACTCGCGCGCTCCGCGCGCTCCACGTCGAACGCCTCGGCGGACATGCGATCGCAACACTAAACCAAAAGATCGACCGCAGAATTCAAATCTCTCGCCACGCGCGCGTCGCGCGTGCGTCGCGGGTGCCGTGAAAGAAGACGCGCGACGCGTGCGTTAC
>Ga0181556_1000199_pt1 | contig 65009 bp, 32 predicted proteins | sample 011ome_14_FD_148651 | JGI IMG/M metagenome (GOLD analysis project Ga0181556, IMG submission 148651) | Coastal salt marsh microbial communities from the Groves Creek Marsh, Skidaway Island, Georgia - 011505AT metaG (spades assembly) | ecosystem: Environmental > Aquatic > Marine > Intertidal zone...
AACGTGTGGTACTTTTCCTGTAAGTTTCGCGACGTGGACAGGGACGACACTTCCCCGTCTTCGTGGTAAAACTTTGGATATTTTTCTCTCATCGTCGTCGTCATCGATGTCTGTCGTTTCGTCGTCGTCACTTCTTCTTCTTCTTCTGCCGACGATTTCGAGGCTCGAAAAACACGACGCAAAGATCCTCTTCTTTGTCCTCTTTCGACGAGTTTTTTCGACGTCGGAGTGCAACGCGTCGCAGAAAACAAAGAGCTTTGCATCGTGATTTAATCTTTTCGCGCGAGGAGGAAAAGTGACGACGAAACGACAGACATTTTCCTTCGTTTCCTCACACTAATAATAGAGATACACAAAACATGGGCAAACAACAACGCCGACAACACGCGAGAGAAAACGAAGAGGGAGAAAAAAGCATCTTCGCAAACTCTTCGGCTTTGGCAAAAGGACCACCCAGGTATTCGAGTGTTGTCTTCGTACTCTTACGAGTAGTACACGCGTCACGTTTCGAGCGGAGAGAAAATCTGTAACCGACTTTTCGACGTTTCAATCTGACGTTCTCTCTCTCTCTCTCTTTCTCTTACGCAATGATGTATTCTTTCGAGCAGTTTTGGATTCGGCGGGTACTCGGGAACGGCTTCGATCGTGAACGAACGCGCGTCGTCGATTTCATCCCCATTAGGTGGTGGTTTTACTACAAACGGAAATGTGGGAATGGAGGACGTCTCGATGATGATGAAATTGGACCACCAACAGTCGTCTTTGTCCTCGTTCGCGGGAGGCGCTTCCGTCTTTGGAGAGCGTCTGATGAGAGCGATAGGTTTAGCGGCGAAACCGAACCAACAATCGAAAAAGAAAGGGTTAGAGCAAATGGTAGAGGTTTTATCGGAGGAGGAGAAAGAGATGGGTGTTGGGAGGAGGAGTAGCGGGAACGACGAGGACGACGACGCGAAGAAGAAGAAGAAGAAGAACGAAGAGATTGAAGTCATGGTGTCCGACGCGTTGCCGATGTGGACGCGGGTCCACTCGAAGTGTTTGAGAAACGAAAAGAGCGGAGGGACGACGACGGATGAGGCGAGGCTACTGTCAGTGAAGGTGCATAACTTGATGTGCGAGAGAAGCGGGAAGAGGTTGGCCAAGTGCATCGGGACGACGTCGGCGATACCGTTGATACTTTTGGCGAGGTGCGATGGCGATAAAAACGTCGCGAAAGAAGCCGAGACCGGGTTTCGGAGGATATTTACGACGAAAACGAGGCGGGCGAAGGCTTTGCGGCTCGTTGCGGTGGATTTTTTCGAATTGGTGCAAGAGTCGGTGCACAGAGCGATGACTGAGTTTGGAGGAGGAAGTATGAAAGGAGGTGGCGGTAGTAATAGTGGGAAGGAGAGAGACGTCATCGAGCGGGACGCGTGCGCGAGCGTGAGAGCGATTGGTCAGTACGTCGTCGACGTGTTTGGTTTTGAGGAATTTCGTGAAGGCGAGGTCACGCCAACGACGGCGACGTCAAGTCTAGAAGGAGAAGATGGCGAGAAGAAAACCATAACGACGGTTAAAGAGGCGCTGGAAAGCGCGTTAGAAAGTTTAGAGTACTTGCGTAAAGTGATGATGTTAGAATCTTCGACGAGTTTACGAGGCGCCAGTTTGGATTGCCTGAGAAAGCTCTTCTTGGACAAGTGCGAAACGGAAAACGAAGATAATAGTACTGCTGTGATTACGTTCGCCACGTTTTGCGACGAGCGAACGGCTAAACAAGTGCTCGAAAACGTCTTCAGCCGAATAGAAAAAGAAGACGATTCGTTGTGTTTAACCAGAGCGTGGGAGTTGGCCGCGGGACTATCCCACGCACAATGGTGCGCAAAAAATCTCTCGGTGTGGGATTTGCTACCAGAGCTGAGTCGAACGGTTATCGATGGAGCCATCGTGAGAGGCTTTGCAAATGCTTTTGAAGGTGCGGCGGTTGGGTGCGCGCCGTGCGTGTTGCCGCTCTTCGCGTCTCTTTCGTTTCCGCAATCGACTGGCGGCGAAGGAGAAGATGAAGAATGTCTTAAAAACACGATAAATATCGTCAACGCCGCACTGCAAGGTGCGGAAGATTGCGAACAGTTTCAATCTAAAAACGCAGAGGCAGATGCTATCGCAAAAGCTTCCATGGAGTGCTCTTTGTTCGCGTTGTTGAGATGGTTACGCGCGGATGAGAAAAAAGAAACACTTCTAAAGACACTCCTCGTCGAGAAATGGATACCGCGTGCCCTCGAAGCTCGAAATGGCACCGATAGCATTACGTCGAGATGGGTAGACGTTGCTGCAAAAACTTTAGCCTCTCTCGCCTCCAAACCGACGGCGTTTCCGCAAGGCGTAGTCATGAAAGCGTTGGAAAGTCTCGGCGAATTTTTGGTCGTTTCCTACGACGAGAATCCGTCGCGAGGTACGAGTATATGCGAGCAATTCAAAGCAATCGTTCTCGAACTTTCGAATAAAGGAGCGCTCGTTCCTAAAGAAGTTCACGAGAAAATGCTCGAACTTAAGATGAGCTTTGCGAACGCGATACAAGGACACGAAGAGAAACATGGAGGTACAGACGATACATTTTTGGCGCTCGCGATTGAGACGCTCAGTCCAGATTCGTTCGGCGGTGCCGACGAAGTTGCCAGTTTTATCGGTCGCGTGACCATAAATAGAAAACAAAAGCGCGAAGATACTATTGCACGAGGAGATGGTGCTACCGCTGTAGTGGATACCACGTCGTCGATTGAATCGCTCTTCGCAGCATTTAAATTTGCGAGCGCGGAGACGTGGTCGAAACATTGCGAACATATTTTGAAGACGCAAAAGCTCGAAGTCGCGCTTCCTCACATACTCGCCTTGCTCAAAAGATTCGTCGCAGATAACAAAAAGCAAGATTTAAAATGCGCCGTCATCGATGATGCTTTTGTAAGAGCGTGTGAGAATATTGTCGTTGAGAGTGAAAACGGAGGGTCGACGACGCCGTCGAGCCAAGCGTTTAAAGCAGAAGTGGACTTTGTGAAAGCGTTTGCAAGTAACACCGCGCTCGTTCGCGTTGCTCTGAGTGTCGATGCGTATAAGAAAGGGCTGAACTCGCTGTCGCTGGCTGTTGAGAAAACATCATCTCAGTCTATACCGCGAAATATTTTGTGCGACTTTTCGTGGCCGCCGCCACCAGAGATTGCGAAAGAAGAAGCGCTTCTCAACTTTTGGGCCGAAAAAGTTGTCGCAGTAACGTTTATGAATAGGTGTAAAGACATCATCGCAAACAACGAAGACGTGTTCGACAACGATGTAGCTTTAGAAGAAGCAGACAGTGACGTCGATGAAGATGACGAAGACGAAGATGGAGACGAAGAAGACGGTGTCGCGCGTGACTTTTCGAGATTGTGCGAACTCGCTCGCGGTGATTCGTCCTGGTATGCCTTCCTCCGCTCTTCGCACAGCGACGTAAGGAGAGCGAACAGTACTGTTGAGTCTTGCGCTGCTTTGAAAAACCCGCTAACAGCGTACATCGCGGAGGCAATCGCAAGAGACGACGACGTCACGTCCTTAAGTATTCAAACAAAGTTTGCGCACGCGGTGTTATGCGGATGTTTTGAAGTTACGAACGATGTTTTTGCAAACACGTTTTTGGAAATGTCAGAGAAAATGAGCGATTCTGCAGAGCTTGCGCACGCTATTGCGTCTGCGCTGGGCAGCTGGCACGAACTTGTCGATGCCTACGTGAAGAAGTACGCCGGTAGTAGCGACGGTTTAGTCGCGAGCGCGCATACAGTCATCGCGACGATGTCGGAGTTGGCGCCAAAGCATGGTGGACTTCTTTCGGCCGTCGCGAAGCGTGAGAATTTGCGCGATGCCGTACTCGACGCACTCGTTGCAACTCAGAACGACCAACTCGCGTGGGAACTCGTGTCTTTGCCGACGAAATCTCCGGCTGACTTCATGCTTGGCAAGAAAATTCTCATTTCTTACGGGTTCATTTGGAAGAACGACGAGACTGTGTGTGAGTATCCTCACGATGATTCAGTGCTAAAATACGCTCTTTCGTTCGACTCGTGCTCGAAAAAGACGAGAATACTCGTACACGTTGTTCCAAAACTTTTGCACAGAGGAGAATGGATGGATGCCTTTCTTCGATGCCTCGTCGAAAGAATCGAGAGGTACTACAAAGATCGTTCAGTGAACATTACGAGCCAACCGTTTCTTCCAGCGTCGCGATTGTTTGCGTATTTTGTTTCCGATTCGTATATTTCGAACGCGATGCAGAAACACAGCGAATTCAACGTCCGAAATGCGGACGGAACCGGAGCGCGAGCGGACGAAATCGGAGCGTTTGCTCTCGCCGTGTGGATCGCCATCGAAACGCGCGCACAAAGCGACAAAGCGACAGCAGCTCGACTTAAAACGCTCGGCGGAGGTTCAAATGAAGAGGATGAGTTTCACGACGCATCTACCGACGATGACCTCGCCATTGAGAATGAAATCGATTCCGCGAGGATTCATCTCGCGATACTCTCGAGCGCGAAAACATCTTCGGAGCTGGACGAAAAGACCTGGGTGAGTGTTTTTGAATCCATGATTGGTTGGATTGACTCGTTTGCGCGAATCAGTCGGATATATCTCGGGAAAATATCGCACGTCGTCGAAGACGAAGTGAAATTGGAAGTTCACGGTGGTCGCCTCGTCGACCGAAAGTTTCATCTTTTTGAACTCGCGACGTCTTGCCTAGCTTCAATCGAGAGATTCCCAATCGCAGTCGCAACGCCTCGTATTTCAGATGACGAGGATGTGGAAGAATACGGTTTGTATTACAATACAGACATGGACGAAATGAATCCTATGGAGGATATTTCCACGGATGTGGATCTTGCCACCTTAAAAAGTGGCGGCGACGTGGTCGCTTTTGCGAGTAAATCCGGAGAATTTGGCCAAACTTTGGCCAAATCGCTCGCGCGAGCAAAATGGCCAAGAATTCGTCGAGTACTGCTCGCGACAGCTTTAGAACCCTTGATAAATTTCAGTGCCGCGCTTTTCGAGCACATTCATTCGGAAGAGAGCGAAGACCGCGCAGAAATCATGGAACCGATTTTGAGAGAAGTTTCGGCGGCGCTCGCGTCCATCTTGGGCGACGGTACGGAGGCTATTTTTGCAAGCTCGATGTGTTGCTCGTTGGCGATGCGTCGTTTTGAATATTTTGCAGGAACGATGCTTCCTGAAAGTGAAGTCTCGTCGTCGTCGTTGAATGCAATGTACGCGTTGTTGGATGACAACATTCGTTTTACTCCAAGAGAGGCGGCGTACGTCGCGTTCGCCGTGCTCTCCTCGGACGATGTCGTTCGCGCCGCCTGTTTTGGCATTGATTGTTCATTCAACGATGTAAACAAAATCGACGCAATAGTTGAGAAACTTTACAGAGATGCAAAGTTACAAAAAGCCGCCGCGAGTGATAACGATGACGACGACTACGGCGAGAAGGAGGAACCCGAAATGGACTCGGAATTGGAGGAAATGGCGGAACAACAGTTCCTCACAAAATATGGTCTGCGTGAAAATCTCGTCGCAATACTCAAAAAAGAGGGGCGCAAATCACGTGCCAATGATTACGACGATGACGACGAAGAAAAAATGGTCAAATCTCAAGTCTCAGGTGTTACGAACGTAGATTACGCGTGGTCTCTCGTTTTCCGAGCGTTATCGTCGAGTCGCGTAGAAGTACCGAGACGCGCAAAATTGCGTTTAATTCAATACATCGCGAAGATAAACTCGAAAAGTTCCATCGTCTCCAACGCGTTCAACCGCGTTTTAAACTCTGCACCGTTTTACGAGCTTGCATCGCTCTTGACAGAAGATGAAAACGTCGACGAAGGCGAATCATCGGAGCTAGCCATAACTGTGTGCGATTACGGGAGTCACGCCGAAACTGTTCGAGCGTTTGCGCCGCTGCGACATCGTTACGGTGCGCTTTCAAAAGCAAGCATAACGGATAATATTCCTCCCAGAGTATTCCTCGCACTCGTTGGATCTTTCATCGAACACTTTCCTTCCATCTCGCGTTCAGCCTATCGCGAACTCGACGGGAAGAAGGCAAAGAAAGATTTCGTAAACGACCTCGATTTCATCTGCGAAAACATTTTCCGCAAAGCATTTCTCGATCGTGAAATTGCCGACACCGAAAGGTTTCAAAACTTGCGAAGCTCGTTTGCCTCGGAGAATGTATCGGATGCGCTATCTGTGAGATATTCCGAAAAAATGTCCGCAATCGTAGCTCGATACGACATCGACGAGAGTTTCATGGAAATTTCAATCGATATCCCGGCGACGTTCCCGTTGAAACCGGCGGAACCTCGCGAGAGCAAACGCGTTGGCGTGAGCGAACGTCGAAGCCGCTTTTGGCTTTTGAGTTTAAAAACTATGTTGAGCTCTGGGAGTGGCTTGCTGAACGACGCCGAAGAAGAGAATTACGAAATCGAGGACGATTCTTCTACGACGGCGACATCGACGACGCGCGGTTCTATTTTGATTGCCATCTTGAAATGGTCCAAGTTTGTGGATAAGTTCTTTGAAGGTGCGGAACCGTGCCCGATCTGTTACCAAGTTCTTGCAAAAAGTAACGGTCGTAAACCAGAAGCGACGTGCAGACAGTGTTCGAATAGTTATCACGGCGATTGTTTGATGAAGTGGTTCACGACTTCCTCCAAGTCAACGTGTCCCATGTGTCAATGCTCGTGGGGGTCAACCCATTAGATATATTTCTTTTTAGCGATAGTTGAATAATAGAAAGCATGCAATAAATTTAGTTATAGTTTAGTAACGTGTCATATTAAATCGTATGCTATCCCTTCTCTCTCTCCCTCTTTCTTTTTTCTCGTCAGTAGAACATTTTACTTTAGAAGGTCAAATCGTCTGGGTTTTCGATGACTTCCTTCAAAGTCTTCAAGAACCCAGCCGCGACGTCCCCATTGATGTGTCTGTGATCCGCGGTGACGTTCACAGTCATCATCGTCTTCACCCCAATCATACCATCGATCGGAACAACAGTCTTAATACCCGCACCGATCGCGATGATCGCACCTTGCCCCGGCGGCAAGATGGCGTCAAACGCGGAAACGCCAAACATACCCATGTTACTGATGGTAAAGTTACCGCCGGCGTAATCCGCCGGCCCCAACTTCCCAGACTTGGCCTTGCCAACCAACTCCTTCCACTGGCGCCCAACTTCGTACACGTCCGTGTTGGCAACATTTCGCAACACCGGCGTGATCAAACCACCGTCTAAAGCAACCGCGCAGGCAATGTTGACCTCGTCGTTGTACACGATGGATTGGGACTCATCGTGGTAAGAAGCAAACATAATCGGGTGCTTCGCTAACGCGTTACCCATGGCTTTGGACAACAGCGCCGTCATCGTCACGCCTTTTGGTTTCAATTTTTGGTAGAGCTGGTCTAATTTATCCGTGCAGATTGGCATGGCCACGCGAGACACCGGAACCGATAACGACGGGAGCATGTTCTTCGCCACGGCTTTTTGCATCGGCGGTAACGGGGTCGCAGTACCCGCCGGAGCCGGTAACGGCGCCGGTGCCGGCTTGGCAGACGGCGCCGCAGCAGCTGGAGCCGCTGCCGCCGCGGCAGCAGGCTTCGCCGCCGGCGCGATGCCAGCCGCCTTCTCGACGTCCTCGCCGGTGATTCTACCGTTCAATCCAGTACCCTTGATTGTTTCGAGCTTAATTTTCGACTTCTTCGCGAGCTTCTTCGCGTATGGCGTGGCAACGATTCGTCCAGTGTTCACAACTGGTGCCGGTGCTGGTGCCGCCGCAGCCGGCGCCGGTGCCGCCGCTGCCGGTGCCGCCGCTGCCGGAGCAGGGGCGGGAGCAGGCGCCGCTTCCGCCGGCGCAGCGGCCGGCGCCGGCGCCGCGCCGCCAGACGCCGCCGCCGCCTTCGCCTGCGCCTCCGGAATCTCCGCCTCTGTTTCCGCCACGTACGCAATTGGAGCCCCTACCGTCGCCATCTCCCCATCTTCCACGCAGATGTGCGCCAAAAACCCATCGTAAAACGATTCCACGTCCATATCCGCTTTATCTGATTCCACCACCACCACGGCTTCGCCTTTGGAAATCGCATCCCCTTCCTCTTTCACCCACGAGACGATCTTCCCTTCCGTCATCGTCGACGAGAGCGCGGGCATGAAAATCTCCTTCACTTCCGCTCGCACCACCACCGAAGAGGTGTTCGTCTTTCTGCTTTGTTTTTGATTCGTTCGCTTTTGCGTCAGCTTTTGCGTCGATCCCTTCAAAAAAGCTGACCCAACATTCTTCGCGGTTAATAAAGATGCCATCAGTATTATTATTAGTATTATATGTTATCGTTTTAAATACACAAACACGCTTTTATCAACTGCTCAAAAACAAACAAAAAGTAAAACTTCTTCTCCTTGTTCTTCTTCCGCGTTTTTTGTGATGAAACAAAGTTTCAAATGCTCTCGGCCGCCGCGTTTTGTGAAGTTGCGTTTCCATTCGCGAGGCCTCGAGACGAGTTTATCCAAAAGCGTTAGACTTGTTTAGGGTTTTATGTTACCCTAAATTTGCGTTGACGAGTTTTTGCTCGAATGTCTTTCTCTCCTCACTTCTGTCACTTCACCGCGAATAGACACTCTCACAGAAAGAGTAATTCCGAGTCGCAGTCGTTCAAAGAGGTACGATTATACTCGCGATTATATACTTGTGAACGCGTATTTATTCTTTATAGGGATATCTCGCGTTCGCGCGCATACTTTTGCGTCCGATTTCCGAAATCATCATCCTCTTTTTTAGCGCAACGCGCTTCGTTCTCGTCCTTTTATTAGGGCCTGAAGATTACGAATTTGTGTGCGTTTGCTGACGTTTTTCTTCTCTCTTCTTCTTCTCCCCTTCGTCAAACTACCATCATTTAATCGAGAACAGATTTATTAAACAATGTCAGCAGCAGTTGAAGGAAAACCAGCGGCGGCGAAAGCCGGCGATGCCGAAGCGCAACGCATCCACCGCATCCGCATCACCCTGTCCTCCAGAAACGTGAAAAACTTGGAAAAAGTGTGCTCGGATTTGATTCGAGGCGCCAAGGAGAAGCGATTAAAGGTCAAAGGCCCGGTTCGCATGCCGACGAAGAAGTTGCAAGTGACGGTTCGCAAAGCCCCGTGCGGGGAAGGTACGAACACGTGGGATAAGTTCACCATGAGAATCCACAAGCGGTTGATCGATTTGCACTCGCCGGCGGATTTGGTGAAGCAAATCACGAGCATCTCCATCGAACCGGGAGTCGAGGTTGAGGTGACCATCGTGGACAACTAAGCGTTGCCGAAAACGTGTTTCATAGCTGCTCAAATACATATAGAAGAGGAATTCGTTCGTCGTTAGTTTCTTATTTAGAGAGAGCGTCTTTTGTCAGTGCGAGAAAATAACCACACAAATTTTGTTTTGGTTCACTTACAACAAAGCACCAGCAACACACACACACACACACACACACACACACACAGACAGAGAGAGAAAACGAGAGAGAGAAAACGTGAGAGCACGGGGCGCATCATCGCAGTCATCTCCTGATGTCATTCTCGTTTTGCGTGAGCTGTCGTTTTCCTTTCGCTCAGTCTCGAACACCCAAGCCACAAACGAATTTTCGTTCCCGAGACGTAAAAGTCCGCTCGAATACTAATCATCGACTGCTGGAACGAGACGTCTTGTGGTCAGGAGGAGGTTCTGGCGCGATAAAAGCCATCGACGAGAGCATCATGTTAAGATTCCAGAGCGATTGGAGCGCAACAGACGCCTCTAGCGCGGTTTCTTTTTTAAGCAACAGATGGAGAGTTGCTTTAGAGATATTTAGGTACGAACGCGCGAGAGTAGGATTAGACGAGGACCGATGGTTTCTAGGATGGCACGAAAAGAAAAGCTACGTGGGCAAAACGTATTTAAACGAAGAAGACGAGATGGGTCCAGCGAGAGGTGAGATTTACGTATCTAAATACGCGCTATTAGACGACGATTTTACAACCTTCATCGGCGTTTTAAGGCACGAGTTGGCGCACGCCATGTGCGGGCCGTTAGAAGATCACGGCTGGAAGTGGCAGAAAGCGTGCAAAGCGATCGAGTGCGACGAAGAGTGGGTGTGCGAGGCGAATAGAAAGTTTTACGTTCGACCGAAAACGAGTTTGATGTGGACGAAAAGAGACGGACAATTGTTTCTGGAAGGCGGGAAGGACGCGATGTTTCGGGCGTTGCCGAGAGGATGCTGGGAACGCACGATTTACGATAGCGAGTCGAATAGGACGGTGTACGAGAACGCTGACGGCTTGAAGATTGACCCATTCGCGTTGAAAGAGACGTACGAGATTCTGTAGTTTTTGAATAGTGTATTTAGTAGTAGTTTAGTTTAGTTCTTTCGCGCGAGGCGATGTTATCTGATAATAATAAATAATTTGTACTACCCGGATATCATCAATCGTGTTTGTTACTAATGACAGCCACGTACCTCGTTTTCGTCGACGCGCCAAAGAAACCGAAGGATAATATTGCCAGCAAATACGAAAGAGCAGTCGTAAACACGTTCCCACTTTCCTTCCTCTTCACCGATACCGTCCCATCTTTGGACATTTTTTCCAAGTGCTGTTTTGTGATTTTCAAACAGCTCATCAACAACACGACGATGCCGACAATATCTCCGTACACTCTCCGCGTGAGTTCCCAAAGCGTCGCACCTCTCTGACCAAACTTTGTCAACTCTCTCAAAAACTGTTTCTCTCTCGATATTCGGTGTTTCAAGTACGCCTGGGTTAACCGCTCGCCGTCAGAAATCACGTCGCCGTGCGAAGGATAACATCTCGCTCGTTGTATTGTCGTCGTCGTCGTCGTATCCTCCCTTTCGCCGTTACTACCACTCTTATTATTATTTTTCATACTGCTCAACTTCTCGTTTGACCTCGTGAACGCTTCTAACAACCTCCCCAAACTCATCGAATACGCGCTCAAATCCTCAAACTCTGCCGTGCTCCCATTCATCAAACAATCTCCGGCGAACACGGCGTCGCCGCCGTCCTCCTCGTCCCCTAACAGCCGAAAACACACGTGATCCTCCGCGTGTCCGGGCGTGTGCATCGCTACCAACGTTGCCCCAACGCATTTAAACACGTCCCCATCTCGTATGTCCACATAATGCCTCCGTTTCTCCTTCCCTTGGCCGTCCTCGTTCTCGTCCTCCTCTTCCGTCCTCCTCGCCACCGCCATCTCGCCCTTCTCTTTCCTCACCATCTTAAACGCCTGAAGCCTTGCATCTCCGCACGCCTTCCTCACGACGTCAACCCCAAACGCGTGATCTGGATGCCAATGCGTGAGCAAAATTCCGTGCAACCGTTTCACTTTATGTTCCCGCATCGCCAGGCGCAACGCGTTTCCGTACTGGCACCTTTTCCTCCCATCTCCCGCATCGATCAGCCATCGAATTTCCCCACTGCCGACTAAATACGTGTTCGTGCCTTGCAAGGTCAGCGGCGACGGATTCCCGCCGAGAATTCGAACGACGTTTTTGGAGAGTTTCGATATCCGCGGTAAGGTTGGTACTCCGCGCGGTTGCTTCGAGGACGTGAAGAGCGTGATGAATGCGTTTGCAACGGTTTCGAAGAAGAAATATCTGTTCAGGCCGAGATGAATGAGCGTCGATTTCATCGACGATTTAGACGACGACGACGACGCGTCTTCTTCTTTAGCTTCTTCTCGAATAAAACCAGAGGAGTGAGACTGCGGCGCGAGAGGAGATATTTCTTCGTCGCGTGGTGTCATGTTTAGCGCGCGCTCGTATCTTCTTCGCGTCGTTTTAACGCATTTTTAATAACGACGAAAACGCTTCTTTTTTCGTTTTATTTTTTTCTCTCAGATCAGAGGTCAAACAAAACTCTACTCGTAATAAAAATGACCGCGGCTGGAGGAGGTAAATCCGGCTACGACGCCGCGAACGACGCGGCGAAGACGCGAGCGCAGCAAGAGGCGGCGAGAGGAAAAGGCGCGTGGGACTGGTACGTCGTTCCATTTTTATTCTTTGTTGTGAGTTGGATCTGATTATTTTTTAAAAGCGAAAAGTATTGCGAGATATTACCAGAAGACGAAGCGAGAGTGTTCGAGGAGATCGCGACGGCGAACGAGGGAGATTTCGTCTTCGAAGGCATTCCGTGCGTGCAACCGAGGACGGATTATGCACATTTGGCGTTTTTCTTCGACGGGTGTCGATATCGCATCTTAGCGGACGTGACAGAAAAATGCCAAGATATCAAAAAGAGACTCTGGGAGAAAGGATGCGGCAAAGGCGAACCGATGTCAACTGGTCGAAGGAGGACTGTTGAAGATTGGCGAGAGTTGACGCTATTGTACTCGTGCGAGATTATACCCGAAGACACGACGTTATTGGATTTTGGCGTTCCGCCCGGATGTAAATGTTTGATTGCAATCGAAACGGCGATATTAGAATCCGGGAAACCTTCTGCTTCCGATCCGTATTGGAACTAGGAAAGAAGTTACGTAACTGTGCTGCTATTGCGGCTAGCTTCCTAATGATAATAATATTACAAAACATGCTATTTTCATTCTACGTTGACTTTGGTTTCGAACACGAGACGTTCACCGCTGCCCCATTTCCAGTACGCGGCGATACCCAACGAGTAAAGAATAATCGCCGGTCCAAACATGGACAGTTCCCATTCTTGCGTTTCTTTAATTAAATATCCAGTCAATGGAACGCCAATGACGCCCGGTAACGCCCCACACGTATTCGTGATACCTAACAAAATCGACGCGTATTTTGGACTCAAATCTTGGTGATTGGAATACAAACCGGCGTAACTAAACGATTGGAACGAAATGCCTATGGTCAATAAAATAACCGTCGCCACTGGATCTTCAAAATACGTCGACAATAACATCGCGAACGCCGGTGCGGCAAACGCGACGGATTGACATCCTTTACGTACTATCGTCAAATCCGTACCTCTTTGGATGAGTCCATCTGCGGTAGGTCCGGCTAACGTTCCAACCGCGATGTTCGCTATGGGCGGCAATAAAGTCAACAAAGACGCGTTCGTTAACGATAAACCAACTTCTTGCGTGAAATACGTTGGTAACCACGCCAAGACGACGTATGTACCCCAGTTACCGACGAAATGAACAAACGCCAAAGCTTTGATTGGGTCTGAGTTCGCGAATTGCCCCCACGGCACGTTCTCAAACGTAATCTCTTCCTTCGGCTTTCCTGGTTCTTGGTCTGCCTCTTGTCTGCTCCCGAACAAGTTCGTCACCGGTGTCTTCCCTTCGTCTATCGCTTTCGTTGTGACCCCACCTGCGGCAAACAAACCTAACGCTAACACGATCCACAAAGCGCCAAAACTACCGAAAATATCAAACATACCCCTCCACCCCGTCTTTTCCATAATAAACGGCGCCACGGACAAACCTAAAATCGACCCGACGTTAAACCCGCTAAAGGTAAACGCCACCGCTCGCGACCGCTCACCAACCGGCATAGCTCTGGCGATGATATCCGTCACCGCCGATGGCACGACGCCTTCACCCAAACCAACTAAAGCTCTCGCGAAAAACAACGCGGGTAAATTATCCCCGGCTAAAGGAATCGCTAACGTCGCCAACGAAATAAACGTCAAACCTAACGGCAGAACTCTCGCCCCGCCAAACTTCGTGTTTAAAAACCCGCCTGGAATTTGCGACAGCGCAAAGCCGTAAAAAAACGACGATTGCAAAATCCCCGACTGCGCGGTGTCCCACGAAAACTCCCGACTCATAGGAATCACCGCCACCGACATGTTAATTTTGTCCATGTTACACACTACAAACGCACACGCGCAACAGACCATCAACTTATACCTCGCCGGCGCGGACTGGTACGTGTCCGATAACTCGTTTACGGATTTCGGAAAGGTGAACGCCCATCCTTCTTGTTGCATGTCATCCGTGGTTACTAAAACAACTTCCGGTTCCGCCGTCGCATCGTCGCTTCTCGACAACATCGTCTTTTCCGCCGCTGCTCCTCTCGGTTCGAGTTTACTATTATTCTCTTCACTACTGCTCCTCGTCATCTCAATCATCCTCTCTTTCACTTTGTTGCTTTCGTCGTCTTTGTCGTCCTCCTCCTCCTCGTTCTCGCTCGTCTGTTTCTTTCTCTCTCCCAACAATCTCCTTCGCTCTTTCCTATTCATTCGTCTGTTGTTGTTGTTGTTATTATTGTTATTATTATCACCGCTCGAAACCATAAACGAGAAAGATGACGGCACGTCCTCGAAATCCTCCTCGTTTTCGTCTCTCCTCGCCTTCACTCTCGTCCTCCGCATCGACGATGATTCGACATTAGTCTTGTTAAAACAAGGACGACATAATTCGTTTTTAATGTTTCTTCTTCGTCTCTCATCAGCACCGCACGAAGCAGAAGAAGAGGAAAAGAGGCAAAACGAAAAAGAACGTGAAGAGGAGGCGAAGATCATCTCTCTCTCGTCTTCTTCTTCTTCTTCTTCGTCGTCGTCAGCGCACTTTTATGATGACGACGCTCTTTGGAAAGAAAAGAAAAGGGGAAGAAAATTGTTTAGGGTGTAGGGTTTAGAGGTGGCGGCTTCACTCACTCTCTCAAGTACACCACAATTTACACTTTAAACGCGCGCAAAAGGGGCAACACGCGACGACGCAACAAAAATGACCGACCAAGGAGGAGGAGGAGGACAAAACAACATGCAAACAATGACCCCGGAACAGCGCGAACAAGCGTTCGCGATGGCGAACCAAGAGATGGAATACCGAGTGGATTTATTCAACAAATTGGTGCACTCGTGTTACGAGAAGTGCATCGATAAGAGGTTTAAAGACGGCGATTTGAACGTCGGGGAAACCGCGTGCGTGGACAGGTGCAGCTCGAAGTATTGGCAAAGCGTGGGGATTGTCGGGCAATTGCTCGGGGCGAATCAGCAGCAGCAACAGCAGCCGTGAGAATATATATATCCGTAGTAGGTAGTCGTCGTAGTAGATTCGTAGTGTTTGACATGCAATAGTAGTTCCACTTTATCCAAAATCTCTCTTCTCTTTTGCTTTGACGATAAAGTTCAACTCTTTTTATTACATACTCAAAGCCGCTTCTTCAGCGGTAATACATAACGTCCGTTCGAATGAGAAACTTACTCTCTCCCGCCAAGACTTCGCGACCGTCGTGGAGCAAGTGCTCGTAATCCTTGTCGACTTCTTTGTTCCCGTGCGGGAAGAGTAGGATATCGCCGGTTTCGCCTTTTACGCTCGCGACGTATTCGACGAGAGGGAAGTTGCCGTCGCCGCAGTTTTTGGTGAGACCAGAGTTGGATTTGCGAGAGTTCGGTTGAGAGTCGAGGAAGAATCCGGTTTCGCCGCCGAGGTGCGCGGTACCGTTTAAGTAGACTATGAGCGAGTACGCGCTGCACATCTCTTTTTCTTTAGCTTTCGCGGTGGTGGACTTGTCGTAGTGCGGGATGGAACACGTCTTTTCGCTGTATCGGTAGCATCGCAAGCGTTCGTCGAGGAGGAGATTATCGTCGTCGACGAGGTATCTGCCGCTTTTCCCATCCATACCTGATCGAAGCGGTAAATATTCGCGTATCCTTTTAGCCATAGCTTCGAGAACGGCAGTGTTTTTGTTGTTTTCGTTGTTCATCGGCAACCACGAAACCGGCTCCACGGGAAGTCGAGATTCGCCATAAAACGTATCCGTCGAGGAAAGCGCTATTATCGGGTCCACGGCGAGAATTTTGAAACCTTTCAAAACAGATTTCACGGATTCTTCGTTCGCCGTGAAATATTCATCGGCGCTGTTCAATATTTCCAAGTTGGTGCGCATGATTTTCTCCGCCATGGATTCTCTCCTCGCGTTTGTTTGATTGTACTTGTTCGGTTGGATTTGATTCACATATTTCGCGAGAATCTGTGCATTCGATTTTGTGAAGACGTTTCGTAGAAGAAACGCGCCCGGGACGCCATCTATTGCTTCTTTTCGCACTGCCTCGGTATCATCAAAACTTCGAAGCGCTGATACCGCCTCCGATTCTTCGATCACACGATCCTCTTCCTCCACATCGTAGCGAGCGACGGGGATCTCTTTCCCAACGGAGAACGATTTATGGTCATTCAAGCACCTCATTTCAATCGCGCGATTGCGTTCGGCGTAATACGCGTGCCAAAAACTATCACGAATATCTTCTGCGTTTTGTGCTGCTACTCTTTTCGTGCGTTTTCTCAGCGCGTGCCAATTTTTGAACGCCCCCCTGTTAGTGTTGCCATAGCCACCAGTTTTACTGCTCGTCGGCGCTTCCTTCGTTTCGTGTTCCAACTGATTAATGAGCGCTTCAATTCGACGGTTGACTTCCGCATCCGTAATCTCACTCGCAAAATTTGTATTGATGTCTCTTTTTGCCAACTCGCGAGGCGTCAGTTTCAAAATATCATCTCTCGAGCTTGGGTCGGCGCCGAGCGCGAGCAAAGTGCGATACGTTTGCAAAGCGTTTTTGGTGCCCAAAAGCTGCGATGGTTTCTCGAACATCGTTTCGATATCCTTTGCGCGCTGCGAGTCACGTTTCCACGCCGCTTTGTTTAGTCGTTTCAGTTCGCTCTTATTCTCGTTCCTCTCCTCATCAGCACTCGGTCGAAACTCTTTAATCTCGGCTAATTTTTTCACCAAATCATCGTATTCCTCCTGTATCGCGGCACCGACGACGTATTTTTGCATCAACGTCGCCGCTCGATGCAACGGTGTCATTCCGAATAGATCTCTTTGATTGACCAAACCACCGTATTCGAGTAATTCTGAAATCATGTCTGGCTCTCCGTAAGAAGCGGCAAAGTGCAGCGGCGAGCCTGCCCCGTTGTCTTGCGATGCGTAGTACGGGTCTACGTCAATAATATTGCGAAATAAATCCAAGCGCCCGGTCGATACCGCGGCGTAGAAGGTTGTAGGAGGATATCGGACTCGATGGCGTTTAATATCATCATCATCTTTTTCGTTTCTTTTTTCGTGTTCTACGCGCTCTTCTTCTTCTTCTTCTTCTTCTTCTTCTTCCTCGAATTGCAACCGCCGTTGAAATCGTTCAATTTTCGTGCACAAAAACTCTTTGTCTTCCATCTTTGCTAAATCCGACGGTCGAAAGCCTTCTAGATCCTTTCTGCAATGTAAGGAATAGGAAAGTCCAAGCCTTCTTGAGTTCTCAATAATCCAATCTACAACTCTCTCGTTCCCTCGCTGCGCCGCTTTGTGCAACGCCGAATGCCCATTGGCGTTAACCAATCGAAAAGTCACATTCAACGAACGTAAATATTCACACACGTCCACGTTATCACCGTCGCTTTGACACGCCCACATGGCCGCGTTACACCCAAACTGATTCGCCGATTCTCTCGCGTTTGCACCAAACCTAATCAGTAGTTTCATGACATCTATCTCACCTTTCCAAGTTGCCCACGCAAACGCCGACGTTCCGTCGTTTGTTTTGCAATTTACGTCAACTTTACACGTTTCGAGCAGATATTTGCACACGCGTATGTTACCATTCCTCGCGGCCCAATGCAAAGGCGTTCGTCCTTCGTAACTCCGCTTGCCTTTTTGCGGCTGATTCGGGTCGAAATTGAGCTCTTCGATGAGATATTGAACAACCTGCAAACTATCCGAACCGCACGCCCAGTGCAAACACGAGGCGCCGTTTGAGTCCAAGCAGTTCTTCACATCCTCCGTACAATTTCGCAGCGCGTCTATATCACCTCTTCTTGAATACTCCAGCGACTGAAACGGTAATCGCACAATCTTTTTCTCTATGATACATTTCTCAAACTCTTCACCTAAATCTCCACCCTTCGCCGCTCGTATCGCTTTCTGCAAATCGTCGGGATCTTTCCTCTTCTTTTGTTGAAGTTTACCGCCGCTACTGCTACAATCACCACCAACACCCGGTGCTATCCTAACTAAACTACCGTTCAAAATCACGCTCAACGCGTTCCTCTCCGCCTCTACTTCCTTCATCGCGTCCCTGTGCGTCAAATCGTGTTTCGTTTTCTGATGCCACCACAAAGCTCTCTCGTCGCTCGCAAACGCGCCGCACTCGTGACACCGCCACCACCCGTCATGTTTACACGTTTCGTAATACTCCACCGAACAAAACCAAATCGAGCCGGTAGACTCGTTCACTTTAGCGTGCACGTACAGTCCTTTCTGCGTTTCATTATTCATGAATTCCAGTAAACATTGAGCAAAACAACTCGGCGTCGCGAACGTTCGCTCGGTGCCCATGTTCGATGTTAATTTGACGAGACAACTTTTTTTCTCTTCATCATCTTCTTCTTGCATCTCCTTCAACGCATAAAACATCCGAATCGCGGCATCGGAAACTTTATCGAACGGTTTCGGTTGTTGTCGTTTGTCTTCTTCTTTGTCTTCTTCTTCTTTTGCGGCTTTTGAGGTCTCGTTCGATGGCGCTTTCCTCGTCATAAAAAAGCGTCGATTGGTCACCGAAAGTGTTTCCAATGCAGACATCTCTTCCCCCGAAGCGTGCAAAATCGTGAGAGACGCGAACAAAGCTCCAAGGAAAGCGTCGTCGTCGACCATTTCCTTGTCCCCGTTTTGTGCTCTTAGAAAAAGGCGAAGCGTTTCGTGATGATAAATCGTGTCATGTGTATATCTAAAATGAAGAAATTCTCTTGGTACAAGTCTCTCAACAATCACACAAAACTAGTAGTACACGCTTCGCATCATCACCTGGGATGCTTCAATATGCGATCTAAATCATCTAAAGGCCTTTGCTGCTGCTGCTGTTCTCCTTCGTCTCCTCCTAAGGCTAAGTCTTCGGAGCTCATTCGTGTTATTCTTTCCCTTTCCTCGGCGACGGAGATGTACTGTTGGTATCGACTGCTGAAAATCTCGATGTAATACGTCGCGCCGTTCCAAACGCAAAAGCTGAAACAGAGTAAAATGATGAACGTGTGCACGTAAAAGTTGACGTAACACGCCGTGGCGACGACGAAGGTTATCGTGGTGTAGATGAATTGCATGAAGACGAACACAAATTTGGTTTTTATGCTGTCCGGGGAGTACTCTTCGTCTGGACCAAAGAAACCGATTTTGCGGAATTGTTTCAACGTCCACGCGTTCTTTCGATTTTTCGTGTGCATGGAAATCCAACGCAAAGAGGTGACGAGTTCCGGATCATCTCGGAATTTCTTCGCGTCCATGATTTCCGTTTTAATGAGATACGCTACCTGCCAGACGATGTATAACGTCATCGGGTAAATCCAAAACTCCTTCGTGTAGTGTTTATACGCGTCCAAGGTCAACTCGGCGACGTCCAATCTTTTCTCGTCGTCGCCATGGCCGTACCATCGTCCACACCACGTCAATACCGCCGGCCATAAATGAAGAAAAACCGATTGGACTTTATCCCACGAGTGAAACACGAGCGAATTTCTCCAAATCGGAATCGCAATCAATATCGGTCCATTCGAAAACGTAAAAATAGTTCGGTACAATTTCACGTTCCCGTAATCGTACAAATGAAAATACATCGTTGCCGCGTGCGAAAAGTAGCAAAAATCCATCATAAAGTATTGCCACTTGAGTTGCACGTAATACACCATCCTCGTTAACAGTAAGATCGGCATCGCGTAGCAATAAAACACCCAAAACTTTTCCGGATACTTCACCGCCACCGCTTCCGTGGTTAACAACCCGAACACGCCCGAGAAGAACGCGACTTTATCCACCGTCTTGATCGTCTTTGGAACTTTCAGAAAATCTCGTATCCGATAGTTTGGATCTCCCGTGATTCGTTTCCTCGCCACCGATTTCGTCTTCTCGATGGTTTTCCTTACCATTTTCTTCGGTCCTCGATTCCGTTTCGGCGACCCTCCTGTTAAGGATTTTTGTTGATTTACCCTTTGCAAATCATCCTCATCCTCATCATCTTCGAAACCCCCTTCTCGACTCAAAGTCCCCCCGTTTTTCTCACCACCACCACCACCACCCTCGAACCCGTCGTTTTTCTCGTTCTTGGAGGAGGACAGCGCGCGTTGCAGTCTGTTTCTCATACTCGTATTCCTTCAAAAGCAGTCTCTTTAAATTAGGGGAATTTCCAATAAAGAAGACCTCCTTTAACACTAAAGTTTGTTATCACGAAGCCGCTCGAGAGATCTCGTTTGAAAAAGAAACCTCAATTCCTCCTCTTCAAAAGAAGTGCGCGCTTCCAAACTTCCAAAGAATTCGACACAGAGAGAGAGAGAGAGAGAGAGAGAGAACGGCAAAAGAGAGACACAAACAAACAAACAGAAGAGACTTTTCTTGCGTGTTTTGTGTGAAAGAGAGTTGCTTTCCATTTTTGCGTCTTTGTTGTTTAGGGTTTAGGGTTTAGGAATTGACGAAAGCACGTCTCTCTCTCCCAAACAAACACCAGAGACAAAAAAACGACGCGAATGGCGTTTGCATCATCGAGCGCGGCAAAACCATCATCGTCTGTTTCATCGTCCTCTGCGTTCGCGTCTTCTGGTGAAATTGAAGGAGGGAAAGAGCAGGAAATTCTTCTTCTGAATAAAAGGAATACTCATCAGCTTTTAATACGAAACCGAGAACGGCGAGAACGATTGTGTACCATCCAGAAAAACATTCTGGCGGGTTTGATTCTTTCCGGAGCGATGTTTTTGATTCTGAACGTGTGCGTGAAGATGAAGGAGGAGATAAAAGCGCGAGGATAATGCAAAGATGACGACGACGACGATGCTTTCGGAGAGAGAAATTCTATCCCTGGTCGAACCTTTGCTGCCGAACGGCGTTGGAATAAAGTGCGTGATATCAACGACCAATCCGAAACGGTTGTGTTTGGAACACCTGGAGAGTATTGAAGGAGGAGGAGGAAAAGGAAGAAACGCGGGAGAGGGCGAGGATGGGAACGACGAGGACGACGATTCAGACGACGACGACATCGAAGACGACAATTTTGGTGAGAGTATGCGCGAAACGACGAGTGCGCATACTAAGAAGAATGGTGCTGATGAGAAGAAGAAAAAGGACGCGCTGCTCGACGTGGAGATTATCGTAGGCGAAGAGCGCATTCGCGACGCGAAAGTAGCCATCGCGAAGTTATGCGACGATAAGAGTCACAATGCAGGAGTAAAAACTGCGACGCCGAGTGCGTTTGAAGAGGAGATATTGCGCGCGAAGCATAAAAATAAGAATAAAGGAACGTTGAGAATACCGGTGGCGTGTTTGGAGACGCGCTGTAAACGCGCGCTCTTTTTAGTGTACCCGCATCGAGCGCACACTTTGCGAACGTGCGCGCAGTTTTCACCGTCGGTTTTCGGCGACTCGAAATCGAGGAGGTGTTTGATTGCGAGGCAACTCGTGGAAGGGTTGAGCATCACGCACGAGAATGGATTACACATGCGCGGAAGAGTTGGTTTAGAGAATTGCTCGATCAATGAAGACAAGGCGAAAGAAGCCATCGAGAAAAACGTGGAATTAACGATGACGCCTTTGATTGAGATTGGCGCGCTCGCTCGCGCGAGCAACCACGCAGTCACGTCGACACCAACACACAGCATCGAAAACAGAGAGGAAAGAGACAAGGAAGACGCGATGGAGGAAGACCGACGAAACTTGCGTGGATTAACCGCGGCGTGGCGGCTAGGCGCGATTTCAAATCTGGAATACATTTCGCGCATCAACGCCATTTCCGGACGCCGCGAAGGCGATTTTCGGTTTCACGCGTTCATGCCGTGGGTCATCGATTTTTCGAAGCATCCTTTCTCTTCCTCCATGAACGAAAGAGCATCGAGAAGTACTGCAGAAGACGATGACGACGATGAAGATAAACCCTTATTCGGTTACCGAGATCTCACGAAAACGAAAGCGCGACTCATGAAAGGAGATGAAATGCTCGATCGATCGTTCGTAAACTTTGGCTACCATCTTCTCGACGACCCCTCAATGTCAGAACTCGGAGCGTGCGTTCAATCGGCAAGGAACTTATCGAAAGCTATGCTTCAAAAATTTGTCCGACCAGACTGGGAACCGAACGAGTACCCGAAATCGATCCAGCGTGTTTTTGAAACGACGCCGGATGAATGTTTACCGAGATTTTATTACGACCCGAGCATTTTCAAATCGTCCTTGATTGAAGACGGCTTGCACGATTTACAAGTCCCCGCGTGGATTTCGTCCTCCGGCGACGCGGACGAATTCGTACGAATCCACAGGAGCTGCTTAGAGTCTGATTTCGTGAGCAAAAGGTTACACGCGTGGTTTGATGTACATTTTGGGTATCAAGTCGGCACGGCGTCCAATAATCCAAGTGCAGTCGAGGCAAAGAACACGTGTAAATTCGGTGAAGATAATGGGAAGTTACTCGCATACGGACGCACGAAAGTGTTCAGATACCCGCATCCAGTGCGTAAAACGCGAAATAGTCCTTTACGCGCGATAAGTTTAAACGGAGACGGAGAGGAAGTAGACGCGGACGACGAGGAGTACGAAGACGTGTTGAAGAAATATCGCAACGTCGATTTGAACGAATCGCAAGATGAGGTGTACGTCGACGCGCTCACGACACCTGAGAAAACGAGTAAAAATAATGCATCAGAAATAATTGATCTCAGAGCCTTAGGCGCAGCTTTGTTCACTATATTCACCAACCGAGATATTCCGGAGCATTTTCGCGAGATTCGCGAACGAGCGCTGGTGGACACGCTCGGCGCGTTTGTCGATGTTAACGATTTTAATCTGGAGAGCGATACGAGAGAAGAAATGCGCGTGTTATTGGACGCAATAGATGACTCGAACGAAATACCAGATCTGATCGAGAAGCTCATCTTCGATGAGACACCGCCGAGTGCAAAAGAGATTCTGAAGTTGGACGCATTCTTGAATGCGAAAGCGTTGGAGGATTTGAGAAAAGTGCGAAATGACTCTAGACTTGGGTCTACGAAACGCTTAGTCGCGTGCGATGAAATCGCACGTCGAGCAATACAAAGTCTCAAAGATATCGGTAATGATAGAAATGCTGTTCAATCGTTCAAAGCGGCGACTATTCACGCGTCTATTATCGTCGAAGAAAGCATGCACGCCATCGCGTGCGCTTCCAAAGCGCATCTCGAAAAATACTCGCGCAGGAGCATGGAGCGCGCAATGACGGCTGCGTCACTTTTTCAAAGCTGCGCGGAGTATTTGTGTGCATTAGAACACATATCTCGTACATTGTCATCGATGATGACGGCAACGAATATAAGCATGTATATTCTCCGAAAACCAAACATTCTGGCCAAGCGTGTATTGTTGGCACAGTATTCTGAGTGTCTTGAATCGGGTGCCAACGAAAACGTCTCGTCTCGAAAGGGTGGTTCCTCGGCTAAAGAAATGATTTACCGAATCAATGAAGAAGGACCGAGTTTCCGCAGAGAATTGCTGCATCCGGCTGTCTTGACCTCCGTTGCCTCTGCCGTGTGTTCTGATTACGATTTCGAGGAGAAAATTCTTCCTTCGGTGCTTTCAATCGCTACTTCTCCGAGAACAGACGTCAACGAGGAAGAATTCACAGCTTCCATGGCTGTTCTAGAGCAAATCATCTCGCGGTTGTGTATGCCAGTCTTACTCCGGATCGTCGTCGCGCCGTTGATCTCATTGATACAAAATTCCGTGAATCGTGATGGTGTCGACCGAGCGAAACAGGCGATTGAAATGATTCGCAACGCTCGTCGATTGCCCGCGCACCTCGACATCATCGAGTTCATGTCACTCTCGACAACGGAGACGAATGCACAGAAAGAGAACGTCAAGAAGATTGAACGGAAGAAATCCAGAGAAATCGCGCTCTTATCGTTGGAGAGGTATGTGGCAACGGGTGGAGATTCGGGCATCGCGGATATTGACGCCGACGACGCCGACGACGATTCAGAAGAGGAGATTGACGAAGCGGTCGTAAAAATACGAAACCGTGGACCGTGGATATTTTTACCCGGAGATAGCGTTGCTTCTTCCAACAGTCCAAGCGCGTTATTGTCTTCATCAATTGGATTTTTTCGCGATGAAAGTACGAAACCTTGGGTGGTGCGTTTAGAAACGCTCGCCAAGTGGAGAGCGCATTCGAGAGGCTTTGGCGTCGATGCTCGGAAGTCAATCGAAATGCCAAACCGCGAATCTTCGAACGCAAAAATTTATTCGCGATCAGTAACAAGCGATAACTCGAGAGTAAATGGGAACAACAACGATTTCTTTGACGGGAACGGCGCTTTACGAGTTTCCGAGTCTGAAACGAGAGTCTTGACGTGCGGCGCGCACTATCGCGGCGGCTTGCGAAGAGGCACGGCGTGTCGGATTTGGTTCATCAGCGCGAGCCCAAAGAATAAAGAGTCGTCGATCGCAAACGCTACTTCGTTTTTGCAGTTTCGAGCGCCTTTCGCGATTCATGAACCAGATGCGAATATCCGCGCTGGATGTTTTCTCGATCCGCAAGGTGAGACGATAGCGACGGCGGACGACGCTGGTTATTTGAGTTTGTTTTTAGCAAAAGTAAGCAAAAGGTCATCCAACAACAGTTTCGACGATACCATCTACGACGACATCGATAGCGACGAATTCAACGACGGCGCGGAATGCCCAACGCTATGGCGTTCGAGGGACAAGTCCCTCCTGTCCAGGCGCGATGGATTTTCGTGCCTAGCGCACGACTCGAATTTAAGCACCTTGGTCGCGGGTACTTTGCGAGGTTCCATAGCCATTGCGGATTGCGAGACTGGTTCGTTTACGAGAACGCATGTGCTATCAGAAGAAGCGAACGCGCGCGTTCGTTCTATCGAGTGTAACGGTGCCAGTAATATTTTTTGCTCGTTCGGGAACGGATCCGTCGCCGCCATCGATGCCAGAACGTGTAAAGTGTTTGCGAATTTCCAAGCGCACGACGACCATTGCACACGAGTGCGATGTTTAGAAAATCATCAAGGTACGAGCAACTTCCAGTTCATCACGAGTTCAAACGACGGTATTGTGAACGTATGGGACGCGAGGAAATTTTCATCGCGTTCGACGGCAAGAGTTCGTTCGTTTCACGTTCCGCCGAGCGATGCTCGCGCGCATCAAATGTCTTCCAGCGATAAGAACAAACATCGCGCGAAAGGGAACGCAATATGCGATTTCGATATGCTTGACTCAAAAAGTTGTTTCATCGCGACGGTAGCAAATGGTATTGGGGTATTCGATGCGGAAGACTCGAGCGCGGCAGATGACGAAATGTCGAGTAAAGTAGAAACGAGGAGTTTGTACGATGACGGCAACAGCGCTTTACGTGCGATTCAAATATTACCGCGAAGTCGATTGTTTGTCGCTTTGTCTTCGGATGGAATGGTCCGCGTGTGTCGTTAACAGACGCTTTAAAAATAGATGAGTAGATTCGTTTATTCTATAGATTTGTATTTGTAGTATAGTACTTTTAGTTAGTTTACGCACTAATCGCACGCACGTGGAAGGCATTTATCGAGATCCCTTTCGAAAATACGACTCATCTCTCGCGTCTCGAATCGCCTCGATGGATCGTATCTGTCTTTTACGCAAAGAAATTTACAATACGCATTCCCGTATTTTTCGTACAGAGAGTACGTCTCAACGTCCTCCCAGCCGAACTTGCCAAAGTGCAACCTTCCATCGCACTTCTCTTTCGACGCTAAATAACGAATCGCGTCGCGGAACGCGGCTTTTCCTTCTTCGCTTCTCTTGTAGTTTTCAATGTTTACGTACATGCTCGGTCGCGCATGCGCCGGGGACAATAACGCGCTTTCCGCGTTTAAGAATCGTATTAATATTGGACTTCTCCAATATTTTTGCCTTTGTTCACTTATGCTATCTAAGAAACCGCGTAAACACTCGCCCGCGTTGGCCAGAGGCACGGCGAGCTCTGCTTGATCGAACGGATAATTGTCGTTTCGATCGAGTTGTTCTTCTGTCATCGCGAGATATGCGCTTGCGTTTGAAGCGACGATACTTTGTAAGGAGGGTTCGAGAGCGTCTTGCCATAAGTTGGTCCACACCGAGACGAGATCGTCGTTTTGCATCAAACGATTCCGAATGGAACTCGGATTTAAAACGCTCTGGGCTGACGCGCTTGCTGCGTCTACCGACGACGCTTTGAAATAATACTCATCTAGCACTCGCGCAGGTGAGGACGACGACGAGAATAAGAAATCATCCTCGTTCGCATCATCATCATCATCATCATCATCATCACTTCTTGTTCTTTTCGAAAAGTCAGTGATTACTCTGCGAATCTTCACGCGTTGCGCGTCTCTCGTCGGAACGTAGTAATAATAAGATAAGTCATCCATATTGCGAACGGCAGAGCGCCGCATGGCACATGAATGCCACCAATCCATCCCGTTGTCAACGCACCTCCTCACCGCGGCGCTGATCATTTCAATTTCTTGGAGCATGTGGTCTTCGCTCACGAATCGGTTCATTCTGTGAACCTCGTCTTGCTTGAAAATTTCGAACGTAGCCGCTAACGTAATGCCGAGTTGATTCACGTGACACCGAAACGCGTCCATAACATCTCTCCCGTGCGTCCTTTCCGAAATCGTTTCCACGGTTCCGTTATGGAGCATCGTTCGCAGACTCACGAGTTGCGACGACAACGAACCAAAAGCTAACGACGACCCGTGCGAACACGTCGCGAGCGCGCCTCCAACGGTTTGATCTATAAACCAAGGCACAGATTTCAACGCGTACCCTTCCTCCGCGACATATTCAAGCATCGTTCTCATTTTCTCTCCCGCATCCACCGTAACTTTTGCCTTCAATTCTCTCTTATCGAACACGCGCGCGCGACTTTGTTCCTCCTCGACCACTCTCACCTCGTTCATAAAAATATTCACGTTCCTTTCCTCTTCCTCTTCCTCGTCGGTGGTTCTCGCGCACCAAAACTTCTCGTTCCACGAGTGCGCGTCCGAGCTCACCGCGCGGATTACTTTGACATCCCGTCTCCAAAGAATTCGTTTCAACTCCTCTTCAGTTCTCGGAAACGCCACGCGTTGGTCGTATCGACATTTCGCTAAACCTTGAAAATTCGATAACAACGCGCCTTTTTTCTCTCGACCTTCCGCGACGACGACGAGTTGGAAAACTCCGAGAAGAAGAAGAAGCGAAGTCGTCATCTTTGCATGTGATGGAAAAAAACGCACATGCGAGATGTAAATCAAAGGAGGCGTTACGAGAGAAAAAATTAAAAAACCCTAAATACTGAGCCCCCTCTTTTAAGATCGCTTTTTGAATATTTCCCTCAAAGCGAACATTAACAACGACGGAGCGCGACAACGAGCACGCGACGCCTTTTCGAGAGAAAGAAAAGAAAGAAGAGTTAACAACGAAGCGTTATCGACGCAACACAATAATATAAGATATAAGTAAAAATGGAGAAAGTATTCCCCGAGGCGTTACAAAGTTTAAAATCCGCCGACCCTCTCATTTACCAACTCATCCAAAAAGAAAAGCTGAGGCAAATCCGAGGGATAGAACTCATCGCCTCGGAGAATTTCACCTCCTCGCCGGTGATGGAAGCGTTAGGGTCGTGCTGCACGAACAAATATTCAGAAGGGCAACCGAACGCGAGGTATTACGGCGGGAACGAAAACATCGATTTGATCGAGATGGAGTGTCAAGATCGAGCGTTAAAAGCCTACGGGTTGAGCGAGAAGGAGTGGGGGGTGAACGTGCAACCGTATTCCGGGTCGCCGGCGAATATGGCGGTATACGTGGCTTTGTTACAACCGCACGATAGAATTATGGGTTTGGATTTACCAAGTGGAGGACACTTGACGCACGGGTATTACACCGCGCACGGGAAGAAGATCTCCGCGACGTCGATTTTCTTCGAGAGTTTACCGTACAAGGTGAACTACGAGACCGGGTACATCGATTACGAGAAGCTGGAGGAAAAAGCGATGGATTTTCGACCGAAGATGTTGATTTGTGGTGGAAGCGCGTACCCGAGAGATTGGGATTATAAGAGGTTTCGGGAAATTGCCGATAAATGCGGGGCGATGTTGATGATGGATATGGCGCACATTAGCGGGTTGGTCGCGGCCAAGGAGCAAGCGTCGCCGTTTGAGTATTGCGACGTGGTGACGACGACGACACACAAATCCTTGAGAGGACCGAGAGCGGGTATGATCTTCTTTCGAAGAGACGAGAGAGCGTTCGAAGGGAAAATTAACAACGCCGTGTTCCCGAGTTTACAAGGCGGTCCGCACAACCACCAAATCGCCGCGTTGTGCGTCGCGTTGAAGCACGCGCAAACCGACGAGTTTAAAAAGTATCAAGTGCAAACGAAGAAAAACGCGGACGCGTTGGCAAAGAAATTGATCGAGTTAGGGTATTCCATGGTCACCGGTGGTACCGAGAACCATTTGGTGTTGTGGGATTTGCGACCGAACGGTTTAACCGGATCCAAGATGGAATACATTTGCGATTCCGTGCACATCACGTTGAACAAGAACGCGGTGTTTGGCGACGCGAGCGCTTTGACCCCGGGTGGATGCCGCATTGGCGCGCCCGCTATGACCAGTCGCGGTTTGGTGGAGAAGGATTTCGAACAAATCGCCGTATTCTTGGACGAAGCCGCGAAAATCGGTTTGAACGCGCAAGAAACGCACGGTAAGAAATTGGTAGACTGGAAGAAAGGCATCGACGGAAGCAAAGAAGTCGCGGCGTTGAAGGGAAAAGTCGAGGCCTTTGCCGAGGCGTTCGATATGCCCGGCTTTACCCGGGACAGCGTCGACATGTGAGTAAGTAAGTGAGTGAAAGCGAGGGCGAGAGTGTAACGTTTCGCCCTCCCGAGAGACTTGACGCGAGACGCGAGAGTCGCTTAAATTATTACACACATTTACACACACACACACACTGAGACCACTTTTAAAACACAAAGTCATACTACTACTACTTAAATTACACACAGTACCGATATTACTGGTACTCTACCGCGGTTCGTATTAAATGTCGCGTTGGAGCTCCTATTCCACCAACACCTACTCTTTTGCTTATTACGAAAAGAATTGCTCTTTTATGCGCTTAAAAATGCATCACACGATCACGTCCGTCCCAGCCGCGTTCGTCCTCAGAACGCTCGTATCTAATCTCCCACCTCTCTTCGTGTTATTATTGTCTCGAAACCTATTCATCGGCGCATTTTTCGGCGTCGGTGATAATTTCTCTTTCATCGCAACATTTCCCCCGACGGAGAGTCTTCGCTCGGCGACTTCCGCGACGATGTAAAAGAGAAACCCACCTATGACTAAAATGAGAAAAACGACGACAACAACCGTTTGCCGTTCCTGAAGCTTCATATCCTTGGAGGAATCCGGATGGAAGTAAGATTCCAACGTTTCCGTCGTGCTGTCGATGCCCATAACAGTTTTTCGTACGTTTACGAGTGAGATGGCATTTTTATGAGGATTTGGTTAAATGCGCATTAAAAGTCATCTAAATCATCAATCTCTTCATCCGTATCGACACCAGATCCGTAATCGTGTTCATCGGTTTCGTCTCGCTCGTATTCGAGCAAGTTTTTGATCTTCTCGCCGTGGCCTTGGCCGGCGCGGCCGAGGAGACCGCCGGCGTCGCGAGGGAGCGTTTGGCGGAAGGTTGCGGTTTCGGCGTGGGTCCTCGATGCCGTCGCGGTCGTGGTCGCGATGATGTCATTTGTTGCTGTCGTTCCTCCTTCGTGTTGGTACGCGAGTTTGACGTTGCGTTTAGCGTCTCGTTCGCGTTGGTTTCCCCCGTTCGTCGCGTTGATGCCTAAATTGAACGTGGAAAACTTGTTGAGTTTGTCCGTCAATTTTTCCGTTCGGGAACGCTCTCGCGCTTTCTGGATATCCTTTTCGTTCCGTAACGCGTCGTCTATGGAGGTATACTCTAAAGCTATGCATTGGTTAGTAGTAGTACCACTACTACTGCTACTGGGAACCTTTACGAACTGCACGACGTCTGTCTCTCTGGTCTTCCTCGTCGCGCCTCGTTTCGCTTCCGCCGTGAAGAGCGTTTTTCTACCGCTTCCACCTTTACTTCTAATCCTACCGTTACTCTGCCTGGAAAGCGTCATCGCGCACGAACAGCTCGCATCGTTCGCGAGCACATCGCTCGCCGCGCTGCGTCCACTCCTCCGTCGTCTACTCCTCCTACTGCTGCTTCTCTCGTTACCGCCGCCATTCGTCGCCGTCGTCGTCGAAGAAGAAGAAAAAACTCGTTCTCTCACCACCACCCCTCTCGCTCGCGACATCCGTTGCACCGCTCGAACGAACCGAACGACGCTTTGTTCGCCGTATATAAAACTCACGCACGAAATGTCGTCGAGAAACACCACCGTTTGATGTTCCGAATCCTTCGACGCGTATCCAAATATCCCGGATCGGGGGATGGTGTTGTTACTCTTATCATTCCTAATCGCATCCGTTTTGTCCGTTCCCAACTCTCCCGTCGTCGTTCTTCTTGGCGAAAGCGATTTTGCTTCTTCTTCGTCTCTCTTCGTCTCACGTGCGTCTGCGTTCAGAATCTCCCCTAATTTCCCCAACAGTCTCTCCAAAGCGTTCTCGTTTTCCTCCTCCTTCTCAAAGCCGAAATCAAAGCCGCTTCTTCTCTCAAAAACAAACTCGTTCGCATCGACGACCACAACGTCCTCTTTTACTTCTTTCAACTGTTCCTCTACGAGTGTTTTCTGCGTCGTAAATCGCACGAAAAGAGTACTCCTCGCGCTCCTTTTCCGTTTCCGGGAAAGGAACGCCGTCGTCTTTTTAACCAAATCGAGGAAGACTCTGTCCCCTTCAAAAGTTGCATTTTCTTCTCGCAAAATATGCGCAGGTGCGAGATATTCGACGTTTCGGACGGACTCTTCGAGCGTTCGCAACGCTCGACGCATTTTTCGTGCGTTTTGGCGCAAACGTGTGTGTATGTATGTGCGCGTTTTATGGAGAATGTGCGTCATAAATTAACCGTTTTAGAGGGATGATGACGATGACTTTAGCGCAGCTCACGTCGTCGCCAATCGCCCGTCCTCCTCGTCTTTTTCGTCCGAGGAGGAAAAAAAGCGCGCGGTATTCTCGCGCGACCACCACCGAAGCGAAATCATCGTCGAACGATGGAGTAAACGACGACGACGGGGAAAAGATGAGAAAAAATCCAGACTTGTACAGAAGCGGCGGCGACGAATTGGACGACGACGACGTGGTGTGCAACGAACAAAGGAAAAGGACGATGAAGAAGAAACCAGACGTTCTCGCCCCAGCGGGCGGATGGCCACAACTGGAAGCGGCGATAAAAAACGGCGCGGATTGCGTGTACTTCGGCCTGGAGCTTTTAAACGCACGAGCGCGAGCGAATAATTTCACCGTGAAGGAGTTGCCTAAAGTGATGGATTTTTTACGAGAAAGAGGCGCGAAAGGGTACGTGACCATGAACGTGCTCGTATTCGACGATGAATTGACGGAATGCGAAAACTTAATACGAGCGTGCGCGACAAATGGCGTGGACGCGATGATTGTGCAAGACGTGGGCGCGGCGAGGTTGGTGAAACGGGTGGCGCCGAACATGGCAGTGCACGGATCGACGCAGATGTCGATCACGGATGCGAACGGCGCCATGTTCGCGAAGGAGATTGGGTGCGAGAGAGTCGTCGTCGGGAGGGAGTTATCCATTGAGGAGATAAAAACGGTGGTGGAGAAGTCACCGGAGACGACGGTTGAAGCGTTTACGCACGGCGCGTTGTGCGTGAGTTATTCCGGGCAGTGCTTTTCGAGCGAGGCGTGGGGCGGGAGGTCGGCGAATCGAGGGCAATGCGCGCAGGCGTGTCGCATGCCGTACGGGTTTGTAGTGAACGGGGAAATTAAAGCGATGGGGGACGAGAAGTATCTCTTAAGTCCGCAAGATTTAATGGCGGTAGATTTAGTTCCGCAATTAATCGACGCCGGCGTGTCTTGCTTTAAAATTGAAGGGCGATTGAAAGGCGAAGAGTACGTCGGGTTGACGACGGCGGCGTATCGGCGAGCGGTAGACTTAGCGTGGGAGAATAGAAATGTGTCCAAGAAGGAGTTGTTGACGGATGAGTCGAGATTGGAGTTGCGACAGGTGTTTGCTCGTGCGCAAGACGAACACTTTGACGGGTTAACGACTGGTTTTTTAGAGGGCACTCGGCATCAAACGATTGTGAGAGGGCGAAATCCGAGGCATCGAGGCGTATTCGCCGGGCGAGTGGTCGAAGTAGACGCAAAGAAAGAACGAGTGACGATACAAACAACAACAACAACGACTAACAACAACAACGAAGAAGATAGCTCTTCCATCAATGGCGTTTTGAAGCGCGGGTTTGGCGTCGTGTTTGATGACGGCGCGCCGGAACTCGACGAGCAAGGCGGTTTCATTTACGAAATCTTCGACGAAAGAGGGAGTTACGTGGACTCGAGCGAGATGTGTTCGAGCGAGTTTGTAACTTTGGCATTTGCGAGGAACTCAATGGATTACCAGAAAATTCGACCCGGGAATATCGTGTGGCGAACGTCGACGACGTCTGGCGAGAAGAAGGCGCAACATCGCAAAAAGGAGAAGAGCGAGGAAGAGGTAGTGGCGACGGCATCGTCCGCGTCGCCGAGTGCGGATGGGCGCGATGACGTCGTTTGTATAGTCTCTGGATCGCGCGATGCGCCTTTGAAGATCGCTTTGTACGATTCGTTAGGAAACGTTGGCGAAGCGATGACGTCCGTGCACATTTCAGAGGCGAAGAAACAACCGATTGATTTTCAATCCATCGCAAAAACGATCGGCGAATTAGGAGGAACGCCATTTTTTCTCGACGCTGAAAAGAACATCGACTGCAAGAAACTCTTCTTCTCGGAGACTGAGACCGATGAGAACAACATCTTCGTTCCAGCCGGCGAAATCAAGAAAGCGCGAAGAGAAGCGGTCGAAATGTTGCTGGAGAAACGACGCAACATGGGCGCGGTGAAAGCGGAAGCGATGGCGAGCGACGACGTGAGCGTTTCAGACCAAATGTACAAAAATGAAATTGAAAAATGGTGGGGCACGCCGACGGCAATCGCGTCAAAAACAAGAGAAAAGAATGTTCCGACAACAAAAGCGTCTCCGGACGACGAGCCTAAACTTACCGTGCTCTGCCGAACGATGGAACAAGTCGAAACGTGTTGCGCGTTTGATTTCTTGGACGAAATTCAAGCCGATTTCTTGGAAGTCCACGGTTTACGCGACGCGGTGAAGAAAATCCAAGAAGCTGGTAAAAAAGCCGTAGTCGCGACTCCGCGCGTGTTAAAACCGGACGAGGAAAAATTGTGGCGGTTTTATTTAAGCTTAAACGCGGACGCCCTTTTAGTTCGGTCCGCGGGCCTACTTCGCAAACTGAACGAGTTGATCCCGGAAAAAGCGGAAGAAGGGAAAACCTATCCGCGACTTCGCGGCGATTTCAGCTTGAACGCCGCAAATGTTCTCACCACCTCCACGTTTCTGGAAAGGTTCAACCTGGAGCGTTTGGCGTTAACGCACGACCTGAACGCGCGCCAAATCCGCAACCTCGCCGCCGCGCTTCCTCCGCAAACCGCCGCCTCGAAAATCGAAATCATCCTTCACTGCCATCTCCCAATCTTCCACACGGAGCACTGCGTCTTTTGCCGTTTCCTCTCCGATGGTAACAGCTACAAAGATTGCGGCCACCCGTGCGAAACAAACGACGCGCGATTGCGCGACTCGAACGGCAAAGACCATTTAGTTCTCGCGGACATGGGCTGTCGCAACACCGTCTTCAACGCCGAAGCGCAATCCGGCGCCATGTTTGTTCAAGATTGGATAAACATCGGAAACATAAAGAACTACCGAATTGAACTCGTGGATACGGATAAAAACGAAACTGTTTTGCTCTTACACACGTACGAGAAGTTGCTCAGAGGAGAAATATCCTCTCGAGACGCGTACGAGCAGTTGAGGAAAGTCAAAGACAAAAACGGAAACGTCCAAGGATGCAACGTCGGTTCCTTCGCCGTGAGAGAAGAGAAGAGCAGAGACGGGATGAAGAAAACCGCGGCTGAGATCAAGTTGAACAATCAGGAGAAAAAGAAGAAAAGGTATACTAATAACACGAATAAAGATAACAGTAGTAAGAAACCCTCCTCGTCGGTATCGAGATGAGAAGAGGAAGAAGCGAGAGGGAGAGACCGTCCGCTTGCGTAAAATCGAGATTCTTTGCAACCGTCAAAGAGCAGCCAAATTTGTATGATAAATTCCACACAATTCCAAAACCGCAAACGACACACACGAAGAAAAAACAAGAATGCACTCGGTCGCCAGACAACTCGCCATTCGCGTGGCCACGTCTTACTCGTCGTCTTCGTCGAGTTCTTACTCGTCGTCTTACTCGTCGTCCAAAACGCTCAAAGGCTTTTCACATTCCAAAATCTTCGGGAAAAGGGCGATGGTGATGAAATTTACGACGACGACGCCTCGAGCGTCCTCGGACTCTTCTTCATCGAAGAACGAGAACGACAACACGGACGAATCGAAACCGCAAAACGAACTGATCGAAGCTCTGGATAAAATCTCAAAAAGGGAAAATTTGGTCAAGAAGAACAAGAGGAAACAGCCGGATGTTATCGTGGAGAATGCGGCACATCCGCCGCCTGGTGGGTCGGCTGCTTCGTTAGGCGGCGGCGGGGGATCGAATACGGTGATGGGACCGGGCACGTCCGAAGAGTGGCGCGAGTTGGACGAGAAAGTGAACACGTACCCGAGCGAGCGAAAATTTCAAGCCATTGGAGTTAACTCGCCGGAGTTTGTTGGAGACATGGTGAAACTCGTGGAAGATACGTTGGGCGACGGGAGGAAAGTGCATCCGGAAAACGTGACGAGTAACTTGAGTAAAAACGGAAAGTATTGCAGCGCAAACATGACGGTTGTTTTGATGAATGGGGAAGAGGTGATTAATATTATGGCGAAGTTGAAAGCGGACGAACGAGTGAAGTGGTATTTGTGATTGATTGGTTTTAATTATTATCATTATTATTATTGTCAGTATTATTCTTTTGTTGCGAATTTACCCAACGCCCACAGCGGGAAGATGTTCTTATAGTTTGCGTACGTAATCATGCAGTTGTTGTTGAATACGCCCATGATATTTTCCTGCGGCCAATCGCCGTCTGGGAGTTGCTTTTTGAGCAAGCACGCGGCGGCTTTGCGCAACGGCGCGGCGTCTCTCTTCTCTTGACCGGTGGCGAGTAAGGCAAGCATAGCCCACGAGGTGTTGACGCAATGCGCAAACTCGGTTTTCCCGTCTTTTTCGTAGAGTTGATGATAGACTTTCTTTTCGCACGAGAGATAGCTTTCGCCCCATCCGCCGGTGGTTTCTTGTTGCTTGGAGAGTAAAAACTGCACCGCTTTACGCAAGTGTGGGCACGTGTCATACGTCGACCCGGTCGCAATCAAACCTAAAACACCAAACCACGTGCCGTAGGTGAAACAAATCGCCCACGAACCGTACCAGCTCCCGTCTTCTTTTTGAATGCTCTTCAAAAAGTTTCGGCCGCTTTTGCGCGCTTTTTCAATGCGGGGCACAATCGGGTGGTCCGGAAACCGTTTAGCGAACTTGGAAATCGCTTGGATAGATGCCGACGAACACTCCACGTACGGATAATCAATCATGATGTCCCCGAACGTCTCCGCCGGGTTTAAAATTTCTACCCACTTACCGGCTCGAGTGTTTTCGTACGTCGCCCATCCGCCGCTTCCTTGAGGCTTGAACCCAAATCTTTGCGTGTTTTGATAACTCAGAATCACATTTACGCAATCCGCTAATCGATCGACTGCTATTTTGTTTTTTGGGTCAATTTTAATCAAACCTTGATCTTCCATATCCATCAGCGATAGCGCGGCTTTTAAACCTTCGCTGGAGCAATCGGAAATGGGCCATCCGTGGTCTCTAGTGCTAAACGGCCATGCGCCTTTGGAGATGTGTCGGTAATATTTCTTCAGTTCCGGCGCGTCATCTCTAACTTGACTGTCGTCGATATACTTAGCGGCGTCGCGCAAACACTCGTTGAAGTTTTTTGCCAACCCGGTCGCTTCAATCGCTTGAACCGCAAACGCGCAATCCCAGAGTTGACTGCCGTTGTATCCCTGCATTTTCATACCGTCTTCGGCGACCCATAAATAGTCCCAAAATCGAGGCATGTGTTTCTCCACGCCTTCTGCGTCGCCGCTAAAGTATCTGCACAAACAGTTGAACACTTTGTTGACTGGACCAATGTCCACGTATCGCGTGTTTTCGTCTTCGTACACCACGTGCTTCAGCGCTTCTCTGTTCGCCCATTTGCGCAAAGGCGAACGGAGTAAAATAGGTTCGACTTTTGAAAGCGTGCCCCATAGCACGTCTTGCAACATTGGATGCGGGTAATATAAATCTTCGTTCGCGCATTCATTCCTGGCTTTGTTCCAGTTAATCGTGTCGTACTCTTGACAGTACAATTCCAACTTCAGCGCCTCGCTGACCGGGTTCCCGGCTTCGATTTGCGCGCGTTTGCCGTACAAATACGACATCGGTAAATACACCATCCTACAGTGACACCAATATCTCCCCGGGTGCGCTGGAAACCAATACGGAAGCAACCAACACTCGGGAGGAATTGGATTTAAACCTTTCCACTCGTAACATCCCAACATCGCTAACCAAAACTTACCCCAACTCGGCGTTTTCGTCGCCCCGCCTCTTACTTTAATCCACTCTTGCATCTTCCTCAACGTTTCCGAAGATTCGAGCTCTTCACCTAAACACCGCAACGCGACGTACGTCAACACTGAACCGAACATCGTCGAGTGTCCTTCGATGTGCAACCCAACGCCGCCATCTTCGTTGACGTGATTTTCCAAGTACCGTTTCATTTCCACTTTCACGTGCGCCGGTAACATCTCTTTCTCTTTCTTCATAATTTTCATCGCAATGATTAATCCAGGCATGAGAAACATCGGTCCGCCGTAATCCGACGGCCAGTGTCCGTCTGGATGTTGTTGTCCTTGGTAATACTCCACGCCCGCTTTGAGCGCCCGTTTCGTTTCCTTCTCGACCGTGAATTCGTCCGCGACTGCGCCGTCCGCGCTCGGCGGCGTCGTTTTCCTCTCTCTCTTCCTCTCTACCCGTCGCGCATCGAACGCGTCTCTCATCAGCGCATCTTTGCTGTGCTTTTGAACGAACCTGTTCTCTCGAAACTCTTTCCTGCGTTGGTTTTGCTTCTCGATGTCCTTTTCGGACGCGTTCGGGTCGAACGCCCACGTTTGCCGACCGACGTGTGCGTTCAACGTGTGCAGTTTCTTCTCGGCATCCAAATTTGGTTCCGAGCAGACCAGTTTCCACATTTTTTTACGATTTGTTGTAAGACGACGACGACCACGACGGATAAAGTAACAACGATATCTTCGGTATCTGGTGCGCGTCCGTGCTTTGAATCTGTTTTGCGCGCGCGAGAGATAGATAGAGAGAGAGAGAAACTCCAATAGGGAAAAAGTGAATCTAAATCCAATCTCTTTCTGCAAGCGCGCTTTAACACTTCTCTTCGTCTCCTCCGCTCTCTGTCTAGAGTTCTTAAGTTGTTGTTCTCCGCGACGACTGTTGTTCGATTGTAGTTTCGCGGGATGAAAAGTTATTCCTCGGAGGGATAAAGTTTACGAGCGAGAGAGGAACAAAAAGATATGTTTGTGTGCGTGCGTGTGCGAAAAACGTGTGCCCAAGCACACGGGAGTGGAGAAAAGCACCACATACACAATGATATCACAGGCGTTGTGTGATACCCAATCGATCCAAATTTAATCTGTTTTTCGTGTTTCGTCTTCGTTTTTTGCGTTCGCTCGCTCTCTCAAAGGTTGTTTTTAGGGAACCTCGTCGCAAAAAAACTAGTGGCTCTGAACAGAAGCACAAGAGACCATACGCTGAAAGCGACAGTTACTCAAATCTATTCGAATTTCCTCACACTTACCGCACACGCGAACGTCGAAAAGTACCCCTTTTATTCTCTTAAGAAGAGAATATAAACATGTCCTCCGCCTCTCTTCTCGCGAAAGGGTTCCAAGCGTCGGCGTTGTCCTCGCGAAGCATCGCGGTGCGTGATTGATTTTTTTTTTCTCTCTCGCTTTCGTTTTTTTTTATTCTTTTCCATCTTGTTCTTCTTCTCGCGGATATTTTCTGCGCCTAAATGCGCGCGAGTTTTACGCATTTGAGAGAGGTAGATGTGGTTGTGTGCGAGGTTTGGCTTCACTTTTACGCGAAGGAAGATGGGAAGGAGGAAACGCGCTCAACTCGCGCGAGTGTGCGCGTTCGCGAGTGGTCGCACTCGCGAGTGAATTTCGCACGCATATCCATTAATCTTTTTAGAGGAGTGTTCAAAGACTGACTTTTCGTGTTTCTAATCTTCATCCAACAAAACACGGGCACAGACGCGCGCGCAGCAGCAACAGAAGCAACGAGGAGGATCGACCACGTCTCGCGCTTTTGGTCGTCGTAAATCTTCGGTCGTCGTTAAAGCTTCGGAAGATGACGTCGATCTCGACGACATCGCGCAAGCTATTGAAGAACTCGCCAAGGAGAACGAGAAGCTTCGCATGAGTTTGGAGGAGGAGGAAGCGGCTGAAGAGGAGACCGTGGCTGCCGCCACGGCGGTTGCGACGGCGCCAAAGCCGGTCGCTGCTGCTGCTCCGGCAAAATCGGCCGGATCTGGCGCCGTTTCCGCGTTTGGCGTCCCGGTATTGACCGAGGATCCGAAGAGACACCGCGGCTTCAAGTTCCCGCAGTTGGAAGGCGACGGTTTCGGCGTTTGCGCGGTAGACGGCACGTTGGCGGGCCACAAAGGCCACCTTGGCCACAGATGGGATAAATTCAAAAACTTGAGACAAGCGATCGAAGACAACGAAGAAGGAGGGATTGAAGGTTTCTCCAGAGGCTACGAGAAGATGGGTTTCAACAGAAACGAGGAAACCGGAGAGATTACGTACAGAGAGTGGGCGCCGAACGCGAAATCGGCGTGCTTGTTTGGCGACTTCAACAACTGGGCCACCGACGCGAACGGAGTTTGGATGACCAAAAACGATTTTGGTGTGTTTGAAGTGACGGTACCGCCGAATGCGGACGGGTCGCCGGGTATCCCGCACGGCTCGAGAGTGAAGATTCATTTGGAAACGCAAGACGGTTCATGGGTCGACAAGATTCCGGCGTGGATCAAGTTCGCCGTGCAAGCGCCGGGGAACATTCCTTTCGATGGCATTTACTACGATCCGCCGAAAGAAGAGCAATACGAAATGAAATGGTCGAGACCGGATGCTCCGGAAGAGTTGAGAATTTACGAAGCGCACGTCGGCATGTCCTCGAGAGAGCCGAAAATCAACTCCTACATCGCCTTCGCGGATGAGGTTTTGCCGAGAATTAAAAACTTAGGGTACAACGCGGTCCAGTTAATGGCGATTCAAGAGCACGCGTACTACGCGTCTTTTGGTTACCACGTGACGAACTTTTTTGGCGTTTCCTCTCGATGCGGTACGCCAGACGAGTTGAAGTATTTGGTGGATAAAGCGCACTCCATGGGTATTTCTGTTTTGATGGATTTGGTTCACTCGCACTCTTCTTCGAACGTTACCGATGGTATCAACATGTTTGACGGCTCCGACGGACAATACTTCCACAGCGGACCGCAAGGCTACCACTGGATGTGGGATTCTCGATGCTTCAACTACGGCGAGTGGGAAGTCATGAGATTTTTGTTGTCCAACTTGCGATACTGGATGGAAGAGTTCAAATTCGACGGTTTCCGTTTCGATGGCGTCACGTCTATGATGTACAAACACCACGGTTTACAAGTTGCGTTTACGGGTAATTACGACGAATATTTTGGCATGGCCACGGATGTGGACGCCATGGTGTACTTGGCCTTGGCGAACGATATGTTGCACACTTTGTACGACGGTAAGGTCACGACCATCGCAGAAGATGTCTCCGGTATGCCCACGTTGTGCCGACCGGTGCAAGAAGGTGGTGTAGGTTTCGATTATCGCTTACAAATGGCCATCGCGGATAAATGGGTCGAAGTCTTATCCGAATGGGGTTCGGACGAAAACTGGGAAATGGGCAACTTGGTGTTTACCATGGAGAACCGCCGATATGGCGAGAAGTGCATCTCGTACGCGGAATCGCACGATCAAGCGTTGGTCGGGGATAAAACGACGGCGTTTTGGCTTATGGACGCGGAAATGTACACGAACATGTCCACGTTATCGCCGGATTCGCCGGTCGTTACCAGAGGTATCGCTTTGCACAAGTTGATTCGTCAGTTCACCATGGGTTTGGGCGGCGAAGGCTACTTGAACTTTATGGGCAACGAGTTCGGTCACCCGGAGTGGATTGATTTTCCCAGAGGCGACCGCGTGGAAGCCTCGACCGGTGAATTCATCCCGGGTAACGGTAACTCCTACCACTTGTGCCGCAGACGCTTTGATTTACCTGAAACAGACCACTTGAGATACAAATTCTTGGAAGCGTTTGACGCGAAGATGAACCGCGTCGCTGGTTTCTTCAAATACATGGCGAGCGACCACCAATACACGAGCTTGAAAGACGACGGCGACAAGATGATTGCGTTCGAAAGAGGCGATTGCGTTTTTGTCTTCAACTGGCACCCAGTCAACTCGTACTCGGACTACCGCATCGGTTGCAAGAAAGCTGGTAAGTATAAGTTGGTGTTGAGTTCGGACAACCCCGAGTTTGGCGGTTGGGACAACTTGTCCACGCACCACGACGGCAGCTACTTCGCAGACTCTACCGCGCACAACGGTCGCCCGGCGAGTTTCCAAGCGTACATCCCGTCTAGAACGGTTGCCGTTTTTGCTTTGGAAGAAGATATCGAAAGAGTGGGGTACACGTACGGAGAAGAGTACGTTTCCAGAGTCGTCGAAGTCTCCAACGAACACGTATAAAAAAACAATAGAAACACACATACATTCACTTTCACACGAACAAACAGCGCGGCAAAAATATACTTTTATTAACAAAAGGGACTAATATTGTTGTAATACTCCATATCACTCAGATCTATTCTATCTTTTCTTCCATGCTATCTTTCGCCGCTTTTTTCTGCCAACACGCGTTTGAAATCTTCCTCACAATCCCCATATAAAACGCTCCTTTATTCTTAACCTCTTTCTTATTCTTATTCGTCGTGAACTTGCGAATTTCGTTCGCCGCTTTCTCGCACACGTCTCTCGGAAGCAAACCCAAAAACGACTTCAATCGATCGTCGAAATCGCTCTCCCTCAACGTCCCTTCGCTATTCTCGCACGCGTGCTTAATCACCACCTCCACATCATCTGGTGCAGTCAACACTTTCAATCCTTCTCTTTTCGTTTTCCCTTCCTCTTTCGTGTTCACTTCTTTCCCTTCCTCCTTTTTCGCGCGTCTCACCGACTTCGGTTCTTGATACGTCTTACGTTCGCATCTCTCCACCGTCACCGGTCTGCCTCTGAACAGAGTATCGTGCAACTTCATCGCTTTCTTCGCCGCTTTCGCGGTGGTAAAATCCACGAACGCAAACCCTTTAAACTTTTTCTGCTTCCCCGGCGTCCCTTCGCCGTCGCCTCCAGCCATTCGAATTTGCCCAACATCTCGTCCACATCCTTGTCTGTTCAAGTTCGCTTTCAACCACGGCGCGATATCCTTCGCTTTCGTATCGAACGGCATTTGACCGAAAAACAACGTGTGCATTTCCCCGTTCTTCTTGTCGTTGTTGTTTGTCTTTTTATCATCATCGTTTTTATCTCTCTTCTTCTCTTTTCGTTTCTTTCTTCTTTCATCTTCGCCGTCGGCGCCGTCGTCCTCTTCTCGCTCACGTTTCGTCTTCTTCTCCTTCTTCAATTTTTTTTCTCTCTTGTGCTTCTCCTTGGACTTTTCCGTCGCGAGCTCTTCGAACTCGTTCATTTTCTTCGTATCGCTGCTGCCTTCCTTCCGTTCTCTCGTTTACACGCAAAGGGCTGCGCGTGAAGAGATGATTTTTTGTGTCGATTCCATTCTGTTCAAGAGCTTTCGAGAGGAGAGGGAAAAAGGACCAACGCACACGCCTGACAAACGCCATCGAAAGAGAGAGAAAAAGCGAGAAAGGAGGGAAACGCACAGCTGTAACCGTAAACGATGATGCTTAAGTAATTCTTCTTTTAATTCTTCTTCTCTACCTAGTGAATTTCAACGCCGTTTTCTTTTAAACTTTCCAGAAGCGCGGAGAGCTTCCCGCCGAACCGTTTCCTCTTCGGCTGGAAACTCGCGCGTCGCCCGCTGTATTTTTCGTTCTTCTTCGACGTGTTCGATTGCAAGCCTTCGAAATTGATCGCATCTAACTGGATTTTCTTCAATCGTTCGGCTAAGAGTTTCCCGATGTGTTTACACGCGCTTTTATCCGACGTCGACGCGAGTCTTTCTCTTCCCTCTGCTTTTTGTTCTGTTGGGTTGCTCTTGTTCTCATCATCAGTGCTACTACTATTACTATTATTATTTTCTTCGTCTCCTATCTTCCTCCTCGCGATCCTCGTCCTATCCTCTAACGTGGACGCCGAAGCGACGATGTGCCCGTCCGCCGGTCGAACGACTCGGCCAACCACGTGGCGGTTGCTAAAAAACACCTGCAAACGATGCGCTACTTTTCCCCCGATTGATGCGACTGCCTCGGATGATGATGACATTCTTTATACACACAGAGAAGATGTAAAGTATTTTCTCAAACTCCTTCTCAAACTTCCAAAAAAGGAGTCGCTCTGACCGCGCGTTCGTTGATTACGTATATAAATGCGCCTCTACACCTGCAAACGAACCGAAAAGTCTCGTCCTTTCTCTCTCTTCTTTTTATCCCCTCTTGTGCTCTTTGCTCTGTCAAAGTTTTTCACGGAGGAGTTTCAAAAGCGCAGATATTTAGGGTTTTTGAATTTTTGAGGCAAAAGAAGAGAATTTCTTGTTCGTTCTTCCTTCAATACATTTTGTACATATAACTGTTCGTTCTTTGCGCATCATCATCAAAGAGAACAAAAGTACGCGTCGAGAAGAGAAGTGGCGCACATAAAATCACGAAAGCGGTGCGAAAAGAAATCTTTTACTACCTCGTGCGCTCGAATTCTCGCGCACATCTTGGTTTCATTGGTCGCGAGAGAGAGTGTTCGGAGGAATTGTGGGAGAGCGCGCGATCGAAATTTCTCGAGGCAAAAAAGCGGAATTGTAGCACTTTTTATAAGCCAAAAGAGAGGAGCTTTTGCCGTTGAATTTTCACATCCGGGAGTACGAGGAAGAAACCTTAGCGCGCGCTTTCGAAACCCTTCATAAAAAAAGATCTTCGACGAGCCTTGCATTCCATCGCATCCATTCGATCCCAGCTCGAGTGGTTCTGTGCTTCGCGAAAAAGCGTTTCATCGACACGAAAGTAAGCGCGCGTAAAAAGGACCGAATCGTCGTAATTACCAAAAAGGGAGTCCTTCTGACTCACTCGAGAAAAAACGGGATATTTATTGGGAGATATTTTGAGTCTCACAGTAAAGAGGAAAAGAAAAAATTTATCACAAGATGGGGGCGAATACGACGAATAAAACCACCACCAGCGCGAACGAAAACAACAACAAATATAAATCACCCACCGCTCCACCGGCGTTTAACACCAGCGCGCCAGGGCGCGAACGATTTTATAACTCGATCAAATTCGATTCGAGCGGCGACTTGCAACGAGCGAGCGAAATCGACGAACGGATGATTCGAGAGAAGTACGACCAAGACTCCGAGTTGGTGGATTTGGAGAGAGAGATTTTGACTGGTGAGGACGAAGAAAAGAAAAATGCCGCTCTTGGGTCGCTCGCAGTGAGAGGAGGTGGAGCGCAGCCGCCGTCCAGGTTGGGTAACGCCGCGGTCGGGAAGATGGTCACGAGGACGGAACAACGAGAAGCGAAAGAGATGACGGGGAATAATAATAATAATAATACTATAAACGAGAATAAAAATAACAAAAAAGATAAAGAAATGATGATGGAAGAGAGAAACAAAGAATCGAGTGGAGGTAAAGGCGGGAGCAACGATGCCACCGCCGCTGCTGCGACGGAAAAACAAGATTCAGGCTCCAACGACGACTCGAACAAACTCTCGGAGTCCAACGAGTCCAAGTTATTGCGTTCTCAGCAGCAGCGAGGCGTTAAAAATCCGAGCGGAAGTGGTGGAAGTGGTGATGGAAGCGACGATAACAACACGAAGAACAAAATCAACAACCTAAAAACCTCCGGAGACGAGAAGATGATGATCATCAAAGAAAACGGCACCAACGAAAACGCCGCGGAGATGAACGAAAACGATTTGTTGTGCGATTTTGGCGCGGAGAAACAACCCATGGTTGTCGCCTCGCCGAGAAAGAAGAGCAAGACCGCTTATTCTTCGGATCTTAATAGAAATTGTGATGGCGATACCGGCGGAAGGTACAGTGAGCTGGAAGATGGGCGTCGTCAAGAAGGAAGAAATAACAAACAAAAACAAGAAGGAGACAAAAATGCAAAATTAGTCTCTAACAACAACAGCAAAGTCAACAACAATAACAACAACTCGTCAAACGATAACTCGAACAGCTCGGGGAGACAAGGAGGTAGAAAACAAAGGAATCCAGTGCGTGCACCGAAACGAAACGATTCGAGCAGCGGTGACGATTTGATCATCCCGGACGAAGAGGAAACGAAGAACGCAAATCTGCTCTCCGAGTGTGATAATCTCTTCGTTCCACCAGTTGCACCTTTGTTTAAACCGCCAAATCACGCGGGCGCTAGTAACGCGGCGATGCATAAATCGGCTTCTGGTAACATCGACGTGAACGATGGTACGAATGCTAAGACGTTTGGCGCGAACGGCAAGGCGATGAATACTATCAACACCATCGATGACTCGTTGTATGATCAGCAGTTCCAAATTGAACCGGAGCTTTTAAGCGCCAGACCTGGTTCGGATGATTCTTTTAGACTGTTTGATCCCGCAGCGACGCAAGGGAAGAGCAACGAAGGTAGCGATGAGGGCGAACAGCTCGCTTCAGGTAGAGGTAGACGCCGACGTTCCAGCGGGCGAAATACGAATAATAAAAGCAATAGCACTAGAAAAACGAGCGGTTCCGACAACTCCTCCTACGACGAAGAAGCCGACGGATCGCGAGAAAAATTGGATAACAACGCGGAAGAGAGCGACAGCGATATTGACATCTCGAACGATCTGTCGGACGAAGAGGTTTACGAAGCCGATTACGAAGATAAAGAACGTTTGATTGACGATTTAGAAGACGATTTGGGCGAGAATACGAACAACCACCGCGTCGGTCGACCTTTGATTATAGGAAGTATGGGCAGAGGCAGCGTCGGTGGAGAAATCATGCCGGGAATGCTCGTGAACGGTCGACGCGCGCAAAGAGGGCGACCGCCCAAGCACGAGAAGGTGGCGCCTTCTCGCGCGATTTCTGGGAAGAAGACAAATTTGAAAGGAGCGTCGAACACCAAGGGCAGTACAAAAAGTAATAACAAATCGTCATCATCGTTGGCGACGTTAACGACGATGCGTCCTGCTTCAAACAAATCGATACGTGGCGACAGTAAGAGTAAAATGAAAGCAACAGGCAAGATGTTTGATGATCTCGGTGAATACACCATTGCAAAGGTGGACGAAAAGAAGCGCAGCAAACAAGCGGGCGGTTCTAAATCTACCGCGAATACCAACAACAAAATGGTTGGTAAACGCAACTTGTCGAGCGCGATGGCGAGATCTGGTTCCGAAAACGCACCGAATAAGCGCGGCCGGAAGAACGTAGACAGCGATACGAAGTCGCTGTCGTCCAGTGGCTTATCGGAAGGATTCCAAACGAGCGCTTTGGGTCACGCGATTGGCGGTACAAATACGAAATCAACCGGAACCACCGCCGCGCGTGGTCGTGAACCGAACCCTCAAGGCGGTCCTCGACGTTCGAAACATCACAACCCGTGGGGATTAGACGAAGCTCAGGCTTTGATTGAAGGCGTCTCCAGGTGCGGCGGCGGTAAATGGGCCGATATTAAAAAGCTTGGGTTTCCGGAAATTGAACATCGCACCGCGGTTGATTTGAAGGATAAGTGGCGCAACTTGCTTCGAATCGCAACGTTACCGACGCCGTCTGGCCGAGAAACCGCTGGTAAGTCCGGCGGCGACAAGAAACGAGAAATCCCGAGAGCTATGTTGGACCGAGTTCGAGAACTCGCCATGCTCCACGCGAAGAATAAAGAGCGCGAGTTGGCGGCAAAAGCGGCGCAGGCGCAACATCGATCATGAAAAGGTTGAGATATCTTTTACGTGACGTTTGTATTTGACAATTATTAAGCTTTGTACCTAGGTACCACTGTTGTGTGTATTAATAAATCTATTTATCTATTCATAATAAAAACATAATCAACACCAAACGACGATTTTTGATTTTTTTTACTTCGCGAACTCCTTCTTCAAACGCTCAATCGCAGTTTCCAAGTTGTCTCTGTGGCAAAACGCGGACATGCGGACGAAACCATCCCCGGTTGGCCCAAAACCAGCGCCCGGTGTGGTGACGATATCCGTCTTGGTCAAAATTTCCGTGAAGACTTCCCACGAGTCTCTTCCGTCAAAGTCGACCCACACGTACGGCGCATCGACGGCTCCATACACTTTAAAACCCAACTCTTCGAACGTCTTCTTCAACATTTTCGCATTTTCCTTGTAGAAACCGACCGTTTCTTGCATAGACTTCCACCCTTCGTCGGACAACGCCGCCAAGCCGCCGCCTTGCGCGACGTTGGAGGCACCGTTGAAGGCCGTGCACATGCACCTGTTCCAGTCGAATCTGACTGAAGAACCGTCCGCAAACTTCAACGCTTCCGGAACGACCGTCCAGCCTAATCGCAAACCCGTGAATCCGGCGTACTTGGAGAACGAGCAACTCTCGATGCAACACGTCTCCGAGCCTTCAATTTCGTAAATCGTCTTTGGACAATCCGGATTTTCGATGTAAAACGCATACGCCGCATCGTAAATGACAATTTGACCGTTCTTGTTCGCGAAATCGACCAACTCTTTGCATTGCGCTCTAGTCGCCGCCGCCCCAGTCGGGTTATTTGGCGAGCAAAAGAAGATGATGTCCGCGTCCTTCGCAGCTTCCAAGTTTGGAAAAAAGTCGTTGCCCGGCACGCACTCCATGTAGACGATGTTTTCGTATCGTTTCGTTTTTTCGTCGTAGCCCGTGCAGTGCCCGTTGATGACAGACGAATCCACGTACGCTGGATACGCCGGATCTTGCACCGCAACTTTTCTCCCCGGACCAAACATTTGTTGCATTCTCGAAATGTCGCACTTCGACCCGTCCGAAACGAAAATCTCACTCGCGTTTATCTTCGTCTTCTCGCTGTAAAAGCGCTTCACGATGAGGTCTCTCAGAGGTTGTTGTCCAGCCTCGGAGCCGTAACCGCCGGTCTTTTCGTACCCGGCGACCGTACCTAACGCCAAAGCCGCGTTGGCCATGCCCGACACGATCGGCGCTGGGATTGGTTCCTGTTAATGAGAGAGAGAGAGAGAGAGAGAGATGTGAGTTTTTCGCAACAACATCGAACACACACACGAGAGACACACGACACGTAATCAAAAATCAATCGGATAAAATTAAATCAAAGAACGCAAAGAAGACAAAACAGAAACGTACGGTCGTATCCCCGATCCCTAAACTAATAATCTTCGCGTCCGGGTTTTTCTCCAAGTGCGCGTTGCGGATCCGCGCGATTTCCGGGAACAAATATCCCGCGCGAAGTTGCGCCATGTTTGGATTTCGGGAAACGTTCGACATCGCGGCGACTTTGACGTTGATTTTATCGCGTCGTTTCGGTTGTTCCTTCGTGAGGTGCTTCGAGGAAGACGAGGAAAGCTGTTTGCCCAAAAGAGACGAGGTGCTGGTTGTCATCGAAAGCATGATTGGAGGATTCAAACTTGTGTGTGTGTGATGTATATATATATATATATAAACGCGGGCGTGTTGCTCGAGTTTGATGAGCGAGGAAAAAAAAGTGGCGTGTGTGTCTCGTTCTGCGCTTTTCTCCGCCGTCAAACCTTTTCGTAGGTTTTTTTAAAAACCTGCTTTTTACCGGAGGTTTTAAAATACACCAAAAAAACAACAGCTTTTCGAGCGCTCAATGCGTGCGTCACTTCTCCATCGAGATGAAACGAGAACTGAAAATGAACACACAGAACACTCGTAGCGGTATGTATCTTTGCGTGCATTTTCAGCGATATTTATTCGCAAACGTGGAAGATATGGGCACAAAACGAGAGCGTTTTTCGCAAAAAAGAGAGGTTGCTTTTTGTTGCTTTTTGTTGCTTTTTGTTCCTACACAAGACAAAAGAGCATCACATTCGAACGCTCTTTTACCAAACGAGGAAATACCGCAGCACGCGCGCGATATATAAACGAGAAACACAAATATGACGACGACGACTCTTTTTCTTCGGTTTTTCTTGCTGTTCTTTCTCTTTTTCGCTTTTGGGGTTGGTTCTTTTTCTTTCGCATCAGCGAATGCGAATTCCGGGAAAGAATCGGACAACAAATATTTGTCCGAATTGCGCTCGAAATTACAGATCGAACCGATCACGCCGCACATCGACGCGCTGTCGAAATTCTCGAGCAGCGAGGACGAACTCAAAGGCGTGACGAGGCTGGTGTACTCGAAAGAAGACTTGGAAGCGAGAGCGTACGTGAAAAACTTGATGAAGAAGAATGGGTTGAAGGTCAGAGAAGACGCCATGGGGAGCATTTTTGGCCGCTTGGAAGGGGTTGAAAAATCGCAGAAAGGAGGAGGCCACGTGGTCGGGTCTGGGTCGCACACGGACGCGATTCCTTTGAGTGGGAAGTACGACGGAGTGTACGGGGTATTAGGCGCGATTGAAGCGTTGGGAGCTTTGAAACGGGCCAAGTTTCAACCGAGGCGACATCTCGAAGCGGTTATGTTCAACAGCGAAGAGCCGAGCAGGTTCGGGATGGCGTGTTCTGGGTCGAGAGCGATGGGTGGGGTTTTAGACGCGGAGAAATTGGAAACTTTACCGGACGTGTTGAACGCGTCGACGTCGTTTTTTGATGCCGCGACGCAAGCTGGGTACGGGAGCAAATGGCGAGGAGAGAAGAATGAGAGAGCGCGCACGGCGAAGGAGATGGTTGAGCAATGTTCGTTGATGCCGATGGATTCGCACTATTATTCGTTCGTGGAGCTACACATTGAACAAGGCCCAGAGTTGGAACACGAAAATTTGGATATTGGAGTAGTTACGGCTATTGCCGCGCCGGCAGCGTTGGAGATAACGTTTGAAGGCGACGGAGGGCACGCGGGAGCGCAGTTGATGCACCTGAGGAACGACGCGGTCGTCGCTGGGTCTAAGTTGGCCGTGGCCGTGGAGGAATTCGCGAAACATTCTGGGAGCGTGGATACGGTTGCTACAGTCGGCGGGTTCACGGTGAAACCAAACGCGATTAACTCGGTCCCGCGAAGCGCGGTTTTGGAGATTGACGTGAGAGATATAGATTTGAAACGCCGAGATCTCGTGGTGGAGCAGATTATATCCACGGCCAATAAAGTCGCCTCGGAACAAAGAGTGAGAGTAAACGTACGCATGATCAACAAAGACGATCCTGCCACGTCTGGCGACAGCGCAATGAGCGCGGCAGAACTCGCCGCGTCGCACTTGGGACATACCCAAAAGCGCATGGTCTCGAGAGCCTACCACGACACGTTATTCATCGCCAAAGCGTGTTCAAACGTTGGAATGATTTTCATCCCGTGCTTCAAAGGCTACTCGCACCGCCCGGACGAGCATTCCACGGAAGATCAAATGCGTAAAGGCGTCGAGACGTTAGCGCTGACGATGGCAAAACTTTCGAGAGAGAGGCCGATCGTCGAAGACCACGAGGACGTGAACGAGGAACACGTGAAGCTTCCTTTTTTCATTTCGGAGGACGACGAAGAGAACAACAACGCAAAAACAGACCCGCCAGAACCGAACGACGAGTTGTGATTCAAATTTATACACGCGTAACTCGTGAAATGTGACAGAGGCATGCAGGCCGCGTGACGCTGTCGATCCAGTACATAATTCTCCCGTAAACCCATCATCGTCTCGTACTTCTTTTGCGACTTCGATTTCTCTTCTGTCACAAAAAATCGCACTACTCGAAAACCAATATAAAAGAAACGCAAACAAACTACTTCGATGACGACGACGATGAGGACATCTGCGATACTCGCGACGGCAAAGACGGCGACGACGACAACGACTTATATCGCTTCTTCAAGATGCCGAAGTCGAAGTATTTGCGTCGGCTTCGCTGCCACGTCGTCGTCGGGGAAAACAAGAAGACAAAGAAGAAAATCAACGCGCTTTACTAAAGGCGTTTGGGAAACGAAAGCGCTCCTCTCGGAAGAAGAAAACCAAACGCAAATTGCCTCGTGTAAGAAATACGTCTCCGATTTGACGCAGATGAACATGAAACTCCCGTTAATACGTCGATACGTGGCAGGAGCGAAGAACGATTTGAAATTGTTGCAAAGCTTTCAAGATATGCTGGCGGAGAAGAGTTTGCAGGAGGAGAACGAAGACGAGGAGAAACGCAGGGAGAAAGTTTTGTTGATGCTGAACGATTTGAGGTTAGATAAAGCGGAAGAGGAACAATTTTGGTTAGAGCGAGGGGAGGACAGAGTGACGAGTTCGTTGACGGATAACGCGGTTGGATTGACTGAGGACGATAAGGTGGAAGTGAGTCGGATGTTGGCGACGGGGACGATGTTCGCCGTGCAAGGCGCGGTGTGGAACGCGATTTTGTTGTTGTTGACGGTGGCGGGTATTTTGTTGTTCGTGGGGAGAGGCGACGTGAACGTGGCGACGCCAGGGGCGACTGGTGCGATTGGATACTAAAGAAGGAGAGATTTTAATTGTTTTAATACTGTAGCACGCTAGTCCCTCAAGCTTCTATTTTACATTTTCTTCTTATACGAGCGCAAAAACGCTCGCCGCTTCTCGTCGGACGTCCGGCGATCGATCCTCCAAAGCGAGTTTGATCATCGATTCACACGATTCCTTGAGTTTACTCAAACTCAATTCCATTTTCGCTCGCGAAAGCAGTGCTCCAACTGCTTTGATTGTTTCAATTCTCAACGCCGCTGGCGCGCTGTTACCGACTTCGCTCAACGCTTCGCTCGAAATTCGCAAAAACTCGTCGTTATATTTTTCTCCTCCGACGTTTGATGATGATTTAGAGGAGGTGAACAGACCTCGGAACATTCGAAATGAGGAGACTCGGGTTTGCCACGGCTTGCCGAGCGCAGAATGTTCGATGGCGACGCGGTAAAGCGCGGAGTGCACGTCCGAGGAGGCAACGTCTTTGAGCTCACCGACGACGCTTAAACATTCCATGGCGCGTTCCGTGAACGCCGATTTCGATTTGTTCTTCTCGAAGCGTTCCATCTCTGCGTCGGGACCATCCATTTCCATTTCGTCGTTTTCCTCGTTATTTGTATCTCCCATTCCAGCATCACGACCATCAACGCCACTGCTCACGCGTGCAGTAAGACTCGAAACGAGCGCCTCGACGAAACTCTGAAACTTTGCATCCTTCACGAACGACGCCGGCGCGACGTTTTCCTCCTCACCTGGACCGCTCGCCACTAACTGTTCGAGGGAACTCTTCAGCGCCTGCACTCCAGCCGCGGCGAAACCGTCGTCTTTGCTCTCGACGCACTTTGTTAAACGATTCAAGGCTTCGAACGACGCGTCTTTATTACTTCCATTTTTTTCAACCATCGCCATGGAAATCATCGCTTTCAACACGTTCCCTAACGCAATTGCCAAATCATTCTTCCCTTTAAACGCGCGATTCGAGCGCAGCTCGTTAGAAAGCACTTCTAACATGTCGCGCATCATCTTTTCTTTGTTTGCATTCATCTCGTCCGTATTGTTTATCGACGCATCTTTGGTACTGAAACTCGTACTTTGCATCGCCGCCGATACCGTTCTCGCCGCTCGCGATTTGAGCGAATAGTTTGTACCTTCCAAGTGTGGCTTCAAGAAAGAATTCCAAAGATTTGGAAAATGTTTGCCGATGGCGGAACCTCCTCCGGCGGCGCCGGCACCACCGCCGCTCAACTCTTCCCAGGCGCTCTCCCAACACTTTGCGACGGATACGTTTTCATCGAACGTTCCAAAATATGCCAACGGAAGTAACTCATCCTCGAAGTCTTTCAAGCACTCGACGCCTCGAGAATCTTTGGCCATTTCAGAGATGATTTCAGCCGCTGCTTCGCGGTTCGAACAGTTGCTGCTGTCGTCGTTGGCGAGTTTCAAGACGTCTGCGATTGTTTTTTCTTGACGTTTAAGCGTAGCAAAACGTAAACACGTCGCGAATGTTTGGCAGTATTGACGGAAGACGATTTTTGAAGACGCGCCACCAGAGGACACGCCGTTCAGAACATCTGGCGACGCGAGTAACGCTTCACAAATCTTACCGGCAAAAAAGCCTTTCGCTGCATCTGGTCGTCTCGCGCATAAGCGAACGCAAAACCGACCCGCACCAACCTTTGTGTTCAAACCTAACCCTTTCTTGAAAATGTTCGTAAACACCGGAGCTAACAATTTCGTCTCTTCTAAATCGACGTGTTGAATGAACGCGTCCAGAGCATCCGAAATAATCGAGTTCGAGCTGGCTTGCACGCGCGCGTTTTGAAAGTTCTCAACGACAGAGTTATTTCCGTTAGCGTCGGTGTCATTTCCGAACATCGCGGTAACTCTTTGTTCATAATAATTCAATCGCGTATCCTCAAACGTGGATAGAGCCTCTAATAGCGCTTCCACTGCGGTCACGCAGTGCGGTTTCAAAGCTTCCGCGGGAGCTTTCTTCAGGATTTCGCACGCGACGAATAACGAAAGCTCTCTCGCGACAGAGGAGTCCGATTTTAATCCTTTCTCGAAAAGTTGAGGAAGGATCAAAATGCACGCCTTCTTTGCGACGTTTCTCTTTTCGTCCCGCGTGGAGGAAGCTAACGATTCCCCTATTTGATTGGCATCAGTCAATCGTAACGATAACGACCGCAACGTCTTCACAAACATCATCCCTCGAATTCGAACGGTTTCTTTAATATCATCTGCAACTCTGAACGCAATCGTCCATGCCTCTGCGAGTTTTTTCTCTACGATATCAAACGTCTTGCCTGCACCGCCGCTCGAGAACAACTCTGCCAATGCTTCCGCGGCGGATTGACGCACGCGCCATTCGCGCGAAGAGCAATCGAGAAGGAGACGTTCGCAAATTTGATCGAACATCTTCACCGATAAATCAGAAGCGACAACCATTTTATTGTCATCATCACTTTTCTTCTCTTTCTCAGCCGCGACAAGGGTTTGCCACGCCGCCTCGGCGGTTTCTCGCATGTTTAAATTGACGTCCTTCCGTAACCGATATAATCGAGGTGCGAGTTGTTCGCTGTGCGCGGATAACGACATGCCCGCTTTCTTTGCAATTCTAGCGATACCAGCACCCGCAGAGGCGGCGCGATTAACTTTCTTCTGGTGGTTCGAAATCTCCATGAATTTATACAACAAGTCGGGTTGTCCGATATCAGACACGACCGAACAGAGTTCTTTGTACGTGCTCAACATAGAATCGCCTGCATTGCCACCACCACCACCACCACCACCACCATTGTCACTAGTCGATGTCTTCTTTTCTTTCGCTTTCGCTTTCAACGCGTCGTCGCCAGTCAAGTTTAAACCGTCTTGGAAAACAACCGTATCGTCCTCGACTTTCGACATCGCGCGTTTCTTGCCTTTATTGCTCGTTTCACCACTCAAAGCTTTGGTGAGATTTTCGAGCAAAGTCGCTTTGCTCGCTTCGTCTCCTCGATCGTATAACGCGGATAAACCAGTTGAGGCCATTTCTTGGGTGGTAGTATTCGTATCGCCGAGTGCCGCTAAGAGCGCTTCGTGCGCGTCATCGAAACGGGACTCGAGCAAAGGGATGGTGTTTATTTTCGTGCCTTTCTTCGCGTTCGAGTCCTCGTCGTTCGCATCAACCGCGTCGTCCGAAACTATGGATGCAGAGGAAATGGACGGATTCACAAGAGAACAGAGCACAGCCGTTGCGCCACACCGAATCTCTTCGCGTGAACTAAACAAGAACCCTACTTTGGACTCTCCTTCCTTACCGTCGTCGTCGAATAGATATTTTAATATTATTTCGCGAAGAGCGTTTCGGTTACCAACGGTAGCGTCTGTTGACTCTTCACCATTACCTATTTTCACAGAGGGTGTTGTCGCTTCAGTGCCAATATCCATAGAATCAGAATTTGGCTCTTTTGGCGATTCAAATAACTCATCAACCTCGCGGTCAATGTCGCGGACAAACGGCGTCAAACTCGCGTCGCCGCCATCCTCGCTCGCAATATCGGTGCTCAAAACGAGATCAGATTCGCCATAAAACCCGAACTTTATAGAATCCGCTACTGCAAATCGAACGTCGTCTTTCTTTACCGTGAGTAATGAGAAAACTTTCTCAACGAGTGGTTTCGCGGCATCGAGCGATGTTGCGATCGTGGCGCCGCGGCGAAGCGCACATCCGGCGGCAAAAGCGGCCGAGGCGGCAACTTTCGGTGCAGCCGCTGCGCGATCCATGGCTTGCGACAGCGCAGCAATATCATCGTGCGATATGACGAAGTTATTGTTCGAAGTGAACAATGTTCCCAAACACTCGCATCCTGAAATACCTAGCATGACTTCTTTCGAAGGCGCGTCTGTTCGGGGCACGTTGAGTACAGCCTTACGAAAAATGGACTTCGCTAACTCGTAGCGTTCTGGTGTAAACATGCTCGCAGACTTCATTTCTTTGGTTGCCGTAGCTATCAACGCACTCAAAGATCTCAAAGCACCGTCGGCAAGCTCCGCGCGTAAGTTAGAGGCTGCCGCCGCGTCGCTTTCGTTCAAAGCGACTGCTTTTGAAGCGGTCTCCAAGAAACCGGAAACGAGTGCCTCGACGTCGCTCTCTGTGAACGAGTTCAATTTTAACATAGCCCCTATTAGATTTGCAGATGCCTTTCGCGTGATCGCGTCGTCCGTAGCGGAGAAAAATTTTGCGGCGCGAAGGTAGTATTGATAATTATCCTTCTCGTTCGCCATAGAAGAAGAACCTTCCGCTTTGTGCGCCGAAAACAGAACATCGCGAAGTTCAATCAAGGCGAGCGAGGCGAGTCTCGGTCCACTCGTCCTAAGCAAACAGTGCTTCAAGAATCGTCGATAACTTGCGCTGGTGCTAGCATCGTCGGCACCTCTGTTCATATGAAATCGACGACTTTGTCGAAGAAACTTCAAGAGCGCAAACATCACCTTTTCCGGAAGCGGCGATTGGTCATCTTCTCTTTGCGGATCTTTCGCGAGGAGCGTATTCTTTGATTCCGCTCGATCGAGCATGCGCGCAACGGTTGAATATCCATCCATTTCCCCTTCCTTTCGTAAAATGAGCGCCGAGCGAGCGGCATCGCGAATGTCCAGCTCAGGACGCGCGCAGTTCAACGCGCACGCGAAACGCACGGCAACTGAATCGAATCGGAAACAATTTTCACTCCCGGCGAATCGGAGCGCGAGAAGTAACGCCGATTTCGCGCCCGGCGGCGTAGCTTTACCCTCACCAGTGGCATCCGAATAACTCGCATCTGATGATGCGAAAGTAGTAGAGGCATAACGTTCTAAAACTCCCGCGACGACGTATTCCATGGCTAATTTTTCACCCTCTTTGACGATGGAATCCTCTTCGCACGCGCGCAACAACGCGCGGCCACACTCAACGATAGAACTTCGAGTGTGTGAATCGTATTCGTTTTCAATCTCGGTAAGAACGCGCTTGAGGAACTCGACCGAGTCGATGCTGCTCTTTGAAGAAGCACTCTCTGCCATCATCATATCTTGCGAAGCCTTGATCAACTCTGGCGCGCGTTCGATGAGATGCCCGAGCGATTGAAAACAGAAACCTTTCAATTCCATGGCGCGGATTCGTTCCGATGTCGTCATAGTAGCCGGTGAGGACGTTTCTAAAGTATCGAGAGTTATCAAACACGTCTCGAGAAGTTTTGGTGCGGCTTTTTCAAGAATGTCTTTCTCGGCGTTCCGTAAAATCCACGCGGAAAATTCCATCCCGGACGCTCTCAATTGCTTCGAACGCGGATTATTCAAAGACGACGAAACAATCTCGACGTTTTGCGGGAACAAGTTCGCGCTGCGTTGCGAACGCGATAAAACGCGACGCAAAATATTGGACCGAATTTCATCGCTCGCCGGCTGCACTCGGATTTCTCTAGGAACATCCTCGCTATCGCCAAGAAACCATCGAAGTTGGTGCGTTATGAACGCTTCGTTATCGGCGTCTAAATCCGGATGCGCGCCGTCCACGCCGCACCGTTTCTTTAAAACCGTCTCGCCGTATGAACGACACGCCTCGGACGCGTCGCATGCCAACGCTAACGCGACCGGAAAGAGTTCTTCCGCAGATACGATATATTTCTTCACCGTCCTCAGTAATTCCACTTGCATGGCATTTTCATCCTCTTCTTCTCCTCCTCCGGTTGTTTCGTTTTCCTTTTTGTCTTCCTCGTACACGCACGCCTCGGCTAAAAATTCCAAAAGAGCTTTCTTTCGTTCCGCTAAAGACTTTAAATCGACACCCATGCGCCATCGACCGGCGCTAGAACTCGATGCAGACTCTCGCGCTTTCATTCGCGCCTCCTTATCGCTCACCGCGACGTCGCCTAAAATCTCCTTCATTAAACTTTCGCTCAATCCGGGTCCCGGTCTGTTTTCGTCTTCTTCGTCCGCCGGCGCCGCCGCACCGCCCGACGGAATCGCGTTCCCAGCCAACCTCGCTACGCCGCTCACAAACGCCTGCTCTCTCGCTCTTCGCATCTCCGCACTCGCCAACTCCACGTCCACACCACTCCCGCTCGTCGTCTTTGCCAAATTCGGTTGGTATTGCGCCGTCGCTAAAACGTGTCGCAAAAACCGTTTCCTCGTTCGCGCGTTGGACATCCACTTCGCGCTGTTCCCAATCGACCATCGTTCTTTCACGTTCTCTTCGCCGATGACATCCACCGCCACTCTCAGCACCTCTTGCACCGTCTTCTCGTCCTCTATCCCTCCATCCGCACTGAAAAGTGCCTCCAACAATCTCTCCGCCGACCGTCGTTTCGTCTCGTGCGACGCTTTGCTCCGTTCAAACGCTTTCTTCGCGTACATCATCCCGAACGTCCTCACCAATCCGTTCTCTCGACCGCTTTTCCCTAACACCACCTCAATCACCCCCTCCAACGGGAACTCAATCTCTTTCAAACCGTTCGTTCGTTTGTTCACGTGCGTCAACAACTCCACCGTTTTCGTTTTCGTCCTCGCGTGCGTCGAGGACAGTTGCGCGAGCACCATCGGCAAAAGTTTCGATAAAGTCTTCTCCAGTTTCGAGTCCTCGAGTAAAGAGAGTCTCGTTAACGCGACGTCGAGTTGCGCGCACTCGCGCTGCTCTTCTTCGTTTGTCGTTGTTATTCCTTCTCCTCCGCTCATATTTTCCGTCTTCTGTCGTCGTCTCGATTTGATGAGGATGATGATGACGAAGCAAAACAAAGGCACAAGGACGTGCGCAATTTTTATGAAGAAAAGGAGAAAAATATCTCGCGAAAAAAAAAAAGAAAAAAACGGCTGCTTTTTCATTTTCGCTAAAAATATTATTATTTCTTTTTTCTTTCGTTTGACGAACGCTTGAGAGTTGGTGCGCTCTTGAATAAAGAACTTTGCTCTAAAACGCGCGAAGCGACGTGGAGAGAAGATATACACACACATAATAATGGGGCAAAAGTGTTCGGCGTTGTTGAAAGAGAAAGAGGAGGAGGAGGAGGAAGAGGAAGAGGAGGAAGAGGAGGAGGAAAAGTCGTTCTCGGGGAAACCTTCTTCCTCGAACTCTTTTTTGGAGGTGAGAAAAGACTTTCTTTCGTTTTCGAAAGAAGGCGCGGTGGTCTCGAAGGACGACGACGACGACGAGGAGGAGGACGACAAGAACGCGCGAGAGGAGCGGGCGCCGTTTTTTTACCAGGACGAAACGGAGGAGAAAAGAGGAGGAGACGAGAGCGCACCGCGCGTGGTCGGGAACGTATCCCTCGTCGTCCAAGAAGAAGAAGAAGAAGAAGAAGAAGAAGAAAAGAAAAAGAGGCAAAGAGTGGGGAGTAAATCAAAGAGGTTTCGATGGACGGTAGGGGAGAAGGAGTTGCGAGAGGCGACGCAAAATGGCGACGGCGAGGTCATATCGACGATTTTTGTCGCAGATGCGCATCGCGAGTTTCGATTGGCGCTGAAAAATTCGGTCGAAGTAGAAGGCGGCGCGGCGAAGGCTTTGGTATCGGCGAGGCTGGAATGTTGCCCGCCGCCGTCCTCGAAAGCGGCGAACGCGGTGGACGTTGCGGCGACGATGCGCGTGTCTTTGGAGTTTTCGACGAAAAGAGGTGAAAACGGTATCAACGACGAGAGTAGAGCATCAATCATACTGCGCGAAGCGTACACGAGACAGGTGTTGAATCAAGGCGAATGTCTCGTTTTGCGCGATTTTTTCAAGAGCGACATCGCCGAGAGCAACGCGACGAAGCTCACTACCACGAAGAAAAAAGCAACGACGAGTACAAAAGATAGATTTCAACTCGTATGCGAGGTGGATTTTGACTCTCTCGATTCAGTCCCGAGCGAACGCGATGATGAAGACGATATCAACACCTTCAACTCTTCCGCAATCGTTGCGTATTGCGTCTCTCTTTCGCCTCTCCTTTTCGTCTTTGAAAACTTCCTTCACGAAAGCGAGTGCGAATTCTTGCGAACGCTCGCGGATAAAGATTTAAAACGATCGAGAGTGACCGATGGGAAACTTTCCAACGGGCGCACGAGCTCCTCGTGTTTTCTCATCGGTGCAAAGGGCAAAGAAGATGTAGTGAAAACGATCGAAAGACGCATGTTGGATGCGATTCGCAGTACGCCGGTGTTGACGACGAGACGGTTCGATACGCTGAAATTAAAAGGTTCGGAGCCAATGCAGATCGTCCGGTACGGTAAGAACGAAAAGTACACGAGTCATTTCGACAACAAAGCGGGATCATTTCGTCGAGTGGCAACGTTCATGTGCTATTTGAGCGACCAGTGCGAAGGTGGATGCACGAATTTCCCAAAGGCCGAACCGCTTTTCTTGGAACCGTCTTTCGATGAGCACGGGGCGTTCAAGCCTTTTGGAAGGAAGAAGAAAACCGTCGCATCTGAGCAACACGGAGTTAAAATTCACCCGAAACTCGGTCGCGCCATTTTATTTTTCTCCATCTCCGAGGAACCGTTCAGAGAAAATCCGCTCTCGCTGCACGAAGGGCAAACGGTAAGAAAAGGCGAGAAGTTCATCTGTACGAAATGGTTGACGAGAACCGAAGAGAGCGAAAACGAGGAGGACGATTTCGTGTCTTCAGACGAAGCGGACGCGGATTGATAGAGACGTTGTTTTCAGCGCGAAACCAGGAATAAGAGAGACAGAGAGACGCGTACATTTAAAGCAAAAGTTGTACTTTTAATTCCGATTAGTATTGAATTGTATATTTCCAAAATTAATTTTCTAAAGATCTTAGTAGACGCGCATCTTTCCTTCCACCATCGCTCATATTTGAGTACTGGTGTCGGCTGTGTCAGCCATCGAGCGCACCGTGTGTATATTATATTTTACAGGTACAAAACTTTCCCCTCCCTCTTTTCTACATCTTTTCTTTCTCTATGTAAAATGAAACGTGATTAGGAATCCTTGGACTTTTTACTTTTCTTCTCGTCGCTACTCGAGTTGTCTCGTTCTCTCTTGCTCTTCTTGTCCTTCTTCTCTTTCTTTTCTTTCTTGCTCTTCTTCTCTTTCTTATCTTCCACGACCACGTCTTTGTCTGGATTATACGCCTTCTTGGCGGCGATAACGGCGCCGTCGCGGTCTTTATCCAACTTTTTGTTCTCGTTGTTCATCTTCGTCACGCCGCTGGCGTCGCCCAAAGTTTTACCCTCCAACTGACGCAAGCGCGCTTCCACTGTCGCTCTGGCGTTAATACCAATCGTCGCTTCCGTCTCTTCCCCGAGCGCATCCACTCTCGTCGCCAACGAACACTTTGCCGCCAAAACTCTCGAAATCTTTCCTTTAAATTTCGGCGCAGCTTGCCCGATTAAACTCGCGTGGTAAATCAAACCGTATTTCGGCGTATCGTGTTTCGTTTTTAACGCTCTGAACAACGCCTTCTCCGCGCCTAGAATCTGCACCGTCGAGGCTGGCTGTTTCGCCAGGTTAATCAACGAACCAGCGTGTGAAATCAATCTCGCGCCAACCAATTCGCCAACCAACACCGTTAAATTCGGCGCGATGGCGTTCATTCTCGCCTTCAAATACTCCGACAACTGCGCCCGGTATTCGCTCAACGAAATCACTTGGTCCGCCAACTGACCAATGTTATCCAAGTCTGTCGGCGCGATTTCCGTTCCCATAGAAATTACTGACGCGTCTTTGATCTCATTCTCCACGTCTTCGTCGATGGTATCGATGCCGCTAAAATCAATATTCGCCGCGTTGGCGCGATCGCCCATCAATTTTGCAGCCTTTGCGTACGCGTAGTTATCCGAAATAATCTTCGTCAACTCCGGAAAGTGCCATCCGTACCACTCTCGCACTCGCATCGCGTACGTGTTCAATTCCTTATCCAACTCGTCCAACAACCCAATCGCTTGCACGACCATCGTGTCCACCTTCTCGGGAGAAAATTTCAGCTTATATCTCGACAAAGAGTGCGACAAACCCAACGCCATCGGCGCGATATCCGCGTCGGTTAAACCACCAATCAACTCATTCAATTGAGATCTCACCCCTCGCATCAACTCCATCACGTTGTTCGAATACACGCACTCGATCCCCAATTTTTCTTTAATAGCCACCCCGAGTTTAGAATCCGCAATCGCCAGCGTTTCATCCTTCACGTGCTTTTTCAAAAACGTCTTCAACGACTTCCCGACTTTAGACTCCACCATCGTCGCCGCCGCCGCTAACGCGTCCGTCGTGTTTTCAAACTTCCCGAACGCTTTCATCGAGACCACTTTCTTGGCCGATTCCGCGCTCGAAAATGATTTCGCCAATGCCTTTATTATTACGAACGCATCGCAAAATAGAAGAGTTTTCGTGTAAATTGAGAGAATTTTTTGTCAGCAAAACAGAGGAGGAACCAATCGATTTTAGGAGTAAATAGTATTCTCTCTCACACTACCGCTCTTAACGACGCAGCAGCCATCACTCGTAAACGAGAGAGAGGGAGAGAAGACAAACGAAACGAGCGCGGAATGCGACGAGCTAGTCGCGGAGTACAAAGAAAAAGTTACGCTCCGCGTCGAGAAGCGGATTCAAAAAGGAATTTTCTGTTCGTTAATTGCCCCCACGAGACGAATGAATTGGCGGCGGGAAAACAAAACACACGCATCATCATCATCATCGTCATCGCAAAAGAAGAAGAAGAAGAAGAACAAACAGAGATAAACGCACATCGATATCTTTCAACTTATCCTCGTCTTTGACTTTGAACAAGGAGTACCCCGCCGGGGTTTCGAATAAGAGCAGCATCTTCGAAGAGTTCGTGTTGTATCTCGCGAGACTCTCGTTCTTTCTTTTAATGGAGAGAGGCGGGAGAGGGATCCACTGCGACCCGTTTCTTGTAGGGTTGGACACCCTAAACATGTTGTGTGTGCGCGATATTTTTTTCCAACGACCAAAATCACTCCATTCGCTTCACCGTCATCATCATCACCTTGTAACGTTCAGTAAACATGTCGTCATCCAATAACGACCACCACGCGAATACGAATAACGTAATCAGAGACGGTTTGAATGCGATAAACAACTACTGGATGTCCATTCCAATCCCAGACGCCTTTCGCGCGTTAATTACCGTCCTCGTCTTCCGGAACATTTTGTTCGCCATTCGACGGTACTTCTTCGGCGACGAACGAGAACTCTCCTCTCGGAACGGAGGTGATAAAGGCCTCGTCGTCGAGTGCGAATCGCTCGAGCAGGTGGAAAAAGAAATCGAAAAAGCGAAACGGAGAGAGAAAGCGGTCGCGATTGATTACGGCGCGACGTGGTGCCCACCCTGTCGAAGAATGAAGCCAATCTTTGCGAAAATGTCCAGGGAGTTTCGAGACGCGTGCGCGTTTTTAGCCGTGGACGTGGACAAAGCGAGAGACGCCTCCATGGCGGCGAAGATTCAGTGCATGCCGACGTTTCAGTTTTACATGAAAGACGGCGAAAAGTTGGACGAGGAAGTTCAAGGTTTGGACGTCGGGAAGTTACGGCGAATATTGACGAAAGATTTAGGTTGCCGAGCGAGCGAGGAGGAAGAAAAGGAAGAGAAAGAGAACGCGAAGATAATAGCTCAGCCCGGGCCGGGTACGATCAAAGATAAAAAGACGAACTGATGATTCGAGCGGTGTTGGTCACAAAAAAGTGTTTTTCGCTTTGAGAGCTCGCTCGCGCGTCGGCGCGCTTTTCGCGCCCCTTGTACTAGTTAAAATTTGCCAGCACTTTTGAGAAAAGAGGTCAAAATGCAGTTCAAATTTACCCCACAATTCAAACACCTTTGCGCGCGCAAAACCTTCTTTTCTTACTCCCATCACCGTCTCAAAATCGTCTTTGTTTCGACTTTCAGTAAAGGCGATCTCACCGTAGTGCTCTCTCGAGATACGCGCTTGAATTTTGTTCTCGTTGTTCTCGCGCTTGAAAAGCGTTCTTCGTCGCGCTGAGAAAATGACTTCCCTGTCGACCGCCTTCCCGGAACGGATCCTCGCTCGGGCGATCGCGTTCCTCTCCCTCCTTCTCCTCCTCCCGAGCGAGAACAACTTTTGTCCGTTTTCGTTCGCGCGAGCGGCGGTACGGAGCGAAACCTGGCCGTTGGGGATATACAAGAACCAAACGATCGCGTTCAAAAACTTCAACACGGACGACGACAGCGGAACCACCAACAACGAAGGCGTCGGGGAAATTATGTTCGAAGCGAGTGTCACCTCGTTGACGAAGGGAGATTTGATTTTAGGGAGCGCGAACCACGCGAGCGCGTCGGACGGGACGCACACGGTCGGGGCGAAAATTCTCGCGTTGCAAGCGCAGCTCGATGCGATCACGACGGAAGTGCTCGGACTGACGCCTCCGTCGCCACCTCCTGCGCCGGGGATGTTTTTTACGGCGGTGGCGCTGAGCGACGACGGGGGGCAAGTGACGGTGGATATCGGGGAAACAGCGTTCAACGAAGCATTTCAGCTTTGTCCGCTCGTGAAATACGTTCGAAATGGTGCAGACCACGCGTATTATCATCGCATCACAGATATTCCGTCGAACTTTGACGCGTATTCGTTGTTCACGTACACGTGGAAGGACACGAACAACGTGCTAGGCACGGATTTTGATCTCTTCGATACTTTAGACGACTTACGCTCCAGCGCCAACAAGTGGCAGTTTTGTAACTACAACGACCCGGACGTGGGGTTTCCGAGAGATTGCGGCAAAGAAAAGTATGTTGGCAACACGTGGTTCTCCATGCCCGGGGATCGATTCAACGCGAGAGGGTTGGAGGGCGGCGCTTCGTTCGAGATGTGGAGCGGTGGCGGCTGCCCAGGAATGGTGGATCCGATTCCGTCGGCAAGTTGGGCACAGTTCGTTGAAGAATGCTTAGAGGAAAATGGTGCGAAATTCACCGGTGAATGCACTGAGTGGGCGTCTACAAATAATTACGGGACGATGCCGAGGTGGGACACGAGTTTGGTTGAAGATATGAGTTCCACTTTTACTGGAAAAGACGCCTTTAACGGCGACATTTCGAAGTGGAACACAGAAAAAGTGACTAAGATGAATGAAATGTTTTCTTCCGCTTCTGCGTTCAACCAAAACATTGGGAATTGGAACACAGCGCAAGTGAATGATATGTATGATATGTTTTATTCCGCTTCTGCGTTCAACCAAGACATTGGGAGTTGGAACACAACGCAAGTGACTGATATGAGTAGAATGTTTGCTCAGGCTTCTGTGTTCAACCAAGACATTGGGGGTTGGAACACAGAAAAAGTGAAATGGATGGATAATATGTTTAATTCCGCTTCTGCGTTCAACCAAGACATTGGAAATTGGAACACAGAAAAAGTGACTGATATGTCTCATATGTTTTCTTCCGCTTCTGCGTTCGACCAAGACATTTCCTCGTGGACGGGAACGGCAGCGACAACGGCGCAATCTAACATGTTTCTCGGAGCGACTGCATTTGAAGCGAAATTCGCGTGTGCCGACGCCGTCACCGGTCCGGCGAGTTCGTGCGATACGATTAAAAGTACTTGGTTAATCACTGCTTACTCGTATCTTGGTGAAGGCGAGTGTCGTCAATCTGATGGCAGTTACCCAATAAAATTCTCGAAAGGCTATTACGATTTGAACCCTCACACGAGCGGTACTAATGCTGAGCAAGCTCTGGACCGATGTAAGGCAAAGTGTTTCGCATTCGCGTGGTGTTTAGCTGCCGAAGTTGTACTTCGGGATATTTGGGATACACCTGAGTGTCGATTAATTACGGATTGGAACGCTTATGTTGTTGAATCGACGAATACATTCCAAAACAATCAATGGGGAGGTACGCAAAGTATAGATGGTGAAAATTATCAGACGTATTGCAATGGTGGCTCGTCCCCGTGTAGCTCTTCAAATGTTTTCGATGGAGGGAAACTCAACAGTCGAGATGGATACCACTGTTACATAAAGACTGCTTCG
>Ga0181556_1000219_pt1 | contig 62986 bp, 70 predicted proteins | sample 011ome_14_FD_148651 | JGI IMG/M metagenome (GOLD analysis project Ga0181556, IMG submission 148651) | Coastal salt marsh microbial communities from the Groves Creek Marsh, Skidaway Island, Georgia - 011505AT metaG (spades assembly) | ecosystem: Environmental > Aquatic > Marine > Intertidal zone...
TTCGTCTATAAACACACAGGCACAGGGACCTTGTTCCAAGCGCGCCTGAATTTTGGCAAACAGATCATCGTTTTCTGCAAATGTATCGGCAGGTGTCTGGATGCCGATGCGCGATCCGATTTTACCCTGTCCTGATCTGTCATCAAAGGCGGCAGTTAACAGATACGGATCCATACCGCGTTCTTGGTAATTATAGGCAGCCTGCAGCAACAGGGTCGATTTGCCTGCGTTCATTGTCGAATATTGAAAATAAAGCTTTGCCATGGCGCTTTAATGCCCTGATGGCGGGGCCGGTTCAAGTGGTTTTGATATCTTGCATTCCAATGGCTCAGCTGGGACAAAGAGATATGTCAAATGATTTGCAGATATATGATGCCGTTTTGACCGATCGGGGTTCAAAATATGCCGTGTCGGGTGCCCCAGCACGCACCAAAACCGACGCATTGGCCGTGATCAAGCAGCTAACGCGGGATAAAAAATTTGCCAAGGCAACCCATAACACATGGGCGATGATATCAAGTGATCATGGCCCAATCAAAAACGACGACGGCGAATCCGGTGCCGGAATGGTCATCGTTCGAATGTTAGAACGTGAAAACTTAGTTGATCATGTGATCGTTGTTACACGTTGGTTTGGCGGCACGCATTTGGGGGGCGACAGGTTTCGCCGCGTCCAAGATTGCGTGCGCCATTATTTGGATCATAGAAAGCTGGATTAAAGCCCGTCAAATTCGCATAGAATCTGGACATCCATTCCCATGGCTTCCAATTTTTTGCGTCCGCCCAGTGCGGGCAGGTCAATGATAAACGAACAGCTGATGATTTCACCACCCAGACGTTCGACCAATTTGATGCCTGCCTCGGCTGTGCCGCCAGTCGCCAAAAGGTCATCAACCAATAAAATGCGTTCGCCTGCGGTGATGGCATCGTCATGGATTTCAACGATGGCCTCGCCGTATTCCAATGTATAGGCTTGGCTGATCGTGGCTCCGGGCAGCTTGCCTTTCTTGCGGATTGGCACGAATCCCGTGCCCAGTTGATGCGCAATGGCACCGCCTAGGATAAATCCGCGGGCCTCAAGCCCCACAACTTTGTCGATGCGCTGACCGGCATAGGGGTGCAACATCTGATCCACCGCCATGCGAAACCCACGCGGGTCAGAAAATAGGGTGGTGACATCGCGGAACATGATCCCTTCGTGGGGGAAATCAACGATTGTGCGGATATAGTCTTTTACAGTTTTCATGGTCATTGTTCTTTATGCGAGTTTAAAGAGAACCCATTCGAAAGGTCCTCGGGTTTGTTTGCGCATCCATATAACGGCAAAGGCGACACATCCAATGCAAAAGGCCGTGGAATAGCCTATCAACTCTGTTGGCGACAAATATCCCTTAACCCAGCCCATCGATTCCATGAATCCCATGCCCAACAAAATATGGGCAAAATACAATGTCAACGACATGCGCCCCGCTTTCAATATTGATTGTGTTAATTCAAAGGACTCAATTTTTGGTGTGATCCACAAAGCGCACCCAAGCACAAATAACGCGGAACCGGTTGCGGTAAGCACATAAAGTGGATTGGGGGGAATCGGTGCGAAGGTAAACATTTCTGCCCATTCGCTGTTGGCGATCAAAATTGTTTCCAAGACGTAGGTAAAAACGGTGATGATCAAGCCACTGACAAATAACGACATTTGTACCGAGTTTCTGGATAACTGCAAGCGGCCAATCCAAAGGCCGATCACCAAGAAACTGGCCCAAGGGAATATGGGGTGAAACCCATTGAAAAACGAATTGCGTAGAAATCCGGTGAGTGACCAAAAATCGGTATACTCTAACGTTTCCCAATTCCATCCCCTGTCGAAATCAAAAACAAGCATTAAAACCATGCCGATCAAGGTTATCCCAATACTTCCGATGATCAGTCGCCCAGATGATTGGTTCAGAAATGCCACGCCAACAATGAAGTACAAGGCGTAATAGTGGATGATATCAGCGGGGAAAATCAATTGGTTTAACATGCCCAAGCAAAACAGCACTGCCGCACGCTTTAAAATACGCCAATGATCTGGTCGTCCCAACGACATCCCTATACCTGCAAGGATAACAAAAAGTGCGGCTGCGCGCCCTTCGGTGGTGTCGATCAATTGGGTTGCAATCGACGTGTCCCAATTTACATCGGCCACGATCCTGAAATTAACAAGCACCATTCCTAAAAAGGCTAGAAACCGAGCAAGGTCTAATCCGTGTAGCCTCATGATAAAACCCGACCCGCGACTGCGTCTAATTTTGACACAAGTGTAGGGTCGCGTTTGTCGGGGGCTGTGATGATGGCATATTCCAGCGCTTTGTCGCAGTAATGCGGGCAATCGTTGCGGCTGGCGCCCAGTAATGCCGGCAGGCGGGACACCAAATCGCGCGCTTTGGTGCCGTTGCCTTGCAGGGTTGCAAGGATTTGGTTGATATCGACGGCCCCATGATCGGGATGCCAGCTGTCATAATCGGTGATCATGGCGACGGATGCGTAATCTAACTCGGCCTCGCGTGCCAGTTTGGCCTCGGGCATATTGGTCATGCCGATCACATCTGCGCCCCAGCTGTCGCGGTACATTTTGGATTCAGCCACAGTTGAAAATTGCGGCCCCTCCATCGCCAGATAGGTGCCGCCCATATGCACGGTGATGCCTGCATCCTGCGCAGCCTGATGGCAAATTTCCGACAGACGTGGACAGGTCGGATGCGCCACCGACACATGCGCCACACAGCCCGTGCCAAAGAATGATTTTTCACGCGCAAAGGTCCGGTCAATGAATTGATCCACAATTACGAAATCACCGGGGGCCATGTGATCGCGAAATGACCCGCAGGCTGAAACACTGATGACATCTGTCACGCCCAAGCGTTTTAACGCATCAATATTTGCGCGATAGGGAACTGTCGTCGGTGAATGCACATGACCGCGTCCATGCCGTGGTAGGAATGCCATTTCGACGCCATTTAGTCGACCGGTCAAAATTTCATCCGACGGCGGGCCCCAAGGGGTGTCTTGTTTCACCCAAATTGGGTTTTCCAGGCCATCTATATCATAAAGCCCAGATCCGCCTATGATTCCGATTTTCACGTTTTTCATCTGTACCCCTACGGCTGTAAATTCTGTTGGGCCAATCAAACACACCGCGGTGCAAAGGCCAAGAAAATTCCGCTTTAATCAAAACTCTGTGAGATGAGCGGGTTTTCAATAGGGCGCGTATGCGTTAAGCAGCGCCAAGACACGATAGACCCAATAGAAAGAGTTTTTTCATGAAAGACGCATTTTTTTCAGCCTTTGCAAAATTAACAGGGGCCGGAGATGACCAAATCAAGAACGAGCCCTTTACCGTATCACGCCTGCGTATCGAGGTTTTATCAGGTCTGACCGTGGCCTTGGCATTGGTGCCCGAAGCTGTGGCGTTTGCGTTTGTCGCACAGGTGAACCCTTTGGTCGGTCTATATGCGGCGTTTATCGTGGGTTTGATCACGGCACTGATTGGTGGCCGGCCTGGGATGATTTCAGGGGCCACTGGCGCACTGGCTGTTGTAATGGTGTCGTTGGTTGTTGAACATGGCGTGGAATATCTGTTCGCAACTGTGGTCTTAATGGGGATTTTACAAATCTTTGCCGGCGTCATGCAGTGGGGCAAGTTTATACGACTGGTCCCACATCCCGTGATGTTGGGCTTTGTGAATGGGCTTGCCATTGTTATTTTCTTGGCTCAGATGACCCAGTTCAAAGATCCCAGTTCTGTGAGTGGATCGTATTTAAGTGGATCGGCATTGTATATCATGCTGGGATTGGTCGGCCTGACCATGGCGATCATCTATTTTTTGCCGCGCTTTACCAAAGCCATTCCCGCGCCATTGGCCGGGATCGGTATTGTCGCAGGATTGGTCATTGTCTTGGGGCTAGATGTTCCACGCGTGGGCGACATGGCATCCATCCAAGGTGGATTGCCCGCCTTTCACATTCCAATGGTTCCTTTAACTTGGGAAACCTTTGAAATTATTTTGCCATATTCGGTCATTTTGGCTGCTATCGGTTTGATCGAAAGTCTGCTGACATTGAATTTGGTTGGTGAAATCACCGGAAAACGCGGTGGCGCTAGCCAAGAATGTGTCGCGCAAGGTATCGCCAACACGGTCACTGGATTTTTTGGTGGCATGGGTGGCTGTGCGATGATTGGGCAATCCATGATTAACGTCAAATCTGGCGGACGCACCCGTGTTGCCGCGGCGACAGCTGCCGTGTTTTTGCTGGTGTTCATCTTGGTCGGTTCGCCCATAATTGAACAAATTCCTTTGGCGGCATTGGTCGGCGTGATGTTCATGGTGGTCATCGGTACGTTTGCGTGGAATTCATTGCGTATTTTGCGGCGTGTTCCATTGACGGATGCACTGGTCACCGTGTTGGTGACAGTTGTCACCGTCATGTCGGATCTGGCGGTTGCCGTTGTCGTCGGTGTGATTGTGTCGGCCTTGGCCTATGCGTGGAATAACGCACGACGCATTCATGCAAAGATCGAATTTGGCGAAGCTGGTGACAAAATTTATCGCATCCAAGGTCCGCTGTTTTTTGGATCCACGGATGGGTTTATCGAATTGTTTGATATCGCAAATGACCCCAATACTGTGATCGTTGATTTCGACGATAGTCGGGTTGTTGATCAGTCGGCATTACAAGCGATCGAAGCTGTTGCAACCAAATACGAAGCGGCAGGTAAGCGGATCCAGCTGCGCCACCTAAGCCGCGATTGTCACAAGCTGTTGGCAAAGGCAGGCCACCTGATGGTCGATAGTGATGATGATCCTGATTACGGTTTGGCTGTCAACTATTCCGTTCGTACCGGTATTCTGGACAGCGGGCATTAATTTCGTACTAGAATTTTATTCAGCCCGCATTGGGAAATCGATCCCCGATGCGGGCTGTTTTGTGGCTGCGGGTAACATAGGGTCACGCGCCCTAGAGTGTTAGACGCCCAAACACCAGCGCATGATTGCTTTCTGCGCATGCAGCCTGTTTTCCGCTTCGTCAAAGATGACGGAGTTTGGTCCATCCATAACTTCGGATGTTGCTTCGTCGTCGCGATGTGCGGGCAGACAGTGCATAAATAATGCATCTGGTTTTGCTTGGGCCATCAATGCAGCGTTGACTTGATAGGGGCGCAGCTGATTGTGGCGCCGTTCGCGCGCCGATTGTGGATCGTGCATGCTGACCCAAGTATCTGTGACAACAAGATCTGCACCAACCACTGCTTTGGCGGGGTCGCGTTCGATGGTGACATTGACGCCCAATGCTTGCACTTCTTTCAATAAGGCGTGATCGGGATCCAATGTTTCTGGGCCGGTAAAGGTAATATCAAACCCAAACTGACCCGCGGCATGTGCAAAGCTGGCAAAGACATTGTTGCCGTCGCCTGACCAGACAACCTTTTTTCCTGCGATCGGGCCGCGATGTTCTTCGAATGTCATTATATCTGCCATGATTTGGCAGGGGTGTGTCCGATTTGTCAGGCCGTTGATGACCGGCACAGTGGCGTATTCGGCCATTTCATGCAGCGTTTGCTCTTCGAATGTACGGATCATGATCAGATCGACATAGCGCGACAACACGCGGGCAGTGTCCGCGATGGTTTCGCCATGGCCCAATTGCATATCTGCGCCGGACAGAACCATGGTTTTCCCGCCCATTTGGCGCACGCCCACATCAAAGCTGACGCGTGTTCGGGTCGAGGGTTTTTCGAAAATAAGAGCCACCATTTGCCCCGCGAGGGGTTGATCGGCGTCTGGTGTGCCCTTGGGCAGAGAATGACGCGCCTGTTTCATGGTTTGCGCGCTATCAATCATTTGGCGCAGATCAGATTTTGAGGTTGTATGGATGTCAAGAAAATGGTTCATAAGTGTGTCTTTCGTGATGTGTTCTGGGGCTTTGCCCCCTTGGCGACACATGAATGTGCCGCCAATTCCCCCAGAGTATTTTCGCAAAAATGATAGCTAGGATGTGAGTGATTTTGCAGCCGCGTCCAGGAGGTCGATGGCTGTACGAATATCTGTTTCGTCGATGTTAAGCGGGGGCAAGAGACGCAGCACATTGTCACCGGCGGGGACAGTGAGTAGGCCCTGTTTGTAACAGGCATTCACCACATCGATGTTGGGCGCGCGGCATTTTAGGCCGATCATGAGGCCCATGCCGCGTTGAGATTCAAAGATATCGGGATTGGTATCGATAAGAGATTGCAGTGCCTGGCGGAAGGTGCCTGCACGGGCGTTGACCGCATCGAGGAATTGCGGTGTGTTAACGATATCCATAACCGCATTGCCCACGGCACAGGCCAAGGGGTTGCCGCCATAGGTGGACCCGTGCGTGCCGGCTGTCATACCTGAGGCCGCGGTTTCGGTGGCAAGGACAGCCCCTAAGGGGAAGCCGCCGCCGATGCCCTTGGCGACCATCATGATATCGGGTGTAATGCCCGACCATTCATGGGCAAAGAGTTTACCGGTGCGCCCCATGCCGCATTGCACTTCGTCAAAGATGAGAAGGATGCCGTGTTCGTCACAGAGTTCGCGCAGACCGACCAGGCATTGTGTGGGGACCGGACGAATTCCGCCTTCGCCTTGGACGGGTTCGATTAAGATGGCGGCTGTGTTTTCGGTAATTGCGGCCTGAATGGCGTCGTGGTCGGCCCAATCAAGGTGAACAAAACCGGGCAAAAGCGGGCCAAATCCCTTGGTCATTTTTTCAGAACCGGCGGCTGCAATTCCTGCTGACGAACGGCCGTGAAACGACCCATTAAAGGTTATAATTTCAGTGCGATTTGGTTGGTCCTGATCATACCAATACTTGCGGGCCATTTTGACGGCCAATTCACACGATTCCGTGCCAGAGTTGGTAAAGAACACCGTATCAGCAAAGGTTGCAGCAACCAATTTATCAGCCAACAATTGTTGTTGTGGAATTTGGTACAGGTTTGACACATGCCACAGTTTTTGTGCCTGATCGGTCAGGGCCGCCACCAGGTCAGGATGGGCATGGCCCAGCGCGTTTACCGCAATGCCTGCGCCAAGATCTAGAAAACGTCGGCCGTCCGCTTCGGTCAACCAAGAGCCTTGGCCAGAGACGAAATTCAACGGTGCGCGTGCATAAGTTGGTAGAACAGAGGCGATCATTCTGTGATCCTTGTGGTTATGCCAAACAAAATGTGTGACGGTAATTAGACTGTGTGTTGAGAAATATGAAACTGTTGACTGTGTCGGCGCGACCAAGCGCACATGATATCATGCGCGGCGTCGGCGTCGTACGATTTTGGTTGTCAAACAGGTCATAATTTTCGGATACCCCAAGGGAAACAAATTTACAAGCACAAGTTTACGCCGTTGGCCGAGCAAGGGTAAAGGCAGAGGTCACGGTTGTATAATCTTGGTACCCCAAGCGGGCCAGCAAACCTGCGCGTGTGACATCAAATTTTCCGTCCACGATACAGTCATCATTCATGTAAATGCCCACGACTTGCCCAAAGACCACGAAATTATTGTCGCCTTGTATTTTTACGATTTGTGTCATCTTGCATTCCAATGTTGCGGGGGATTGGGCGACGCGGAAACAGTCAATAACCGTACATTTTTCGCGCGCGATATTGGCTAGATCGAATTCATCAATGTCGCGGTTCACGGGGGCCGATGTCGTGTTCATTTCATTTTGCATCTGTGATGACACCATGTTTACACAAAACACGCCCGTTTCACGGATATTTGCAACGGTGTCCTTGGTATCCGATTGATCGGGCTTGGCCGATGTGGATGCAAACATGACCTGTGGTGGCACATAGGCCACAGCATTGAAAAACGAATAGGGGGCAAGGTTCGATTGCCCCTGTGCGTTTTGTGTTGAGACCCAACCAATGGGGCGGGGTGCCACGATTGCATTGAATGGATTATGGGGCAATCCGTGGCCATTTTCGGGGCGATAAAACATTCCTGTAAACTCCTGTTTGATCTGGACTTGGTGGCATGTTAGGTCGCTTTAACGAACAATGTAAATGCGAGCCGTGCCGGTGTTTGAAATTCGTCAAGAAACCGCTGCTGACCTGTGGGAGGTCGAAGCGCTGTACGATTTATGCTTTGCCCCTGGCCGAGAGGCATTGTCATCCTATCGGTTACGCGATGACGTGTCACCGGTGCGCGAATTATGTTTAACCGCCCGTGATGCAGACCAGATTTTAGCCGGTGCGATACGATTTTGGCCCATTCGTGTTGGTATGCACAAGGCCCTGTTATTGGGGCCAGTGGCCGTTCACCCAACCCGCCAAGGCGAAGGATTGGGGGGCATTTTGATTCGTGAAAGCCTGCAGATCGCCAGAGATTTGGGATGGGACCGCGTGGTGTTGGTCGGTGATGCGCCCTATTATTCGCGGTTTGGATTTTCCAAGCTTGGTTGTGTGCAGATGCCGCCGCCCACAAACCCAGATCGGGTATTGGGCTATGAATTGACGCCGAACGCGTGGCATGGTGTGACCGGTTTGATCCAAAAATGTGAACCAAGCGATCCTTAATCGGCGGATGTGTCGAACACACCACTTAGGGCGCGTTGAAGAATCTGTGTGACCTTGGGTCTTGGTTCAGTGCGAAATTCCAGTGGGCGGCATACCTCGATCGCGGCGCGACCGACGCGGGCGGTTAGGGCGCCGTTTATCATCCCTTCTCCAAAGCGGCGCGATAATTTGGCCAGCAGTGAACTGCCAAAGACCTGACCCAGCCAGTCATCTCCAATGGCGACTGCACCTGTTGTAATCAGGTGTGACATAACACTGCGCAGCAGTCGCCAACTGCTAAACAGGCCACCGCGGCCTGCATAAATTTCCGCAATGTTTCGGATCAGGCGGATGTTGATGAAAAACGCGGCCATCACGTCAGCCATGGCCAAGGGGACCAATGCCGTCACGGTCGCCACTTGGCGGGCAGCACGTTCAATTTCGCGCGTTGCTTGCGCGTCCAAGGGGGCGATAATGTTGCGTTCGGTATCATCAATAATTGCAAAACCATCGACCAATTCCGATTGCATGGCTTTGTGCGTTGTGATCGCGCCCTGCAGATCGGGTCTGCTGCGATATAGCGCTGCGATCTGTGATGCCGTTCTACGGGCCAATTCCGGATCGGAATATGTGATTGCATCGGCAGCTGATTGTTTCAGGTCGGACACATTTTTCAACCGACGCAAGGCAAATACATCTTTGAATATGGCAATGATAACGGCCAGCCCTGTTGCGCCTAGCAGTGCGGCGAACCCCCAACCCAGCCACATGTTACGTGCAATCAGGTTTGTTGCAAAATCCCATGCAGTAAGGCTGATATAGCTAAGCACACAAGTCAGGATCAAACCCATAATCCATCCCCACAGCCCACGACCCTGCTGGGGCGATGTCGGTGTTGGCATGGGCGCCGGGTCCGTCACATCTGCGATGTCTGCGGGGTGCGGGTGTTGCGTTTGATCCGATAACGGAATTATGACGGGCTTATCCTTGGTCATGGTGTATCCTATAGCCTGTCGCCGAACAAAAATTCAGCGGCTTGATCCAAACGAATATGCGCGATCCCGCGCCCTGTTTGCAGTGGATTTGGTGGTGGTGCAAATCCTGCAGCGCTATAGTCTGCGGTGGTCCAATCGGATTTGCCTTGGGTCAAATCTGCCAAAAATTGTTGTGGATCGGACGGCAGCGCGCCGGCGTGAAATGCAACAGGTTTGCCTGTCTCTAGCAATATACCTTGGACCAAATCCAACAGTTGGCCATTGTGTTTTTGCTGCAAATCGGTCGTGCTGCGAACGCTGGCGATGGACATTGCACCGGTTTGCACGCCGGAAAACTGGGCTGTGCGCTGGGCCTGATCCAACAGAACCTGCAACGTTTTTGTCATTCTGTCGTGTTGCGATGTTGGAATATGATCTGCTTTGGTCGCTGCAAATAATATCTTTTCCACCCGATTGCCCAAAAACAATCGACTTAGCATCGAATTTTGTCCCGTGCGAAACGCTTGCAGCAGCGCGCTGAGGCTGTTTTGCAAATCACGCGTTGCATCTGGGCCTTGATGCAGGGCGCCAAGCAGGTCCAGCAAAATGACCTGACGGTCGATCTGGGAAAAATGGTCGCGGAAAAACGGTCGCACCACTTTCGATTTATAGGCGTCGTATCGGCGTTCCAATTCACGATACAGGCTGCCGCGTTTGGCGCGATGATCCAGCGTCATGGGCGCAAATGTCAATACAGGCGATCCAGCCAGATCACCTGGCAGCAAAAAACGCCCAGGTGTCAGATCGGCCATGCCTGCGATCCGTGCCTGATCTAGGCTGTTTGTATAGCTTTGCGCCAAGGTTTGCGCCGTGCCTTCGTCGAAATCTGAATCGGGATCGCAGTTGGACAGACGCGACAGATAATCCGTTCCGAAATCATGGCGTGCCATACGATCCAGCATATCGCGGGACCACTGGTCAAAGGATTTATCAAGCAGCGTCAAATCCAACAGCCATTCGCCCGGATAATCCACCAAATCAATATGTTGCACATAAGCCCCGCGCAGACCCGATAAAAACCCTTGGGGTTTGATCCGCAGGCTTAGGCGAATTTGGCTGATGCCCTTGGTGTTGTCTGGCCAGCGCGGCGGCGTTGATTGCAGCGCAGCCAAATGGGTTTCATAGGCAAATCGTGGGATCGTATCGTCGGGTTGTGGCTGCAGATACACCAATTCGACGCGATTTTGCCCAAACGCTTTGACGTGCTGAAATCGGCCTGAATGCAACAGATTGGCAATCAACGATGTCATGAAAACGGTCTTGCCGGATCGTGCCAATCCGGTCACCCCCAATCGAATGGGCGCACCAAAGACCGTGTCGCCAATTTGGGTGCGCATAGATTGCAGGCCATCTTGCAGGCTATCACTGATTGTCGAAAGGACCAATAATTCTATCCTAGTGTGTGTTTTATTAGAAATAGGTGTTTTTATATGGCATTCCTAGTGCCGGATTACCCTTTCCAAGCGTTTAATTTTGATTTAATCGCAGGCTATGCCCAGATATGCGATGAAAATTGAATACCATGGTGCCCCTTTTGTGGGTTGGCAACGGCAGGCCGAACACCCGTCCGTGCAGGGCGCAATCGAGGCTGCGTTGAAAAAACTGGAACCGCGCGATCACACGATTTCGGCAGCGGGTCGAACAGATGCAGGGGTTCATGCCACCGGGCAGGTGGCCCATTGTGATATGGAAAAAAACTGGGACCCGTTTCGGTTGTCCGAGGCATTGAATTATCATTTGAAACCGCAACCCGTTGCAATTACGGCCTGTGCGCAGGTCGATGATGATTGGCATGCCCGTTTCAGTGCCGTTGAACGCCGGTATCTGTTTCGCATTGTGACGCGGCGCGCGCCTGTCACCCATGATGATGGACTGGTCTGGCGCGTCAACAACGCCCTAGATGCTGACGCGATGCAGCAGGGGGCTGATTATTTGCTGGGGCGGCATGATTTCACGACATTTCGGTCGACCATTTGTCAGGCACAAAGCCCGATCAAGACATTGGATGAACTACGGATTGATCCTGTAGATGGGCCATCGGGTCCCGAAATTCGCGTTCATGTCCGCGCAAGATCGTTTTTGCATAACCAAGTGCGTAGTTTTGTGGGTACGTTGGAACGCGTCGGATCAGGCTCATGGGCCCCTGAACAGGTCAAAATCGCGCTTGAGGCGAAAAATCGCGCCGCCTGCGGGCCAGTTAGCCCGCCACAGGGGTTGTATTTGGCCCAAGTCACCTATCCTTGTGATCCGTTTGTTTAAGGTTATTGAAACGTGCCCATCGCGCGGCCCAAAATCATAAATGCCCGTGCCGTGCGTGTGTTCGCCAGTGCGGAAATATCCGCATCCGATGCGGATTGGGCGATTTTGGATAAATTGCGATCGAACAGACGCAAAAAATGATGCGCTGCATCACGGAAAATGGGGTCTGTTTTCATGCGCAGGGAAACTTTTTCCATGACATCTTGATCACGGATCCCACCCAATGCGTCCATTTCGCCGCCGCGCGCACCTTGGGCAAACTGGCGCCACAAATCCGCAGGCGCACGTTCAGGGGGCAGATCATCCATGTAAATGGCATCCTGACTCATTAAGGTTAGGATGTCTTGGGCAGCAATCACCAATTGCGCAGAATTCTGATCCTTAAGCGCGCGTCGCAAAAGCCCAAAGCCCGTGGTATCATTTGCATGTTGTGGGAAATTCAGGGCATTGATCAAGTCTTCGGTACTTAGACTGATGGTGTTCCCCGTGTCTTTGGGTTCTAAATTTAGTCTGGGTTCATCCAAAGGATCATATGTGCTGCGCTGATCCACTTGTACGGTGGTGGACGCCGGATGCGGCGGATTGGCAGATGGCTGTGCCGTTGTCGCGATCTGAGCCGATAAACGGTCAATTTTTTGCAAAGATGTGCTGTGCTGGGCCTGCGTTTTGCGCAAGTCGTTTAGGACAGTTTGTAATTGTTGATTTTGATGGGCCAGATGGCGCAGTGCATTTGAATGCGACTGTAACAACCAGATCACAACAGCGCACAGGCCAATCAGGAAAACAACAACCGCTAACGTAATAATGTCCAGCACTCTGGTGCGCCTTGTGTTTGTGGGGTCAGTTGGCCTGCGCGCATCTGACCCGAACCGTTTGTGGCGGTTTATTTGTAAACGATGCTCAAGATCTCATAGGCCTTTTCGCCGCCTGGTGTGCGGACTTCGACGCTATCGCCTTCGTCTTTGCCGATCAATGCGCGGGCGATGGGCGATTTTACATTAAGCAGACCTTTTTCAATGTTGGCCTCATGTTCTCCAACGATCTGCCAGGTTTTTTCTTCGTCGGTATCTTCGTCTACGACAGTGACGGTTGCACCAAATTTGATGGTGCCCGACAACGCTGCTGGATCAATAACCTCGGCAAGCGACAAAATACCTTCGATTTCTTTGATGCGTCCTTCGATAAAACTCTGTTTTTCGCGGGCGGAATGGTATTCGGCATTTTCCGACAAATCGCCATGTTCGCGCGCCTCGGCGATGGCTTGGATAATTGCCGGCCGCTCAACAGACTTTAGTTGTTTCAGCTCGACCTCTAGTGCGGTGTGACCAGCGCGGGTCATTGGAATTTTTTCCATTTTTGATCCGTTTTTCTTTGTCGTTAATAAACCTATCAGGGTATGTCTAGCTGACTAGCCACACCTGTGCAATGCAGCTCAAACTGTTTTGAATAAGATTGCAAGACTTAGTTTTATCGCAACACAATGGATATCATCGCGGCACTGGTTCGGCGCGTAATTTTTATGCGCATTTTTGGCTGTTGGCGCAATCAAATGCCGCAAAGCGGCATTTTGACGCCGCGAACTGATTGACGAAGGGCCGCGACACAGGGTAACCAGTTTGGAAATTTATCATTCGCTACGGGGAAATCTGTGATGTCAGGAATTGAACGCGAAACCATGGAATACGACGTTGTCATCGTTGGGGCCGGCCCTGCCGGTTTGTCGGCGGCGATACGGTTGAAACAATTGGACAGTGATTTGAATGTCGTCGTTCTGGAAAAGGGTTCAGAAGTAGGCGCACATATCCTGTCGGGTGCGGTTTTGGATCCGTCAGGTTTGGAACGTCTGATCCCCGATTGGAAAGCCAAGGGCGCACCGTTGAATGTACCCGTCAAAGAAGACAATTTTTATGTCTTGGGCGAGGCGGGCCAAATCCGTTTGCCAAATGCGGTGATGCCCCCTTTGATGAACAACCACGGAAATTACATCGTGTCGATGGGCAATGTGTGCCGTTGGATGGCTGAACAGGCCGAAGAGCTGGGTGTCGAAATTTTCCCTGGTATGGCCTGTTCTGAATTGGTCTATGGCGACAATGGCGAATTGAAAGGTGTGGTTGCTGGCGTATTCGGCCTAGAGGCGGATGGAACCATCGGCCCCGACACAGAACCAGGAATGGAATTGCATGGCAAATATGTGTTCCTGTCCGAAGGCGCGCGTGGATCACTGTCAAAAGAGATCATTGCAAAATACAACCTAGATGCTGACTGTGATGTGCCAAAATTTGGACTCGGTATGAAAGAAATCTGGGAAGTAAAACCAGAAAACCATAACGAAGGCGAAGTCACCCACACTATGGGCTGGCCATTGGGCTGGAAAAATGGTGGTGGATCATTCGTTTATCATTTGGACAATAACCAAGTCTATGTGGGCTATATCGTCGATTTGAATTACAAAAACCCACATTTGTTCCCCTATATGGAATTCCAGCGGTTCAAACATCACCCCAAAATTGCCAAGCTGCTTGAGGGTGGCAAACGCGTGGCCTATGGCGCGCGGGTGGTGACCAAGGGTGGGTTCCAATCGATGCCACAGGCTGCGTTCCCGGGGGGGGCGTTACTGGGCTGTTCCGTGGGGTTGGTGAACCTGCCACGGATCAAGGGCAACCATAACGCAATGCATTCCGGTATTGATGCGGCCGAGGCTGCCTTTGCCGCGATCCAAGCGGGGCGTCAGGGCGATGTATTGGATGACTATGTCACCGCATTGCGCAACGGTCCCGTTGGCAAGGATTTGAAAACTGTGCGCAATGTGGCGCCGTTGAACGGCCGGTTTGGCCCCTTGGGCGGATTGACCATCGGCGGATTCGACATGTGGTTCCAAAGCATTTTCAAATTTTCGCTGCTGGGCACGCTAAAGCACGGCAAAAACGATGCGCAAGCGACAGAATCTGCGGACAAACACAGCCCCATTGATTATCCAAAGCCCGATGGAAAACTTAGCTTTGATCGTTTGACCAATGTGTCGTTTTCAATGACAAACCACGAAGAAAGCCAGCCCGCCCATTTGCGGCTGTCCGATCCAAATGTACCCGTTGCTGTGAACCTGCCCAAATATGCCGAGCCTGCGCAACGCTATTGCCCTGCAGGTGTCTATGAAATCGTCGAAGAAGAGGGCCAAGATCCCCGTTTTGTCGTCAATTTCCAAAACTGCGTGCATTGTAAAACCTGCGATATCAAGGATCCAAGCCAAAATATCACATGGGTCACACCCCAAGGTGGCGATGGGCCCAACTATCCAAATATGTAAAATTTGGGTCCCTGCGGCGGGGCAACCCGTTTGGCAAACGACCAATAAAAAATTCCAATAAAAAATGCGAGGTCAGGCAATTGTTTGACCTCGCATTGTTTTATGTAGGATGATAGCCTTTGACCAAGAACAAAGGATATCACAATGCGCGCAATCGCCAAGTCAGCCATTAACGCCTGTTGCTCTGCCTTGATACTGGGCAATTTAATCTGGGGTCAGCCTGCGGCAGCTGATGTGCAATCGGGTGCGTTCCTAGCGGGTCGGGCGGCCAGCGTGACAAATGATTTTTCAGCGTCCTTTAGCTATAACAAACGCGTGGTCCAGTTGGACCCCGATAATCTGGTTTCACAAGAAAATTTATTGCTGGCCTACATTGGCCTGGGGCGTGTGGCTGATGCGATCGAATTGGCGGATCAGTTCACGGGGGAACAACGGGACTGGCAGGTGACCAAAATTATTCACACAGCCGATCTGTTATCGCAGGGGTCCTATGCCGCGTTGATCGAATTGTTCGACACAGACTTTGCGGCTAATCCATTGGTGGATCAGATGGTGTTGGCATGGGCGCAGGCGGGTATGGGGAATACTGCAGATGCGTTGGCCACATTGGAAACGCTTGGCCAGGAACCGGGCCTGCGGGATTTTGCCATTTTTCAGTCTGCGATGGTGCTGTATGCGCAAAATGATCCCCGCGCAGTCGATATTATGGCTGGTTTCAAAACAGACTTTGGGGGTTTTGGGCCACGGCCGCAGTTGATGTGGGCGTTGATGTTGGCGGATCGGGGGGATTTCGATCAGGCCATTGATGTCTTTGATCAATATTTTCCATCGCTCTTAGATCCCGAGTTGATCGAAATTCGCAAATCGTTGGTCGCGCAAACCGTTCCCGTTGGATATTTGCCGCAAAATTTTACGCAGGCAACAGCGGAAATTTATCATGCAATTGCCACCTTTATTTCGGCGGCTGATATCGATCCGAATTTTATTCTGATCTATGCGCGGCTGGCACAGTTTTTGGCGCCTGACCACATGCCCGCGCGCCTGATTGCGGCGCAAACATTGCAGGAATTGGGGCAATACGATCTGTCCATTGATGAATTCGCACAAATTGCCCCTGATCACCCGCAATACCACAACGCGGAATTGGGGCGGGCGGATGCACTGGATGCCGCGGGACAGGATCAGGCGGCGTTGCAAGTGTTGGAAAATCTGATGCGCCGGTTTCCTGACAGTCCGCTGGCCTTTGTTGGCTATGCAGATTTGTCCCGCAGATCCGAAAACTATGACAAAGCGATCACCGCCTATTCCAAGGCAATCGATTTGTTTACCGCACAAAATAGGTCGCGATGGGGGCTGCATTATGCGCGCGCAATTTCCTATGAACGAACCGACCAATGGCCCGCGGCGGAACGCGATTTTCGCAGAGCGCTAGAGTTAAATCCAAATCAGCCGCAGGTTTTGAATTACTTGGGCTATTCCCTGATCGAACAGCGCACCAATCTGGACGAGGCGCTGGACATGATTGATCGCGCCATTCAGCAAAGCCCCGATAGCGGTTATATCGTCGACAGCATGGGGTGGGGTTTGTACCGTTTGGGCCGTTTCCAAGAGGCGCTGCCCTATATGGAACGGGCCTCAGAATTGATGCCAGTTGATCCAATCGTAAACGACCATTTGGGCGATGTGTATTGGGCCGTTGGCCGCAAACTTGAGGCCGAATTCCAATGGCGGCGTGCGCTGTCCTTTGACCCCGAAGAAAAAGAGTTGCAGCGGATCCGCAAAAAATTGGCCATTGGATTGGACCAAGTGTTAATAGAAGAGGGCCAAGATCCTATTCATCAGATGGCAGATAATTGATGAAAATCTTTGCCCCGGCCAAGGTGAATTTGGCTCTGCATGTCACGGGCCAGCGCGCCGATGGGTACCACGAATTGGATTCGGTGGTGGTTTTATTGGATTGCGGTGACGACATTGAAATTGCACCGCATAACGGGTTCAAACTGACTGCGGATGGTCCGTTCGGGACCATGGTGCCGCTGGATGGCAGCAATTTAATTGCCAAGGCTGTCGATCTGATGGCGCAGTGTCACGCCAAATCGCCCGATGTTCATATCCATTTGACAAAAAACCTGCCCCCATCATCGGGGATTGGCGGTGGGTCCAGTGATGCGGCGGCAACATTGGCAGGTGTGGCGCAGTTTTGGGGATGTGATTTGCCATCAGTGGCGGACATGACCCGCTTGGGGGCGGATGTGCCCGTCTGTTTGCACCGTGGGGCGGTGCGGATGCGCGGCATTGGTCAACAGATTGATCCGCTGGATTGGGCATGGCGGGGCTGGTATATCTTGGTCAACCCTGGTGTGGCCGTGTCAACGCCTGATGTGTTTCGACATTTGCCGAACAAAAACAATTCACCCCTGTCCCTGACTGACCAGATTAATACCGATCCCATTGGATGGTTGCGGAATCAACGCAATGATCTGCAGTTGCCAGCGGTGGAAATTGCCCCAGTGATTGAGAACGTATTAACAGTATTATCGCAGCACGATCATGTTGAATTGGTGCGCATGTCGGGGTCTGGGGCCACCTGTTTTGCGTTGTTTTCAGACCATGACGCATGTCAGCGGGCCGCAAGCATTATTCAACGCGATAATCCCCAATGGTGGGTCGCCACAGCGCAGCGCTGTGATTAACCTAGCCGAATGATTGTAATATTATACAATCCGATGCACGACATAATCTGACAGATCGTGCAACAATTGGGTCGTTTGGTTTTGTGGCAATTGGGTCAATGCGGCCTTGGCACGGTTTGACCAATCTATTGCCTCTTGGCGGGTGGCCTCAATCGCGCCGTGTTTGTGCATCAGGGAAATGGCATGGTCCAAATCCTCGTCCACCTGTTGGCCCTGTTCGATGGTGCGGCGCCAGAAAATACGTTCATGATCATCCGCCGATGCAATCGCCTTGATCAGGGGCAGGGTTAATTTGCGTTCGCGGAAATCATCGCCCACATTTTTACCCGTTTGTTTTGCATCGCCCACGATATCCAGCAAATCATCCACAATCTGAAATGAAATGCCCAAAGCATCCCCATAATCATAAAGCGCCTGACAAGCCTGCTGGGAAGCGTTTGAAATAATCCCGCCAACCTGCGTGGCAGCAGAAAACAGGGCTGCGGTTTTGCCGCGGACGACCTGCAGGTAAATATCTTCGGTGGTGGCCAAATTTTGCGATGCGGTCAGCTGCAAAACTTCGCCCTCGGCAATCGTGGCCGATGCGTTCGCCAAAATGTCCAATACCTGCAACGACCCCGTTTCCACCATCAATTGGAAAGATCGGGAAAACAGATAATCGCCGACCAAAACGGATGATTTGTTATCCCACAACAGGTTGGCGGTTGGGCGGCCACGGCGCTGTTCGCTTTCATCGACCACATCATCATGCAGCAACGTCGCGGTATGAATAAATTCAACAGTTGCGGCCAAATGGATATGATAGGGGCCGTCATAGTCAAAAATACGCGCACTGGCCAGCGTCAGCATAGGGCGCAACCGTTTGCCACCCGCGTTGACCAAATGCGCTGTGACCTCGGGGATGCGGGGGGCATGTTTTGACGCCATGCGCTGTTGGATCAATGTATTCACAGCTTGCAGTTCGGGCTCTAACAACGCGGCTAGGGCTTCGTGTGGTTTGCGTGCTAATTGATCCAAAGTCATCCGTATTTCCTCTTAGGCCTCGACTTTTGCCAGGTCCCGTTTTAGATCCAGTACATGAAACTCTTATTGAAAACCAACGACATTGTCATGATTTCCTATGTTCGCTCAGTATTGGACGATCATGATATAGCCGTGTTTGAGTTGGACGTAAATATGAGTGTGTTAGAAGGTTCCATCGGAATCCTGCCGCGCCGCATCATGGTGGCGGATCAGCACCACAGACAGGCCGAACGCCTGTTAGAGCAGGCGGGAATTGTAATTGAAACGGACGGCTATGCACATAACGCAGGATGATTTTCTGGGGGGTGCGATCCAGTTGTATCAACCCAGCAAGGGATATCGCGCTGGTGTAGACCCCGTTTTATTGGCTGCCACCGTTCCGGCAGGCGCTGGTCAATCTGTTTTGGAATTGGGCTGTGGCGTTGGGGCAGTGTCGCTGTGTTTGGGGCGACGTGTGCCGGATCTGGATCTGGTTGGAATTGAAATCCAGCCTGATTATGCCGATCTTGCGCGTCAAAATGCAGCACATAACAACCTGCCATTGCAGGTCGTGACAGCTGACATTCAGGCGCTGCCTGATGATATCCGCAACCGGCAGTTTGACCATGTTTGTGCGAATCCCCCTTACTTTGATCGAACTGAAACCACGCCTGCGCAGGATGTCGGGCGTGAAACTGCAATGGGTTTGGCGATAGATGTTTCAGTTTGGGTACAAGTTGCGGCCAAACGTCTGAAACCCAAAGGCTATGCACATTTTATTTTTCGTGCGACAGGCTTGGCGCAGTTGCTGGCGGCGATGCCCGAATCCTTGGGCAGTGTGGTGGTCACGCCGATTGTTCCACGCGCAGGGCGTGATGCGGTTTTGGTGATTGTGCATGCGCGCAAAAATGGTCGTGCTGCACTGCGGCTCGAATCGCCCATCATTCTGCATAAAGGGGACCATCACGATCATTCTGAGAATGGATATTCCGACCCTGTTCAGGCCGTGTTGCGCAATGGTGCGGCTTTAACGCAATGGTATACGGGATAAGCGATCAAAAATTCATCCTTTGGGCAATATTTCGCCATACCGTCAAACGGTACTGTGCAGCTGCGGCGTGACAGGTGGCAAAAAATGTGATGGACTATAATTGCTAACGATAAGGAGTTCTTAAATGAGTATTGTCAGCCATGTTCAACAATTACAGAAAAAGCACGAAGCCCTTTCAACACAAATTGAACAAGCACAGCGATCGCCAGCGACCGACGATATACACATAACCGAACTGAAAAAGCAAAAACTGCGAATAAAAGAAGAAATCAACAAACTAAGTTCTTAAAAAATTAGGCCCCAATTTAGGGGCCTTTATTTTGTTTTGCGTTGGTTGGGTTCTGGTAACTACTGGGACCTTAGCGTGTCGCCAACGGCCAGTTTGGGCAACAGTTCAACAATATTGTCATGGCGCGCGGTGTCGCCTGATACACGATCTGCAATCACTTCGGCCGCAATTCTTCCGATTTCTTGCCGGCAGGCATCCATAGTCGCCAACTGCATGGGCAAACCTTGCAGCAATTCGACGCCGTTAAAGCCAGCCAATCCAATTGTATCCGGTATCGATATGTCTTGGGATAGCAAATGTAATAAACCGCCGGCCCCAATCATGTCATTGGAATAATACAAAAAGTCCAGATTTGGTGTGCGCTCTAACATATCGCGGGTCATGTCGCGACCTTTGGCCAGAGCAGACCCACCAGAATAAAATTCTTGGTCCGCAATTTCGATCCCTGACCTGGCCAGTGCTTGGGTGAACCCTTCGAACCGTTTGCGGGCGCGGTGGTCCAATGGCATTTTGGTGCCCATAAACCCAATGTTTTTATAGCCGCCTTTGACGATTTCTTCGGCAATTTGGCGACCAGCACGGCGATGGGAAATACCAACTGCGCTGTCGATCGGTGTGCCATCTACATCCATGATTTCGACCACGGGAATGCCAGAATTTTGCAACATCGCACGCGATGCATCCGAATGTTCCAATCCCGCAATGATAATGCCAGAGGGCCGCCATGACAGCATCTGATACAGGACTTTCTCTTCTTTCTCAGGCAAATAATCGGTAATGCCGACCACGGGCTGCAATTCGGTGTCTTCTAACACTGAATTAATGCCCATCATCACTTCTGGGAATACCATGTTGGCCATGGATGGGATAATCACCGCCACCAAATTCACACGCTGACTGGCCAGCGCGCCTGCGATTTTGTTGGGCACATATCCCAATTCTTTGGCTGCCGTTAACACTTTTTCCCGCGTGGTGGGTGATACATCCCCACGTCCGCGCAGAACACGGCTGACGGTCATTTCAGAAACACCCGATGCTTCTGACACATCACGCAGGGTTAGCGGGCGATGTTGGTTTTGTGCCACCAATAAATTCCTATCCACTTTCAGTAATTTACGTTAGCGCAAAATCTGTAGATTGTTCAAGCACAAGTCTGCGCTAAATTTTCGCCTTTCGGGATGACATACTATAACTTTGGCGATAACAAGTGATGATCGGCCCCGTGGCTCAACTGGATAGAGCAGCCCCCTCCTAAGGGGCAGGTTACAGGTTCGAATCCTGTCGGGGTCGCCAGTTTAGGCCTTTCGGGTGTGTGAATGATCGCTTGTTCTTTTAGTGTCGTGAATTTACTGTCTGCTTTGACGATCTATACATCAGCGGAGCCATCATGGAACATAAATCGCGTCTTGAAACGATTGCGGCACATCTAGGTCATACGCAAGACGGGGCAGGGGTTTCGCCCATTTTGCAGACTTCGACCACGTATCGTCGGGATCCTAGCAATGCATTGATTGATCCGCGTGATGTATATGGCCGTGATCACAACCAAACTGTGCGACAAGCCGAGGCCGTTTTGGCGCAAATTGAGCAGGCATCGGCGGCATTGTTATGGCCGTCGGGCATGGCGGCCATTGCTGCGGTTTTTCGGGGATTGCGGTCGGGCGATCGTGTTGTCGTTCAGTCCGGAATTTATTGGGGCACGACCCAATGGGTACGTGAATATTGCGATCACCATTCAATTGACCTCTGCGAAGTAGATACCAGTGACGCAGCTGCCGTTGACGCTGTGTCATCCTTTGATCCGTCAATGGTGTTCATTGAAACACCATCGAACCCTTGGTTAAAGGTGACGGATATCACCATCATGCGCACCAAATTTCCCAATGCCTATTTGGTGGTGGACAGCACAGCGGCCACACCTGTTTTGACCCGCCCCTTGGAGTTCGGGGCTGATTTAGTCATTCATTCTGCGACCAAAGCGTTGAATGGGCATTCAGATGTTTTAGCGGGGGTCACCCTGACCCGCGAATTAGATGCGCGTTGGGATGCCATGGCCAAGGAACGTGCAACAGCGGGGGCCATCATTGGCCCGTTTGAGGCATGGTTGTTATTGCGATCATTGCGGACCCTGCCACTGCGCATGCGTGCGATGTGTGACAATGCGATGACGCTTGCGCGGCACCTGAAAAATCACCCGATGGTCCAAGATGTTTTTTATCCCGGCCTGCCGGAAAGCCCCTATCACGATGTTGCCACTGTCCAAATGCAAGGCGGTTACGGATATTTAATGTCCGTTCTGGTTCAGGGCGGTCGGCAGGCGGCGCTGGATACGCTGGCACGCTTGCAGGTGTTTCAGCGCGCGACATCACTGGGTGGCGTTGAAAGTCTGGTCGAGCATCGTCACACCATTGAACCTGACACGGGGATTCCCGAAAATCTGTTGCGATTATCGATTGGGATCGAACATGTCGATGATCTGTGGCACGATTTGGACCAAGCGTTGCGGGGCGCGCATGCCTGATTTTTTGTTGGAACGGGCGGCCTATGACGCTGGGTTTTCCTATGTTGCAGGCGTCGACGAAGTGGGGCGCGGCCCCCTGTGTGGGCCCGTCACAGCAGCGGCCGTCATTTTGAACCCCCAAGACATTCCCTATGGTTTGAACGATTCTAAAAAACTAGGGGTTAAGAAACGCAACCAGCTATACGCGGAAATTTATGCCCGTGCACAGGTTGGTGTGGGTCATGCCAGTGTTGCAGAAATTGATGACATCAACATCCTTCAGGCCAGTCATTTGGCCATGATGCGCGCCATTGAAAATCTGCCCATTGCGCCAGACTATGTTCTGATCGATGGAAATCGTGCGCCCAAAGCGTTGCAAATATCGCATGAAACTGTTGTCAAAGGGGACGCAAAATCTGCGTCAATTGCGGCCGCATCGATTGTCGCAAAAATTACCCGTGATGCGATTATGGCCGAATTGGACGCCAAATTTCCCGGTTATGCCTGGGCAAAAAATGCGGGCTACCCCACAGCTGACCATTTAGAGGCCCTGCAGCGCCTAGGGGTGACACCACATCATAGGCGTTCGTTCCGCCCTGTCCACAATATGTTGTATCAAGGAAAATAATTAACACCTTGAATCAAAAAAGAAATTGACTGCGAATCACCTTTGATTCATTCTGTCAGGTAATGAGAGCGTGAAAATGCGCCGCATTATTGAGGCAGTAAAATGAAAACAATGACCAAAACGAAAGGGGCGCCTGCGCTCCCTCTTAATCGTATTTTGGCGGGCGATTGCATTGATGTGATGAATGGCCTGCCTGAAAATTCAGTGGATCTGATCTTTGCCGATCCACCCTATAACCTGCAGCTGAAAGGTGATTTACATCGGCCCGACAATTCCAAGGTCGACGCCGTGGATGATCACTGGGATCAGTTCGACAGTTTCCGCGCCTATGATGATTTCACCAATGCTTGGTTGGCCGCAGCGCGCCGTGTTTTGAAACCCAATGGTGCGATTTGGGTCATCGGTTCCTATCACAATATTTTCCGCGTCGGGGCATCTTTGCAAAACCAAGGATATTGGATTTTGAATGATGTGGTGTGGCGCAAATCAAACCCAATGCCCAATTTCCGCGGCAAACGTTTGACGAATGCCCATGAAACGATGATTTGGGCGTCCAAGTCGGAAAATGCAAAATACACCTTTAACTATGAAGCATTGAAGTCCCTGAACGAAGGGGTGCAAATGCGGTCGGATTGGGTCTTGCCCATCTGTAATGGCCACGAACGCCTAAAGGACGATAAGGGTGACAAAGCGCATCCGACGCAAAAACCCGAAAGCCTGCTGCATCGCGTGCTGATTGGGTCCACGAACCGCGGTGATGTGGTGTTAGATCCGTTTTTTGGCACAGGCACAACTGGGGCAGTGGCCAAAATGCTGGGCCGTAATTTCATCGGGATTGAACGCGAAGATAGCTATCGTGAAATCGCACAAAAACGGATCGATAGTGTGCGTAAGCTGGATAATGAATCATTGATGGTTAGCACCAGTAAACGCGCAGAACCGCGCGTTCCCTTTGGCCAGTTGGTGGAACGCGGCATGCTGCGCCCAGGCGAAGAATTATGGTCGCAGAACGGCCGTTACAAAGCTAAAGTGCGCGCTGACGGCACCTTGGTTGGGGCCGATGTCATGGGATCAATCCATCAGGTCGGTGCCAAGCTTGAGGGCGCGCCCAGTTGTAATGGCTGGACCTATTGGTGTTATAAACGCGATGGCAAAAAGGTATCGATTGATCTTTTACGTCAACAGATCCGCGATGAAATGACCGAACGCCCGAATTAGGTGTTCAAATCAGGATGAAACACAAATGGCCCGCGGCTGATGCCGTGGGTCATTTATTTTGACTGTTTATTTTGAATGACACTTTGATGTGCAAATCCGTGCAAATGGATGCGCGGTCTGTCCAGCGATTGGCGCTGTTTCACAAAAACACGCAGATTGTTGATCGGGTCAAGCGGGCCGCGGCATGGACGTTCAACGTGGCATCGGTGTTGTTGCGTTGTTATAGTTGGTCCAATCCGTGATTTCGGGATAATACATGGCCCGCCATTTGCGCACGCGCGGGTTCATACGCGCGCGCCATGCGCGGGGAAACAGGGCCAAAACTGTCATAATAGGATAGCCATATGGCAATTGCGGGGCTTGGGTGTCTGCATAATTTTGCAACAGCGGAAATCGGCGGGCCGGTTTATAGTGATGGTCCGAATGGCGTTGCAAATTGATAAAAACCCAATTTGAAACGCGATGCGCCGCATTCCATGAATGACGTGGGCGCACAGGTTCATATTTGCCATTGCCCAGATGTTTGCGGGTCAATCCGTAATGTTCGACATAATTAACGACCTCTAGGTGATAGATTGCAACTATCGATTGCAACAAAAACAGGCCAATACCTGACCAACCCGCAATCAGATAGGCAGCGATCAGCAACCCGAATTGCATTGCCCAATACAGCAAAAATGGATTTTTGTAATGCAACATGGGCAACGATTTGCGCGCCAATTTTGCCGTTTCGGCCTGAAATGCTGACCGATAGCATTGGGGAACAACACGCACAAAATAGCTGTAAAATCCTTCTCCATATCGGGCGGAAACAGGGTCGCGTGGTGTGCCAACATAGGTGTGATGGACCAACAAATGTTCGGATCGGAAATGGGAATACATCACCATGGCCAGCAATACGTCGGCGCACCCACGTTCCCATTTGTTGCGTTGGTGCATCAATTCATGTGCATAATTGATCCCAATCACACCGTTGACCATGCCCAGACAAACAAAGACGGCAATTTGATGCCCTAGATCATATTGACCCGTTCCAAACAGATACAAAAATGAAAACAGCGTAACCACCTGCAGCGGAACCCAACCAAGTGTCAGGGCGCGGTGCCAAAACAGTGCCGCGTCGTCGGTTTCTGTGTCTAGGTTGGTCGAATTTACCCCGCCAATCAGGTCCAGCCAAACAATCAAACACCACATACTGCTAAAGGCGATGACAAAGTGCCAACCCTCAAGCCAAAGCGCGCTCCACAGTGTGGCCCAAAGGATGAGCGCGCTATAAAATGGTAGCGCAGAGCGAAACTTTAATCCCACTGGAAACGACACCGTTTTTTATCCCTTGGCTGCTGAATGGATTGGACATAGTTTATCACGATTTTTTCCGTTCAGGAACGGTTTCAAAAACTTTCCGCATCACAGTGGGCAGATCGTTGGGCGAAAATTCATGCGCGTCGACGAAACTGCCGCGTTGCGGTTGGCGATCCATGGGCACATAGGCGGTTTCGACCCTTAGGAACAGGTGAAAATGGGTAAAGGTGTGTTTCACCGTGACATCCAGAGTTTTCCATTCGGCACGAATAGGTGGGGCAGGGGTGGGATCGTCGCCCCATTCTGTGCTGGGCCAGGCCAACATGCCGCCCAACAAACCGCTGTCGGGACGGCGTTCCAATAACATGGCCCCATCAACACGTCTGGCGATATAGGCGGTGCCATAGCGTTTGGGTTTGGGCAATTTGGGCGTTTTGCGTGGTAATTGTAATTGGGTGCCTGCGGCAAATGATTGACAGTTTTGGCGCCATGGGCACAGACCGCAGGCCGGATTTTTGGGTGTGCAAATGGTTGCGCCCAGATCCATGATCGCCTGCGCATAATCGCCGGGCCGTTTTTCGGGGGTCAGGGTTGTGGCCAATTCGGTCAACTGCGGTTTTGATTGCGGCAGGGGCGTGTGTACGTCAAACACCCGTGAAATGACCCGTTCGACATTGCCGTCAACCACGGTTGCAGGTTGATCAAACGCAATCGATGCGATCGCCGCTGCGGTATATGGCCCGATGCCAGGCAATTGGATCAATCCATCATAGGTATCGGGAAACGCGCCGTTCAAATCGCGATGTACGACCCGCGCGCATTTTAACAAATTGCGGGCCCGCGCATAATATCCCAACCCTGCCCATTGTGCCATCACATCCGCATCATCGGCCAGTGCCAGATCATTTACTGTTGGCCACAGGCTGACAAAGCGGGTGAAATAGTCGCGCACGGCTGCAACGGTGGTTTGCTGTAACATCACCTCGGACAACCAGATACGATAGGGATCTGGTGTCACACCCGCGTGTCGCTGTGTTGGGCCGACCCGCCATGGCATTTTGCGCGCATGATGGTCGTACCATTCTAACAGATCTAAAGATTTTGGTGCATCACGCAAGATTGATCCCTTTTGTATCTAAAATTGACTGGCGGTGACCGGACAAAACAGTAAGATAGCAGGAAACGCAAGAGAGACCAGATGCACCCCAAGCCCAGACGATCCAACGGCTTTAAACGCGCTATATCGCTGATGGAAACCCAAATCCGTCAGGCCAGTGAAACGCGCGGCTTTGCACATGTGCAGATCCTGACCCATTGGGTGGATATTGTGGGGGCGGATTTGGCGCAAAATTGCAAACCTATTGATGTTAAGTATCAAAAATCGGGTTTGGGTGCGACCTTGTCTGTTTTAACAACCGGTGCCTATGCCCCGATGATTGAAATGCAAAAGGACACGATTCGATCACGGGTCAATGCCGTCTACGGATACAATGCGATATCCAGAGTGCGCATCACCCAAACGGCCCCTTTGGGATTTGCCGAAGGTCAGGTTGAATTCACCCCCAAACCCAAAGCTGTCGCAGCGCCGAATCCGGCCATTGCACAGGCATCAGATGCCATGACCCAAGGGGTCAGTGACGCGAATTTGAAACGCGCCCTTGAAGGTTTGGCCAAGAACGTTCTATCAAAGCAAAAATGACCATTTATGGAAAAGGAAACGAAATGCTAAATATCACCCGCCGTGCTGTTGTTGCCGTTCTCTGTGCGGTGATCTTGGCCGTGCCAGCAACTGGTTTGTGGGCACAAGACGCCGAAACACCCGCGCCCGAAGTGATCGAAATGACCATGGGATCCGATGATGCAACCGTAACTGTGATCGAATATGCATCCTTTACCTGCCCGCATTGTCAGCGCTTTCACAGTGATGTCATGCCACAGCTTAAGGCGAATTACATCGACACCGGGAAAATCAAATTTGTGTTTCGGGAAGTGTATTTTGACAAATATGGCATGTGGGCATCGCTGATCGCCCGTTGCGCTGGGCCAGATCGATATTTTGGCGTATCGGGTTTGATTTTCGACAACCTCAACACTTGGGCCCGCGCGGGCAGTGATTTGGCGGTTGTGAACGAATTGTCAAAACTGGGTGCTATGGCTGGTTTGGAAAGCGATGAAATTCAGGCCTGTTTGCAAGATGGCGACAAACTGGGCGCATTGGTGGGCTGGTATCGTGATAACGTCACCCGTGATGATGTAAGCTCAACACCCACCTTGATCATCAATGGGGTCAAGCATTCTAACATGTCCTATGACGAACTGGCTGTCTTGCTTGATGAACAATTGGCCGATTAATGTCGGCACCGCTGAACGGGATCAAGGTCGTTGAGTTGGCCCGAATTCTGGCCGGCCCTTGGGCGGGCCAGACCCTGTCTGATTTGGGCGCAGATGTGATCAAGGTCGAATCCCCCCAAGGGGATGACACCCGGGCATGGGGCCCGCCCTTTATTGACCATGATGGCGAACGGTCGGCCGCGTATTTTCATTGCTGCAATCGTGGCAAATCGTCGGTTACGATTGATTTTCGCACCCCCCAAGGGCAGGCACAGGTCCATGACCTGATCCGTGATGCGGATATCGTGATCGAAAATTTCAAAGTTGGCGGTTTGGCCAAATATAATTTGGACTATGCCAGCCTATCTGCGATCAACCCGCGTTTGATTTATTGTTCGATTACAGGGTTCGGTCAAACCGGACCTTATGCCCATCGGGCAGGATACGATTATATCATTCAGGGTATGTCCGGTTTCATGTCTGTCACCGGCGACCCGCAGGGCCAACCGCAACGCGCAGGCGTGGCCATTACGGATGTGTTTACCGGTGTTTATTCCACAACAGCGATTTTGGCCGCATTGCATCAACGCCAAGCCACGGGCAAAGGCCAGCATATTGATATGGCATTGTTGGATTGTGCGGTATCCGTCATGGCAAACCAGTCGATGAATTACCTGTCCACAGGTCAGGCGCCAGAACGCACAGGCAACCTGCATCCCAATTTGACGCCCTATCAGGTCTTTGCCTGCTCGGATGGGCATATCATTATTGCCACTGGCAATGATGGCCAGTTTCAGCGGTTGTGCGCTGTCTTGGGCTTGGATCACTTGGCCTTGGACCCAGATTATCTGCACAACGCAGATCGTATCGCGCACCGCGATGCATTATCTGATCTGATCACCGCCAAGACGCAGACATTCACCAAGATCGATTTATTGCAACACTGCGAAGAACACGGCATTCCCGCCGGCCCGATCAACACCCTGCAAGAGGTCTTTGACGATCCCCAAGTTGTGGCACGCAATCTGCGTGTTGATTTAGACGGGGTGCCTGGGGTGCGTGCGCCATTTGTATTTTCGGATGCCGAATTGAAACTGGACCGCCCATCGCCCAAGTTGGGTCGCGACAATTAAACCGCGTTTGCGGCGGCTATAACGGGATCCAACAGCGTAGACAGCTGATCGGTATCGGCCATCTGCAATCGAACGGGCAGGAATGGGATGTTGCCTTGGTATTCTTTGGGCAGGCGCACGGCATCCTTTTCCGTGGTGATCAAATCTGCGCCCAAACTATGCGCTTGATGGGCAAGCCGTTTAATCAGCGCAGGTGTCAGAGGTTGATGGTCATCTAAATTGACGGTTTCAACAATATTGGCGCCTAGGGCGGCTAGCGTTTTGTAAAATTTCTCAGGCTGTCCAATCCCAGCAAAGGCTAGATAACGGCCCTGGGTCCAATCCATCCCTGTTTCAACAGGATGCAGTGCTGCGCGCAAAACTGGATTGGCGAATTCTGTGATGGTTCGTTGTAAATCGGGCTGCATCGGATCGTCGCCAATGACGATCATCGCATCGGCCCGTGCCAAACCTGCCGCAACGGGTTCGCGCAACGGTCCCGCAGGCAGGCATAGTCCGTTGCCAAACCCCTGTTTCGCATCCACGACCACCAAGGACAAGGTACGCGCGAAACTGGGGTCCTGAAACCCGTCATCGACCAATACCACCTGTGCGCCTGCCTCTGCCGCGGTTTGAATGCCCAAGGCGCGGTTCGGGGTGACCCATGTTTTGGTAAAGGCTGCCATAATTAACGGCTCATCCCCTGTCTGCGCGGCTGTGTGTTTCATTGGATCCACGGCAAAAGTGGTGGTGATTTTGGCCCCATAGCCGCGCGATACGATGTGAACTGCAATGCCCCGTTCGCAAAAGTATTGGGCCAATGCAATGGTCGTGGGCGTTTTCCCTGTGCCCCCGACGTTTATGTTCCCAATACAGATTGTGGGAACAACCGGCTGAATTTTGGTAATTTTTTTGACCCGCTTTGCCGTGGCCCAAGCATAAAGCCGCCCCAATGGCCAAAGCGCACAGGCACGAAAACCGATGGACTGATACCAGAATTTAGGTGCCTGCATTTTATCCCTCGTGGTGTGCTATGACAGCTGAAATGACACAGTCTGTTGCTTCGGCCCCCGCCGAAATATAGTCCCACGCGGCGACCCCCATTTGGGCAGCCAATGCGGGGTTGGATGTTTGTAACACAGCTGTTGCCAAACTGTCACTGTCACCGATGATCCTTGCTGCGCCGGCTTTGGTCAGCTGGCTGTAATCCTCAAGGTGATTTGAGATATATGGACCATATAATATCGCAGCCCCTAATGCGGCTGCGGGATATGGATCAAGCCCGCGACATTGGGGGTACAGCGAATTTGCCAGAAATATCGCACCAGACCACGAAATCCAGCGGGCATATTCATCGGGGCCATCGGCTAGATATACGGCGGTTGAATTGTCTGGGTATTGGTCCAAACTGCGCCGTGCGACGCGCAACCCCATATGTTCGATCTGCGCGGCAAAGTCGTTTTCCAAGTCTTCGGTTTGTGGTGCAAGGATTAACAGCATGCGGTGATTTGAACGCAATACAATGTGATGCGCAGCCAAAACAGATCCCAATTCAGGTGCTGATACATTTAGTGCACCCCAGCGTGGACGTTGTTTGATCATGTCAAATTCATGGGGGTCGCCCAAAATGGCAGGGACGGATACGGCCCGTTGCAAGGCACCCGTTACCTTGATGCGGTCCATTGGAACGGATGCGCGTGCAATGCGGTCGGCTGTTTCTGGGGTCTCAACACAAATCAAAGACGCATCACAGATTACGCGCAGGCTGTGCGGTTCAAACAGCCCCAGCCGTTTTTGCGGAATATCGGACAGTCTTATATTTGATAAAATTATGTTCAATCTGTCGCGGTCAGATAATCGTGCGATACCATTGAATTTGGGGGAGCCCACCCAAATAACGCTAAGGTCTGCATTTGTGTCGGGCAAGCTTTTCCATAAGCTTGGGGCGTCGTTGATATCGCTGTGATACACCCATGCTGAATTGCGGGATATAGCGACCCCGGGCCAAGCATCGTTCGACGACAAGCTGCATACATGTCCTGTGATGCCCCAGATACGTTCACATAGGTACAGTGCCGCGCGATGATGTTCCGATCCGGCAGCATGTACCCAAATTGATGGCTTGGGGTCCGCGTTGTGCATATTGTGTCTTTCCTGATTGAAAAAACTTTAGGATCGAAATGCGCCAAGGTAAAGCGTTTGGCCCAAATATGTGCATCGCAAATGAAAAGGGCTGTCGGATAAGACAGCCCTTGACCAAATCTTCAGGTGTGCGGAAATTAGAATCCCAAACCTTCGTATTTCTTTTTGAACTTTGAAACACGGCCGCCTTGGTCCAACAGACGCGTACCGCCACCGGTCCAGGCAGGGTGTGCTGATGGATCAATATCAAGCGCCATTGTGTCGCCTTCTTTGCCCCAAGTGGAACGCATTTTAATGATGGTACCGTCTGTCATTTTGACGTCGATAAAATGATAATCTGGATGGATGTCTGCTTTCATCGGTCCGGTCCTTATGCGTCAGTTTTGGGTTTATAGTTGTTCATCTCTGCAATACGTGCAGATTTACCACGGCGCGAACGTAGGTAGTACAGTTTCGCACGACGTACGCGGCCACGACGAACAACAGTGATGCTGTCGATGTTTGTGGAATACAGTGGGAACACACGTTCCACACCTTCGCCGAAAGAAATTTTGCGAACAGTGAAAGAACCTGCAATGCCTGCGCCGTTTTTACGGCTGATGCAGACGCCTTCGTAGTTCTGAACACGTGTACGTGTGCCTTCGGTTACTTTGTATCCAACGCGAATGGTATCACCCGCTTTGAAATCTGGGATTTCTTTTCCCAAGGCGGCGATTTGTTCCGCCTCTATCTGTGCGATCAAGTTCATCGCATGTCTCCTATTTTGCTTGTGGTTGTTCCACAAAGTTGTTGCGCGGCCTCAGAACTCTTGGTCTTCGATCGGGTCCCTATTTTGAATAAGCCCGCCAGAGGATCAGGTCGTCATTTCTTTGGTCAATTTTACGTTTAGATACTGCCGAAGTTGCAGTGTATAAAAAAGGAGCGTTGTGCCGCCCGAAACCATATGCGGTCTATAGTGAGTCGCGCCTGGAAAAGCAAGGGGCTTTGCCCCTCTGCGCGGGGCGCATTCACCCCAGGATATTTTCGAACAAAAAATGTTATTTTTTTGTATATTTTGACCACAAGTCGGGTCTGCGTTGTTTGGTAAGCGTGTGCGATTGATCGCTGCGCCATTTTTGGATGTTTTCGTGGTGCCCTGACATAATCACATCGGGAATTGGATGGCCTTTCCAAATGGAAGGGCGTGTATATTGGGGGTGTTCGAGGAGGCCATTCGAGTGGCTTTCGTCCACGGTGGAGGCGGCATTTCCTAAGATGCCGGGGCGCAAGCGGATTGTTGCATCAATCATGGCCTGCGCTGCAATTTCGCCGCCAGTGAGGACAAAGTCGCCGAGTGAGACCTCTTGAATATCATAGTGATCCAAAACACGTTGATCGACGCCCTCGAAGCGACCACAGAGCAGTATGACCCCGGGACTTTGTGCCCAGGTCTGTGCTGTTTCTTGTGTGAAGGGTTTTCCACGCGGCGAGAGGTATATTCGCGGGGTGTGAGGAGGGGCTTTGGAGATGGCATGTTCAATTGCGGGCCCCACAACGTCTGCGCGTAGGACCATGCCTGCACCACCGCCGGCTGGTGTGTCGTCGACATTTTTATGTTTGGTTAAGCCAAATTCGCGTAGATCGATTGTTTCAAGTTGCCATTTGCCTTGCTCAAGGGCGCGGCCCGTTAGGCTGGCGCCTAAGACGCCGGGAAAGGTTGCGGGAAAGAGTGTAATGATTTGCGCTGTCCAAATGCCCGCCAGTCGTGGCGTTGGTGTCATCAAATCGCGCGGTTTGAGTGTCGCAGAGATCGATTTACGACCATGGGATTTGGGGCGGTCTGTCATGGGAAAATCCTGAACGGTTATTCGAGTGAATAAATTATGCCCTGTTTCGCAACAGTTTTACCATTGATTTCGACGAGGTTTGGTCGAATTAAAAAATACCCTCAGGTGGATCGGCAATGATGACCATTTGTGTCATGTCGACCGTTGGAACACATTGTTTGGTAAATGGTAGCAAAACGGTGGTTGATGTGTCGGGCAGCGCAATTTCGAGAAGGTCAGAGGCGCCATGGTTTTGGACGCTGCGTACAGTTCCCAACACAGCGCCGCCTGTATCGAGCACGCGCAGCCCGACGAGATCGCTGTAATAGTATTCATCGTCTGGGAGCTGAGGAAGACGCGATTTAGGGACGTAAAGTTCAGTTCCCTTTAAATCATCTGCCTCTTCTTTGGTGACGATACCGGACATTCGGGCGGTTAGGCCTTTCTTGACCTGGCCGGTCAGAACGATGTCGAACTGCTTGGTCCCATCGAGAGTTTGGAACGGCGCATAGTTGGCAATGTCTGTCGGATTTGCCGTATAACTTTTTAGGCGCACTTCGCCTTTGACGCCAAATGCACCGACGATTGCGCCTACGCAAATCAATTCTTGGCTCATGATTTGGACCTATTCACATAAGATTTTAGCGTCATTTTTGGATAACGCTGATTTCAGGTTGGGGGATTTGCAAATACTGTCGATTGGCGATGACAGCCTGGCATGCTCAAGCTTGATGCCCAAGTATATGCCTGTGCCAATGAAGAAAATCATTGAGAACATACGTAATGGACCGAACATGCAATTGCCCCTAAGGTATCCCGCGGATATTATCCGCGGGATATGTGTCTTTATTCTTCTGCAGGTGCGGCAGCTTCTGCGGCTTTCGCTGCTTTTTCTTCTGCGCGGTCTTGCATTTTCTTGCCTGGTACCGCTTTTTTCGGGTTGTTACGCTCTTTTTTCGCGATGATACCAGCGGCTTCTAGGAAACGAGAAACACGGTCAGTCACTTGTGCGCCTTCACCCATCCAGTATTGGATGCGCTCGACGTTCATGACAACGCGGTTTTCGTCGTCTTTGGCCAACAGTGGGTTGTATGTGCCCAGTTTTTCAACATAGCGACCATCGCGTGGCATGCGGCTGTCAGCAGCAACAATGCGGTAGAATGGGCGTTTTTTTGAGCCACCACGGGCCAAGCGGATTTTCATAGCCATTGTTTGTTCTCCTTTAGAATGGCGGATAGGGGCATGCCCCTAAGATTGGTGTTGTTTATGGTGTTGGATGACTTCCTGAATGATGAAATTCAGAAATTTCTTAGCAAACTCGGGGTCGAGATCGGCCTCGGCTGCAAGGGCTTCTAGCCGTTCGATCTGACGCGCTTCGCGGTCTGGATCGGACGGGGGAAGATCGTGTTCGGCCTTAAGTTTCCCAACGGCCTGGGTATGCTTGAAACGCTCGCCCAAGGTATAGACCAATATCGCATCTAAACGATCGATGCTGTTGCGATGATCTATTAGAATTTCAGCGGCGCGAATGGTATCAGACATGGCGTAATTCCCCCAGAAATTCGACGTCGGTAAGACGTCGGTATTGCGTCGGTGTTCTGTCGGTGCGTACTGCGATCAATAACATCTATGACATCCCGCCCGCAAAATAACGAAATACAACAGTGTTGCCGTCCATCAAGTCAGGATCAGGCTGGCCACCAAGTGACGTGGCAAGATGAATTGCGCGTTCATTCGCTTGCGCGATAAATGAAACCAACTGTGTCCAACCGAGTGATGAAAAGGCAAACGTCATCTGAGCACCTCGGACGCTGGGGGATGCCGGAACAACATATCCTCGCCCATATGGACATTTGTGTAGGTGCGTTCGAATTTTGCGCCCATGCGTTCGGCCAATTTGATCGAGCGTGTGTTTCCCGGGACGATGTTCGATGTCAGGGTTGTAAAGCCTAAGTCCTCATACGCCCAACGGCGTGCGCGTGTTGCAGCCTCATAGGCGATGGAGCGGCCTTCAAACCCGTCGAAAACGACCCAACCGACCTCGGGTTCGGGCCAACCTTCGGGGTTCCAAATGCCGCTGATGCCTGCGATGTCACCCTGTTTCGTTTCGATTGTGAAATAGCCGTAGCCGTGCCAATGCCAGTGGCCCACATTCAAGGTGAACCAGCGCCACGCATCGCTCCGGTTTGGGGAGGATCCGAACCCCTTTGCGCGGTCATGATCGAGTAGAAACGCAATCACCTGTTCTGCGTCGCGTTTTTCAGGGCCACGCAGGATCAGGTTTTCGGATTCGAGAATTGGGGCATTGGTCAGGGTCATTTTAATACATGACCCCCTGTGAAGGTTGCCCTGTCGGAGCCTCCGGCGGGAGTATTTTTGGCAAAAATGAAAGCATTATTTCTTTTTCCCGAACCCGCTGAGGCCAGAGGGTAGACCCATGCCGCCACCAAGGCCGGGCAGTTTGCCACCCATGCCAAGTTGTTTGGCGGCCTGTTCCATTGCAGCTGGGTCCATTTGGGATGGGTCCATGCCTGCGGGCATTGCGGGCATTCCGCCTTTGCCAAACATGCCACGCATGGCTTGTTTTAGCATGCCGCCTTTGCCCATTTTACCCATTTTTTTCATCATGTCCGCCATTTGGCGGTGCATTTTCAGTAATTTGTTTAATTCGCTGACCTCAAGTCCTGCGCCTGCTGCGATGCGTTTTTTACGGCTGGCCTGCAGGATTTGGGGGTTGGCGCGTTCGCGTTTGGTCATGGAGTTGATCAGCGCGATTTGGCGTTTGAAAATGGTGTCGTCCATTCCTGCCTCAGACGCTTGTTTGGCCATTTTACCCATGCCGGGCATCATGGACATGATCGATTCCATGCCGCCCATTTTCATCATCTGTTCCAACTGCATGCGCAGGTCGTTCATGTTGAACTGGCCCTTTTGGAACCGTTTCATCATGCGTTCGGCCTGTTCGGCCTCGATTGTTTCTTGGGCCTTTTCGACGAGGGCGACGATATCGCCCATGCCCAGAATGCGGCCCGCGATGCGCCCGGGTTCAAAGGTTTCGATTGCATCCATTTTTTCGCCAAGACCGACGAAACGGATGGGTTTGCCCGTGACTGCGCGCATGGACAGGGCCGCGCCCCCGCGACCGTCGCCATCCATACGGGTAAGGACTACGCCAGTGACGCCGATTTTATCGTCAAATTCAGTGGCCACGTTGACCGCATCTTGGCCCGTTAGACCATCGACCACCAATAGGGTTTCGCGCGGATTGGCCACATCACGAACGGCTGCGGCTTGGGCGATCAATTCTTGGTCGATGTGCAAACGGCCTGCGGTGTCGAGCATATAGACATCATAGCCGCCCAGAGAGGCTTGGGTTTTGGCACGTTTTGCGATGGCTACGGGGTCTTCGCCTTTGACGATGGGTAGGGTATCCACGCCGATTTGTGAGCCCAAGATTTGCAGCTGTTCCATCGCGGCGGGGCGGTTGACGTCCAACGAGGCCATCAAAACACGCTTGCCTTCTTTTTCCTTTAGGCGTTTGGCCAGTTTTGCAGTTGTTGTGGTTTTACCTGAGCCTTGCAGGCCCACCATCAGGATCGGCGCCGGCGCATTGTCAATTTTCAATTTGCCCGGATCGGCATCGCCGGCCAAAACATGGATTAATTCGTCGTGTACGATTTTGACAACTTGTTGACCGGGTGTCACTGATTTTGTGACGGCTTGGCCTGTTGCCTTGTCTTGGATCGCCTTTATGAAATCGCGGGCTACGGGCAGTGAAACGTCCGCCTCGAGTAATGCAACGCGCACTTCGCGAAGGGCAGTTTTTACGTCATCCTCTGATAGGGCGCCTTGTTTCGTCAGCCGATCAAAGACACCAGAGAGGCGTTCGGACAGATTTTCAAACATGTCGCGGCTCCTTTTTTGATATGGCCAACATATAAACACGATGCCCAAAAAACGAAGGCCCCTGTGGGCGAAACCTCGCTGACAGGGGGCGATCCTTGCTTTGGACAAGGACCGGAAGCGATACGACTCCCGGAAACTTGGGCGGTGGATACAGGTTTTTTTTGGTCGAGTCAACGTGACAAGGATAGATTACCACATCGCAGGGTGATATGGTCATGCTGCGATACGGGGATCCATAAGAAATGCAAAATTGGGATGAAATCAAAACGGCGTTTCATGTGGCGCGATTGGGCACGGTCAGTGCTGCGGCAGATGTTTTGGGTGTGCATCATTCGACAGTGATACGCCATATCGATTCCCTTGAGGGCCGGTTAAAGGTTAAATTGTTCCAGCGTCATGCACGCGGATACACGCCCACAGATGCGGGCCGCGATGTCATGCAGGTCGCGCAGGCCACGGATGAACAGTTTCAACAGCTTACCAATCGTTTGGTTGGGCAGGGGGATCAAATAAGCGGGGATATCGTTTTGACGTCGCTTGCAGATTTGACACCAGATCTAATGCCTGTTCTTGGGGCGTTTCAGCAAAAATACCCGTTGGTTAATCTGACCTATCTGACCGATGAACGCGTGTTTCGATTGGCCTATGGTGAGGCACATGTTGCCATTCGTGCGGGGCGCGAAAACCAAGACCAAGACAATATCGTCCAGCATTTGTTCGATGTTGAATTCGAATTGGTGGCCGATCAATCGTATTTAGATCGCCATGCGTTACCAAAGGAACCCGCAGATTTATTGGAACATCGTCTGATCGGATTTGATGCTGATTCACGTGCGCCCCATTATAGATGGCTGTATGAAACATTACCGCAGGTATCATTGTCGTTGAAATGTGCTGATACCCAATCGGTGCGCCAAGCTGTCAAAGCGGGCTTGGGGCTGGGTTTTTTGCCAGTCACGCAAGCGCGACAAGATGGGTTTGTGACAGTAATGCGTTCCCCACAAGAATGGCGGTCGCCAATTTGGTGTGTGACACATGTTGATTTACATCGCGCACCCAAGGTTCATGCACTGGTCAGGCATCTGAAAACCTGGGGAAAAAAACAAAGTCTTCAGGTGTCTGGGTGATCTGCGTCGATTGTTTCTGACAAGAATGCTTCGAATGCATCTAAATCTAATTCACCAAACTGGCCAAAGCTTTGCATCCAGACCGACGCGGGGCGTAATGCGCTGGGTTCCAGTTTGCACCATTTGACACGCCCACGTTTTTCTTGGGAAATCAATCCGGCGTTTGTCAAGATGGTCAGATGTTTTGAAATTGCGGCTAGGGAAATTTCGAATGGTTCGGCGACGTCCGTCACGGCCATGTCATCCTCTAGCAACATCATCAAAATGCTGCGCCGTGTTGGATCCGCCAGTGCGGCAAAGACTGTATCCAGATGATTGGCCATTCGATGTTCCTAGCAATTTCCAAAGATACCTAAACCTTGCACAGGTATTAATCAACCAAATGGTTGAATATAGCCAAGTTCAAAATTTTGCCCATTCAGGGGGGTCGGAGCCTAGACATTAAAAAATACACAATCACAAAACATGTTTAATATCAATGCCTAAGGCTGGATTTCGCTGCGGCGAAACTATCGTTGACTCGGATCGCGTTGGACAGTATCACACACCAAACGTCCTAAGGGGGCCGAAATGACAGATCGGAAAAACTCTGGCGATCTTAAAACGTTAGAGGCCAAGATCGAAGCTGCGAAAGCGGCGCAGTCAGACAGCCCTCGTGTGGACGATCACTATTCGGCAGCTCAGGTTGGGTGGCAGATGGTGACTGAACTGGTCGCAGGCATTGGGATCGGGTTCGGGATCGGTTTTGGATTGGACCATTTATTTGGGACGCTGCCATGGCTGATGTTGATATTTACTTTGCTGGGCTTTGTTGCTGGCATCAAAACAATGATGCGATCGGCGGCAAATCTGCAGCGTGATAATTCGGCCGCTGATGCGGCTATAAATGACAAGAGGACGTGACCGTGGCAAGCGAAGCGCACACAGCAACAGAAAGCAGTTTGGTCTTTCACCCAATGGACCAATTCATCGTCAAGCCATTGTTTGGCAATGGTCCGGTTGAATGGTACACAATCACGAACGTGACACTATGGCTGGCGCTTGCCGTTGTTGCAATCATCGCCTTGATGGTTTTCGGGACATCCCGTCGCGCAGTGGTTCCATCGCGGACCCAGTCGATCGGCGAGCTGGCGTATGGTTTTGTGTATAAAATGGTCGAAGATGTGACAGGCAAAGACGCGGTTGTGTTTTTCCCCTACATCATGACCTTGTTCATGTTTATCGTGACTGCCAACTTCTTGGGTCTGTTGCCCATGTCATTTACAACGACATCACACTTTGCTGTGACTGCGGTTTTGGCACTGGCTGTATTTTTGACCGTAACCATCGTCGGTTTCGTTAAAAACGGTGCTGGCTTTTTGGGCCTGTTCTGGGTGTCATCCGCACCCTTGGCACTGCGTCCCGTTCTGGCGATCATCGAATTGATCTCATACTTTGTCCGCCCTGTTAGCCATTCTATCCGTCTTGCGGGGAACGTTATGGCGGGCCACGCGGTTATCAAGGTGTTCGCGGGCTTTGCAGCCATCGCAGCCATCGCACCCGTTTCCGTTGTCGCCATCACGGCGATGTACGGTCTTGAAATTCTCGTAGCGTTTATCCAAGCCTACGTGTTTACCATTCTGACCTGCGTGTATCTGAAAGATGCGCTGCATCCATCACACTAAGGTTTGAAACTCATCTATCCCTATAACTTCCAATCGTAAGGAGACATCACCATGGAAGGTCAATTGGCACATATCGGCGCAGGTCTGGCAGCAATCGGTTCAGGCGCGGCAGCTATCGGTGTTGGCAACGTTGCTGGCAACTACTTGGCAGGCGCACTGCGTAACCCATCAGCAGCAGCATCACAAACAGCGACATTGTTCATCGGTATCGCGTTTGCAGAAGCTCTGGGCATCTTCTCGTTCCTAGTTGCTCTGTTGTTGATGTTCGCCGTTTAAGAACTCTTCGGAAATATCCCTTACGGTCGGATAGGCTTGGCCACAGGCCTATCCGGTTCCTTTAGGTTCCGACGGAGGACGTTATGGCGACGAAAACACAAGAAACTGTCAGTGCATGTGTCGATTCATACGGCAGTGCTGTTGGCATGCCTCAGCTTTGCGGCGAATGGATGGGCAACCAAATCTTTTGGTTGGTTATCACGCTTGTCGTAATCTTTATCGTTCTGTCACGCATCGCGTTGCCCCGCATCGCAGGTGTTTTGGCTGAACGTCAGGGGGCAATCACAAACGATATCGCCGCAGCAGAAGAATTCAAAGCGAAGGCTGCCGCTGCTGAAGACGCCTATAACCAGGCGCTAAGCGATGCACGTGCAGAAGCTGCACGGATCATTGATGCGGCAAAAGCTGAGATCAAAGCAGATTTAGACGCCGCGATGGCTGAAGCTGACGCGCAAATCACAGCAAAATCGGATGCAGGCGCGAAAGCGATTGCGGAAATCCGCGCGAATGCGATGGCCAGCGTAGAAGAAATTGCAAAAGCGACAACCGCAGAGATCGTAACTGCGTTTGGCGGCAAAGCGGATGATAAAGCTGTCGTCGCTGCTGTTGAAAAAGAGCTGAAAGGGTAAGTATCATGATGCGTTACATTGCACCAATTTTTACCCTTGCTCTGGCCAGCCCAGCGGCTGCTGCATCGGGCCCATTTTTCTCTTTGGGGAATACTGACTTTATCGTCACCCTAGGGTTTTTATTGTTCCTTGCGGTATTGGTATACTTCAAAGTACCGGGTTTGGTTGCTAAAATGCTGGACCAGCGTGCTGAAGGCATCCAATCCGAATTGGATGAGGCCCGCGCACTGCGTGACGAAGCGCAGGCGATTTTGGCAAATTACGAGCGTAAGCAAAAAGAAGTTCAGGAACAAGCTGATCGTATCGTTGCAAGCGCACGCAAAGATGCCGAAGATGCTGCTGCGCAAGCAAAATCAGATCTGCAAGCTTCTGTAACACGCCGTTTGGCATCGGCAGAAGAAAAGATCGCATCTGCGCAAACAGCGGCCGAGCGCGATGTTCGCGATGCTGCCGTAACAGTTGCGATTGAAGCTGCACGCAAAGTGATTGCTGATCAGATTACCGCGACAGAAGCAAACAAGCTGATCGATGCTGCGATTGCAGATGTAGACAAGCTTCACTAAAGCGACTGCTTATAATTATAAAAAATGGCCCGCAATTGCGGGCCTTTTTTGTTTTAGTGTTGATGTTGCAGTCTGGTCGCCTTGGGTTTTCGGATTTTAAGCGTGAAGGCCCTGCAATATTGTCACGGCGATCATATCGGTGACATCAGATGCGCTGCATCCGCGCGACAGGTCATTCGCAGGCTTTGCGAGCCCTTGTAAAATCGGGCCTAGTGCGGTTGCACCGCCAAGGCGTTCGGTGATTTTATAGGCGATATTCCCCGCATCTAGGTTTGGAAAAATCATCACGTTTGCTGAACCTGCGACACTGCTCTCAGGGGCTTTGCGTTGTCCAATTTCGGGAACAAAGGCTGCATCGAATTGCAGCTCGCCATCGACGTCTAGGTGTGGGTGGTCAGTGTTCAAGATTTTTGTTGCGTTGGATACTTTGGTCACGTTTGAATGGCGTGCGCTGCCCTTGGTCGAAAATGACAGCATCGCAATTTTGGGCGTTTGCCCCAAAAGCTTTGTGCTTGATCCCGCCGACGCCAGAGCGATTTGTACCAATTCCTGTTCTGAGGGGTCAATAACCAAACCGCAGTCTGAATATACCATAGCCCGGCCATCTGGCAGGTACATTAAAAAGCACGACGAAATCATCGAGGCCTCAGGATGTGTTCCAATGACTTGGATGGCTGCGCGCACGACGTCAGGGGTTGTATAGACCGCCCCATTCACTGTGCCGCTTGCATGCCCTGCTTCGACCAATAGGGTTGCAAACACAAGCGGATCTTGAACCGCTGTATGGGCGTCTTGTTCGCTGACACCACGATGTTTGCGTTTTTCAAAGAATAAGTTTGCCAGTTCATGCGTCACTGCTGCATCGGCGGGATCAATAATTTCCAACGTCCCCTCGGGTGCGGCTGGAAAGTTTGATAACTGGTCTTTGATCCGTGCAGTATTGCCGACCAAGATTATGTCGGCAATACCAAGTTCAATTGCGCCAAGCGCCCCTTGAACGATCCTTTCGTCCTCTGCCTCACCCAATGCAATAATGGGTCGTTTTACCAGTTTCAGGCTTTGAACTTGCTCAATAGGGCGCTTGATCAATGGGTCTTCCTTAGATTTGCTGTGGACGCATGTCATCCGCACTGATGCCAGCGACGGCAACAGGCTTCTTCATGGCATCACGGCGGAACGGTTCACCAAGCTCTTGGTTGATCATAGCTTCGATCAGTGTTGTTACACCATTTTCCATCTGGTCTTTGATCGCTTGGTTCAATGCGTCTGTTAGTTCGTCCATTGTGCGTGCGATAACACCTTTCAGGCCACAGGCCTGTGCTATTCCTGCATAGGAAACTTGGGTATCCAATTCGGTGCCAACAAAGTTATCATCGAACCACAGTGTCGAGTTACGCTTTTCCGCGCCCCACTGATAGTTACGGAAAACGATCTGTGTAACGGCGGGCCAATCGCCACGACCGATTGCTGTCAATTCGTTGACCGCGATACCGAATGCGCCGTCACCAGCAAAGCCCACAACAGGTACATCAGGCTGGCCAATTTTCGCACCAACGATGGCGGGCAGGCCATAACCACAAGGACCAAACAGACCAGGCGCAAGGTATTTGCGACCTTCGTCAAAGGATGGGTATGCGTTACCGATCGCACAGTTGTTACCGATGTCGGATGAAATGATCGCTTCGCGTGGCAGCGCAGATTGGATTGCGCGCCATGCCATGCGGGGCGACATCCAGTCAGGCTTATCCGCGCGGGCGCGCTGGTTCCATGATGTGCCGGGATCGTCGTCCTCGTGATCCATTGAGCTAAGCTGTTGCGCCCAACGTGATTTTTTCTCGGCAATTTTTGCTTTGCGCTCTTCACGGCCTGCATCGCCTGCTGTTTCGGACAGTTGCGCCAAAATGCCTTTGGCGGCTTTGGCGGCGTCTGCGATGATGCCAACTGTTACCTTTTTGGTCAGGCCAATGCGATCTGGGTTGATGTCGACCTGAATGATTTTCGCGTCAGCTGGCCAGTATTCCATCCCATATCCAGGCAGAGTTGAAAACGGGTTCAAACGTGTGCCAAGGCACAATACAACGTCTGCTTCGCTGATCAATTCCATGCCAGCTTTCGACCCGTTATAGCCAAGAGGGCCTGCAAACAATGGGTGGCTGCCTGGGAACGCATCATTGTGTTGGTACCCAACACACACAGGCGCGTCTAGGCGCTCTGCCAATTCGCGCGATGCATCAATGCCACCTTGTGACAATACAACACCAGCACCGTTCAAAATCACTGGGTTTTTCGCAGTGGACAACAAAGCGGCCGCTTCTGCGATGGCATTTTCACCGCCTGAGGGGCGTTCAAATTCTACAACGGCTGGCAGTTCAACATCAATGATTTGTGTCCACATGTCGCGTGGGATGTTCAACTGTGCAGGCGCAGATGCGCGTTTTGCGTTCATAATGACGCGGTTCAACACTTCGCAAACACGTGACGGATCACGGACTTCTTCTTGGTAGGCAACCATGTCTTCGAACAATTTCATTTGCTCTACTTCTTGGAAACCGCCCTGACCGATTGTTTTGTTTGCAGCTTGTGGTGTGACCAACAGCAGCGGAGTGTGGTTCCAGTAGGCTGTTTTGACTGCAGTTACAAAGTTTGTGATGCCCGGACCGTTTTGTGCGATCATCATAGACATTTCACCAGTCACGCGGGTGTATCCGTCTGCCATCATGCCGGCCGAACCTTCGTGGGCGCAATCCCAGAATTTGATCCCAGCTTTCGGGAACAAATCGGAAATTGGCATCATCGCGGAACCGATGATTCCGAATGCGTGGCGAATGCCGTGCATTTGCAACGTTTTTACAAACGCTTCTTCTGTCGTCATTTTCATATTTGGGACTCCCGAGTCTTAAAGATAGTGAATTATATTGGCCCTATTTCTAGAGCGAGAACCGACATTCCAATAGGGCCAGTTTTCGTTACAGATTATGACCAGTTTCTTGAATTACGTCAGCGATTTGGCGAATGCCGTCTGAAATTAAATGTGGCTGTATCGATGAAAATGCCAGCCGGTAAAAATTTGTGGGCGCATTGGGTCCGTCGAAAAATTCCTGCCCCGGTTCGATCAGCACGCTGTGTTCGATCAACCGGCTGGCCAGTTCGTTGGTATCAACGTGATCAGGTGCACGCATCCAGATCGATGATCCCCCTTGTGGTGGACGACCTTGAATTGTCAGGCCACATTCATCAATTGCGGTTAATATTTTGGAACGGCGGTCATTAAAATTCCGCGTCATCCGTTTGATCAGCGCATCATAATGGCCCAAACTTAGGAAATAGGCGGCGGTGCGTTGGATATGACCCGGGGGATGGCGCAACACCGATGCACGCAGGGCGCGGGCCTCTTTTATAAACGCCTCAGAGCCGACCAAATATCCCAATCGCAAGCCAGGAAACAGTGATTTAGAGAAGCTGCCGACATAGATCACACGCCCCTCTTGGTCCAGTGATTTCAATGCGGGGGACGTGGATCCCGTTTCTTTGATTTCGAATTCATAGTCGTCCTCGACGATGATCGCATCTAATTCGGCAGCGCGTTTCAGCAAATCTTGCCTGCGGTGCAGGGGCATGGTCAATGTTGTGGGGCATTGGTGGCTAGGCGTTGCATAGATTACGGATGTCTCGGGCGGGATCAAATCTGGCTGCATCCCAAATTGATCCAAGTCGACCGGATGAACATGGCAGCGCGATTGCACCAAGATTTCGCGCAGCGCAGGATAACATGGGTTTTCAATCGTTGCAGTGCGGCGCTGGGTCAGCAATACCTGCGTGGCCAGCCATAGGGCATTTTGAGCGCCCAAGGTGACCAAAATTTGATCAGGGCGTGCAATAATCCCGCGACGTGGCAGCGAATGGCGCGCAATGAATTCAACCAGCATAGGATCATCGCGGTCGAAATAATCCGCCGTTAATGCGGAAAAATCCTTGGCACCCAGTGCACGCAAGGCACATAAACGCCAGTTTGCATGATCGAACAGGCCGGGGTCCGTTTGTCCGTAAATAAAGGGGTATCGAAACTGGGCCCAATTTTGCGGTTTTTTCAAGCTGGGTCCGCCAGAAAATTTCTGACCAATCGCTTTGGTCCAGTCTACAGTGTCTTGGGGCGTGGATTGCGTTGCGAATTTGGGTGCATCGGGTGCGTTTTCTGATACGTAAAATCCGGACCGATCACGCGCCACTACATAATCTGATGCCAGCAATTCAGTATAGGCTAGCGATACGGTGATGCGACTGACGCCCAAATGATTTGCCAGTTTTCGTGTCGACGGCAGTTTTTCACCACGTTTGAACCGCCCGCTTAGAATGCCTTGGGCAATCATTTGCTGAATGCGGGCCTGCAACGTGCCTTGGGACGTGGTGTCCAAGAAAAATGTATCTATCGGTATCGCCATGGCGCGACGATAAACCAAAGCATTGTGCAGGTAAATTGGATAAGATTGCACCAGACAAACAAAGCCCCACATAAGGGGGTGATCCGAAAGATTTAATTTTGTATACTAAAGTATTAAAAATGAGTAAAAAATACAGTTTTGTAAGCAAATGTTCAAAAGGACGTCTACATGAGGTAGTTGTTTACTGTCGACGTTAGGAGTGTAGGGTGCAAGTTCAGGATGAAAATGTTTCAACACATTTAATATTTGGGCGCAATTTGCGCCAACTTTGTAAACGTGTTGGCACCATTGCCGAGGTGGCAGAACATCTTGATGTCAATCGTGTTCAGATGAACCGCATCCTGAATGGCGAAAGCTTTCCCAAACCTGGCCTGATGAAACGGATTTGCGATTACTTTCAAGTTGACGCGCGTATTCTGTTGCAGCCATTGGCCGAACTTGAGGATGGGGCGCCCAGCAGATTAAATCCCAATACGCGCATGGCAGCGGCACTAGATTATGCGCTATATGACCAAGATTTCACCGTATCAGCCGAGGACGAAGCAAATGTCATCCCAGATGACCTGCACCTATTGTTGCGGCCGTCGTTTTTGTGGCGTGATACAATTTGGGTGTCGATGGTGCGTTTTTTTTCGCAAAACGATGTTCGGTTGGTGCGGGGAATTGATCCGGTGGCCAAGGGAATGAAACGGTCCGACGCCGTGCCGATCAGGTCGCGTGAATTCCGCGGCGCAGTCACGCGGTCGACAGGTGGCATCAGCTTTATTTATACAACCAACATACCCAATTCGACATTGGGTGTTGACCATTTTACATTGCGGTCTTGGCGAACCTATGGGTTTTTGACGGGCCGTTGTATGTTCATGAGCCCGTCAAACCCGATTGATCGCAGTGTCGTTCCGTGCATTTTACAACCGCTTGAACAAAACACACACGAAATTCTACGCATGTCGCGCCTAGCAGGGTTTCGTGATCTCTCTGAGGTGCCCTCTCGATATCACTCAACCCTGCTGGCCAAAGCGTATTAGCCGAAAACCCGACCCAAAGCTTGGTCAACTGCATCCGTAATCTGGTCGATGTCGTCTGCGGTTGCGATCAATGCAGGGCTGAAACACAACGTGTTGTTCATGCCCGGGATTGACCGGTTTGTCGCGCCGATCACAACGCCCTGCGCCATACAGTCGGCAACCACTGCTTGGACCATTTTTTCGGCGGCGGGTTCTTTGGTTGCGCGATCTGCGACCAGTTCTGCACCACAGAACAACCCTTTGCCGCGAACTTGGCCAATGACAGCATGTTTGTCGGCCAATGCGTTTAGGTTGTTCATCATGCGTTCACCCATGGCCACTGTATTGTCCAACAGGTTTTCATCTTCGATGATACGCATGTTTTCAATCGCTGCCGCTGGACCAGCCGTACATCCGCCAAATGTTGAAATGTCACGGAAATAGTTCATTGGATCGCTGGCGTCATCTTTGAACATGTCAAAGACTTCTTCGGTCGTGACCAAGCACGCAATCGCTGCATAGCCCGATGCAACACCTTTGGCCATTGTGACCATATCGGGTTTAATCCCATAGTGCTGATATCCGAACCAAGTACCTGTACGACCAACACCGCAAACCACTTCGTCGATGTGCAGCAAAATGTCATATTTTTTACAGATCTCTTGGACGCGTTCCCAATATCCAGGAGGAGGCGTAATCACACCACCGCCCGCTGTGACCGGTTCCAAGCACAGGGCGCCGACTGTGTCAGGGCCTTCTGCTAGAATAACTTCTTCAATCGCGTTGGCGGCGGCGATACCATATTCTTCACCGGACAAATCCCACTGGGCGCGGTATTCTAGGCAGTGCGGAACACGGACGAAACCGGGTGTATATGGTCCGTACTGTGCATTGCGTTCGTCTTGGCCGCCAGCGGACAGGCAAGTGATTGTTGTGCCATGATAATCACGTTCACGGTACAGCACTTTGTGCTTTTTGCCGCCATACCGTTTTTGGGCGATTTGGCGAACCATTTTGAACGCCTTTTCGTTCGCCTCAGAACCTGAGTTACAGTAATAAACGCGGCTCAGGCCAGGCATTTTTGTAATCAGTTTTTCAGCAAACAGGGCGCCAGGAATTGATCCGGCTGAGCCCGCAAAATAATTCAACTTGATCAACTGATCCCGAACGGCGTTGGCGATGCTTTCGCGGCCATAGCCAACGTTGACTGTCCAGACGCCACCAGACACCGCATCGATATGTTCTTTGCCGTGTTGGTCCCACACACGCATACCTTTGCCTTCTACGATGATTCTGGGTTCACCTGTTTCGAAAGCTTTGTGTTGCATCAAGTGATGCCATACATTTGCGCGGTCTGCGTCGACCACATGTGATAAGTCGTTTTCGCGAAGCATTGTGTTCATTTTTCAGGGTCCTTGTATACCGATCGCGTGCCTGCGCCGGCCAGCGATGAATCTGTAAACCTTTGTTTGGCGATTTTACGACTTTTTATAGGGCCAGTTTGGTAAATGAATTATATCCAGAAAGTCGGCGGAAATCGCGAAAAATGGTCGCTTTGTCCGGCTAAAGTTATGATTTAATTTTAAAATAAGATTTGGTTGGTTGATTAAGTTTTAGGCAAAATATCACCCAAATAAAATTTTTTCACAAAAAAACATTGATCGGAATCGCGATATGGGGTCGGATTGGGTAGGCTGAAACCCAGCCGCAATAATCTGGCCGTAACAGGCACGGGCCCCGAACAGAGGGCAAACCATGGGAGCGTATATATGAAAATTACGAAAAAAATTCTATCCACCACAGCAGCCGCCGCACTGATGATGTCAGCGGGCGCAGCCTCGGCGATGGATGAAATTACTGTTGCATACTTTCTAGAGTGGCCGATGCCGTTCGAGTACGCAAAGCAAATGGGCACATACGAAAAAGAGATGGGCGTAAAAGTGAACTGGGTCAGCTTTGACACCGGTACAGCAATGAGCGCGGCAATGGCATCCGGCGATGTCCATATTTCTGTTAGCCAAGGTGTGCCACCATTCGTGGTTGCCGCAAGCGCTGGCCAAGATTTGCAAATCATCGACGTTGCTGTGTCTTACTCAGACAACGATAACTGCGTTGTTTCCTCTGCTTTGGAAATCGACAAAGACAGCGCTGGCGAATTGGCAGGCAAGAAAGTTGCCGTTCCTTTGGGTACTGCCGCACACTATGGTTTCCTAAAGCAAATGGACCATTTCGGTGTTGCATTGGACAGCCTAGAGGTTGTTGACATGGCACCAGCAGAAGGCGCAGCCGCGCTGGCACAGGGTTCTGTCGACATGTCATGTGGCTGGGGTGGTGCGTTGCGCCGCATGAAAGAGCACGGCAACGTTCTGTTGACAGGCGCCGAGAAAGAAGAGCTGGGCATCCTAGTGTTTGACGTAACATCTGCACCTGCGAATGTTGTTGCTGAAAACGCGGATCTGGTTGCTAAATTCCTGAAAGTGACCGCAGATGCGAATGCAATGTGGAACGCAGGCGGCGACCAAGCTGCGGCAATGATCCCAGTGATCGCCAAAGACGCCGGTATGGACGAAGCATCCACAGCTGAAACAATGGCCACATTCGTATTCCCATCTGTTGATGAACAGATGACTGCGAAATGGCTGGGCGGCGGCGCGCAGAACTTTATGAAAGGTGTTGCAGACGTGTTTGTGAACGCGGGCAGCATCGACAGCGCATTGGACAGCTATGTTGGCAATGTAAATACAGGCCCACTGGCAGCAGCCAAAGGCATGTAATCTTGCTATCGTGGACCGCATTTGATGCGGTCCACTTTCCCTTTTCACCTACAATCTAACGAAAGAAAGGCAGCCATGTCGGGACTGTCCATTCAAAATATCTCTATGCGGTTTGACCTGCCAAACGGTTCGTCTGTGCAGGCATTAAAAAACGTGTCGCTTGATCTAAAGAAAGGCGACTTAATGTCTGTGCTGGGGCCATCGGGCTGCGGGAAAACAACGTTGCTAAATATCGTTGCAGGTTTCTTGGCTCCGACCGAAGGTCAGATTGTGCTAAATGATCATGTGGTCAAAGGACCAGATGCTGAACGTGGCATGGTGTTCCAACAAGGTGCGTTGTTCGAATGGATGAACGTACGCGAAAACGTTGGATTTGGCCCCCGTATGAAGGGAATGCCAAAGGCCGAAATGAATGAAACCGTTGACCATCTGTTAGATGTGGTTGGTCTGCGTGATTTTAAAGAAAAGGCAGTTTATGAACTGTCTGGCGGGATGCAGCAGCGCGTGGCACTGGCCCGTTGCTTGGCAAATGATCCTGACGTGATTTTAATGGATGAACCGCTGGGTGCGCTGGATGCGCTGACCCGCGAAAAAATGCAGTCTTTGGTTCTGAAACTGTGGAAAGAGACTGGCAAGACAATCATCCTGATCACCCACTCGGTCGAAGAGGCCTTGTTGCTGGGTGAACGGTTGCTGGTCATGGCGCCACGGCCCGGTCGAATTCATCGTGAATATCGTCTGCCATTCGCAGACTTGGGCGTAAACGCCGACCTACGCGAAGTGAAAAAACACCCCGATTACGCCAAAACACGCGAAGAAATTTTGTCGATGATCTGGGATATGGAAGAAGAAATTATGGGCCGTCAGGAGGAGCAAGCATGAGCGTGATTGTTCAATTGTTCGACGAACTGGTCACAGTTCTGCAAACGATGTTGCAAATCCTGCCATATTTGGTGGGTTATGTCGCATTGATCATGGCAACCACGGTGATTTGGCGCGTGGTCAAACGGTTTTTGACGCCGAAATCTGATTTTGGATCGTTGAAAACAGTCACATTTGGCGACGCAAGTGCGGTGACATCAAATATGGCGGCATCGGTCATTTCTGTGGTGTTCATTTTCTTGGTCTGGGGTTCGTTTACTGGGTCAAAATTGGTGCCCAGTTTCATGCACATGCCCGGTGCGTTCCAAGGTGACGTGACCTTTAGCTATGACATCGAATTGCCCGACGGATCGACCACTTCGGCGCAGGCCAAGGTTGTTGTTTTCCCCAGTGGAACAGATGCGCCAACGGTTGACATCGCTGCTGGCGATGGTGTTGCCAAAAATGACGCGATTGCGATCCAATCTTATCGCAACAAATTGTTGGTTTGGGATAAAAACGATGAATTCGATCGCAAAGCTGGTGCGCGCATCATCGCAATCGAAGGCCAACCTGTCACCGAAGGCGGCGAGGTTGCGCTAGAGAACCTGCGCGTTGCGGTCACACCCAAGGGCACGCTGAACATTGAGCCGAACAAAGGCGTTCAGATGGAAAAAATCTGGCTACCCGCGCCAGAGGATGTTGTCACCCGTTTGATTGAAATCGGATCTGAAGGGTTCAAAAATATCACTCTTGCGGAACATCTTTCGTTCTCATTGTTCCGTGTTGTGGTCGGATTTATCATTGGGGCAGCCGTGGGTATTCCGCTGGGATATGCTATGGGCTTGTCTGATTGGTTCCGCGGTTGGTTCGATCCGATTGTTGAATTTATGCGCCCCGTGCCGCCCTTGGCGCTGATCCCGCTGGTGATTATCTGGGCCGGTATTGGCGAGGTGGGCAAAATCATCTTGTTGTTCTTGGCGGCGTTGTGGATCATGGCGATTGCTGCACGCTCGGGTGTATCCGGTGTGCGCATTTCCAAGGTGCATGCAGCTTATTCACTGGGGGCCAGCAAATGGCAGGTGATGCGTCACGTAATCATTCCAAACAGTCTGCCCGAAATCTTTACCGGTGCGCGGGTTGCTATGGGGGTCTGTTGGGGCACCGTGGTTGCAGCCGAATTGGTGGCCGCTGAAAAAGGTGTCGGCATGATGATCATGGTCGCCGCGAAGTTCCAGCAAACAGATATCGTTATTCTGGGGATCGTTGTGATCGGGATTGTCGGCTTGGCGATTGATCTGTTGGTCCGTTGGGTCGAACGCGTCATGGTCCCATGGAAAGGTCGCGGATAATCATCCCAACATAGACAACTGAAACATTGAACGGCCCCTAGTAGGGGCCGTTTTTCGTTGTGTTTCGGCACCCATAAAAAAACCCCACCACAATGAATGGGCGGGGTTTTCAATGACTACGCTTGATGGCCTAGCTAATGGCAGCGGCTTTCACATCCTCGTCGATAAAGGGGATGTATTGTTCAAAGTTGTCCGCAAACATCTGTACCAATTTTTGGGCCTGTGCGTCATAGGCGTCTGCATCGGCCCATGTGCTGCGCGGGTCTAGCAGGGTGCTATCAACCCCATCGACAGCGACTGGCACGTCAAATCCAAAATTTGGATCCTTGCGGAATTTGGCCTCGGCCAAGCTGCCGTCTAGCGCTGCGGTCAACAGGGCGCGCGTTGCCTTGATCGGCATGCGTGATCCTGTGCCATAGGCACCACCGGTCCAACCAGTGTTGACCAACCAACAGGTTGCCCCATGTTTCGCAATTTTGTCACGCAACAGGTTGCCATATTCCTCGGGCCGGCGTGGCATAAAGGGCGCGCCAAAGCAGGTTGAAAATGTGGGTTCTGGTTCGGTCACGCCACGTTCTGTTCCCGCCACCTTGGATGTAAATCCAGATAGGAAATGGTACATGGCCTGCGCAGGGGTCAAGCGTGAAATGGGGGGTAAAACGCCAAATGCGTCACATGTCAGCATGATGATGTTTTTGGGATGGCCACCCAGTGCCGTGTCAGATGCGTTGGAAATATAGTCCAGCGGATAGGCGCAGCGCATATTTGCAGTCAGGCTATCGTCGTTGAAATCCAAATCCAGCGTTTCAGGGTCGAACACCATGTTTTCAATGACAGTGCCGAATTTTTGCGTTGTTGCGTAAATTTCTGGCTCGGCCTCGGCATTTAGGTTGATGGTTTTGGCGTAACAGCCACCTTCGAAATTGAAGGTACCGCGATCGGACCAGCCATGTTCATCGTCCCCAATCAAAACCCGTGCGGGATCGGCGGATAATGTTGTTTTCCCTGTTCCTGACAGGCCAAAGAAAACGGCCGTATCAACTGGGTTGCCAACCGCATGGTTTGCGGAACAATGCATCGGCATGATGCCCTGTTCAGGCAGCAAGTAGTTCAGCAAAGTGAATACAGATTTTTTGTTTTCGCCGGCGTATTCCGTCCCGCCGATCAAAATCATTTTGCGGTCAAAATTCATCGCGATGACGGTTTCACTGCGGCAGTTGTGTTTTTCAGGGTTCGCTTGGAACGTTGGGCAGTTGATAACCGTGAAATCCGCCCAAAACGTATCGACCTGATCGCGGGAAGGGCGGCGCAGCAGGTGCCGGATGAACAGGCTGTGCCATGCCAGTTCTGTAATCATACGAACATTGATCGACTGTTCGGGGTCTGCACCGCCAACCAAGTCTTGGACAAAGTAATCTTTGCCCTGCATATGGGCGATCATATCGGTGTAGAGCGCGTCAAATCCTTCGGGTGACATGGCGGCATTGTTTTCCCACCAGATTTTGTCAGCAACCGACGCAGTTTTGACGATGTGTTTATCTTTGGGGGACCGGCCTGTGAATTTGCCAGTTTCGACCAAGAATGTACCACCTTGGCCCAATGTCCCTTCGTTTCGTTTCAAAGCCGCCTCAACCAAGGCGGGCTCAATAAAGTTATAATAGACATTTCCCAGACCGCTGATGCCTTGATCTTCTAGCCGGAACTGCGGGTTTACCCGTCCTAATGTCATTGTCTAACTCCTGTAGCCGCGTCCTTGCGGCGGAAATATTTCACGAACCGTCAGTGGGCGCCAACAGCCGAGGAATGCCTGGTCATTCAGTATTCACGTTTTCCATAACATTTTGCGGTGCCGAAAGAATAGGTACAATTTAGCGCAGTTAGCGCAATCATCGGATGTTAGCGCAAACGTTAACGCAATCTTTTGACCTATGGGAAACACTGGAAAATCATTCCATAGGATGCAAGACAGGTTTTCCATGAAATTCTAACAATGATTCGCGAATTGTCGTTGAATATTGTAAACAAACAACGGAATATACAGTCCGGTGACTGGTGAGGTAAGGCATTGCAACAATTGCATTGGTTGATGACGACCGGAATATTTTAACATCTGTTTCTATTCTTTTAGAATCAGAGGGTTACGATGTTGAAACATATAATGATGGTCAATCTGCATTAGATGCGTTTAACCGCAAGCTGCCTGACTTGGCTGTGCTAGACATTAAAATGCCGCGTATGGACGGAATGGAACTGTTGCAACGATTGCGGCAAAAAACATCCATGCCCGTTATTTTCCTGACATCCAAGGATGACGAAATCGACGAAATCCTGGGCCTGCGCATGGGCGCAGATGACTATGTTAAAAAACCATTTTCGCAGCGCTTGCTAATCGAACGGGTCCGCAGCCTGCTGCGCCGGCAAGAGGCATTAGACGGTGTCGAAATCGAAGAAACCGATGAAACCAAGGTGATGATACGGGGTCAATTGACAATGGACCCGTTGCGCCATTCGGTTTCTTGGAAGGGCAATAATGTGACCTTGACTGTGACGGAATTTATGTTGTTACAGGCCTTGGCGCAGCGCCCCGGTTTCGTCAAAAGCCGCGATCAATTGATGGATGTTGCCTATGATGATCAGATTTATGTAGATGATCGTACCATTGACAGCCATATCAAGCGCCTGCGCAAGAAAATGCGCACAGCCGACGACACGTTTAACGCCATTGAAACACTGTATGGCATTGGGTATCGATATAACGAAGAATAACGGTACCTATCCCGATCAAAGGGGAAAAACATGCGCCTGCTAAGGCCCAAAAAAAAATCTGGTGCGCAGTATGGCGGGGACGACTGGGAAAAACGCTTAAGCGTGACAGACGCCGCGGGGGCCAGCGCGCGCCAAGGCGTCTCTTTCGCGTTTTGGCGATCACCGTTAACCCGTAAAATCGTTATTTTAAATCTGATTGCTCTGAACTTTTTGATAATCGGGGTACGTAATCAAAACGATACACGCGAAAATTTGGTGTCCCAGAAATCTACATCCTTATTAACGGAGGCAAAGCTGATTGCGTATTCCGTTCGGCTTTCGTCAAAGGATGAGTTGCCCAATGTAATAAAAGAATTGGGGACCCGTGGCAGTTATGAATTGTTGGTGCTGGATGTGGATCATTCCGTTATCGCGCGCCGTGACGCATTGGTGGGTGCGAACAACCGCCAATCACAAACGCAGAATATGCCGATAACCCGTGGTTTGGATTACGTCTGGAATGGCGTGTTAGCGATTGTACGTTTTGGTCAAATGCCGACGAGCACGCCAGATTTCCCAATGTCGCGCATGGCAGCAATTGCCGAACGTGTCCAAACGTCTGGCGACGAATATCTTGATGTCTATGCGCCAGAAAATTTGCCCTTGTCGTTTAGTGCTGTGGTTCCTGTTGAACCAGGGGTGCCAGAACGAGGGGTCGTAATCCTAAGAAGTGCAAGTGGCGAAATTGACAGTTTCATCCGCGCGGAACGCGAACTGGTTTTGCAGATGTTGTTAATGGGTGTGGCGATTTCTATTTTTCTAAGCCTTATTTTAGCGGCCACTATTGCAAACCCATTGAATCAGTTGGCAACCGCGGCTGAGTTGGGGCGCGACCACAATAAAAAACGTGCGGCGCCTGGGCGGGTAGTTATTCCCGATTTCAAGGGGCGGCCGGATGAAATTGGCCGCCTGTCCACAGCATTGCGGGGGATGGTAGCTGCGCTGTACGATCGTATTGATGCCAACGAACAGTTTGCAGCCGACGTTGCGCATGAAATCAAAAATCCGCTGGCATCGCTGCGCTCAGCGGTTGCTACTTTGACAATGGCGAAAAAAGACGAACAGCGCGCCAGATTGATCGAGGTGATCGACCATGATGTGCGCCGCTTGGATCGGTTGGTCAGCGATATTTCCAATGCATCCCGTTTGGATAGTGAATTGGTCAAGGATGAACAGGAACAGTTTGATTTGGTTCCTATGGTACGGGGGTTGTCCGAATATTTGGGATCGCAAGCGCAGTCCAAGGGTATCGATTTCATCGTTGATTTGCCCGAACAGCAAATCATTATCAACGGGCTTGAGGCGCGATTGGCCCAAGTTTTTGTAAATCTGATCGGCAATGCCATCAGTTTCTGCCAAGAGGGTGATGCCGTACGCATATGGGTGCGCATGCGTGATTTGCGGGTTTTGATTGTGGTCGAAGATACCGGCCCTGGCGTTCCCGAACAGGCGCTGGAAAAAATCTTTAAACGGTTTTATTCCGAACGCCCCGCGGCGGATTTCGGGAATAACTCTGGTCTGGGCTTGGCGATTTCAAAACAGATTGTCGAGGCGCATAATGGTGTGATTTGGGCCGAAAATATCCGCCCAACCCATGCCGCCCCTGATAGCCCACCGCTGGGGGCCCGGTTTGTTGTCGGGTTGCCCGTATGACCGCGCCAGCGCAGCGCATACATGGCAGTTCGGTTGAAATTGCAGGACAGGGAATTTTGATTTTGGGTCCTTCGGGGGCTGGTAAGTCTAGCTTGGCGCGCGACTTGATCGTGCTTGGGGCCACATTGGTTGCCGATGACCAAACTGTTTTGACCCGCGATGGATCCAGCGTTCTGATGTCACGCCCACCCAGTTTGCCCGCTGGCCTTGAGTTGCGTGGAATTGGTATTGTCGCCTGTCCCATGGTTGCAACTGCCCCGCTCGACTTGGTTGTGGATCTGTCCCAAATGGAACCAGACCGCATTCCGCCAAAACGCGAATACGCAGTCTTGGATCTTAAATTTCGGTTAATTTATGGCGCTGGGCTGGACGGATTGGCACAAAGCCTATACCTATATTTGAACCATGGTCGATTACAGATCTAATCTAGGCGCATCTATGTCTGACGCACAATCAAAGACTGCAACAAAAATCGTCTTGGTCACCGGCCTGTCCGGTGCTGGGCGTTCAACCGCGATTCGCGCGTTAGAGGACTTGGGTTATGAAACCATTGATAATTTGCCCCTTAGTCTGTTGCCGAACATCCTGACTGCGCAAAACCGTCCATCCCAAATTGCAGTGGGGCTGGATGCACGCAATCGCGATTTTTCGGTGCATGGCATGCTGGATATGTTGCATCATCTGTCTGAAATACCGCAAATCGATTATGATCTGGTGTTCATCAACTGTGACAGCGATGTGCTGGTCCGCAGGTTTTCAGAAACGCGTCGGCGGCATCCGTTGGCCCCAGCTGAAACCCCATTGCGCGGGATTGAACGTGAACGTGATTTACTGGTGCCAATCATGGCACGCGCAGATATTGTCATAAATTCATCTGAGATGAGCCCACATGACCTGCGCGCCGATATTGCGCGGTATTTTACCACGGAACGGTCGGTTGGATTGGCCGTGTCCGTTCAGTCGTTTTCCTATAAACGTGGTTCGCCGCGTGGGGTAGACATGATGTTTGACTGCCGGTTTTTGAACAATCCGTATTGGCAACCTGAACTACGCAAGCTAAACGGACGCGACCAAGATATTCAAAACTATGTGCAGGCCGATCCACGGTTTTCCGAATTTTTCGCAAAAATTTCTGATCTTAGCCGTTTTTTGTTGCCAGCCTACACAGATGAAGGCAAAACCCATTTTTCAATAGGGTTTGGGTGCACTGGTGGGCAGCACCGTTCAGTTGCCCTAGCGGAACTTTTGGCGAAATCGCTTGCCAATCAGGGGTGGCAGGTGTCTATTCGACACCGCGAATTGGAACGTAACACGGCCTAAGGGCCAAAGCTGAGGGTTAAGCGTGATCGGTATCGTTATCGTAGCGCATGGCGGATTAGCCAAAGAATATTTGGCTGCGGTTGAACATGTTGTCGGCCGTCAGACAGGTGTTGTGTCGGTATCGATTGAGGCTGAATGTAACCGCGCGGCCAAACAACAGGAAATCTGTGACGCAGCCCAGACCGTTGATGTGGGTCATGGTGTTGTTTTGGTCACGGATATGTTCGGCGGCAGCCCATCTAATCTGGCAATCAATGCATGTGGCCCGGAAAACCGGCGCATTTTGTATGGTGCCAATTTGCCAATGTTGATTAAGTTGGCCAAAACCCGCCACATGAAGATTGATCAATCCGTTGATGCTGCGTTATCTGCTGGCCGGAAATATTTAAACGTTCATACACTTTAGAAAGTAGCCATCCCATGTCCGATGCAATTCAGCGTGAATTGAAAATTGTCAATGAAAAGGGCCTGCATGCGCGTGCGTCTGCGAAATTTGTTGATGTGGTTGAGCAGTTCGAGGCCCAAGCCGTTGTTGAAAAAGACGGCCTGGATGCCAGCGGTGACAGCATCATGGGGTTGCTGATGTTAGCCGCGTCTAAGGGGACGTCAATTCAGGTCACAACCTCGGGTGCGCAAGCATCAGAGTTGATGCAGGCATTGGACGCATTGGTCGCGGATCGCTTTGGCGAAGATCAGTAGCTGAATGGTTGCAATCCGGTATATCCCGTGGACTGGTTGCAAAAACGGATCGGCTGACTCGTACGATAGCCGGCGTTTGTCTTATGCCAACACGTTCCCTGATCCGGTTAAGCGGCGTATCATTCAATCTATCGAAATCTGCACGGGCAAATTGCGCCTGCTGTCCAAGGTGCGCAAATTTGAAAAAATGGGGATCCCCCATGGCCAGCCATTTTGGTCGCAGGCGTTGTCTGTTTTGGGGATTGAATTGCACACACCCAAACAACAGATTGCTCAGATCCCTGCGACGGGCCCCGTTGTCGTGGTGGCAAATCATCCGCATGGCTTGGTTGATGGCATGGTTCTGGCTGAATTGGTCGGCCGTGTTCGGCAAGATTATAAAATCCTGACACGCTCATTACTGACCGGCGTGGACCAAATCGAAAAATTCATGATCCCGGTACCCTTTGATCACGAAGAGGATGCGATCAAGAAAAGCCTAGTGATGCGAAAAACCGCAATGGATCATTTGGCCCAAGGGGGCGTGATCGTGGTGTTCCCATCGGGCAAGGTCGCCGCCAGTGACAGTATGTTCGGTCCCGTGATCGAAGGTGAATGGAACCCATTTACGGCCAAAATGATCCAGAAATCTGGCGCAACCGTGGTTCCGGTTTATTTCCCAGGCGCCAATTCGCGGGCCTATCAGATCGCTGCGCAAATTTCGCCGACGATACGTCAGGGTTTATTGATCCACGAAGTGGTCCATGCCCTAAACAAGCCGCAAAAACCAATTGTTGGCACGCCGATCACACGACATGAGTTTCAAAAATGGGCATCAAACCCACGCGGGTTTATGGACTGGTTACGTCAGCACACAATCAGCTTGACCTAAATCACCGTGTCGGGACGGGTGTTTCCCCGCGATAGTCATAAAACCCGCGTTTGGTTTTGCGACCCAGCCATCCGGCTTCGACGTATTTGGTCAACAGGGGGCAGGGGCGGTATTTGGTGTCCGCCAATCCATCGTGCAGCACATTCATAATGGCCAAACAGGTATCCAGCCCGATAAAATCGGCCAGTTCTAATGGCCCCATTGGGTGATTTGCGCCCAGCTTCATGGACTGGTCGATGGATTCAACAGATCCCACGCCTTCGTACAGGGTATAGACCGCTTCGTTGATCATTGGCATCAAAATACGGTTTACGATAAAGGCGGGGAAATCTTCTGCGCTGGCGGCCGTTTTGCCCAAGGTGTTTACCACCTCAAGGCAGCTATGATAGGTGGCTTGGTCCGTTGCGATCCCGCGGATCAATTCCACCAACTGCATGACAGGAACGGGATTCATAAAATGAAACCCCATAAACCGTTCTGGGCGATCCGTGCGGCTGGCCAGGCGGGTGATTGAAATCGATGATGTATTCGATGTTAAAATGGTATGATCCAGCAAATGCGGCAGCAGCGAATCAAAAATTTTCTGTTTTGTTTTTTCGTCCTCGGTCGCGGCCTCAATCACCAAATCTGTTTGTGCGGCCTGTGCGATGTCCAGCGATGGTGTGATACGGGCCATGCCGTTTTGTTGGTCATCTGCTGTAATTTTCCCACCGTTAACTTGGCGGTCCATATTTTTCTGGATCCGCGCAATTGCAGCATCCAACCTGTCCTGATCCAGATCGTTTAAAATCACATCATATCCAGCCAGCGCCATAACATGTGCAATCCCGTTGCCCATTTGGCCTGCGCCAATAATGCCCACTGATTTTATTGCCATGTTTGGTTCCTTTCGCTGTCACGGCAACATTACGCTGCATCGCACAACAAGAGCAAGCATAGAACACATGTTTGTCCGAACCAAAATTTTTCAAGCCCAGATTCAAGCCCCGAATGCAATGGACCCGATTTCGACCAAAAATCAGCACGATTTTCGGAAAATCATGCTGATTTGGTCTTGTGTTCAGCCCCTATGCATCGTATCCACGGCCGCAATAGGGGTATAGCTCAGTTGGTAGAGCGACGGTCTCCAAAACCGTAGGTCCCGGGTTCGAGCCCTGGTGCCCCTGCCACCTTCCACTAATCGATAATGTCACTTGCCGCCAAGTAGGTTGGGGTTAATGTTGCTGCGCCACCGGTTGCGGCCAAGATCAGTGCAAGTACGAGTGCTTTCATAATTTTCCCTTTCATAAGGTTCGTGGGTTGAAATAAATTTACTTTTGTCTGTAAGGGGAAAGTATATGTTCAAGCTTTGTGCCAACTGTGGTGGGCGAAATTGCAAATATTTTGGCTTGCTCTTGCATTGTTGGTGGTTTGCGACTAAGTGAACCCAAACGAAAAAGGTGTTATGAAATGGCCACGACCAACCCAATCCAGTTTATTCATCAAGTCCGCTCGGAAGTGTCCAAGATCACTTGGCCCACACGCCGTGAAGTGCTTTTGACGACTGTAATGGTATTTGCATTGTCTGCGCTGGCAGCGCTGTTTTTCGGTTTGGTCGACATTGTGATCCGTTTCGGTTTGCAATCGCTGCTGGGCCTGTTCTGATCTGGGGCGTAAAATCTGCGAACCGTATGGTTTAATTTGGCCTGCTTGCGCGGGCCTTTTTCATTTCTACATAAAACGATCAATTTTATGTCGACCGATTGTTTGTGGTATTCTTGTCTCTAATTTTACTAAGGCTTGAGAAGGTCGAACAAACCGCACATGGCTGTTTAGCCCAGCCGGCTGATGTGTTGTCAGTGCATCGATTTGCGACCCTGACCTGCAGAAATTGACGTTGCGTTATCCTAAAAATTGCGATTAACGTTCCGAGATATCGTATAAACTGAATTTTGGAACTCATTATGCCTTTGTCTTTGTTTCGCTCTATTTCGTAATTGCACCCACTTATACATTTTATATTAGCAGTTGGATCGTTTTTAGGGTTTCGCTGGATCCAAACCAGATTAGACGCAAGTTATGCAGCATCTAAGCATCCAGTCGATTACCTTACGGGTCAAACTGGTTTTGATGCTGAAAAAATTAAAGGGTATTATGCAGCAATGTCAGATTTTGGCACGCTGGATATATATTGGATCACGCAAATTATTGATTTCGGATTTATCCTAGCAATGCTGTGCATGGGACTGTTTGTCTGCACATTCATCAGCCGCTTGGGACGGTACGCAAGTTGGAGCCGATTTTGTGGGTTATTGGCCGGCGTATCTATCGCCTTAGGTGCTATAAGCGATACGATTGAAAATCTTTGGTCCTTTGTGATGCTGGCTGATCCACAAGGTTTTTCAAACTGGCTTGCATTTCCATATTCAGGGTTTGCCGTCCTGAAATTTGCTCTCATTACTTTGGGAATGGGGTTGTTGATCGCAACGATTATCTTGGCAATGGTCGGCAGATTGCTGAACAAACCCCGTATAGGTTGACGCCAACATATTTTGCGGCCGCGTTGCAGGGTTTTGCCATCAAATATTTACCCAAGTCAGGCGGATGCAATCCAAGACCGTACCCCCCCAATGGTTCCGCACCTTTGGCCCGCATTTTGCGTCTTTATCATTTTGAAACAAACTTGCGTTGCTTGATGCGGGTTTGCAAAAAACGTGTTTAGTATGCCAAAAAACTGCTCCTTTTGGGGAATTGAAATTGCAAGTACCGCCTAAATTAACTCGGCGCGAGCGCGAGATAACTCCCTTCCTCTTGTCAGGGGCAACGCGGAACGAAATTGCGTCGACCCTAGGCGTGTCGCCTGAGACCGTAAAACAACATATCAAAATTTATTGTCCAAATTCGAAGCCCTGACAGTAAGGGACGCGTTTGTTGATCTGAATAACTACCAGAAATATTATGGTGTTGGTGGCTTGGGCTTGACACGTTTTGTCATAAAATCGTCAATTAAATTCGAATTACTGCCTGGGCGCAATGGCGCAAAGGTTTGTCAGACAGACACTATGCGCCCGTGAACGGTCCCATTGAGAAATTCACAAAGAGTTACTTTATTGACCAAGGCGAATTAGAGTTTGCGTTTATTTCAAATGACTTTGACTACCGTTTAGTGAGCGAAAGTGAAAATAAAAAGGTTGTTGAAATATTTCCAACCAAGGAAACGGTACGCAAAAATGACGAAGTTGTGGAATTAACAGAGATTGTGCAAATCACCGATCACTTTTCCAAAGAGGGAGGTTCGTTTGATCACACATGGTCAATCCCGACCGAGAAAATTCTGTTTGAGATAAACTTTCAAGATGATGATCCGCCGGTCAATATTAATTATGAAATCTTGTTAGGCAATACAAAGGTTGATCATAAATATTGTGAGGTCCAAAGAACCAGAAATTCGATCAAGATTCACTTTAGTGAACATTTGGAACGAACAAAACTTGTTGTGAGCTGGAGTTGGTGAATTTTGGCAGGTACAGTGCTGTAAAACACGACATAGCTGTTTTTGGATCGCCAGTCTTTATGACGAACACGATTGTGTTTGGTTACGACGGTTTTGGCAAGAAACTGGCGAATGGCGGTTGCATTCCAAGAGTTCAGGCGTTAATTGCTCGCTAAATTCTTTCTGGGCGTACAACGAATCGAGTTGCGCGCCAGATTTTTGTTTGGAAAAGCGCGCGAGCGCGGACGACAGTAAGGAAAAACAGATGGCAAAGCGGTGGTACTCGGTCAGCGTTCTTTCGAATTTCGAAAAGAAGATCGCTGAACAGATCAGAA
>Ga0181556_1000225_pt1 | contig 62327 bp, 48 predicted proteins | sample 011ome_14_FD_148651 | JGI IMG/M metagenome (GOLD analysis project Ga0181556, IMG submission 148651) | Coastal salt marsh microbial communities from the Groves Creek Marsh, Skidaway Island, Georgia - 011505AT metaG (spades assembly) | ecosystem: Environmental > Aquatic > Marine > Intertidal zone...
CTTGCGCATTGCGCAAGAACCGCTTCGCCGAGTCGAAATGCAAGGACTCGGCATCGGCGGTCCCTCACTGATTTCTTGTTATCAGTGGAGGATTCGCAGGTAAGTGAAGAAAAAAAAGCTTCCTTCACAGACTAGTTTCTAGAAAGAGTTTCATTCGAAAATATATTGATACATCTCTATCTAATTTCATAACATCAAGTTTTCACTTGTTGTTTTGCTTTTTCATTAGTCTAAAAAAGCGAATGTTCTTTCGGCAGGCCCGAGGCAGTGCTTGCAAAGCTGTAGTCGCCTTTTACTACTACAGCAGCGTCCGCTGTCTCATTTCAAAGGCTTCAATCAATTTCTTTCAAATTTCCAACCCGCCAAAAAACGCGCGGTTCTCTCTCTTCTCAGTATGTTTTACACAGACCGCGTGTTATTTTCAATTGGAGGAGGATAAAAGTGCTTTGTAGAAGCACTTACAAAAATTCTCGAACGTCTTGCGACGATCGAAGTTCGGATGATTTTGTTTTCAATCAGCAATTACTCAAGATCCCTAATGGTCATGTCTATGAGTAGTACCCCGAGCGCAAAGATGTTGAAAAAATTCTGCCCGGCGGAGGTATGTGTGTTTAAGTTTTTTCAAGTGTGTAGTTATGTTCGTACCCAAAAATACAACAGTTTTGATGTCTTTTTACATGCGACATTTGGAATATTCATATACCGCACAGTAATGGAAAGAATTTTACTTTTCCAAGCAATTAAGCTTTGATCAAGTGTAGTATCTGTTCTATTAAAGTTAAACCTTTAATTACGATGTTTACCATCGTATTAGTTTAACCAAATTTTTCTGGAGGGCTGAGGAACCGGGCTTGCTCGGCCTCAGCGAGCGTGGCTTGTCGATTGCATTTACCCGCAAGACGCGCACCTCTTTTTTCTTCTTCTTTTTTTGTTTTACAGCGGCCGTGTTTGAATGTTGTTTTGCATAAATTTTTAGCAAAGAAAACGTACTGCCGTTTTCCAAACTCTTCTTTTTACAGAACATCAAATCAAGAACGTCACAAGTTCATCAAAACAAAGTTTGATGGTATCGTCTCTGATAAAGATGGATAACGAAATCACCGACCAAGACTTAATATTCGAAGAGAACGTGCTCCAAAACCCGTACGTTGAAGACGTTTGGGATAAGTACATTCAGTTCTTAGTATCAACAACAAATTCATCATCAACAAAGCTTCTGACAATTCACGAGCGAGCCGTCAAAGCGAATCCAAAATCGAGAAACTTGTGGTTGAGATATTTACGATGGAGAATGAACGCTTTGAAAACAGCTTCCACTTTAACCTCTCCTTTAGATGAAGAATTAGAACAGCAATACAATAAATTGAACTTGGTGTTTGAGAGATGCATAGCAAACATGGAAAGTCCCGGAGACTTTGAAATTTGGGAGCTGTACATAAAATCGCTGTGGCAAGATCAGTGTTCGGTGACGAAAACGAGACGCGCGTGCGATCGAGCGTTGCAATCGTTAGATATCACGGAACATTCAAAATTTTGGTCCTCTCTTTATTTACCGTTTATTAGAAGTTCAGACAAGATCCCAATCGAAACGGCGTGTAGAGTCTATCGGCGGTATGTACAGTTCGAACCTCAACACGTGGAGGAGTACATTTCGTTTCTCAAGAATCGGGGACGCGTCGCGGAAAGTAGTCAAAGACTGGTTGAAATCTTAAACGACGAGACCTTTGTCTCATTGTTGAATAAATCCAAACATCAAATGTGGCTCGAACTTTGCGATTTGATCACCAAGAATGTTAATAATACTTCTGTCAACAACACCGAAGATGGAAAAAAAATTAACGTCTCGGCCATTCTCAGAACGGCGATTAAAAAGTTTACGGACGAAGTCGGTAAGCTCTGGGCATCGTTAGCGGATTATTACATCAGGAGAGGTTTGTTCGAAAAGGCGAGAGACATTTACGAAGAAGGATTAGAGTCCGTAATGACGGTGAGAGATTTTTCGCTCATTTTCGACGCCTACGCCGCCTTTGAAGAAAACGTGTTGAGTTCAAAAATGATGCAAGAAGAAGAAGAAGAAGAAGAAAACGATGAGATTGAGCTGCGATTAGCACGTTTAGAACACTTGATGGAACGTCGACCGATTCTTTTGTCGAGCGTGATGTTGCGACAAAACCCGCACAACGTGCACGAATGGTTAAAACGCATTTCGCTCTTGTCTTCTTCCTCGTCGAAAGAAATCGTGTCCACGTATTCTTTAGCCATTCAAACCGTTGACGCGAAAGCATCGATCGGATCGATTTCGCAAGTGTGGATAGACTTTGCAAAATTTTACGAAGTGCACGGCGACTTGGACAACGCGAGAGTTATTTTCGAAAAGGCGACGAAATCGCCAAACTTCAAGAGCGTAGACGAACTCGCGACGATTTGGTGCGAATACGCCGAGTTTGAATTACGCAATAAAAATTTCAAGCAAGCGTTGACGCTCATGAAAAGAGTGCTTTTCGTGAATCACAACAAAGAAAAAAGAATAAATAACGCGTCAAATACCACAAAAGGAGAGTACGACGCTCTTCTCGTGCAAGAAAAAGTGCACAAATCGATCAAGCTGTGGATGTTTTATTGCGACTTGGAAGAATCGATTTCGCCGGAAAACGCGAGAATTGTGTACGAAAGGATACTCGATCTTCGCATAGCTACTCCGCAAATCATTCTAAACTACGCGGCTATGCTTCAAGAATCGAAATTCTTTGAGGATTCGTTTCACGTGTATGAGCGCGGGGTGAACCTGTTCAAATTTCCGCATTCTATTGATATTTGGCGCGCGTATTTGACGCAGTTTGTTGATCGATTTCAAGATAAAAAAGTCGAGCGCGCGAGAGATTTATTCGAGCAGTGCTGCGAGCAAGCGCCGCCAAAGGATTGCAAAGAGTTCTTTTTAGAATACGCAAAGTTGGAGGAGCAGTTCGGTCTCTCCAAACGCGCGATGGACATTTACGACCAAGCTTTGACAAAGATGAAATCTGCGAGTGATAAGATTGAGGTGTTGGATATTTACGTCAAGCGCGCGATGGACTTCTTCGGCGTCGGTAAAGTTCGATCAATCTACGAGAAAATCATCGAAGACGACGATGACGACGACGACGACAACGGTACGACAAAGAAAAAGAAGAAGAAGAATCGTTTGGATGATAACTCGACCAAAATCATCTGCGTTAAGTACGCTGAACTGGAGGTTTCTCTCGGTGAAATCGACCGAGCGAGAGCTTTATACACTCACGCGAGTCAGTTCTCAAATCCTGCGCAAGATGGTACCTTTTGGGGTCAATGGAACGACTTCGAAGTCAAGAATGGCAACGAAGATACGTTTCGCGATATGTTGCGTGTGAAGAGATCCGTCGCGGCTTCGTTTTCGCAAATGCACTTCAACATGTCTGTCGTGGAAGTACCAGCCGATGCTTTGGAACCACAAGCCGGAGGAGGAGGAGGAAAAGAAGGCGAAGAAGAAGAAGACTTGATGAAACTGCTCGAGAGAGAAGAGTTGGAGAATAGAAACGCGGCTCCGATTGCTGGATTCGTGAAATCGCATGTGGTTGGCGGTGATCGGGACGACGTTCCAAAGAATCCAGAAGAGATTGATTTAGGTTTTGATGATGAAGAAGAGGAAGGTGATGATGATGAACCAAAAACGTCCGTTCCGTCTGGAGTGTACGGCAGTCTTCTTTCTTCTGGTGGAAAGAAGAGAGAGCGAGAGGACGACGAAGAAGAAGAATAACTTAGCGAGCGTGGCTTGTCGATTGCGTTACGCGCAAGTATCGAGTTTTAGCTTTTAACATGTGTAATACTAGTAGCACGTAAATGTCGTACAGGTACACTCGCATTAACCAAAAAACGGTTTCCCAGAGATTAATTCAATCAAGCAAAGTAACGTAAACGCAGTCATCGCGATTCTACCGTGCGCCATTTCAACCTTGGGCGTAAAATTGCACTTTTCGACGACGAGCATCCCGGGCGTATCTCTAATCCCTTCTAAGCTTTGCGGGTTTGCGTTGTATCCGTTTTGAGGATTAAACTCGAACGGTTTTGTAGACGCATATATGATAGAACCCCCGAGTAGAGCCAATTGAACTAAACTATGCGGGACTTGTTCGAGCAACGACACGTGCTCGGTGACTTCCACCGTGGCGCCAACGCTGAGTCCAACCATACAGACTCGTCCGTTGACAACTTCCGGCAACCAAACCGGGAACCCTCCTTCTTGAGCGAATTTAGAGAAGGCCTCTTTCGCATCGTTACCAGCATCTAATCCTTGCGCTTTCAAAAACTCGTTGTTGTTGTTCGAAGAAGAAGAAGATGAAGATGATGATGACGACGACGACGACGATTCGGCTCTCGTCGTAGTACTAATCTTACTCAAAACGCTCCCTCTCTTCTTCGGTACGGAGGAGATTTTTTGTAGACTTTTCGACGACGACGACGACGACGACGACGACGCGAAAGAGGAGGAAGTCGAACAGAACGACGATGCGGTCGCTGTTGTTGTTGTTGTTGACATCGCGTTACAGGTTTTACAGGTACGAAGAAGAGTTTTGTTGTGTGTGTGTGAAGACTCGAATTTATTTATCAGCTCTCTCCTCTGGTGAGTGAAATCACCAAAAAAAAATACGCGAAAACAAGCAGTCTGGCAAAAAACAAGAAAGACAAAAAAAATTCCTTCATTTTTCCTACAAAAATACTATCACTCACATGTGGGGACGACCACCGTCTTCGTCTTCCTCTTCTTCTCCTTCCTCTTCTTCGACCAACACGAACGCGCGAAAAGAACGAGGAGGAGGAAAAGGAGGAGAACATCGAATACCACCACCACCGTATCATCGGCGTCCGGCATCGCGCGCGACGACGATAAAGCCAAAGACTTTTGAGAAAAGAAAAAGTCAGCTGAATACTCTTCCTCCGAAAACGCCTCCGGGTCGGTCAAAAACGAGTCTTTCCTTGCACGAAAACCAAACGCGCGGGTCGAGAGAACGCGCGATGCGCGCGCTCATGTCGACGAACAACAACAACAATACTACGAGTAATAATAAAACGACGACGACGATGAAGACACGACATCAGCTTCAACCTCCGCAACGCGCGCAATCGACGATAGGAGTGCCTCCTCGACAGAAAAAAAACGACAGTCTCGGCCCACCAAAACAACACCTTGTGTCCCGTTTCTGCGGCGGAGCGAGACTACCACCACCACCACCGTCTCAAACCAAGCGAGAAGTAACAACAACGAAGCAAAGGAGTACAAACGGCAGAGAAACGGCACCACCGATAGCCCCTAGGCTCAAGCCGAGAGAACCGCCGGTGTTGGCGAAGTATCCGCCAACCGCGACGGCGGCGCAAGGACGAAAACGCGGCGACCAAAGCGTACTCGTTCGAGGAGGACCGGCGAGGACGAAGACACCTTCTTCTTCTCTTCTGGTGACTTCAACTTCAACCGCCGCCGGCGGGAGAAAGATGACGAGGACGACAACAATGACAACGTCGACTGTTTTTGGGCGTCAAAATGGTACAGAAAAACAACGACAGGAAACGATAGGGACGAGCGAGCTCGAGTTGGAAAAACAGTTGAAGAAAAAAATCGAAGAAACGAACGCGTCGCCGGGACGGAAACGAACGCTGTGCAAAGAGGCATTCGACGACGTCGTTCAAAAATCTAACCTCTTTCGAGGGCGTCTGGAACTCATACGCGACGTTATATTTAACGATAATACTAATGCCGAGGATGAAAAGGATGTAAAGTGCCTGGTATGCGCGGAGAATACCCCGACGAAAATACGAACGCTCGAAGACTCTCTACGAATAGAAAAGTTAGAGAGATCAAACGCAAAAAGAGAGAACGCGAACGCGATGAAAACAATCGCAGAGCTACGAGCTGACGTTACGCAGCTCGGTAAGATAATTTCTCGTGTGTTTCGAAATGAAATCAAACCGAACGAGTTGAAAGAAATAGCGGCGAGGTTTCGCGAAGCCGCTGCTTCGTCTGCTTCCTCGGCGTCCGAAGATAAAAACGAAAGCGAAGAAGAAGATGATGATGAAGAAGACAATCAATGGACACCATTACCAAAAACCTCCCAATTTTACGGTCTCCCGGTCGAAGAAATCAGTTGGGGACGAACGTTAACGCCCAGAGTCATGTCGCCGGGATATCCAGTCCCGAAGCTCGATTTCTCGTTCGTCACGAATAGCGTCGACGCCGAAGACGAGGATAGCTTTTGCCGAGAGAGCGCGAGCAGTAGCGTGGTAAGCGACGATAGTTTTTACGACGATCAAGAAGAAGAAGATGATGATGATGATGATACTGTTGTTAACAATAATAATAACGCTGAAAAAGGAAAAGAGGATGATGATGATGATGATGATGATGATGATGATGAAGACGCCGAAGTCGATCGATGGTTGAACAGTTGACAGACCAAGAAGTTGTCCGTGAGTTAAAAATTTGTCTCGTCGTCTTCTGTGTTAAATAAAACCAAATCTGATATCTCCTGTTCTCCTCCTCCTCAAGATATCTTTATTTCTCGTGTATAAATATTCTTCTTCAAATCGAAAACGCATTTTCCAAAGTAAACTCTCTCTCTCTCTCTCTCCACTCGACGACGACGATTACGGCGCGCGTTGAAAACAGAAGGAAACTTGGGTGTTTTATTATTAGCGCTTTTAAAATAGTATAATTATAATTGGTAAAGAATGGCTGCAATGATGACATCGTCCTCTTCGTCATCCGTGATGACGATGGGAGGAAGTATCTCGTCCCGACGAGGATTTACCTCCTCCTCTTCCTCCTCTTCCTCCTCGAGAACAACAACAACAACAACAACATTACAAAGACGACGACGACACCAACAACAAATTATTCACGCCGCTGCGTCCAGCGAATCCATAGAGAAAGCCAAAGAATCTGGGTTAGTTTTAGCCGAATTCGAGAAAGAAGAAGTGATTAAAGTGAGAGAACAGTTGAGAGCGAATCACTCGGAGGAAATCTCTGGCGTCGAGAACGATATCGTGGACTGGTTCGTTCGAGACCGAAAGTTGGACGGCGAAGCGGCGCTGAAAAAAATAGTGAAATACCAAACCTGGAGAGAGGAGAACTTCTCCAAGGAAAGTTTAAACGCACCGTCGGTGATTGAGGAAGGGAAAACGGGGAAAGCGGTGTTGATGAAAGAGAGAGACGTGTTGGGGAGACCGGTGGTGTTGGTGACGTTGATAAAGCACGAAGTCGCGACGAGAGTGTTGGAAGATACGCAGAAATTGTGCGTAAAACTGTTGGACGAAGGGTTGGAGGAGCTGAAAAACGAAGGTTTCGAGCAAGAAACGGTGATGTGCGTGTACGATTTGAGAGGATTTTCCATGAAGAACGCCGACATCGACTTTACAAAGTTTTTCATCTCGTGCATATTCGATTACTATCCGAAACGTATTTCGCAAGTGTTGTTGGTGGAAGCGCCGTTCGTGTTTAAACCGGTTTGGGGGATCATTAAGCCTTTGATGGGTAAATATTCCTCTCTCGTGAAGTTCGTGAAAGCGAAGGAGGCGAACGAGTTCTTCGAATCCGAACCGTTTTAACGACGCGCGATGATAAATATACGATTTTTATACGACGTGATTACAACTGAGCACTTAATTTATATTTTTTTATTCCTCTTCTCTCTTATTAAAGTTTCTTTAACTGGGCCGCGACTCCTGCTGCGTTTGCAGCTTCCTTCAAAGCGCTCGCGGTAGAGACGTACGCTTTCTTCGCCCCGTTCGCATCGCCCGATGCGCACGCTTTCTTCAACGCTCCCACCGTCGAGGTCAACGCATCCGTTCCAAACTCAGACTTGGCCAACTCTTTCTCCCAATTCCCAGACTCCAACTCCGCTCCAGCGCCATAAATCGAGTCTTGATCGATTAAACTACCCGCCTTTGAAATTTTATAAACCGCGAGTTGCAACGCCGCGACGTCCCCGGTCGATCGACCGAGTTTCTCGCCCGCGTATTTCGCCTGCTTGCTTCTCTCGTCCTGTAATTTCGCGTTTCTGTTCGCTTTCGCCTTGGCCAAGAACGCTTCGTCTTCCTCGTCGTTCCCTTGTAAAATAGCCATGGCCGGTAAGGCAGAAAACAACGCCGGCGCGAGCGCGGCGAATTTCATCACCTCTCTTCTCGTCTGTTGTTTCTTTTCATTGAAATTGTTTTGTACTTTATCCGATCGATGACGACGCTCTGACGACGAAGCTGCGCATTTCACGTTGCTTCTTCTTCTCTTGATGTTGGAAGAGGAGGCAGACGAGGAGGAGACGACAGTTGTTCCCAACGTATTATTCGTACCGAGTGCAGCAAACATTATTATTATTATTATTATTCTCTCTTCTTCCTGTTTATTATTCTTTACACCAAATGCACGTCGCGTCTGTCTTCGTGTTTGGGAGAAGTTGCAAGATATGACGAGGCGAGATGATGAGAGTGATGACACTTACACGAGTTTTTTGTTCTTCTGACTCTTCGTAAAGCCTAAATTTTCCTTCTTTTTTTTGTGTTCTCTCTTTTTTTTCGTCTTTTTCGTCAGTCAGTAACGCTTCGTTTTTAGTAACCGCTTTACGAAGTAATAAAATCATATAATAATAATGGACATCATGGGCAACCCCGGGGAAGGTGGCGGAGGAGGAGGAGGGAGCATGGGTGGAGGCATGGGAGGCGACCAAGACGCGTTCGCGGAACAGTTCAAACAGTTTTGCATGAAACCGGAAAACAAAGAGAAAGTTCAGGAACATCAGAGGAAAGAAGTCAGGAGAGCGGAAAGAGTCGGACATCGCATCGAGGCGTGTGGATTTCGAGAAAAAGTGCTGGAATCTGATTACGAGGCGCAACAAAACATAGCGCCTTTTATGGAACACAAGTTCTTGAGGAGAATTATCCAGACGTTTTGTAACGACGAACAAGGTGATTTCGGGAAGTGGGCGAAAAATCCTCGCGTGATTGAAATGCTTCAACATGCGAAAGATCTCGTCGATAACGGCTACGTCGACGAAGAGGAGTTGCAATATCGCATGATCGAGTACTTGAAAAACCCAAACGCGGAAGGGCACGCGCAGTTCGATAAGAAAGTCAATCGGAAAGTCAACGTTGAATCGAAAGATTTAGTCGGCGCTTTGAACGAACAGTGCACGTTACGACACGAAGGTAACTTGCAGTACGCGAAGAAAAATTTTGAAGAGGCGAAGGAGAAGTACGAACAAGCTTTGTCGATTATGAATCTCATCAAAGCCGCGGACAGGCAAATGGGCCAATTTGAAATCGAGCAAAACAAGTCGCTTTGTTTAATGAACATCGCGTCGGCGTGCATCGGGATGAAGGATTACGGAGAAGCGATCGAGCGTTTAAATAAAGCCGAAGAGGTTTGGCCGGAACCGCCGGGAAATTTCAAGCTGTACACGAGAAGAGCTCGAGCGCACGTGTACAGAGCGAATTTTACCGAGGCAAAGAAAGATTTACAAACCGCAAAATCGATCGATCCGAACCACGAGGAAATCGAGGAAGTCGAGTGGATGATTGACGCGTTCAAAAGTAAATACGCCAAGGAAGAGAAGGAACGCGCGAGAACTATGTTCAAGTTCCCGAAGGTTTTAATGTCCGATCAAAAGACAAAGAAAAGACCCTCGAACAGATGGCCGCACTCGTACGGATGGTAATCACAGAAGAAGAAGAAGACAAAGAAGAAGAAAGAGTTGGACGAAGGTAGTAGTAGTGGTGGTGGTGGTGGTTAGATGAGAACGAGTATCGAAATTTTGTATGTTTTGAAATAAGTAGTAAAACACTTCCCGCCAAAAGTTTGTTCACAAAAATGGCGTTTAGAGCAGTCGCGCATCAAAGCACCTTCCTGTTGCGCAGATGTATCATCGGCAGAAGCAGTAGAAACACTACTAATAATTATAACAACAGAAAAGCGATGATGATATCCACTTCTTCTTCTTTGTCTTCTTCTTCTTTTTTATCGTCGTCGTTCCTCCTCAAAGGGCGGACGAGCGGAAGTTTGTTCTGCAACAGAATGATTCGAATGCCGCAACGCACAAAACACATTCGTTTGGGAAACAAAAATCACAAAATCTCGACATCGACAACAGCCGCGTTAGGAGGGGGATCCTCCTCGTCCGCGGGGAAGACGAAACAACGATATTTGTGCCAAGATTGCGGCGAAGATTACTCGCAGTGGTACGGCCAGTGCCCCGGGTGTAAAGCGTGGGACTCCATGAAAGTCTTTCGAGAACCGATTTCAAACGCGAACGGGGGGTCGAATAAAGGAAAATCTGGAGGCGGAGCTGGCGCGGCGGCGGCGCAACGCGCGCAATCGAACAACACCGACAGGGAACTGAAATCGTCCTCGTCTTTGATTTTCAAAAGAAATAGTAACAGGAAAAGCACGGTTAATGGTGGGTGGGTTTCGGACTCGAACGCGCCGCGCGCGTTGAAGGAAGTATTGAAACCGGAATCGAAAAACTCGAAGAATATGCGTCGAGTACCTTTGCCGGGGACGTTGGGTTCGGAAATTGAACGCGTTTTAGGTGGCGGCGTCGTGCCAGGTGGTTTAGTATTAGTCGGCGGTGACCCAGGCGTCGGGAAGAGTACAATTTTATTGCAGTTGGCGGGACTTCTCGGAAAAGAAGCGACCGAGACGGCGAAAAAAGTAAAGAAAGCGACGAAGACGAGCGAGGAATCCGAAGCGGGAGAGGAATCCATGGAGGAAGTGGAAGCTCTGTTCTCTGGAGGTGGCGTTTTGTACGCGAGCGGCGAAGAATCCGTTGAACAAGTCGCGTCGAGAGCTGAACGCATGGAGATTAATCAGGACGGCGTGTATTTATATTCCGCGACGCGTTTAGAAAATATCTTAGATGCCGTGAACCGATTAGAACCGTCGGCGTTAGTCGTCGATTCAATTCAGACTGTATTTTTAGAAGATGCTACCGGGTCTCCTGGATCGGTGAGCCAAGTTAGGGAGTGCGCGACGGCGTTGCTACACGCCGCGAAAACGTCTGGCATGCCCGTGTTCATAGTTGGTCACGTGACCAAATCCGGAGATATCGCCGGTCCTAGAGTTCTCGAACACATCGTAGATGTAGTTCTGTACTTAGAAGGTGACGCCGACAGAGCCGTGCGTATTTTGCGCGGGCATAAGAATAGGTACGGTAGCACAGACGAAGTTGGCGTCTTCCAAATGGCCGATCAAGGTTTGGTCCCGGTGCCGTCGCCATCCGCTCTCTTCTTGGGTGAACGTATTATTTCTGACGACGTTAGCGCGGCCCCGACTGTTACTTTACAAGGATCTCGACCATTCATGCTGGAAGTTCAAGCGTTATGTAACGATAGATCGTCGACTTACGACGATGAAGAGGGCAATAACTCGGGTGGTGGCATGGTTGCGCCGGCCGTGCGTACGGCAGTCGGCTTGAAGTTTGAGCGCATGCAGCTACTTCTCGCTGTGCTAGCAAAATTTGTTTTAGGAAGGAGAGTTCAACGCAACGATATTTTCGTGAACGTCGTGGGCGGTTTGAAACTAGACGATCCCTCGACCGATGTTGCGGTAGCCATGGCGATCGCTTCTTCCTTTCTAGAAAGGCCGTTGCCGTCTGATATGTGTTTTTTTGGCGAAGTTGGTTTGGGAGGAGAATTGCGGCCCGTTATGCAAGCAGAAAGACGCATCGCAGAAGCCGCGACGATGGGTTTCAAACGAGTGCTCATGCCCTTTACTGGAGCTAACGAAGAAGCTGGAAGAAAACAAGGCATGGAGATCATCAAGTGTAACACTCTCGCAGAGGCAGTAAAAGTTGCGTTAGGCGCAGATCCCGTCGGTAGAAAGAAACAGATTCCATGGAAGAAAAGATGATAATTGAAAGGAATCGGTTGTACAATGTAGAATAGATTTAAAATGTTGATTTGTGTGTTATATTTTTGCGCGCGAAATTACTTTCGCGTGCGGGAAGATTTTCTAGTCGCTTTCACGGGAGTCGCCGCGCTCTTCTTCTTTGCCGTGGCCGCTTTTGGCTTTTTCGCTACTTTTGTTGTTACTGCTGTTTTTGTTGTTTTCGTTGCTGTCGCCTTCTTCGCCGCTACCGCCGCTTTTGGCTTTTTCGTTGTCGTCGTTTTCTTGACCGGGACCGTTTTCTCCACTGCTTTCGCTTTGGGTTTGCGACCACGCTTCTTCGGCTCTGGGGCATCTTCTTCTTTTGTTCTGGGGTCGATAACTTTCTTTGGCGACGGTTGCGCTGTCGCCAGAGCTACTGCCTTTGCGGCCGCTACGTTCGAGTCGTCGTTTCCCCAGACCCGCGATTTGCGTCTTTGTGTCGTGGCCGTAGAAGGAGGAGGCGTTTTCTTTAAAGCAGAAGTTGGAATAGGAAGTTCCATGGATGCGCGACGCTTGAGCGAAGGAACATCTTTCTCTTTCTCAACTTCGGAGAGAGGAGCACTGTTGGTATCTTCTAATCTTTTCATCGCTCGACTCAGCGGCGACTTGTTCTCTTCAAACGGTTTCTTTGCCACTTTTGCCGCGGTGGACTTTTTTACTACACTTTTTTCCTTCGAAGCCGACTTCGGAGCGGCGGCTTCCGGCGGTGAAAACTCTTCGTGCGAGCCTCCAATCAACGGTTTCAAACAAGAGTGAGCGTATTGCCCGACACCAAGCACACCAGCACTCGTGGCTTTCTTTACGCTTTGCAAAAAGCCCGCTCCCATGGTAGCGGAGGCGTTGTTTTCCACCTTGGCTTTCTTGGCGTCCACGGCATCGACATGGCTCCTATTTTTCGGTGTCTTCTTCATCGACGTCGTTGGACTAATCGCCGGCGTTGTTGATTCTTTCTTGGCGGTTGGCGGTGTTGCTTTCCTCGAAGGCGATAAAAGCGATGAGAAAAATGTTGGCGAAACCGGTCCGGAACTCTTTCGTAGTTTTGCTTTTTCCTTTTCGAGCTCTTTCTCCTTCTCAGTCAACGCGCGCTTTTCGAGCTCGACGGCTTCACACGCTTCTCTATGTTGCGCCGCTAATTTTTCTGCCGTTTTCTTCTCCTTCTCTTCCAACTTTTTCTTCGCGTCTTCCTCCTTTTCGCGAAGTTTACGTTCCTTCTGTTCAGCAGCTTTCTCTTTGGCAGCTATTTTTTCAGCGGCTTCCTTCTCTCTCGCCTGCAACTTTCTTTGGACTTCCTTTTCTTTTTCTGCAATTTCTCGCTCTTTCTCCGCGGCAGCTTGTGAACTCGCTTTGTCTTGAGCGGCCAACTTACGCATGTGCTCTTTCTCTTTCGCCGCAATCTCTCGCGAGAGCTCTTTCTCCCTCGCGTTAAGCTCAGACTCCTTCTCCGCTGCTTCCTGCAAACGTTGATCTGCTTCATATTCCAAGCGTTGTTCTAACTCCGCCTGTTTCTTTGCAAACTCTTTTTCTTTTCGCGCCAGCTCTTTCGCATCGATCTTCTCTTTCGCTAAATATTTTGACTCGAGCTCTTTCTCTTTCGCTAAATACTTTGACTCGAGCTCTTTTTCTCGAACGGCTAAACTCTTCGTCATTTCCTCTCTTTCTTTCTCTAAAGTTTTCGCCGTGTTCGAAGTCTCTTTCTCTTTCTTTCCGATTTTCTCGTGCAGCGATTTCTCCAACTCGGCGTTCTTCTTCAAAAGCTCCTTTTCCAAGTTTTTCTCCTTCGTCACGAGCTCTTTCTCTCTCGCCGTGAGCTTTTCGCTCTCGCTCTCCAGTGTCTTTGCTTTTTGCGCGTATTCTTTCTCATTTTTGGCAATGTCTTCCTTGACCAATTTCTCCAACTCTGCTTTCTTCTTCTCGAGCTCTTTCGCCATCGTCTTTTCCTTGGCTTCGAGCTCCTTTTCTCGCGCCGATATCTTCTTCGTCGCCTCCCCAACATCTTTTTCTCGTTCTTTCGCGGTTTGCGAGCTTTGTTTTTCTTTCTTTGCGAATTCCTCTTTCAGCGCCTTCTCTTTCGCGATAAAATCTCGTTCTTTCGCGGCGAAATCGCTGAGTGCTTTCTTGTGCTTTTCCTCCACTTCGTCCACGCGCGCTTGGAGTTTCTCCGCTAACTTCTCTTTTTTCCCCACCTCTGCCTCGCGAAGATTCAACTCTTTCTCGAACTCTGTCCCAGCTTGCTTCAACTTGTGAAGTTTATCCGCCTCGAGCTTTTGGATTTGCACATCCTGTTTATGAATTTCGTCTTGTTTCGCGAGGATGTCTTTTTGTACGCCGTTCAACAGGTTCGTTTGCTCCTTGCGCAAAAACGCCTCTTGCTTCAACTCTTTGCTCTTATCTTCCAGCTGCGTTTCCAATTTCACGATTTGTTCTTCTTTGTACCCGAGTTCTTTCGCAAAGTCGTTCATCTTACGTTTTGCAGTTTCCAAAGCCGGTCGTTGCTCGTCGTTCAATTTTTTCAGCTTTTTCTTCTCCGCCTCGAGCGCCTCCGCTTCCGCCGTTTTCTCCTCCAAAGCTTCTTCCAAATCCGAGAGTTCGTTCTCCAACTTCTTCATCTCTTTCTTTGCTTTGGTATTTGCGCTCTCCAACGCTTCCACTTGATGCGAAATCTCTTCGAGATTCTTCTCCAACTGCGCGTTTCTTCGCGACATTTTCGTGACTTCGTAGTCGTTTGACTCCAACGAACGCATCTCGTCTTCCAGCTCTTTCCTCCGCGTTCTCTCGTGCTCGTGACTCTTCTTCATTCTCTCCAGTTCCTCTCTCGTTTTCAGCCACTCTTTTCTCTTCTCTTTGAACTCCTCGTCCGCTTTCGCGCACTCTCGATCGAGCGTCTCTTCCATTTCTTCCCAATCTTTCTTCTCTTCCAACAACTCCTCCACGTCCAAACGAAGTTCCTCGCATTCCATCTCCAACGCTAAACACCGTCTGTTTAATTGCTCGGCTTCGCCTCTCGAGAGATGGTTCAAGTCCATGGAAGGCGTGTTTCGAAACGCTTGCATCATTTGCAAAGCCGTGTTGTTTTTATTGTTGTTGTTGTTGTTGTTGTTGTTTGGCGTCGTGCTCGTCATTTTGTTGGGAGAAGAGAGAGAGAGAGAGAATGGGGGGACAGAAAGACGTTTGAAATTCAGACGCTCCTCCAATTCGCTCTCGCTTTCTTTTCTCTGTTGTTGTTTACTTTTCACCGACGAAAGAAACGTGTCGTTGTTGTTGAGAGTCTTTTTGTTGAAGCACTTTTCCGTTCTCTGTTTGTGTGTGCGCGTGACTTCACTTCGTCCCCAGGCGTGTGTGATGCTACTCTAAAGAGAGAGATTAATTTCAAGCAGAAGAAGAATGTGATATGGAGAGAGTTGAGGTCCACTCGAGAGAAAGAAGAGCAAAAAAAGGAGAGTTTTTTAGAAGGGTGACACTTTAGAAGAAGACAAATCTAACGAACTAACTAATAAAAACTATACGACTAAATAGACTAAGTACGACTTTCACTTCTCTACTTTTTTGAGGGTACCAAAAATTCGGTCCGGCCATTGGAACGGGAACGCGTAGTTGACGTTGAAATGTTTATGATGCAAGTCATGAAACCTCGCTTCGTAGGAGAAGAGAAACCAAGGAAAGCGAAAATCCACCCCCGAATGGTCGAGAACGCCGAATACACCTACTATCGCCATGTACAACAAGAACGACTCTTTCGGTAAGTTTTTCACCACAAACGCCGGCGAATATAAAATACAATAATACCCGATAGCCTCCAAAGGGTGAATGAACAAGTCGCAGTATACCACCGGGCTTTTGTATTCGTGATGGTATTTGTGCATCCGCGTATAAAAATATTTGTAGTGCATCAATCGGTGCCAAGGATATTCCAACGTCGACTGTAACAGCAGCGCATAGAACAAGCCGATACCTATTTCACACGCGCTCGTATCGGTACTCATAATCGTGGATTCTTTCAAGCTCGATTTTCCCCGCACGGTGAGCTCTGTAACCACCAAAGCGAAGAGACTTGAAACGACTAAATTCAGAGTTGCAAACGTCTTGTGTTTCGAGTGCCTCTGCGTTGTTGATGCTGTTGTCGTTGCTCCTGCGCTCGAGAAGAAGAAATCCAGCAAAGGAATAGAAAGTACAAAGAAGCTGTTGTTTTTATGACTTTGTTTAATCCCAGGCCATTTGTTCCGTCCGTTAGGTTGTATCTTCCACGAGCGTTCCTGTTGGCTTTGCTTTCTGTAGAACCACACTTCAATTAAACCGCTCAGAATGAAATACCCAAAGAACTGCGCGAAGAACGCGCAGTAACTCAAAGCGTTCAGAGTGTGGTGTTCTTCTCCTTTCAACATTTTCTTCTTCCGAGTTTCATCGAACGAGATAGAGTTTTATGCGTGCGGCAGTCAGGAAAGGCTGTGAGAAAATTGTTCGAAGAGTGCGAACAGAAGAAAAAAACATCACAAAAAACTCAACTGACTTTTGAAGAAAAGAAGAAAAGATGTTGTTTGAGGTGAAGGTTTCCGAGCCAGTGGCAAAGTCGGTGAACAACAAAATCGTACAGTTCTATCCCGTGAAGACTGAAATCGTCTCTTTGGATGAGAACAACGAAGATGGTGATGATGAAGTACAATATCGCGCGATGGAAAAAGAGTATAAAAGTCAAAGAGCATCTTCACCGTTCGCGTGTTTTCGAAGATTCTCTCAGTTTCGAGAGTTGCACGCCTTCTCTTCGACGAAAGGTGCACGATTACCTCCGTTTCCTCCGAAAGTATTAATCGTCTCTCCGCAACACTTAGAAGAGAGAAGAGCAGCTTTCGAACAGATTTTGAACACAATCATGAACGACAGGACGTTGAATGCTTTGCCAGAAGTCTCGTCCTTCATTGGTGCCTTGCAGATATTGGAAAACGCGGGAGATACGAACTGGACGATACCGAAGGGTGATAAGAACGGGAAGAATGGTAGCACTGGTAATAAAAGCAACGGTAAAGCGAGCGGGAACTACGATACCACGCCTCAGGGAAGAAAGAGCAACGGCTTTGATGGCTACGATTCGTGGGAGGAAGAAACGCCGATAGTAACGAGTAGCTCGCGTTCGCAACAAAAATCGTTGGAAGAGTTTCACCTTTCGAGCGCGGTGCTTCACAAGACCATAGCCGCGTCGCCGAGTCCACTAAAGTTTACTCCAACAAGTGAAGATAAAAATGGGAGTAGTCCAATGGGAATGACATCAATGTTGACATCACCAACAACGACAACAACAACATCGAGCGAGAATCCGGTTACTTTGGAATCACAACAACAACAACAACAACAACAACAACAACAACAACAACAACAGCGCACTTTTGATGGCCTCGAGGCACGCGAAGCGATCAAACTTGGCGATGTTGCATCTTTAGAAACTATTATGGGTAGCGGACAAGTCGATCCGAATTATCGTGACGGGCACGGATTCACCCTTTTAATGTTGGCGGCAATGTTCAATAAGAAAGAGTGCTGCTTAGCATTACTCGCCTCGGGCGCTAGAAAAGAGTTAGTCAATAGGGATAACGAAACTGCAATAGATTTAGCTCCAGTTTCGCTCGGGAACATCATTAGGCAATATAAATAGCAAAACGAAATAGAATCTCTAGTTTACTACGTACAACGCGCAAATCTAATAATACATAAAATCTTCCTTCTTCTCCTTCTCCTTCTTCTTTAAGCGAGTCCTAATAACTTTAAAGTCGCCGCTGAATTTTTTTCCATGCCGGAACCGCTGGCGATAGCATTCACATATTCTGTTTCGAAAGCTTCTTTAACGATATTAACGAGTTCGTCGCCGTCGGAAAGGACGAGCGCGAGTCTGTGATTGTTCACCGGATGCATCTTCGTCTTTATTCTTTTCTTTCTTTTTGTAGCCGCATCCTCTGCTTGTTTTTCTGAAGCATAAACTACAATCGAAGCTTGATCGACGTCGTGTGTCCAACTTCCGGTGTGAATAGTGATATCTGCTTCGCTCTTCAGCGCTCCTTGAAGTAAGAGCGTCTTATATTGTCGCATCCAATTTGCACTCCTCGATGGTCGAATACTCGCGGCGAATAAATCTACTTGCGGGCAAAACGCTAAAACTCTCGTCGCGTGCTCGGCGAACGCTAAAGATGCAGTCGCGCCCATCGAGTCGCCGAGATATAAAACTTTCGAATATTTCGAGCATATATCTTCTAATCGTTTGCTCCGTTTACTCACTTCGTCTTCAACGTTTCCAGTCATTTTGTTCCCCGCGTACCAACTTCTTTCCACGTCGCAGACGTACAAGACGTCGTAGCTCTTTCCTTCGCTTTCCCCAACTCTTTTCCGCAATTTCTTCAACAAACCGCCCCAGTTAGGCACTCCTGGCGCGCTACCAAATGATACGATCAAGACAGGGGCTCTTTTGGAATCATCTAAAGCTGATCTATTACCATCCCATTTCACGAGTTTAAAATACCCCGCGTTATCGCTTCGATTCGGAACTTCCGCGACGGTAATTGCGCTCATATTTTCGAAACCACCGCCTATTTTTCGAGCTTGCTCTGTATCTATTCCTAAAGTCTTCAGCATTCTCGCATCTTTCATGTTTTGAATAAACGCTTCGAGTTCACTTTTATCTAAATTTTCGTTGTTTTCAATCCACAACTGTCGCAAAGATTGGGATTTTTGAAGTTCTTTCGGTAGGGAACGCAAATCGTTCGAGTACAACCACACGGACGTGAGAACTGGTAAATTCCTCAACTCTTCCGGCACTTGTTGAATTCTGTTCTCCGCAAGGTTCAAGCTTCGTAATCGCTTCAAATTACCCAACGACCCAGGAATGCTTTTCAACCTGTTTCCTTGTAAACTGAAAGTCTCCAACGCTTTCAAAAACTGAAAATCGTTCCCGTTGGCGGATAGATCTTCGATGCAATTGCCGTGCAAATCGATATCGGAAAGATTAAACATCTTTCCTAGGTTTGGTAATTCAAGCAGTTGATTTCCAGGTACGCTCAGTTCTTCCAAAGCGACGAGTTGGGAAAGATTTTCCGGTAACTTTCGTATCCGGTTCCCGGCGACGGAGAGGTTTCGCAAAGATTGGCAACTGCATATGGACTCCGGTAAGCTCTTCAATAAGTTTCCATGCGCCCATAATCCTTGCAATCTCTTCAATTTTCCTACGGATTCCGGTAGCTTCGTCAATCTATTCCCAGCTAATCCTAATCGTTCGAGCAGTTGCAAATCCCCTATTTCATCCGGTATGTGGTATATCCTGTTGTTTGATATTTGCAAGTCCGTCAAAGGCGCGTCGTCGTTCGTAACGTCGAATATTTCCATCGGAAATTCCGTCAAGTCCAATCCCGTCAAGTCTAACCGCCCAGTCGAACGAGATTTCTTGATTCGTCTGGAAACCAGTTCGTCCAACTGTTCGTTTTCCTCTGTGTCCGCATCGTCTAAAATGCTCACTCGTTGCACAAAGGAATTGGACTTTTCTCGTCGTCCTCCTTTTCGTCGTTCGTTGGCGACGCGAGGATGATGCCGTTTGTTCTCCGTCATCGTACGCGTCGTCGTCTTCATCGACGACATCGTTGTTGTTCGCATTCTCTGGCTACTATTACTACTGCCTCTCATCATCATCGCGTATATATAGAGAGAGTGGTTTGTGATGGATATAAAACCTGAAATTCTCTCTTTCGAGCACCACGCAGTTTTCCCACAAAAAGAAAGGAAAGAGAGGCATCAAAGGAAAAATTCGAAAACTCTTCAAAAACAGACACAGAAAGCTTCGAAAATAAATTAATGTCATCTTCAAAGGCTGCTCTTCGAAAAGACTCTGGTCGAACGGCGACGACGACGACGACGACGACCGCAGGAGGACAAGGAGGACAAAAGACAAAGTCATCATCTTCGGGGGCTCCCTCGTCGCAGGAGGTGTCCACGCCTTTGGAGTTGAACAAGTTTCTCTCCTCTTCTTCTTCTTCGTATTATTTGCCCGAGTCGATTCAAGCCGTGGAGAGATGTTTGAAAGAAAACCGAGAGAATTTGAGAGAGTTTTTCTCGACGTGTTATCAGACGCTTCTGTGGCAGATATTCAACTTTGACGAGAGCGGGAGTGGATGGTTACAAAGCGTGTACAACATGCGATTGCAAGCGTTGAATTATTCCGCGACGAGCAGTGCGTCCGGGACAACACCGGGAGGAACTGCGGGAACGAATAACGCATCTCATACGTCTTCTTCCTCGACTTTGTTGAAGAAAAAGAGAGAAAACGAAGCAACGGTGCATCTTTTGTTGAAGTTTTTGAGTCCCGACGGACCTTTGATGAAGGCGATATTCTCGGCAGATTCGAATAATTTGGTCCAATTCGCGTTTCCGTTGGAGCGCTTGCCGTCCAAGACGCAGAGAATGTTGCAAACGCAACAAGGGGCGATGGAATTAAATCGCAACCCGTTGTATAGGGGGAAAATAAAACAGGATCAAAACGGACGGTTTCAAGTGCATTTGGGACTGTATCATTACTTTCTCTTTTGGAACGCGTATTTTGTCCAAAGAGTTGGAAACATAACGAGTAGGTCGGGAGGTTCGTCGTCCTTACACCGCTCGTCGTCGCTTTCACACCAACAACAATACATGCAGCAACACCAACACTCGCACAGACCGACACTCGCGCAAACGCACGACGTACTTACTCCTGCATCCTCTTTGAGAGGATGGCCAAACTCAACGTTATCATCGATAAAGAATTCTGCGCTGCATCACACGATAAGGTCTGGTGGTGGAAACGGTGCAAACGGGAGCGGCGGCAGTGGTGGTGGTCCAGCTGGTTTGAACGGTAGTGGAGGAGCATCGATGAAAAAGAACCACCATCCGTATCAAGACTTGCTCATTTCGCACCTCGAATATTTCTTCAAGCCTCGACAAACGGACGATGCAAACGAGAAACTAGGAAGTAATGTTGTCACGGAAGGTGAAATGATTGTAAACGTTCTCATTGAGTTTTGGTTGAGTGAAAGCGACATCTCTAGCGGGTCGAGGTATTTGTACAATCCTCCGGACGACAACTTAGTCAACGCCGTCACGCTTTTGGTTTCTTATTTGGGAGAAAAAGAATACAGTTCTCCTGCATTTTTGCGCACACGAGAGGGTTTGAAGCGTCCGTTGTATAGATTTTTACGCGAAGCTTTCATGTTGTGGCCGATTGAATCGACGAAATCGCTCGAACCGATCACGAATTTATGGGCCACTTACATCATGCCTTGGTGCAAAGAAAACGTTCCTTTCTCGCACAAGCCGCAGGATTCAAAGTACATGTCTCATCTTCTAGGGAACGTTCCGTTTTACCATTACTTGATGAAACACTTTCTAGAACTGTGTTGCAAGCTCGTACCGAGCGATCCCGAAGGCACGGCGCTCATTTTAACGCGAGTATTTGAAAATCTCGTGCAGTCTCCAGACTTGGTTCTCGTTCTCAAAGCTCTCGAGGAAGGCTTTAATAAATACATCGAGGATCCTTTGAAAGCGACTGCCAATCGCATCAACAATCAAGAAACGTTGACTCCGTACGATCACATGTTTCCAATCATTCAAAATCAGCTCGAATATTGGGATCCCCCGGCGTTAAAGCCGGAAAACGAGCTCGGCGGTTCTAGAACCCCCGCGGGAGCGCAACAACACACTCCTCTTAGAAATAGAAGTAGCCGATTAGGGGGTAACGCTGGATTATTCAATTCCCCGCTATCGAGGAAGAAGCTTGGCATGATGGGCACACCAGGAGGCAGAACGCCCATGAGAGGCCAACAAAATCAACACGACGAGTACCAACTGCAAAAATTGATCATGTTTGATTTAGGTCCCGAAGGTTTACCTCAAGTAACGATTGCTCTTTTGGTACGTCTCAGTCGCGACGTCCAGGAATCCTCCTCGGGTAGCATTCTCAGGAAGCTCGTGCCACAATTTCGCAAATCAGCATTTGACTTGCTTCCCTTGGAAAAGTTGGACGACGTCTCGCTCCTCAAAAACTCCGCCTCGCAAGTTTCGGCATCGGCGAAGAACGTCGCGAAAAATGGCGGTGCTTCGTCGTTCGAATGGAATAAAAAATCGAATATCAAAAGCGCACGCGATTTATACGTTGGCGATTGGATGCAACGACCTATTGGTGAGACAGAGTTTGGTCCTTTGGTGAGGATACTCGTGTATCTTTCTCAATTTCTGAACACCATTTTACACTTTGACGGTACGCGAAATGAAACCGTGGACCAGGAAGATATTTTCGCGCTCGTCACCAAAACGTGGAACGAGTGCCCGAACAAGAAAGACTATTGGTGCGTAATTAAAACGGTCTGTTCAATTGCAAAAATCGGAGTTCTCGGTGTTATCGATCTCGCTCTCGGTCTTTTACGCCGAAGAGGTTTTCGAGTCAACTTGAGATTCATGGCAGAGTACTCCATGATGGTTCTGTTGTTCATCGGGTATTACATTCTCAAGTTCTTGTTTCGAGTGTTATTCTTTTAAAACTGCCGTCGTACCACGGTACCAGTAATTCAATTGATAATATACATTCCTATTGCGCGCATACATTTCTAAATAATCTAATAATATTACTACAATTACGCTACAGTGTGCGGTATGTTTCTATCACGTGCTTTTCTTCACATCGTCCTTTTTCCAAAACTGCACTTTCTTCTTCAGTTTCTTCGCCCACTCCGGCAACTTTCGAGGTGGCGGAGGTGGAGGTGGGATCCAGCGATTTGCTACCTCGCGATGGAACACGTATATTAATTGTCGAAATCCAAGAGTAAAGAAGAAACTCAACACGACGGCAATCATAAGTAAAAGAATAGTTGCCGACCGCTCGGTGACAGTTCCAACGTCCCAGACGCGCTCGAACGCGGTTCCAGTGACCAAACCCTGCGCGGCACCTCCAAGCGATGCGGGATCAGCACCAACTGGAGGAAGCAAGACAGTTGCTAAGCTTGGCACGAGAAGGGCGAATAATCCAATAATTAATCCGACGACGCTCGATGCAATTGCAGATAAGTAAAAGAACGTCTTGAGAAGCAAAATTTTCCGACCGAGCATGAGTTCGGTGCTCCGTTTCAAATTCTCTCCGCCTTGTTTACCTTCAAATATTCGAACGGGAACGCAAAGAGCCAAGTCTAAACACCTCATTAACCCCAAATACGGAATAGGAATGGTAATCATACCGTTCCACGCGATCGAAAGCGTTCGGCGCAAGTCTATTATGAGAATCGATTTGTACAGCTCCAAACCTTGCTTCAAAACGCCGTACGCGTACTTTGGTTTAACTTTCGCGTATGTATTGTCGTCGCTGTTATCATCTTCTTTTTCTATCGTTCCATCTTCTTCCTTATCACCAACGTACGCGTTTTTAAACGTTGCAATACGAACGAGAAACTGACACAGAAACTTCCACGCCTGCGTGGCGACGACGAACGTCGCCGCGATAACTTCCACCTCGTGCACCTGTATCAAAGCTAAGAGGAACGTCCCTCCGAGATTCAACGCTTGCGCGAAAAAACCAGCGACGAAGACGAGCGTCACGGTCGGTAAAAAATCTCTCGAAGACATTCTCAAAACTTCCCCGATGATTGCTTTCGCCGTCAACTCTTTCATACTATTTATTTGTTCTCCTCCTGCTGTTTTTAGGGGAATTCGTGGTTCCGCTAACGGATACACCTTTATTACCTCTGAAGAAGATATCTCTCCTCCCGTTTTAGAAACTTCCGCACCATTTTCGTCACCACCCGCAGTTGTTGTTGCTGCTGCTGCTGCTCTTGCCGCCCGAGCGATGATGATCACGCTGTTGGGGACATTCTTCGTCCTCCCAATCATCAAAGAAAAAAGCTTCTTCTTCCCCTCTCTTCTTCTGGAAAAAGATGATGATGATGATGACTTTTGATGATGATGATGAGAGCGACGATGAGGAGGAGGAGGACATTTTTCCATCATCGAAAAGGAGGAAAAAGAGGACGAGGAGGAAGAGATCATCCTGTTGTTGTTGTTAGTCATCGTCATCATCATCTTCGTCGTGGCAGTGGTGGTGGTAGTAGTGGTGGGGGGTGGTTACGATGAGACTCTTTTTAGAATAACTGCCCCCAGCTGGTGGTGTAAAAAAAGTTCAAAAAGACGAAAAAAGGAGGAAAGAGTGACGCATCACAAACACAAATCTCGATTTTAAGACCCCTCATCGTTACTTTTTTCTTCTCATCGTCGCGATAAGTCCTTCTCCAGAGAGAGAGAGAGAGAGAGAGAGAGAGAGAAACACGCACAGATCCGCGGATAAAGAGCGCTTTACGACGGGTTTCGTCTTTTTTTCTCCTCCGTCTTCCTCGTCTGAAGAATAACATCAGAAGAAGAATAAGAAATCATGAACGTTCATCACAGAACAACGATGAACGAGAACAACAACAACAACATCTTCTCCTCGCTCTTAGATAGAGGAGGAGGAGAGAATTTCATCAACAAGAGCAACAGAGCGCAACAAAACAGAGGCGCGTTAGGCAACATCACGAACAACATCAACAACAACAACAACAATAGCAGCAGGCACAAGAATAGTACAAGTAATTTTGCGACGACAACAACAAAGAAGACGAGCAACAAAAATAGTATTCAGATTTTACAGAGAGACGTGGAACGATTGGCTCGACTGGAATGTCACGAGTTCGAGTCCATCGCGGAAAGGAATAGCACGAACAGTAACGCCGAGGATCGAATCATTTTAGGTAAGATAATGGAAGAACTCATCGTGGAATACTCTGAGAGAGAGCAACCGCACTCGTATTACTACAAAACGTTGCGCGAAGCGTCGAGCCGAGCGAGTAGCGAACGCGATGACATTTGCAGATTCAACTTTTAACTTTGTTATACTATACAGCGAGTATTGCTACGATTCTTATTAATTATGTTATGCGCTATTATTTCCTACTTTGAATCCGCTTCTCTGCGGCGTCTGCTAACTGAGTCACTTCGGTCAATAATTTTTTCAGCACCGCTTTCTCCTGTTCCGCGTACACGAGCTTTGCTGTCGATTCTTCTTCCGCTATTTTGGCTATTTTATTGTTATTCGATTTCGACGGTGACTTTGTTGGTGACTTTTTCGCGGTAATCTTCCCACCATTCGTCGAGAGCGGCGGTGGCTGCGGCGTTCTCCTCTTCAAAGCGTCGTACGCCACCTGGTCGTGTGCTCGCTTTCTCGCGACTTCTGCCGCGCTGAGCAAAGCTTCCCCTAACTGATCCACCGCGTTTGGCTTTATCAAACCGTGCAAAATCGGTTTCTTCGTCTTTAAAAAGTGAGGGCTCGCGCCTCCTTTCGCGGCGAAACCCATCGGAGATTTCTGCGGCACGTACGCCTCTTGTTTCATCGCGCCTCCGTTTGTTTTATTGACGTCCATCTGCAACCCGGGCGCGACTAGTAAACTCGCATCCGACCCGGCTGGCATGAATTCTTGCTGACTCGCGATCGCTTTGTGCGCGTCCGACCCTTCAAAGTTCTTACAGTCCAAGCATCTGCACATGTCCGAACAGAAAATAGACGCTTGAAAACACTCGCAATACTTCTTCAAGCAGCCAGATTTTTTACAGTGACACCCTTTATTGTGCTTCTCGTCGCCTTCTCCGCCATTGAGAGTCGGCAATACTTTCGGTCTGAACGCGTTTGGGTTCCTCTCTAAAGTCGCCTCTACGGCTTCTTGTCTTTGCACCGAGTTTTCCACGTTATTTTTACATTCTACGCAGTTGCAGTTTTGCAAACAGTACTGCCCAGAGGCGAAACACTCGCAGTATAATTTCAGACACCGAGAGTTTCTGCAGTTGCACGTCTTACGATCGGTTTGAATGTTGGCGTTATTCAACGGCAAACCACCCTCCACGGGTGGAATCATTTCTCTTTATCTGTTTCTGCTTCTGCTTTAAAAGCGTTTGATCGTCCGTATCAAAACCTTCTCTTTCTCTTGAAGAAGAGGTCAGGTTTTTCGAAATTCAAATTTCACCTCCGCCTCCCAATTCTACCCTCTTGTCTCTTCCTCTTTTCTTCGTATATTCTTACGCGCGTTGATTTATATCTTAAGAGATCTCGCACCAACTGAGAGCGCTTTCACCCTCTTCCTCTTTCACTCTCTCTGGTTGATTTCCTTCTCTTCTCTTACTGATACGAATGAGTTTCTTGTGTGAAGAATATATAATAATTTTCGTTTCGAGAGAAGACCTCTTGCGTAATTCCCGCCTGCTCTGCTATATGTTTTCGTTTTTGGAGGAAAAGAAAACGAGGAGGAGGAGTGGTGAAAAAAATTTGTCGATCGTCTGCACAAACAACTGCGAACTAAGTAAACTACACACCCTCTCTATCTATATTCTCTACATTCAAAAGCGATCAATCTCTTCTTTTGCCTCTGCCATCCCACGTCTTCTTTTTGGATCTCTGACTAACAGAGAAGACAAGACCGTCGCGAACTGCGCGTCGTATCCTGGACCGCCCTCCGTATTGGAGAAGGACAACGGATTCTTCGCCTCGTCCTCCTCCTCCTCGCGTAATATTCTCTGATACGTATCGTACGAATTCCCTGTCTTGTAATGATAACCTCCCGTTCTCATCGCGTGAAAAGACATGCCTACGCTCCAACTATCCGCCTTAAAGCCATCGTACGGTTTACCTTCGCAACATTCAGGAGCCGTGAATGCGGGCGTACCCGGCGTTTTTAGTACCGTCCGGGTATCTTTCGAGAGGATAACCGCGGTGCCAAAGTCGCCAAGTTTTACGGTTCCGCTCGCATGTACAAACATGTTTTGCGGTTTGATATCTAAATGAGCTATGCATAAGACCTCGTGTATGTATGCAACTCCGGAAAACACATCTCGAGCGTACCGAAGGCACGTCTTCCAGTCGACCTTCTCAAACGTTTCTCGTTCCTCGTCTAGTATCGGACCGAGAGCGCAATATTCCAACACAAAGTACAGTTTCGGACTCTCTTCGTCCCAGAGAAACTCGATGAGTTTGGTCACGTTTTCGTGGTCGAGTTGAACTAATATTTGCGCTTCGTTAAACGCGTCGTCCAGAGCGGTGCGTTCGTTGTTGGATGAGCGTATTCTTTGCAATCGTTTCTTGTTGTAAATTTTGATGGCGCAATCCGTTTCCTTCTCATCACCGTTACCCCTGTAACGATAATGCATGACTTTCCCGAACGAACCTTCGCCTAATCGCTTCACTTTTCTGTATTTTTCATTGATTGTTTTCACATCTTTGGATTCTTTTATCAGGGATACCTTCCGAGTTACCTTGTTCGGATACGCTAGGAGAAAGTCGTTAGTCGATGAACAAATGGAAGTTGTTGTTGTTGTCGTCGTCGTCGTCGTCGTCGTTGCTCCTCTCTCACTTCTACTTCTTCTTCTCGCCGTCGACTTGGCACTGAAGACATCCGCGGGTTCCTGCTTTAGATTTTCCTTTTCATCTGTTCTCTTCAGAAGCGTCGACTTGGAAGGAACACAGCCCATTCTTTGTGAAGAAGACAGAACGAAGAAAATTTTAAGTAGGGGTACTTTGTCGCTGGAAAGCATAAATGAAGTATTTCTGAGAATCCTGAACGATATGGTTGGCAAATTAATTAAGATTGCTCTATTCCGACGGATTAGTACAATTATATCAGTAATTTCAACCTTTAAATTTTATTATTTTATTATTTTATTTGAAAAAATAAAACAACTCAATTCCTTTCTGACTTTTCAGATTATTTGTCCCAATTTATTTATCAAATATAAATAGAATAATTATTTTCGCGCATGAATGTATAATTGTATGTGACAAAATGAGTATAAATGGGGAAAATGCGCAGGTTATTAAAATAGTTTATTTTATTCTCCTGAAATATTTTTGTAATGCAATGTTTTATCTCGGTTTTCCTTTACCAAAATTAGATTCATGTACGATAATTATATTTAAGTGTGTTCATATAATTAAATGAGTATAATAGCAAGGCAGGATATAGGAATCGTATTTTAAATAAATTTTTAAAGACAAAAGAAGATAAAAAAAAGAAAAGTTCGTTGAGGGAACAATACCAGTTGCAAAAGCAAAAATCTTCTCTTCTCTTCCTCCTTTTGGAAGAAGGCAAGAAAGAAACACGAGAGAGATAAGAAGGAAAGAAGTATGCAGAGAGCCGTGGATATCCTCGCAGATAAGCAGAAATCCACGGAACACGTCCGAAACATATGCGTTTTAGCGCACGTGGATCACGGCAAGACCACGCTGACGGATTGTCTGATTTCGCACAATGGCTTCATCAACCAGAAACAAGCGGGAAGTTTACGAATGATGGACTTTCTCGAAGAAGAACAAAGACGAGGAATCACCATGAAATCCGCTTCGATTGCGTTACAATACACCTCGCAATCAACATCATCATCTTCTCCTTCGCAATCTACTTTAATAAACGTCATTGATTCTCCCGGTCACGTAGACTTTTGTTCCGAAGTGAGCACGGCGGCGAGACTTTCGGACGGTGCGCTCGTTCTCGTGGACGTGTGCGAAGGGGTCTGCGTCCAAACTCACGCGGTTTTACGACAAGCGTGGGAAGAAAAGTTGAAACCGTGCTTAATTTTCAACAAGATGGATCGGCTCATCGAGGAGTTGAAGTATTCCCCGTTGGAGACGTACGAAAGATTGCGAATGCTTTTGCACGAGGTGAATTCTCTCATGAGCGCGTTCGAGTCCGAAAAGTTTATCAATCAAGCGGATACGTTTCTCAGTGCGGAAGATAAAAGGAATAATAACATCAACAGTGATAATAACGAAGATGTGGAAGATTTAGCGGAATATTTAGATGATCATCTGGACATGACGGATGCCGAAGACGTATTCTCCGTGGAACGAGGTAACGTGGCGTTCGCCTCAGCCATGGACGGTTGGGCATTTCGACCGGAGCAGTTTGCGAGATTATACGCGGAAAAGTTGGGATGTTCGGAGAAAGCTTTGAAAAAAGGGTTGTGGGGCGATTGGTTCTATCATCCAAAATCGAAACGAATAGTCGGGAAGAAACTCAACCCGAACGGAAAATTGAAACCGTTGTTCGTGCAGTGCATTCTCGACCCGATTTGGAAACTGTACGACGCCGCGGACGAGTATTACTCAGGCGATAAAGATTTACCAACGCTCGCGAAATCGCTCAAATTGACAAGCATATCTGAAAAAGAGTTGACGCAATCCAATAAACGAATGACATTATTAGCAATCATGCGAAGCTGGCTGCCTTTGAGTTCCGCGATACTCGAAATGGTCGTCCACTCGCTCCCTAACCCGGTTGAAGCAATGCCGTTTCGAATAGAACGGCTCCTCTACCCGTCAGATAGTAAAATAGCCGCATACGACGATATTTTGAAGTGTAACAAGAGCAGTGATGCGACGACAGTTGTATTCATTTCGAAAATGGTAGCTGTTCCTTTGAGCTCGATTCACGGAGGTGTACGAGAAGGTTCCGAGACGCACGGCGACAGCAAGTTTGTCGGTTTCGGACGCGTTTTCGCTGGTATCATGAAAAAAGGTGATAAAATATTCGTCTTGGGTGGTGACGAACCTACGGAGATTATAATTTCAGAGTTATATTTGATGATGGGTCAAGGGATGTTCCCTGTAGATGAAGTGCCGAGTGGAAATCTCCTCGCCATTGGAGGTTTAGACAAAGTGGTCTTGAAATCCTCGACTCTTTCTTCATCTTTAGAGTGTCCATTATTCGGGTCCATGATGTTTCAGGCGAGCGCTATTGTTAAGGTTGCCGTAGAACCAGAAAATGTGCAAGACATGCCGTTGCTTTTAGAAGGTTTGCGTTTGTTAAACCGAGCAGATGCGTTCGTCGAGATGGAAGTTATGGATTCTGGAGAGCACGTTTTGAGCGCAGCCGGTGAAGTGCACTTGGAACGGTGCATCAATGATTTGAGAGAAAGGTTTGCCAGAGTCCCTATTCGAGTGTCTAAACCTTTGGTAAACTTCAAAGAAGGCATTACGACCGCTGGTTTTGCGGACTATAAAATAGGTAGTAAAAAAGTGTTGCGAGCGTCGGTGGAGAGACTTCTTGTTGTTGGCGACAAAGAAAAAGAGGAAGAGAAAGTAGACGAAAAAGAAGCGACGACAGCCAAGGACGAGAAGAAAAAGAAAAAGAACAACAACGCTTTGAATATAGAACTTAGTAGTATTAGTAGTAGTATTAGTGGTAATAGTGGTGACACTTTCTTGGACGACTTTGAAGAATCCATTCGGCTGGGATTCCAACTCGCATGCGAAAGAGGACCGATATGCGACGAGCCTCTCGATAACCTTAAAGTGACTGTTGAGTTCTTAGATGCGCCTATTGAGGATAACGACGAAGTAAATAATAACGACGATGATGAGCAGCTGAATTCTGGACAAGTGATTACGTTTACCCGCGACGTGATTCGACAAGCCGTGATGAAATCAAACCCAAGGTTGATCGAGGCTATGTATTTAGCGGTCATAACAACCACCTCGGAAGCATTGAATGGAACCTACGCCGTTTTAGGAAGACGACGATCTGATATACTTTCAGAATCCATACGCGAAGGCACTGGTGTATTCATTATTCACGCGTACTTACCTGTGGCAACTTCGTTTGGTTTCGCCGACGAGCTTCGGAAACTCACTTCGGGTGCTTCCAGCGCTCAGCTCGTGTTTTCGCACTGGAAAGAGTTGGATATCGATCCGTACCAAAAGCTCGGCGAGGATGGAGAAGAGTTAACAGACAACGTCGCCAGAGATTTGATGGATATGGTTCGTAAGCGTAAAGGTTTGAAAGTGGACGAGAAAGTTGTTAAAGTTGCCACGAAGCAAAGAACGCTGAGTCGAAAGACTTGATTTAGGACGTAACGCATTTTTTTGCTTTTGCGAAAAAAAAAAGATAAAAACAAACAAACTCTTCACACACACACGCACACACACGAGCGCGCGCGCGAGCACAGGAACACGAACACAAACACCACCCTCATCAAATGGTGCAATTCTCTCACGCTGACAATTCTTCTCCAACCATCATAACTTTGGATGAGAGCGAAGATAAAGCTCGCGCTCGAGAGTTGACTTTGCTCGAATGTCAACAATTGGCTTTGGAGTATAATTTCGTCAAAGAGAACGCACCATCGAATGGAACCGTGCAGCAAAGAGCAGACGTCGTCGGTTTCTTCAAACAGTACGGCGCAAACGGATTATCGCAATTTAAGAAGAAGTTCGGATCGATGAAGTTATATCCACCCGGAGAGAAAGAGGTGGAGTTCTATTCCTTCTCTTGCGGTTCTGACGAAGACGATGATCTCGGAGGATCAAACGGAGATGCGTTCTTGAAAAAACCAATCAGCAAGGAAGACATCGAAGAAGCTATACCGATTTACGAAGAGAATAAAGGTTCCTTTCAGAAATTAAGCTGGAAATACATCAAACGTCCTGGAGGTCAGGCGATTCGTCCGCCAGATTGGTACAAATTGGATGGCGCTGTTGCGCAAGTCGAGAAGGGCGACAACGATACTGAGTGCCCGATGTGGACATCGAATGGCTCTGTTGATTACGGCGGGAAAGAACAGTGGGAGTGGTGGTTAAAATATAAAGGTAAATCAGCCGATGAATCCAAAGTACTCTTTGTTCGAGTCCTTGAAATGGCAAAGAAGAACAAGAAGGAGAATTTCTATTGATTAGTGTGAAGCTATACAAAATTCTTCATCGTTTATTTATTCAAAAACAACAAAAGCTAATGTTACACACGTTACGTTCAGTTTAAAAGTCATGGTCATCATGGTTCTAGTCCTTACTCTTCTTTTTCTTCTTTTTCTTTTCGCCGTCGTCATCGGCTTTGGAAGACTTCTTTTTCTTCTTTTCGCCGTCTCCATCCTTTTCTTTCGTCTTTTCCTTCTTCTCCTTCTTTTCTTTCTTTTCTTTCTTCTCGCCACCACTTGGTAACGCCGCTGCGCTATCTTTATCTTTCTTCGAGCTCTTCTTCTTCTTCTTTTTCTTTTTACCATCGCCAACTGAAAACGGATTGAACGCGTCGTCTCTCTCGTACGGATCAAATCTCGGATACGCTTCAATCGTCGGCATTTCGCCTTCGCCGCGGCCTTCGCTCGGTTTGAGTGGATCGTAAGCGACTAAGTTCGAATGCAACTTCGAGGCGGCATTTGTTGGTTGGTATCCTCCAATTTTCAAAGCCGCTCCTTCCTCAAAGTCCTCGTCTTCGTCTGAGCTATCGTCTTCGCCCTTGATGGACGGTCTAGAAATCGGGCCGCCCAAGCTATGCGCTGCCAAGTGCGCTTGCATCGCTTGCATGGCCGCAGAGTCAGTCGCAGTGAGCGCAGCGGCAGCCTTACCGTCCTTTTTGGATTTGCGACCACCCGAGCCGGCTTCTTCTTCTGGAGCCAAATAATAGTTGCCCATTTTCTTCTTATGGTTGGCCAACATTTTGCGCGCCTCCTTTTCTTCCTTGGCAATTTGTTCTTTCGATTTTTTAACCGTAAACAAATCGGTAACATTCTTTGGTCCTTTCGACTTCTTCTTACCTTTCTTGCCTTTTCTACCCGAGTATTCGTCGTCGGATTCCGAGTCACTCGATTCGAGCAAGTGATCCCACTCCGTTGACAACGGCGCGTTGACGTTGAGATCCTCCGGCGCCCCGAGTTTGCGCTGGGCTTTCGTCGAAACTGGCTGAATTTCCTCCGCGAAGACATTTGCGATTTCTTCGACGAGGGCCATACCAGATCCGGCTTCTTCGTCTTCGGCGTCTTGAACCGCATCGAGAATAGTTTTCAATTGGCAACTTCGTTCTCGCACTTCGAGATTTAAGGAAACCATAAAAGGCATCAAACGTTTGCCACCGATAATATCTCGAATATCCGCGAGATCTTCGGTTTCTGGAACCAAAATAGACGCATCCGAACCTCGCGTAGCTTGCAAATGCTCGCTGACTGCACTCGAGTAGATTTTAAGCGCGCTGTGAATGTACACGCTTTGGACAGGACCGGGTAACTGCGTGACTTGTTGTTGCGTCAACGCATGCACGAGCTCGGCGTGGTCCGTGAGATAATGCGCGTACTCACCAACGACCCATGCAATGGCTTTGAGCGCATCCGGAACCGTTTTATTAACGCTCGACATTTCTAAAAGAGTCGGGTCGATCAAAATCGGAGACAAGATACCGACGGCGGATTCTCGAATGACTTCCACGCGCAAGCACACGTCGATGATTTGATCGCCGACAAGTTTCCCGTGCGAAGAGGACGGGACGCGAATCAAATCAGCCAACACGGATAAATACCAAACAAAGTCAGTGACTAAAGCGTACCTATCGCTCATGCAAATGTGAATCACAGACCATACCAATTCATCTCGGAATTTCTTATCGGCTCTTCCCATGGCGCCCATCAAATGAGCGGTGGTATCCATCAACGTCTTCTTCGTCACCAAACCTCGGACGATTTTCAACGCGCAGTATTGAATGTTCGAATCTTCGTGGTCGAGACAGCCAAAGATGTTCCCCTTATGTTCGGCGACAATTCTCGGGTGCGAATCGAGCAAGAAGGTCAACGCGTGCAACGCGAGAAACTTAATATTCGGATCGGTATCTTCGAGCATGTCTTTCAATTTATCCACCGCTTGTCGAACAATCTTCTCTTGAGAAGTCATGCCTTGGACAACCGTTCGAATGCATTCGTACATGAGCGATTTAGCGCTCGTGGTTTCCAAAATTTCCGACAACGGACCGACGAGTTTCTTTCCCAATCGCGGCTCCAAAGGCGTCAAAGCGCCGAATACTTTAACCAATTTAATCGTCATCCAGTTCGAGGACGAGGTCGTCAATAATTTGTAAAACTTCGGTGCGAGCGGCAAGTATGTTTTCGGGTTGTGCATGGCAAGTTCTGATAATACCGTCACCGCGGCTTGGACGACAGTTTGATCGTCATCTTCTAAACATTCTGTCAGTCTCGCGAAGGACGGTCTCAAAGCTTCCGGGTATCGCAAGAAGCACTTGTAGAGACACAAGCACGCTCGGCGTCGTAAATCCGGTTTGTGGTTGTTCAATAACGAATACACATCTGCGACTAACGTTTGCGACAATTCTGGCGTGACAATATTCGCCAAGCACGAAATCGCCAACGCCGCCTCCGCCGGATTCGGACTCGCCAGATCCTTCTTCAATAAATTGGGAATTAACAACACGACATCGGTATCGTCCCCGAAAGATTGACAGGCGGCTAAATACCCGACTCTTTTATATTTCACGTTCGCCGTGGACATTAACTCGACGACGTGAAACGACGCCCAGTTCATGTTAAATCCTAAAGAGTGCAAATACGTCGCCTTTTCAATAGCGATTGATTTCGTTCGAATGTCCGACGAGACCACTTCGGCGCGAATGTCTTGCAAAGACTTGTTCATGAAATCCTTTTGATTGTCTTTGTGACTTCGAATGCCTGTTTGATGAATAGAAGAGAAAAAAGGATTAATAATAACGCTTTGATGTTCTCGATCGTAGAAAGTTTGAGCGAGTGTGATGATGCCATTGGGTCTCGACAAAACACATAAGAAGGAGAAGAAGGATCGTCGTTTTGCGCAATTCAATTTAATTTTGGGAGCCGCAGCAGACGCGGGCAAAAGAGAATTCAATTTTACGACACGAGATAAAACCACGACGTACCCGTGATCAAGTCTCTCAAAGATTTCTGAAACAATCTCGTGACTGTCGCAGATGACGCCGTCTTCGATCGATCTTTGTTGCTCTGCGACCCCATGGAGGACATGGAGGTCATCTTTTTTATTTAAAGAAGAGAGAGAGAGAGAGAGTACAAAAGTGTGTGCGTACTACAAATGAGGGGAAGAGGAGAGCAAAAAAACACAGAGTGCAGACAGACAAAAAAAGAGAGATTTTTTGTGCACAGAGAGAGAGAAAAAGAGATATCCGTCAAACTCCTTTTTATTCACTAATCTTCATTTTGTCTTCACTGAGTTAAGATGATGGCATCCTCTTCGACGTCTTCTTCGTCTCTGTGCGCGACTTTTACGAAGTCCACGGCTAACCCTTCTTCGTCTTCTTCTTCTTCTTTTTGCTGGAAGAAGAACGAATGTAGCAGTGGTAACAACAAAAATAAGAATATCTCTTTAACGACGAAAAGCAATCATCATCATCATCATCATCATCATCATCGAAGACACAATCGAAGAAGAGCGACAGTGGTGGTGGCAACGTCGGCAGAGGCCACGGGTGAAGGAGATGGATTAATTTTACAGCGCGGTAAAGGAGAATTGAACGCGTTTGATTCCATCGCCATCGGGTCTCCAATCGTGAAATATTTCCAAAGCGATGACGACACCGAACGGTGGGTGATGTGGTACACGGGGAGACGAGAAGTAGGCACGAGCGGGAATAATAGCGAGGAAAATGTAGGAGACAAAATAACAGCGGCAACGTTTGACCACGACAAATCTTTGACATCCGGGGAGATTGGTATCGCCGTTTCCGAAGACGGCATCGTGTGGAGACGAGGCGGGTCGCCGACGGAAACGTACAGAACCGGCGGCGACGCGGAGGCTTTCGAAAATCTCTCCGTGGACGTAGGCGCAGTTTTATATCCCAACAACGAAGACTGGTGGGTTTTTGATACCGCTCACGTTTCCGTTGGAGACGTGCATATGATTTCTTCTGGCAACGTCTCCGGTGGAGCCGGTGGCGGTATTTATTGGATGTATTACCAAGGCGGCGATAAAGAGGAAGTCGACGGCGTCGAAGGCGTGCGCACGAGACCGGGCTTGTGTCTCTCGCAAGACGGGAGAAACTGGGCGAGAATAGAGGGTGAACACCACACGCACGCAGTGTTAGACGTCGGAAGTGAAGGCGAATGGGACGAGCTGTGCATCCGAGACCCGAAGCTTTTATTAGCGGGACCGAAAGATATGCGATTGTTTTATCACTCAATCGACAAAACGACAGACGTTTCCAGAATTGGCGTCGCCACTTCCAAGGACGGGTTTCAATGGCAAAAGAATTCCAGCGGATTTATATTAGACGCCGGGCCAGAAGGTTCCATCGATGATTTAGGCGTCAAATCGCCGTGCGTGGCCAGAATTGGAAGAAACGAATACGTCATGTTTTACGAAGCGTTGAGTTCAAAACACCCGGGGAAATCCACCATTTGCGTCGCGAAATCGCAAGACGGCATTAAATGGGAACGCGCTTCAACCCCTGCGCTCGTTTTCGGTGAAGACGGTGCCTGGGACGAAGGTGGAGTTGGACGACCGTACGTCGTCCCCATGGCGGAGAACAAGTTGCGATTATACTACGAAGGTCGAAGCGACGCGAACGGTCTCGGAGTCGGTATCGGTTTAGCCGTGAGCGTTGGTGACGACATGTTTAGTTTTGTTCGTCGTAAATCCGTCGTGACGGCTGCTTAGATAAATGTGATTGTAATGAACAAGACCAACGATACATACATAGTTATAAAGAGGCTAAAGAGGTAAGTAAGTAAGGAGCTAAAGACGATTTTTAGATTTTTTTGTTCGTTTGCACTCTTCTCCACAGTTCAAAACTGCGCATCTTCATAAAAGTAGAAACTTCTCTCTCTTCAACGCGAGTTTGTTTGTGAGAGCACGCGCGTCGTCGCACCGATGCACGTCGAGAACGCATAAAGAGAGAGGAGGAGGAACAAAGAAGACAAAGAAGAAGAGAAAAGCAAACGACAGAGAGAGACGACAGAGAGTGTTTTGAAGAAGAAAGAAAGATGTTGCCAACCTTTGTTCCTTCCAAGTCTTCCTCCCCGAAATATCATCAACGTTCTCCTCACGGAGGAGGAGGAGGACGCGGCGGCATGCACCCGAAAACACTTCTCTCGTACGCGTTTCTCTTCTTCGGCTATTACTTCATCTTGGGCGCGAAAGATTCCCGACGACGCTTGTTCCGCGCGTTGGGCATTTTCTCAGACGAAGACTTGAAAACGTTGAGCAAAGAAGCGTTGCAAAAGCGAGACTCCTATTCCGTGTGGGACAAACATTTCAATCGAGACGAAGTGCCGAAAGAGCAATTCGCAGTTGGTTTGTTTCTTGAGTATTTAGAAGATCGACGATTGAACTTAAATCGAGGACGGGCCAGAGCTTTATCTCCTTTCTTTGACTTGAACAACGACGGTATCGTGACGAGGAACGAGTACGGCGAGTTTATACGAAAGTTTTCGCACACGAATTCCGAAGGCGGAGGCGACGATAAAAAACTGTTGAAAGCGGCGCTATCAGAAGCCACGAGAACGATTCAGTCGAGGAAGAGCGGCAATAACGGCGGCGAAGGCGGGAGAACCGGTTTGTCCAATAGAGGCTGCGCGTTACATTTGGACAGAAAGAAACGAGATTATTTAGAAATTTTAGAGTCGGGTGATTTGCAATTCGGTGGCACCGCGCCGTTTACGATTGAATTGTGGGTGAAGCCGAAAAGAGCGTCGGAGAAAGCTGTTTTAGTCTCCAAGTACGATCGAGGGAAGTGGGGTCAATATTTCGTGCAGTTGCAAAGAATAGGTGAAAGCGACGAGATGGAGGTGTTTTTCCATCGAGAGGTTGCGCCGTGGGGACAAAAAGCCGGCACGATTCCTTTACACGCGTTCACGCACATAGCGTGTTCCTACGGGAACGGCGTGTCCTCTATTTATATTAACGGAACCTTAGCGTCTTCCCAAAAAGAAGCTGGGCAAGATCAAAACCCGGAAACACCGGTTTTAATCGGAGCGATGTTGGAAAAAGGCGAACCGATTGATTTTTACGACGGTATTTTAGACGACGTGCGAATATGGAGGGTCAGTCGTAGCCAATTGGACATTCGAGAATCCATGCTGCTTTCTTTATCTGGGATGGAAACCGGTTTAGAAGCGTATTGGGAATTCAACGAGTGTTTAGGTAAACACGCGAAAGAGAAAACGGGAGAGAGTAAACACGACGCCAAGCTCCACGGAGGCGCGTGGACAACTTCCTCGATTAAGTTCAAGAGTTACCAAGAAAGCTTCGGTTGTAAAGATACGCACTGTTAGTAATAATATAGTCGATATAATGATAGGATTTTAGTTTAAGAAGTACTAGTTTACACAGATTGATGATTCCAAGTCACAAATGTTTGCACACGCTATTAAGTTGATGGAGCAGCAGCACTTTTCGTCTGAAAAAGATTACTTACTCGTTCCTCACTATAAGAAACACATCACCGCACGCGCGCGGAACAACACGTATTACTTATTCGCCAAAATGCCACACCAGAGTCTCATCGCGACGATGAGAATCGCTTCGTCGCAGAAAACCTCTTCTTCTTCTTCTTCTTCTTCTTCTTCTTCGTTGAAGACGACTGGAAAGATATCGTCGTTGTCGTCATCTTCCCGAAGAAGAAGAAGAAGAAAAACAAGCGCGTTGTTCACATCGGCATCATCAAACGACAAGCCAGCCGTGGTCATACTACCTGGTTTAGGGAACGCCACCGAAGATTACGAAGAGTTCAAGGAAGAGTTATCCTCTCGAGGCTACGTGGCCACGTCTATCGCTCAAGTCGCGCGACCGGATTGGTTGAGAAACGCAGCCGGCATTGTCAAGCCATCCTACTGGCTCGGAACTTTGGAGCCTAGGCCGACTGTCGATTGGTATTTAGAGAGAATCAACAATGCCATCGACGAGGCAAGAAACGCGAACGAGAATAACGGGGAGGTTGTTTTGCTCGCCCATTCAGCCGGTGGGTGGTTATCCCGAGTATATTTGGAGTCGAAAGAAGACTTTGCGAACGCAAAGCTTGTATCGAAGATAATTTCTCTCGGAAGTCCGCTAAACGCGGTACCTTTAGACGTGCCCGGTGTGGTCGACCAAACCAGAGGCATATTAACCTACGTCGAAGCGAATTGTTTATCGCCAAAAGCCTTAGGCATCGAATGGATTTGCTTAGCTGGAACGTATAAAACGGGAGTAAAAGAGTTCTCTCGCGAACGGTTTTCTGATTTTATCGTCGGGCAAGGCTACAAACAAGTCTGCGGCGCAGCGGATGCGAGTGGCGATGGAATTACTCCGGTAGAATCAGCGCAGCTGCAATTAGAAGGCGTGGAAAATATAGTTTTGGACGGGGTCTTTCATACGCCAGTTGGGTCGAATAACGAAGAGAGACCGTGGTACGGCACGAAGAAAATTTTGGATTTATGGGTTTCGAAAATATGACACCCCCGACGTTGTTGTGCGTTTATAGATTTCTAGTTATATTATTATATTATCATTATAGTTACAACGAGAGAGTGAGGGAGAGTGTGCACGTTGTATTAGCTCGTGTACGTCTCCGCTCCTCTCTTCTAAACGTATTCTACTCGTATCATTTTTTTGTTTGTTTCTTTATTATTATATAGTTTTCGAAGAAAGAGAGAGATGAATAAAACTAATCTCATCTCATTTGACTCTTTTTTTCTCTCCGTTGACGATGGTATACACCGCGGCCGCATAATGTCGGGGCGTTTTCGGATCTTGGTTGGTGTCGTTCGCTTCATAGTCTTCCTCGGGCCGTCGGCGTTTTTCTCCAGCCTGTTTTATTACGAGTGACATCATGTTAGTATATTTAATGAAAGAAAAAGTCGGCGGGAAAGAAGGCGAGAGGACGTTTTCGTCGTCTAAGGGCAAAAATTAGGGAAAGCCGAAGCCGACAACGAGCGAACGAATCACTCCAGACAGACGAAACGGCAACTCGAACGAATCGAATTCGAACAGACAGAGAAAGAGAACGAATAAATTTCGACATACCTTGCGCCAATCGTCGCTTAAAATCAACTTCCCATCGATGGGTTTACCTCCGACGAAAATCGAAGCCGTCATTTCAAACGTCTCGTCGACGAATTCAAATAGAGGAAGGAAAGAAGATGAATTTTCTTCAAAGTCTTCTCTTTCTGAAGTAAATAAAGTCTCTTAAAACAAGAGTTGTTACGAACCGACAACTGAAAAAGACGGTGGCAAACGACGAATCCGCTTTGCGGTTAGTTTGGGTGATTTCCTCTTTTACGAGTTGTTTAAGAACGAACGTTAAAGAGAGAGAATGACGTTTTCCAATAAGACGAGATCCAGAAAGTGGTGCCAACATGAGAAAACTCGAAAATTAGGGTATAGTCTGGAGGAGATCTTTTCATTACTTTGACGATGAATACTATGTTACTGCATTATTACAAACAACCCAAAACATACGATGTAGTTTTCCTTCTCGCCGCGTTTCATAACTTCACGCTGGTCATTCTTTGGAAAAAGTACTGCTTGTAGTCGTCGAAGATGTCCTTATCGTTTTGCGAGTACAAACGTAAACTGTGAACGCGCTCCATCATGTGCTGACGTAGTTTCGTCACCGTCTCGGCGCGATTGGCGTTATACGCCGCGTGTCTCGGGTTTGTCGCGCAAGAAGAGCGTATCCATTCGACCATTTGCGCCACCTCTTTCTTACATCTCTGTTTCAGGATGATTTCAGGCGCTACAGCTAACTTTCGCTCTTTCTTTTGTTGCTGTTTGCGGAGACGCTTTTCAGCCGCTAAGGCTTTCGCCAAAGCCCGTTCGCGTTCGCGCTTGTGCGAACGCTTCTCCTCTGGCGGATGCCAGATATCGACCCGTCTCGGATTCGCTCGCGTAGTTTGCCAGACGTTGTAATAATACGAAACGATTTGGGACATGGTTTTGTTCGGTAACAAAGGCTTCATTGGACGCAAATTGTCGCAATTTTTCGTCACATGTTGGGTGAAAATATCGCGCTCTTCTTCGCTCCATGCGTTGGCGACAACGACACCCATGTCGTGTAAACCGAACGACGTTTGAACGTGTAAAGAATCTCCAACTTCGCGTTTGAATTTAGCGCGCGCTTCGGCGATATCTTCGAGAGGAACGCGGACGATTCGGATAATCTCTTCTTGTCCTTGAGCGTTGATATACGCAACCAAGTCTGGGTCTTTGACTTCTTCTCCTTGAGTTTCCGTTTTTACTACTACCGCTCCTACCGCCGGTGCGTTGTTACTATCTAATTCAGCTTTCGCTGTTGTTACTACCGCTGCTGCTCCTGCTACTCCTACAACTTCTATGTTCTTTGCTTGCTCGCCGTTGTTAGTATTATTTTCGCTCGGCGCCAAGCGCTTGGCCGCTTTTTCCTCTTCCTCCTCAGCGGGTTCGCGACTCTTCGAACGCTTTCGCGTGCTTTTCCTCGTCGGCGAGTTCGTATTGGTGTTCGTATTATTATTATTATTCTGGTCGTTATTATTCAGTGGCCAAAACCGGACGCCAAGCATCTGCGTCTCCTTCTCCGTAAAATGTTCCAAGTCGTCCACGATGGCTTTTTTCACCTCTTCGTCGAATTCTGGCACCTGCGCTTGATACTCGTCTCCAACCCGTATAATCGCCGGTTTCACCGGTTGCCACACCCTCGTCATCGGCGACGAAAACATCTTCTCCGACTCCTCTACTAACGTAAAATCGTGCAAACCAGCCGCTCGAAACGCCTTCTCCTTCCCTCTCGCGCCTCTTCGCGGTTGATGCGCTTCGCCTTCCGCGGTGACCAACTTGAACCGCAAACACATCGCCCGGTTTCTCCTTTCCAGTTCCTCCTCTTGCATTTTTACCTGGTCGTCGATGATTGCGTCTTTATTGACGAGCATTCTCCCTGGTTTCGTGGCCATTCTCGAGAGCCATTGGTAGAGTTGTTCGCACTGTTGTTTTCTCTTCTCTTTTTTTTCCTCCTCCTCTTTTTGCTTCTCTTCCGTGCTCTTTTTTTCCTCCTCGTTTTCCGCATCGTCGTTCTGAGAAGGTGAAGGCGTTCTTGGCTCATCCTCCTTCGAAGGTTGCGCCGGCGAGGACGGGGGAGACTTTTGTTCGTTCTTTTCCACCGTCTCCTCTCTTCTCTCGATCTCTTTTTCTTCGTTTTCGCCCATCATTATTTAGTATTCGTATTCGTATTGCGCTCCTCTCTGCGCGTCTTTGAAGTTGTTGAAATACCAGGACGAGATAAAGTACGGTTCTCAAAGAAAAACAGAAAAATACACACCAACCGACTGATGGATTTTAAGTAGTATTCAACGGGTAGATCTGGATTCAAACCGGGCGCAAACGGTCCCTATATCTTTCCTGTCAACGTTTGAACAGTTCTTTCTCCGTAAAGTTTCTTTTTATGCAGTCCGTGCGCGCGTTTGTGGTGAGACGTGAATTGGAAATGAGAATGTCAGTTTTTTTTTAAACGATGAGAGCTCTTTTTAGGAAAATGAAGAGAGTTTTTCTTCTTTGGGTCTTCTGCTCAAAACGAGAACTCCTTTCAACACAAAAGCTGCTTTCCTTCTCTGTTTTCAAAGAAAAAGGAAGGAAAACAACAACAACACCACCACCACAGACTCTCTTCTTCATATCAAACTCAATCGCATTCTCTGTGAGTGTGGGTATAATACTATACATACACACATCATCCATCGAAAGAAGAGAGAAAGAAAGACTCGCAAAAGAGAAAGCATCCTCGTCGTCTCGAAGCGATTTTGAAGAAGAGGAGGAGTAAAAGGAAAAGGAATAAGACGCATAATAAAAGCTTTTGAGAAAGCAGAAAAATGATGATGTCAGCAACAAGGAGCGTATCTCCTACGACGTCGTCGATGTTGAGAATTCGTAAAACAACTCCTAAAGCGAACAACAACAACATCAGAAAGCCCACAAAACAACGATCGACAAACGCGATGGCTACGTTTACATCACCTTCTTCGCGTCGTTCTTCTTCTTGGAGCATCGCGAGGAGCAGTGCTCGTTGTGGTGTACAAACGAAGACGACTTTGACGACGACGACGATGATGAAGAAAAACGAAAGCAACAACAAAACGGTGAAAGAACAACAACAACAACAACAAAGAAGAAACGCGACTATTACGAAAGCGAACGAGGACGACTCATCATCATCATCATCATCAGTGGATGCTTCGAGCGACGACCCGTTCGAATTTGGTTCCAAATCGAAGAAGAGAAGGCGACGAGACGGGAAATCTACGAGACGCGCGACGGTTGCGGTGGACTCGCCGGCCATCGCGGCGGCGAAAGGCGAGTCGGAAAGAACCGTCGTTGAGGAGTCCGAGGAAGCTTTCTTGAAATTTCTTGGGTTTTACATAGCAATTATCTTTGCTTTTGGTGTTGTTCTCGCGTTATCGGCGTTTAAAATCTGGCCAGACAGCGTCGATTCGTTCATCACGGATACGCTCTACCCGGCGTTTACTCCTTTCGTCGGCGGATTTTTAGTGTTTTCGTCGATTTACGGTTTGATTAAAACGCGAAGCGATCCAACTTCAAAGTCCGGTTAGTCAAAGAGAGAGAAAGAGTCATCGCATAGGAAATGAATGCAAGCAAGTGTTTTAAATACATATTATTATTATTCGCTACTAAAATTATTATTATTGGTATTATATCTTTCTGCGCTAATAAGGTCTCTACTAGTATTATTATCCTACGACGACTGGCAATCTTTAAAAGAGAGGACGCGCGAGAAAAGCGCTTTCGCTCTCTCTTTGGGTTAAAATCTAAAGGTGATATAAATTCGAGCTCGCGGCGTCTCGCAAAACTTGCGCCGCAATCTTCCTCCCCGAATCCGTCATCATCGTGTGCACTACCTCTTCCACTAATCGATACGTCGTTATTATAAAAACGACGGAAAAGAAAACAACTTTCCACCCTCGAATTTTCTTCTCTCGATCTAACACGTTGAATATCTCCGTCACGTCCACGTAAATCTCCTTCTTGCTATATAACTTCAAAGAATACAACAGAACGGGTAAGTGCATCGCGCACAATCCAAATCGTCTCATCGCAGACGTGATAATAACCACCACTAAGTGGAACAAAACTTCCGGTTTCACCAATTTGTTAATTCGATTCGCCGTATCGTGAGGGTTCATGAAGTCGTTTTGTAAATCAGTCAAGCAGACTAAGATGTACATGTTCATCCCTAACCCGGCGCCGAGGAAGACGAATAAAGAGAGCCACCCGAGGATGAATGCGATCATTTCTTAAACTCTCCTTTGTCTTCTCTCTGTTTTGCGTCGTCGTGTGCTCAAGTCGTCAGCAGAGCGAGAGCAGCTTTTGCAGCAGCTCACCCAAAGAGGAGGACAAAAAAAAAGTGATGAGCAGCCCCCTTTTGGTAAAAAATTTTTTGAGACGAAAAATATCAAGCAGAAGAGAAAGAAGCAGCTTTGGGTTTTGAGACTCGAGAGACGACTACCGACGTGTTTTCTTTCTTGGAACAATCAATTTTTCTTCACAGACACTTACGTTATATATTTATTAAAAAGCTTCTTTCGCGTTGTTCGTTTGTTTGCACGGCGACGACTTTAAAATTGCGGCGAAGGATCGTCTCCTCTTCTCTGACTCGTGTTATTCATCATCAGCGGTCGTGGTGGTGGTTTATGTATACGTAATAACGGGGAGAATTCGACATCATGAGTACAGAAAATCGAGGAGGAGAAGCGCACACACACAACATTAACAACAACAACGCGTTTGGAGGAGGAGGAGGAGGAGGACAAGGAGGGAATTTCCTACGGGCGATTGTCCCCATTCAAGATGTCTCCGAGATTCTCTCCAAATACGATTTCAAGGAGAAGATTGGAACCGGAGGTACGACTTCGCGAGAGTAAACAAACAACAACAACATCAATAAAAACGGATTCCGTACAGGAAGGAGGAAACGTTTCCTTTTTTCTTCCTCTTTTTCAATTGCTTGGTTTTGGGTCGAACTCTCTTTCTTTTCTCACCAAAAAAAACTGACGACGACAACAATTTTTTTTTCCTCCTCTCACGACGACATAAACAGGTTTCGCAACCGTCATGCGTGCGATCGAGAAAGATACCGGAGTAGAAGTCGCGATCAAGATCGTGGACCGGCAAAAGTACGCCCCGACGGATAAGAGTTACGAGAGAGAGTTTCAAGTGTTGTCGACGCTCTATCACGAAAATATCATCAACTTACGGTGCACGTACGTGACGGAGAAGAACGTCTTCATGGTGACTGAAGTAGTTCACGGAGGGGAATTGCTGGAGAGAATAACCGAGGAAGGTAGTTATTCCGAGGCGGACGCGAGACGGATCATCGTTCAGATTTTAAAAGCGGTTGAGTATCTACACTCGAAGAAAGTCGTTCACCGAGACATCAAGTTAGAAAATATTTTGATGTCCGATCGATCTCCCAAAGCGACGGTGAAATTGATTGATTTTGGATTATCTAGATTACCGCAAGACGGAAGCGAGATGAGAACAATTTGTGGTTCGCCTTTGTACGTCGCGCCTGAAATTTTAGACATGAACTTATCGGACACGGCGTATACGCCGGCGGTGGACATGTGGTCCGTCGGCGTCATTTTGTTTATTTTATTGAGTGGCTATTCACCGTTCGATCACGACGACGAAGAGCAGCTGTTTAAAAATATCAAAGAAGGCGTGTATTGCATGGACGACCGAATTTGGAGATACATCTCGGAAGGTGCGAAGGATTGCGTTCGACAGTTGCTCACGGTGGACGTGATGAATAGAATGACTGCTACGCAAGCTTTGCAACACCCGTGGATTCGACAAAAACACCATCATCATCACCATCATCATCACAATAATAATAACAACAACGATAACAATAATAATAACGATATTAGTTCAATTATGACGAGCGAGACGAACTCGACGGGTTTTACCGATGGCGGAGGCTCGCTCACCTCGAGCATGAACATGCAACCTCCCGAGCAAATGCCAAAGGAAATTTTAGAAGAAAAACAAAACCGCTTAAAACAACGACTAGAAAGTATACGCATGATTCGAGAAGAAGAGGCGTTAGCGATGGATATAGCTATGCAGCAAGATAGCGATAACTCCAATCCTTCGATTTGATGATATGATAAGTAAACGAGGACGACGAAAAGATGATAGTGAAAATAATAAATCGTTTTCAAAAATAAAATACAGCCGCTTACAATCTCTATCTACGTAAATCTATGATACACTACCTCAAATGCTAATCATCAATATTCTGGTAACTCTTTGTTCATGAACTTCTTCCTCGCGAACGCCATCCAAAACTTGTTCATTTTCGTGCCTTCGTCGACGTATAAGTGGTCAACCAGGCGCAAACCGATTTCTTCGCGACACTGCGCGAGATACGACTTCAACGTTTCACCTTCTTGAAACGTTTTCGGGCCATCAATAATCCCTCCTAACCCAGTCGTGATGTCAAAGTGGTCGTGCGCTAACGCGAAGAGAAGCTTCGCCCCTTCTGTCATCAGATTTTTCTTACTATTATTATTCGTACCTTGTTGCGAGGAGGACGACGACGACGCTTGGTTTTGGTTTTGGTGAAGTCTCTTCAAGCATTGGGAGATGTAGAGAGTCAAATAAATCAACAACTTGTCCGCGTCGGATTGAATGGCGTATTTCCGGAACAAAACGTTCGGTCGGAAATACTGAATAGCCTCGTCGACGATGTCAAAATCGGTCGTCTTCGGCGCCGGACCTCTCGTTTGCGTTCGCAAAGGAAGTAAAGGGACGCCGCAGGACGCGTGGATGGAATCGGGCAATTCCGTGAACGCGGAATGGTACACCATTTTTTCTTTTCACAAAACGCACAAGTAACCACCACTACTACTCGTAGTAGTGATTAAAAAATCTAACTTATATGATGCGTGTAGTAGTACCGAGTGGTGGTGGTGGTGAATCTTCTCTCTCTCTGAAGAAGAAGAAGAAGAAGAAGATATATGAGAAGGAGAACACCAGGCGCGTTCATTCATTTCATTCCGAGAAACTTTGACCGTTTAAGGTTTGATTTATTTAAACAAGTTTATTATCTTATTCTTAAACCCTAAGCTAGCTAGTCACTCACATAAATTGCTCTGATAAAAAGAGCTCTTTGCACACTTTATTCGCCTCTTTCAAATGAGAGAGTTTTAGAAACGCGAAGGCCACGGGATCGAGACCCGTATGGGGCATATTCATAGAACGCCCTTTTAGCTCAGCTTGGTTAGAGCGTCGTGCTTATAGATCTTTTTTTGCTCTGCGCTCGTTTCTTATTACTATTACAATGCTAGAAGTTGTTAAATGGTGTTGTTGCCACCGCGTTGATATTGCTTGCGAGGCGATGACTTTGATTTTGTCAATTCGAGCAACTCTTTCAAGTCGTCTCCAATATCCTCAACAACAATTTCCTCTTTGTCGTACAATACCGTGCAATAATACGGTCCAGGCTGACCAGCTCTGGCAGTTCTTCCCGTTCTGTGTATGTGCATAGCCGCAGAATCGGCTAAAGAGTAATGCACCACGTGATGGAGCTCCGGGAAGTCAATGCCTCGAGCCGCTAAATCCGTACAGACGCACACTTTTAACTCTCCAGAGATGAAATCGTCCAACACCACGCCTCTCTCCTTCGCTTTCCCGTGAAACGCCATAGAATACATTCCACTGCTGTTGTTTTCTTCTCCGTTTATATCGGTATTAGTATTCAAGTATTCGACGATTTCGTCCGCCTCTACCGGCGAGTTTGCAAAGACCAACGACTTGTACTCTTTCCGCTTTCGCAACGCTTCCACCAACGCTTTGTTTTTCCTCGTTCGTATACTATTTTCTCTTCTTTTCCGTTGCTGCGCCTTCTCCATATCATCATCATTATCATTCTCATCCTCATTCTCATGACTCTCTGTTTCTTTTTCTTCTTCTTCTTCTTCTTCTTCTTCTTCTTCTCTTTCTATCATTACAACCTCTTGTTCCGGGTGCAACTTTCCGAAATACCCGGTGGAAATCCAAGACAGATCGCCTTGAAACGATTCGAAAATCGGTTCGGAATCTTTCAAAGTCGCGGCTGCAAACACGTATTGCACTTTCGCGCCAAACTTATTGACACCATCCGCGTTCTCTCCGTACGTTAAATCGATTAAATGTTTAACATCGTCCGCGAATCCTCTAGAGAGCATCTCGTCGCACTCGTCCACGACGAAATGTTTGAGACGACCAAACAACACCCACTCGTCTTTCGCCAAAGCTAATAAGCGAGCTGGCGTGCATATCAAAACGTCTGCTCGTCGAAATTCTGGTATGGCTTCTTCTAAATCGCCAATGATTTTGTTCCCTTTCTTTCCAGCTTTCGTCGTCGTCGAAGATTTACTCGCGACGTATTTTCGATTTCGATTATTTGTGTTTTTCCGTTGTTTCAAACTCGTCGGTTTCAACAATTTCTTCTCCTTACCGAAAATGGAAAACACCGTCGGCGCCGGTAACTCTAAATCAGTTCGTTGACACCAAATTGAACATAATTCGGCCATTTTTGAGACTTGCCTCGCCAACTCGACGTTTGGGACGAGAATGACCATCGCCGGACAACATCTTCCGCTAACTTTCGTGCCTCCCCTTCCCGGCGCCGCCACCTGGGACATGAGCGGTAAAGTATACGCGAACGTCTTCCCAGAACCAGTTTCGGCTAATATCACCGCAGAGTTTCCTTCAATGAGTTCTGGCGTAGCTAACTTTTGAATCTCTGTTGGTCTTTTCAAGCCAGCTTTGTTTAAATTTTCCGCCGTGATGGCTTCTAAACCGGCGTTGACAAACGCGTTGTCCGATAATTGTTTTTCATTACTATCATCATCATCATCGTCATTGTGGTTGTAATAAGAGTCTCTTCTCTGTGGTTCTCGCCGCTGCTGCTCGGCTTCCTTTTTCTTCTCTCTTTCCATTCTTTGCGTCTCCCACGGCCGTAAGCCTCCTCTTTTATACTTGGATTGGACCGCGACTTTTGGCGGCGAAGACGACGATATAACCTTTTTAACTCTGCTGCTGCTGCTGCTGCTGCTGCTGCTGCTGCTCGACGAAACTCCTTCCTTGATCCCACTCTCGTTGGCAAATCGAGACCATCCGGCTAAATCGTCCACGTCGTCCTCTTCGGTGTTTTCGTACTCCTCAAAGTCGTCGGCGTATTTTCTTCCTCCTCGCAGTTTTTGTCTCTCCAAAGCGATTTGCTTTCGCTCCAATTCGTCCAAAGGCACCGCTCTTTCTTGTTGTTGTTGTCTACCTCTGTTGTTGTTGTTGTAGCTCGCGCTCTCATCGTCGTCGTAATTCTCTTCTCTTTTCTTCGTTCCAAATTTTGCGTACGCTTTATCCGCGGTATCCCATCCTCGGGGTCGTCTGTTCTTCTTTTTTCCTCCGCCGCCTCGTTCGTTAACATCATCGGCGTAATTCTCATTGTCGCTTTCGGAAGAAGAAGAAGAAGAAGAATACCGAGAAGGTCGTCTCTTCTCTTCCGCGGCGGCAAAAGCGGCAGCAGCAAAAGTGCGACCCCGAAGAACGACTCCCACTCTTCTCTTTTGTTTCCCTCTCGCTCCTCCTCCTCCGCCTCTCAGCGGCAACATCATCGTGATGTTGTTGTTGTTGTTCGCGGCGGCAAAAAACATAATTTTATTACTTTTTTCTGTCGTCTGTCTCTTTTCTCTCAAAAAAGAAAAGAAAAGAAAAGAAAAGAAAGAGTAGAGGGGCTGTTGTTTGGAGAGGACGACGCCAAGACGGCATTCATTTTTTTTTGGTTTGAGGGAGCCTTTTTGCGAGAGAGAGGGCAAAAACCTCTTTTTTCGCCGGCCAAAAGGATAAAACGCAAAACCGTCGCGAATTCAACGTCACTTCTTTGAGCTGTTTGCGACCTGCGCGTCCCATCGAAAAGAATTCATTTATATCGCACACTTCATTGTTCGTTCAATTCGACGTGAATATATTTAAGCGAGAACATCTCAACATGTCTTCTCAAACGTTATCGATGATGATGGCGAACGTGAGAATTTCGTCGGCGACGGGAACCTCAAAATCGACGACGACGACGACGACGCCGCGCGCTGCGAGCTTATCCGCGAAGCATGCAAACGGAAACTCGAAGGTTTTTTACGCGAACAGTTTGTCATTGAACAAATCTAGAGACTCAGTCGCGACGTTTAGCATTTCCGCCAGCGGGAGCGGGACGAAGAAAGGTTTATATCAATTCGTCGAGCGGGTGAACTCGCCGCAGATGAAGGATGATTTGATTCCTTTTCGAGTAGGAATGACGGTGAAGGTTGGCGTGACGGTCACGGAAGGGAACAAGAGCAGAGTGCAGCCGTACGAAGGTTTGATTATTGGCATTCACAGAGCGGGCGTTGCGAGTACGATTACGGTCCGAAAATCCTTGCAAGGGTTCGGGGTTGAGAGAATTTTCCCGATTCACTCGCCGTTGTGCTCGTTCCAAGAGGTCAGAGGCGCGGGGAAGCCAATCGCGAGACGCTCCAAGTTGTACTACTTGAGAGAACGCGTTGGTAAGAACGCGAAATTAAAGAGTAGATTTGTTGCGAAAAAAGAAGGATTGAGCCGATGGCAAGTGAAGCAAAACGCGTTGATTGCCGAGAAGGAAGCCGCGGCGGCGGAGGCGGCGAGAGTCCAAGCGGAAATCGAGGCAAAGGCGAAGGCCGAGGAGGAGAGACTCCAAGCGGAAGCCGAGGCGAAGGCGGCCGCGGAAGCCAAAGCTAAGGAGGAGGAAGCCGCTGCCGCTGCTGCTGAAGCCGCTGCTGCTGAAGCCGCTGCTCCCGCGGAAGAGGCGGCTCCGGAAGCCGAAGCTGCTCCCGCGGAAGAGGCGGCTCCGGAAACCGAAGAAGGTTCGGCGTAAAAGAGGTTTCTTTATCTTATCGCTTTTTAAAAAGTTGAGAGTAGAGAACAACAACAACAACAACAACAACAACATTATTTGTCTAACCTATATACCATAGCCTTTACATTATATACATACCTATGTGCGTTTTAATTGAAATTGATTGAATAAGAACAAACGAGTATTTTATTATTTTTCCTTCACTTCACACTTCACAGTCTGGCTTTGGTCAAATCTTCCTGACTCCTCTTCTTCGCCTTTTTTTGCTTTCCCTCCTTGTCGCGTCTGTTCATCAGTTCACTCTTCTCGTCATTTTCAAACGCGCTGTTTGTATCACACACACACACACATCAATCAATCAATCAATCAAAAATGCCGAGACCAACGAACGATAAGATCACCCTCATCTCCGCTATTCCGGAGCAAGAGAGATTTGAAGTTTCCACGGACGTCGCCAAGTGCGTTTTACTTTACGTCATCGCAGTCTTCTTCAATTTCTTTGCTTTCGAAAAAAACGCGCGAGATCGCGCTTCTAGGAATCGCCGTCTCTCCTTCTCTCCCTCTCGATTCAAGCGCTTTCCAGCTTTGATCGCGCGCAACCGCCCAGAACGCAACTCTTACGAGACGTACTGACCGATTCTCTCCCTTCTTTTACGTCCAAACAGCATGTCGCAGACCGTGAAAACCGCCATCAGTGGTACGCATTGCAAACGCTTCTTTCGTCTTCTGTTTCTTCTTCTTCTCTTTTCTTTTCGTTTTTTTTGAAAAAGTCATGTCAAATTGGCGGGAGAATTTTCTACACATCACACAACAACAAAGAAAAAAAAGAATAACGACTGACTGATGTCTCACCTCCTTTTCTTATTTAACGATAACACCAATCATCACAAACAGACGGCGAGAAGGAAATCCCGTTACCGAACGTGGCCAAATCGATTTTACAGAAAGTCATCACGTATTGCGAATACCACGCCAACGCGAAGGGCGAAGACGGTAAAGACAAATCCGAGGACGATAAAAAGAACTTCGATTTGGAGTACGTGAAAGTCGATCAAGCGACGTTGTTTGAGCTCATCTTGGCGGCGAACTACTTGGACATCAAGGATTTGCTCGATTTGTGCTGCCAAACCGTCGCGAATATGATCAAAGGGAAGACGCCGGCGGAAATTCGCAAGACGTTCAACATCAAGAACGATTTTACGCCGGAGGAAGAGGAAGAAGTTCGCAAGGAAAACCAATGGGCGTTTGAATAAATATTCGTTGAAACGTTTGCGCGCGCAAAAGATGGAGGGAAGAAGGAGAGAGTCTATTATTTTGTAGTAGTAAAAGAAAGAGAGAAGACTTGGGCGATTGTGATTGAGATAGTCTTGGAGGAGTTCGAAAACATTAGTAAAACTTAGAGAAGAAAAGAAAAGTTCGAAAGGGATGAAAACGTTGCGTTGTACCAATGCAAAGAGCGAAATAGCAACGATTTCGGGTACGAACAACAGACAAGAAAAAAAGAAAGAGAGAGAGAGAAACATATTGCAATAGAGATGCACAAATACTCTACCAGTACATCTGAATACACACCGAATGGATTGTTCAAAACTTTTCACGCTATATCGAGCTTGCCAACTTTTTCGCTAATGTTTTCCGCCGCAGTTACACCACCGCTGTCAGTACCATCTCTAGCCTCAATAAAAGCTTTAACCTCCGTCGGTTCTCCTTTCATCGCGTATGAAGTCATCTGGATGCCGATCTTATTTTGATCTGGGTTTAAAAGAGAAGCCGATATGGCATTCAAAGCTACCTCAAACATTTGGAGTTCTACGAGTTGCGGACGGCGAATGGTAAGTGTACCATCCTCTTCGAAATCCATTTTCGTAAAGACGGGATACATATCCCTTTCCTTAACTTCCTCGCCACTTGTATCCTCTCCAGCAGATGCCGCGCATGGCCAATCGTACTTTTCCTTCGCGTCGATATCCTCGAACGGCGAGAGCTCTTCTCCTAAAAACAGACAGTTCTGCAACGATTTTTTCGTCATATCAACTTCTTCGCCTTCTTCTTTCTCCAACTCTTCTATGATTTTCTTCGCCTCGGCTTCGTTTTTATACACGGTTAAAGTACAGTTTGAGTGATCAATTGTTACGCAGCAGCTGAGCGTGGCTTTGTTATTTTCGTCGAGTCTCAACCCGTACTCGATGTTGAAAAATTTAATCTTCTCGAGCTTCTCTCCGTGTTGCGTCACTGCGCTCAAATACTGAATCGCAGCCGCGAACAAGCTCAAACCAAACTTAGGCGTAAACCCATCCACGGATTCCATCAATCCCGGCAAGTGCTCCGTCGACCATTCCTCCGCCGGCGGGTTCATGTTCGGTTCAATCTGTTCGCGAATAATGTTTTCTATTATCTCCCTCGGCACAGACGCGAATCCGGTTTGAATATCTAACTTCTTCAATAAATTTCGCGTTCCTTTAACGTACGAACACGATTCTTCGTCGCTCGTATCCGTATTTGTGGCCGTTTTTGTGCACGCGAATACTATTTTCGTTGGTTTCTCAATCTTCTTTGTCTTCGATTCTTTTTCTTTTTCTTCTTCGCCGTCTCTCTCGTTCAACACTTTCGGATTCTTGAGAATCTTCTCGATGTACTCGACGATGTATTCGTTCGAGGGCGGTTCAGGACCTCTCACGATGTTCACATCTTCACCTTTCCCGTTCTCGTCTTCTTTCGAGGTCAGAAACTTCCCAGTCGAAGTATCCACGACTAATATCAAATGCGGTCGAGCTGGAATAAACGAAGCGCCTTCTTCTGAGTTTTCTAAATCCTCCAGTTTTACCGAAATTGGAGGCGCCCACGCGCGAAGTTTGTGCACGTAGACTTGCCACACGATTGATGGTTTTGATGACTTTGGTGCCATTCTCTTCTCTGTGTGTGTAGTACACTCGGGAAGAGAGAAGAGAGCAGGTAAATTTATGGATAAAATGTCTTCATTTTTTTCCTCATGTGAGCAAGGGGACAGAGTTGGAACAAATATCAACATCAGACAATAATGATAACGGCGACGAGGAGAACTTGCTTGGTTTGTTCTTCGATGCTAAGGTCGTCGACCACCACGCGTCAAAAATCGTCGTCATATAAGTCGTCTCTTTTCCTGCTTAGTAGGAAGAAAAAGTCAACAACAACGAAAAGGAATCCCCGCACGACGAATTGGAGTAAGAGAGGAGGAACGTTTTTGCAAGAAGAAGAAGAAGAAGAAGAAGAAGAAGGAGAAGACAGAGAAGTTACGAGAAGAAACGATTTTACGGACCCGATGCACTGGCGACATCAGAGTTACAAAAACTCGTTGGAAAATCCAGACTCGTTGCAAAGCGCGGAGTATCGCGAACGAACCGGGAGAAACCACGTCTATCGCGGCATCGTATCGTACGACGGGACGAATTATTTCGGATTTCAAAAGCAAGGCGAGGATAAAATAACGATTCAATCGGAACTGGAGAGATGCTTAATGCAAATAACGTGTCTCGATAGAGAGTTGCTGTGTTTAGGCGCGGCGGGGAGAACGGACGCGGGCGTGCACGCGAGGAAACAAGTGTTTCATTTCTACACGAAAGAACCTTTGAAAGACGAGTTGAACTTCATGCGAGCGTGCAACAGGTTGTTGAACGAAGACGTGAGAGTGGTGGAAATTGCCAAGCCGCACCCGATGTTTCACTCGAGGTTTCACGCGATTGAGAAGACGTACAGATATACGATTGATTTTGGGCTACCGCACAGTCCGTTCCATCGGAAGACGGCGTTGTCGGTCGGATATCGAGAGTACGACATGAAATTGTTAGAGGAAGCGTGTAAAGTATTTGTTGGGACGCACGATTTCGCGGCTTTTATGAATCGGTCCAGAGATGGTAAAAATTTGGAAAGAAACTCGGAACGAACGATTTACTCCTTTGATGTCATTCGCGGCGGCGGAGAAGAAGAAGGAGGAGAACGTTACGAAGATCCTTCGTCGTCGTTAGTGTACTTGTACGTCACCGGCAATGGATTTTTATACAAACAAGTTAGGAATATGGTTGGTGCCATTTTATCCGTGGCTGGAGGAAGATATACCATAGATGATTTGAAATTGTTCATGGAGAAGAAGGATAGAAAGCTCATACCGATGGCGGCTCCCGCGAAAGGTTTGTGTTTGTACGACGTAAAGTATCCAGATGAAATGTACTTTTCTCCTCCTCCTTCTTCCTCTTCTTTAAGGATTTGATGATTATGATGATGATGATCAGTTGTACTGGTAGTAATAGTGGTAGTAGCATTTATAGCGCATAGCTAAAGAAGATAGAGAGTAACATTATATTTATTTGTGTGAAGAAGTAGCCTAGTTTTAATATCTACAAAGTACCGAGTAGTACAGCTATAAAAATTCATTGGTGTATTCACTCACCGAGCGCCGGCGGCGGCTGTGTTCTTCGGAGCAAAACGCGTTGACTACCATGCATAGCATGGAACGCCATGAGCGTTGTTTTCCCTAGGCATTTGCCAAAGAGTGTTCCGGTAGAGCAACCAGTCACTTGAACTGCGATGTAATCGCCCGCTTTCAACTCGTGTTTGGCGTCGCCTTCGTCCTCGTCGCCGCCGTTGTATCCGCCGTATTTTTTCGTGTTGTCAAAAACGACCCATTTAGATGAATCTGTCTTTCCGGTCCACTCGTTTTCGTTCTTTTTCGATGGTCCCTCAATCAGCACGCAATGAACGGAACCAATTTCTTGCTCTTGCTTCTTTTGCGCCTGCGTTCGGAACGCCTCGATGACTTCCGCTAATCTGTTTTGTTTGACGTCTTCCGGGACGTCGTCCTCCAAATGTCTCGCCGCCGCCGTACCATCTCGTTCGGAGTACGCAAACATGAACGCCTGTTCGTAACCAACAATGTTCATGAGCGAAACCGTATCTTCGTGGTCCTTCTCGGTTTCGCCGCAAAAACCAGATATGATGTCGGTCGTTATCGCGCAGTCTGGAATGACTTCTTTCACGTGGTCGACTAAATCCAAATACGCCTCTCGCGAGTAGCCTCTTCGCATGCGCACGAGCGTCGCCGTAGAGCCACTTTGTGCGGGCATGTGTAAGCACTTGCATACGTTTGGTCGATCGCGAATGACGTTGAGAACATCGTCCGGGAAATCTTTCGGGTGCGGAGAGGTGAATCGAATGCGCATTTCCGGATCGACTTGCGCGACGCGATCGAGCAGTTCTGCGAATTGCACCTTTCCTTCTCTCTTACGACCAGCGTCATATCGAGATTCAAACCCAGCCGCGTACCCATTGAACTTCGCCGGGTCTTCACCCGCCAATCCAGCAGCATTTTTCATATTCAATTCCTCTCTGGCGTTGTTAATGTTCAAAATCGCTTCGATTGAATTGTTCCCGACGATGTTCCCTTCCTTCAAAGAACTCAAAAAATCCTCCGATTTATTCGTATCCACGTAATAAGAGTTCACATTTTGCCCGAGCAAAGTCACCTCTTTCACCCCTTGTTCGCTCAAAACGCGCACTTCGTATAAAATACTCGCCAAATCTCTCGACCGTTCTTGGCCTCTCGTGTACGGGACGATGCAAAACGTGCAGCAGTTATCGCACCCCCGCATAATCGTCACAAACGCCGAGTGCGTACCGTCCGGTCTCACAGGAATGACGTCGGCGTACGTCTCTTCTACCGATAACTGAACGTTCATAGATTTATTTCCGGTATTATGCACTGTATCGATTAAATTCGGCAAATCTCTGTACGCGTCTGGTCCGGCGACTATATCCGCCAACTGATCCTCCTCCAACAACTGCGTCTTCAATCGTTCCGCCATGCACCCCAACACCCCAACTACTGGTCGTTCCGTTTTCTTTTTTGGTTTCCCAAGACTTCTGAAATACGCCAATCGCTGCCAAATTTTCGCCTCTGCCTTATCTCTTATCGCGCACGTGTTGATTAAAATTACGTTCGCGTCGTTTATGTCCTTCGTTTCCGTGAACCCGTTATCGTTCAACACCGACATCATGACCTCGCTATCGTTTACGTTCATTTGACACCCGTACGTTTCTACGTACACGTTCCGGTTTTTCGTTTTCGAGGCGACGTATCCTTCTAAATCTTCCAAAATACCCGTGTTGGCTTTAATCGGCCTCTTCGTTTGGCCTTTCAATACCTCCTCTTTGGAGGTGAGGTGGTGACCACCTCCGGTTCCCGTAATCGTCGTAGTGGTCGCGTCGTTCGCGTTGTGCGCTCTCGCGATAACATTCACATTCTTTCTCCGCGTCCTCGTTAAACCCTTCGTCGTTCGTTCGCACGTGTTGTTGTTGCGATACCGAGCAGCCAGGCTTCCTCGTCCTCCTTCATTCGAGAACGACGACGCGACGGCGCCAACTTTTCTGCTCGAAATTTTCTTCGACTTTGAAGACGAAGAAGAAAACGAAGACGAAGACGCGCCGCTCAAACTTGAACCCTTCGCGTAATTTTGAATACAAGAAGTAGACATCTTCTTCAGAATCGCACTGTGTTATATATATATATATATATATGTATATATATCGTTTATGTGTGTGCGTGTTCGAGAGAGAGACAATTTGTGAGGAAACACAATTGCCCTGTAAATAGGTTTATTTATCTCAGTCAAAAGTTCTGAGAAAAGACCAAAAATGTGAGTGAGAGAGAAGAGAGGAAAAATCAAAAACGTCGGTCGGTCGTCAAAAAAAAACAAAATCCATCCCTTTGCAAAACACCTTCTTTTGCTTCTTCTTCTCATTCAAATTCATTGCGAGATGATGACGACGAGAAGAAGACGGAAATAATAAAAAGCATTCACAGAAGAAGAAGGAGAAGAAGAAGAAGACAGACGCGAAGAACGAGAAAAAGGAGAGATGAACAAAGAAGAAGAAGAAGAAGAAGAAGACAACTTGTGCACGTTTTGCACGTTTCCGTTAAAAGTAAAATTGGAAGAAGAGAAGAAGAAGAAGAACGTAATTCGGTTAACAAAATGCAAACACGCGTTCCATCGCGAGTGCTTCAAACGATGGCACGTGTGGAGGCAAAAAGAGTGGGAGAGAGAGATGAGAGAGATGAATTGGCCGAAAGGGTCGGAGGAAGAGAAAAGAGCGAGAGCGAAGCCGACGCACGAGTGCCCGCTGTGTCGAGTTGAAGTGGAGGAGAGGTTTGATTTTAGCAAAAGCAACAATATCAGTGGAGAGGACGACGATTCAGACGACGAGGAGGAGGAGAAGACGATGAAAGAGATGGTGATGAGTGAGGAGATGCTGAATAAACTGCGGAAACAGAGAGAAGTGTTCAGACGGAAACTTCTCAAAGCGAGAGAGATTGGCGCGTTGGTGGTGAAAGATCCGTCGAAGACGAACGTGAACCGACTGCTCGTGCCTCGCTCGAGGGAGCCGACGCAACAAACAAACGGAGGAGGAGAAGGAGGAGAAACAGAGGGAAGAAATAGCGATAGCGTAGCAGTAGTACCAGCAGTAGGAACAACGACAGCAACAGCGAGTAGAGGCAGAGGCAGAGGATCAAATTTTCTCGCGCGCGCACTCGCGCGAGCAAGAATAGAAGATGAGGATGACCAAGATGGATGAAGATGAATTTTTTGCAAAAAGTGCCAAAAATAGCCTGCGCGCGCAACAAGAAAAGAAAAGAGAGATGGGTCTGACAACCCCGTACGCGATTGAAAGCGACGACAAACAAGACCAACAAAGTCGACGACCAAAGAAGGTGCGCGTGTTGATGCCTGGACCGGATTTCCGCGAGATGAACAAGAGAAACATCGGATGCCCAAAGGAGGAGAAAATTTTCGTTCCTCTGAGAGAAGGGAAAGAGTTTTTAGAAAAGCGAAGAGAGGAGAATGAACGCAGGAGAATGGTAGGTAAAGCGGAAATTCACGGTAAGACGACGGAAAAAGGAGTCGATATTGCAAAAATTGTCGAGCACGCGTTCGTAACGACGCGAGCGAATATAAAAGAGGTTAAGAAGAGACCTCTGTTCGGGGGAGGCGGCGTCGGAAGAGCTGGAAGAGAAACGCGAGCGTCTTTGGGACACGCAACTTCCGCGCAAACGAAGAGAGCCTTGTTGGCATCTTCGGATGACGCCACCACCCCTCGCCATCAATTCAAGTTGACAAAGTTCCTAAAAGTTCCGTCGAAGATTGTGACGACGTGGTGATGATGATGATGATGATGATAAATAAAGGGGGCTATTATTACAAATACAAAAATTCTTCAAAGTTCCATCTCGACATACGTGGACGAGTCTACCAATAGCGCTCTCTTCTTCCTCTTCCTTCTGTTCGAAAAACACGAAAAACACGAAGGTAAACACTTATTTCGACTCTCAAACCCTGTTAAATCCTGTTCTTGTCTCGTTTCCGTCTCGAACGCTTCCAAGCGTTTCCATCGCGACTCTAAAATTTGCAAATCGGTTAAATCTGAGTTCACGCTCATGAATTCGAAATCATCGTTTAGCGTCGAATACTCGTTTGAAAACGTTTCATCTTGGAAGTCCTTCTTTGGATCCGCGCTATCGCTTGACGGACTCCCCGGAGCCTGCTGCTGTGCGCTATCTATGGTGTTCATCTGAATCAACTGCGCCGCGTCTCTCTCCGCCAACGCTTCCGATTTCATCATTTCTTGCGCCAAAGATGAGTTCCTCAGAGACGCCTCCATCTGCCTCTCTCTTCTCGCTTGAATGTACTTCTCCACCAGCGGTCGAAACCCTTCGTACATCGTTCGAACTTCCTTAGCTATTATTGATTCTACTAACCTCCCTACACCCGTTAACTTCACGTCGATAGTTAAATCCACATACATCCTACACGCTTTCACGCCTACCGATTTACACCGAATAATACCTTCCACTTTCGACGCTTTCGTTATGTTATTCGTGTTCACTAATTCCGCCTCGAATAATTTCGGCGCCGTTTCGCTCTTCTTGCTAAATTTAAGTTCGTCGTACAGTTCTAAACTCTGGCCTTTTTTCAATCCGAGCGCTCGTTTCACAATCGACGGTATGTATGTGTTCGGCTGCGTTCGAATTATACACCGGACTTCGTTTTTCTTTTCGTCGACTTCATACAGCGGTAAATCACACTTCCGGTTGTTGAAATGCTCCGCTTGCGCGGTGAGAAAAGCTCGGGTGTTTTTTGCGAACCAAAAATCCGCGGCATCGATCGGGAGCTCGTCCGTTTCCAACTGAAGGCGCATGTTATTATTGACTTCTTCAATCAAGCCAAGTGCGCTCTCAATCCAATTTTCTTCTTCATTCGCAAAAGTCTTCTTCTTCTTCTTCTTCTCAACGACCACGACGCATTATAATACGAATAATACGAATAATTCTGTTCACTTCCGTTCTCTTCGATGAGTGATGCTGTCTTTCGATACTACTACTACTACTAATAATAAATAAACAAGGACGACGAAAGCGTTGGAATGAAGAGGAGGAGACTTTTTCTTAAAAATCTCGTATAAAAACGCTTTTTTTCACATCACTTTGAATAATAATACAAAATTTTCGGTTACACTTTAACGCTCACTCAATCGAAGAAAGACAGTCAAAATCACGCGAGCGAACTCTTCCCGAACGAAGATTGAATCTCGTCCCCCTCTCCTTCGCTTTCTTTCAAAGTAAACTCGAATTTCGGCAACCGTCGCAACAGCGCGTACGGCGCCGGGAAAAAGTTGGAGAACCACAGCTCGACGAGGAATTTAACAATCGCCGCGAGCACGCCTTTACAAAGAACGAGGTTTCCCCAGAGGAATAAACCGTTCCAAGGACCGAGAGAGATGGCCATAAATCGAGGCGGGAGAGAATATTCGTCGTTCTGCTTTCTTTGTTGATCTTTCTTTATTCTCGTGGCGACGTATTCGGCTTCCCAGTGCGCGAAAGAGGCTAAGAACTGTCCCGGCGGTTTCATCGCGCAGTCGCCAACCGCGTATATGTTTTCAAATCCTATAACTTGTAAAGTTTTTGGATCTCTTTCGATATAACCGAGCTTACTGAGCGGTATTTCGAGGATTGGCTCGTTGTTCTTTTTCGCTTCGGCGGCGGAAAGTAAAACGGTTGGATTTTCAAACGAAAGAAAGTTGGTGGACGGCTTCGAGCCGACGGCGAAGATCGTTTCCTTCGCTTCAATTTTTACCGTTTTGTCTTTAGATCCGACGTAAGAAGAAGAAGAATAAGAAGAAGACGACGACGGTGGAGAAGTTTCGCCGTTCACTCTCTCGAATCTCTGGCCAAGTTCGACGCGAACGTTCTTCTTCTTGAACCACTTTTCCACGTACTCCGAGGCGGATTTCGGCAACGTGTCCAAAAGTCTATTTTTATCGTGCGCTAAAACAACATTCGTTGCAGTTCGTTTTCCTTTTGCACGCACACAAGCTATATCCGCCGCTAATTCCACGCCGACGACTCCACCGCCAACAATTAAAGTCGTTTGTTCATCGTTACTAATGTTGTCGTTATCCTTACGAGAAGAAGGCAACGCTACGCGTTCGGCGTCTCGTTGGAACGTCTTTTGTCTCGCGTATCCAGTCTTCGCGCCTTCTCCTGGCGTCCCTCCCATTGGCTTGATACCTGACGTGCTACCACCGTAATTACTCCCTGTCGCTATGATCAAATAATCGTACTCTAGCTTTTTATTCTCCTCTCCTTCTTCGCCCGCCGTTCGCACGGAAACGTACTCCTCGCACACGCTCTTCACGCCGTCGTCCGCCGCGTGCGCAAATCTCGCCCCCACTCTCTCGCACATCTTCTCGTACGATCTGTGCAACTTCCCAATCCTCTCTCCTGAATTCTCGCTTCCTTTATACCTCCGCATTGGTCCACCTCCAACCATCGCAGAGAGCGCCCCGGGCGTGTACTCGAAATACGCCTTCGTATCCACCAAAGTGACATCGCACGTCTTGGATAAATCAAACACCGCTTGCATCCCGGCAAACCCGCCGCCGATGACGACGACTTTTTTTCTTCCCCTGTCCTTCATTTTTTTCGTTTTCGCGATCTGTTTCCTCGTCAATACGGATGCGATGATTACGATGGCGCTCAGCGCGATGGCGATTACAAACAACTGTTCTACTGATGAAAATGGTTGTTGGAAACCACCACCGCTGAGTCCGTTTGTTTCTACTAGAAGCCTCTTCTTCGTCTTCTTCTTAAACGTGGACGAGAGCGACGAGAGAGTCTCGACTTTTAGTCGCAGAGGAGTAGCTGTTTCTCTCTCGCTCGCGGTGTGACTGTCGTTGCTTCTCTTCAAACGAGAACGAGAACGCGCGACGACGACTTTCCCCGAGGAGGAAGTGCAAGAGGAAGAGGAAGAGGAACAGCGTTTTTGGCTGATTCGGACGACAACAACACTCGACGACGACTCGCACTGACGACGACAACGAGAACGATGATGATTGGAGAAGATGAAGAGCGGCGCTTCTATCGAATGTAACCGCGCGTACATGAATAAATGATGAGTGAAGGAAAAAGCACCGCATTTGGACGCGTTTGTGTTCTGAATTATTTTGTTCATTTGTTGTATTTAAGCGCGTTTTGTATTTACATCACTTGACTCACTCTCTCTCGTTTGACTCACTACTCTCTCTTCCTCACTCTCTCTCTCTCTCTCTATTATATATTTACGTTTATAAACCCCTTCAGTTGTATTCTTTTTATCTTCTTCTCTCTAACATCTTAGATGGTGGTGCCGTCCGGAATG
>Ga0181556_1000226_pt1 | contig 62243 bp, 20 predicted proteins | sample 011ome_14_FD_148651 | JGI IMG/M metagenome (GOLD analysis project Ga0181556, IMG submission 148651) | Coastal salt marsh microbial communities from the Groves Creek Marsh, Skidaway Island, Georgia - 011505AT metaG (spades assembly) | ecosystem: Environmental > Aquatic > Marine > Intertidal zone...
TTTGTCTCTCTCTCTCTCTCTCTCTCTGCCCGTGGTGGGGCGCAGGTTCTTCTGAGAAAGAGAGAGGGAGAGAGAGAAGGCGCGAAGAAGATGTTGGTCGAACCGTCTTCTTCTTTAGCGAGACGAAGGAGAGGTTTGGCGAGGCGAAACGACGTGAGGAACTTGGCGACTTTTTTACGTTTCGACGACTTTTCTCCTTTGACGACGACGGAAACGACGAGAAAGAAGCTCAAAAGAGGAGAAGATGGAGAGGATCTTACCGACGAGTTTGAGGAGGAGAAGAAGAAACAAACGGACGAGGATATCATCGTGTATTACCTCACGTGCGCGGAACGAGGCGAGCGACCAAAAAGAGAGTTTTTCATGTGCGAACGGAAAAGTTCCTACGAGAAAACTGTGGCCGACGCGAGTGGGAAAGAACCCTACGACGCGTACGCGTTGGTTGAAATCGACGAGAAGGAAAGGAAAAGGAGAGAACGAGAAGAGAAGAGAGGGTTCTTCAATGCGTCTTCGTCGAAAGAGGATTTGTTTATCGTTTCCGCGACGGCGGTGGTGCACCACCCGGCGGATGGGTCGGCGAGTAAATGTTACGCGTTGTCCGAGTGGATGCGAGAGAAGCATTTGGTACGCGCCATGCGATGTTTGTCGACGTACGCGAGGTATAGGGAGAGAAAGGCGATACGGATTTGGAGAGCGGAAGTGAGAAGAAGAATGTTTGAGAGGACAAGGATGCAGATTGAGAAGAGAGCGTTCGTGGCGTCGGAGAGGTTTGCGCCGGCGATGCAAAAGTTGTTTGCGATTGCGAGCGCGATTGACGAAACGTCGTTCGTGCCGAAACGAGATGGTTTTGCGTATACCGCAGAGGCGTTTAAGACGCATTGCGATACGCACAGAGTCAAAGTTGTGCAACCTGTAATTGATTTGAAAGTAGAAGAGGCGACGAGGGTAGCGAACAGAGTGAACGCATCGGTCGTGAGAAGTTGCGCAATGTTAGGCAGCGGCGGTATGGAAACAGATTCCGTCGAAAAGGAGGAGGAAGAAGAAGGTGATGGAGACGAGGAGAGCGACGAGAGGATGGTAAAAGAGGAGGAGTGTATCACAAAAGAAGTAGAAGAAGAGTTTTCTGCGTCGGCATTACTGATGGCACCGGCGCCGTCACTGTCTTCTTCCACTTCACTCGCCGAGGAAGCTTCGAAAATGCGAAAGCGCGAGAAAACGCGGAAAATACTCGAAAGGGAGAAGGATCGACTGGGTCATTTTACAAGATTTTGCGATTTAGTCGTCAATTCGCAACTCGCAGAAAGCGTCATCAAAGTATCAGAAACGGTTTTTAATGAAATCAATACGGTACAAGCGGACGAGAATAACAATGACGGCGTGTTTGTTGTAGAAGCTTTGTTCCCGGCGATTGCCGGCGTCACCACCGCGTTGACGCCAGAGTTTGATGCGCTGTTGGAGAATATTGAGAAGTCTTCGCGCTCACATTCGTTACAACTCGTGAATTCTGTGCCGAGAATTTTGAGCGCCACTGCAACTTCGCTTCCAGCGGATGCAGACGTACCCTTTCTCGCGCAAACGTTTTCGGCGTCGAAGATAGCTAAAGAGAGCGCGCGAGCGCACGAAGCGATGGAAAAGGCGCGGAGTAGATTACGCGAAGATTTCGATAAAGCCATCGAGTATTGCGCGTTGACGCAATTTATGAACGCTCGCGCGATATATGATTTTGGCGAAACGAATCCGACTCGAGAACTCGTGAAAGTAGAAGGCAAAAATAAGCCACCGTCGACGGAGGACTTTACTTCTGCGCTTTCGATTGTCGCCGCATGGACTGCTGATATCGATTCTATCGAGAAATCGCGCCAAATAGGATCGCTGCGCGTCGACACTTCTCAAATTAAAAAAATTGTGACGCCAATCTGTGCCGAAGCTGCGATTAAAGTGAAGGAGAGATTAATTACAACAGCAAAAGCAAAAACGGTAGCCTTGCTTAGCACGTTGGAAGCGTCCACGGAGATGTTGCGAGACTATCCCAAGACTGGACGAGAAGAAAGTGACGAAGGTCACTGTGAACAAGACGTCAAAAAAGATGACGAGACAGGCGGACAAGTTAGTATGAACGCGGAAGATGGCGCAATAGACACTAGAAATGACGAATCAGCAAAAGTGGCGTCGGGGGCGCTTGACGAAAGCGTTCGCTATAAACGAACTGTGGTGAAAGCAGCAGAAAATGTTCGTTCGTTCGAAATGGAGTCTGTTTCGATTGAAACGATGTATTCACTCGCATCAACGCATTCGGTGAAGATTCCGGCGCACGATCAGGTTAAACTTGATGATTTGCGCGTCGCTGTAGAGGAACATGGCAAGGCGTTGGAAGACGCGAAAACCTACTTGGATACACGCGACGAAGCAAATATCGCGATTTTAAAGTCAGAATCCGAACGTTTAGAGAAGAGTGGCGAAGAAATTTTTGAGCAACTACCAGGAGGACCTACTGGTGAAGAGGTTATGAACGAGTGTATTCTTCCCTCTGTGGTGATTGAATCGTTGAAAGAAACGAGAATGCGATTAGACGGTATGCGAGATCGCGCCGCCGCTTTGAAGTCGTACGCCGAAACTTACTCGTTATCCTCGGTTGAGTCCGATGCGAGAGACGGTGTGGAGGGGGAGAATATTGCTTCGAATGTATCGAGTGCGTTTAATTTCCGAGCGCTCGACGACGCCAATCGCGAATTGACAATAAGAGAAACCGCATGGGAACAATTGAATACGTTCCAATCCATTTCCACAGAATGGATGCATTCTGCCATCGTAGACGTTAACGTAGATAGTGTTCTCGAAAAGATTGAAAAGACAAAGGTACAATTAGGAAAGTTGAAACGCATGAGGAAAGACAAACGCGATGAAGTAGTATCACGTTTGGATAAGTGCGTTCAAAACTTCGAGGCAACGTTACCGGCGCTTGAAACGTTATCGAGCGACGCGTTGAAAGAACGGCATTGGAAAGATATTCGAGAATTACTCAACGTAGTAGATGACAACCAACCTGTACTGGCATTGGACGATACCACGGAAGATAAGTTTATATCATCTGAGTTGTCGTCAGATTCGCCTACGTCAACAGAGACGTTATCTGAGACAAAAAATAGCTCCTCTTCCACGCTTACCTTGGAGAAAGCTCTGGAAGCTGGTTTACAATCAAAAATCGATGTTATCCGCGATATCGTCGCGCGCGCTTCGAAGGAAAATGCGCTAGAGTCCGCTTTAATAAAAATGGAGAAAGATTGGGATGGTATAGATTTCGTGTGTACGCCATACAAGGATACTGGCACGTGCGTCCTCGGCGGAACGGAAGACGCTCAGGCGCTTCTGGACGATCAACTCGTGAAGACCCAATCCATTCGCGCGTCTCCATTTTCGCAGCCGTTCGGCGACCGCGCAGTAGTTTGGAGCGAGACCCTGCAGCGTTTACAAGATACGCTCGATCAGTGGGGATCGTGTCAAGCGACTTGGCAATACTTGGAGCCAATTTTTGCCTCTGAAGATATCGTGAAGCAGATGCCCGTAGAAGGGGAAAAGTTCAAGTCTGTGGATCAGATGTACCGTAACGTCGTGGATGCAACCGCAAAGAATCCGTCGGCGATACAATGCGGCAGAGATGAAACGCGATTACAAAGTTTGGAAGCCGCAAACACGTTACTCGATGAAATTCAGCGAGGTTTACAATCCTACCTGGAGTTGAAGCGCATCGCATTCCCGCGCTTCTTCTTTCTCTCGAACGACGAGATGCTCGAGATATTGAGTGAAACAAAAGATCCACGCAGAGTGCAACCGCATTTGAGAAAGTGCTTCGAAGGTATAGATTCCGTGACTTTTGAAAAAAATGAAGAAGACGATCGAGAATATATTGTTGCCATGAATTCTGTCGAAGGCGAAGAAGTGCCGTTCAACACGTTTATAGAACCGGCAAAGGCTAACGGTGCCGTCGAAAGATGGTTATGCGAAGTCGAAACGTCAATGTTAGAAGCAGTTGAGAAACAGTGCGCTGCTGGAGTTCGCGCGTATGCGACCACGGAGCGGAAAAAATGGGTGTTGGAATGGCCCGGTCAAGTGGTATTACTTGGGTCGCAGATTTATTGGACTCGCGACATCGCCGAAGCTTTACGAAACGAAAAATCCAATCCAGGGAGCGTGAAGAAAGCCGCGGAGAAGTGCGATCGGCAATTGAAAGAGATTATCGAGTTAGTGAGAGGTGACCTGACTCCTTTACAGCGTAAAACGCTCTCTGCTTTGGTGGTCATGGATGTCCACAATCGAGACGTGGCCCGTAAGCTTGCCGAAGATGGCGTATCCTCCGAACGCGATTTTTCCTGGTTGTCACAGTTGCGTGCGACGTACGAATTGAAGAAAGTGCAAAAAGATGACGGTTCGTACGATAGAAAAGAGACCGTGATGTTGCGCATGATGAATGCTTCCGTCGAATATGGTTACGAATACCTAGGAAACTCGTCGCGCCTTGTGATTACGCCGTTAACCGACCGCTGCTATCGTACGCTCATGGGAGCAATTCATCTCAACTTGGGAGGTGCACCGGAAGGTCCAGCTGGTACTGGTAAAACAGAAACAACCAAAGATCTCGCAAAAGCGCTGGCAAGACAGTGCGTTGTTTTCAACTGTTCCGATTCTTTGGACTATTTAACGATGGCACGATTCTTCAAAGGTTTAGCTTCGTCCGGTGCGTGGGCGTGCTTCGATGAATTCAATCGCATCGATTTGGAAGTGCTATCTGTTGTAGCCCAGCAAGTGCTTGAGATTCAAATCGCCGTGAAGAATAACGTGAAGAAGTTCTTCTTTGAAGGTTCAGAACTTACGTTGCGTCCGACGTGCAATGTGTTCATCACGATGAACCCTGGTTATGCGGGTAGATCCGAACTTCCAGATAACTTGAAAGCGCTCTTCCGAACAGTAGCTATGATGGTTCCTGACTACGCGTTGATTTCTGAGATTTTGCTCTATTCTGATGGGTATCTTAACGCGCGAGCGTGTGCGCGAAAGATTGTAGCGACGTATCGTTTGTGTTCAGAACAGCTTTCTTCTCAGGATCACTACGATTATGGCATGCGTGCCGTCATTGCTGTGCTCAGGGCCGCAGGCAATTTGAAGCGAAAGCATCCAGAGGAGTGTGAATTTGTTTTGACGTTACGTGCCATCATCGACGTGAACTTGTGTAAATTTCTCGCCCACGACGTTCCTTTGTTTTATGGCATCGTCGGTGATTTATTCCCCGGGGTTGTTCTACCGAAAACAGATTACGAAAATCTGCACGCTGCTGTGATTGATCAGTGTACTGCGAGGAATTTACAGCCCACGGAGTATTTTTTGACCAAGATTACGCAATTGTATGAGATGATTGTGGTTCGACACGGTTTGATGCTAGTCGGCGAGACGATGAGTGGAAAATCATCAGCGTTGGCTGTATTAGCTGGTGCCCTTACAGATTTACACGAGAAAGGACTGAACGATGAGAAAGAGGTCATTGCGACGTATTTAAATCCAAAGGCAGTCACGATGGGACAACTTTATGGTGAAACAGATAACGTGACACAAGAGTGGAGAGAGGGGGTGTTGGGTTTACACTTCCGTAAACTCGCGAATATGCGCGAAACCCACATCAGAAAATGGCTCGTTATGGATGGTCCCGTCGATGCAATTTGGATCGAGAACATGAACACAGTTTTAGACGATAATAAAAAGTTATGCCTCCCGAATTCTGAGATTATTGCAATGACGGGGTTGATGAACTTGATTTTTGAGGTTGCCGATTTGGCCGTGGCGAGTCCGGCGACGGTATCTCGATGCGGTATGGTTTACATGGAACCCGCTGAAGTAGGATGGAAGCCGCAATTCAAATCGTGGGTATCTGAAGCACGTGTAATGTACGGAAACGAAGCGCACGATCGCCTATCGACATTATTTGAAACGTTTCTCCCGGCATCGGTTGAGAAAGTCGGCGAGTTGAAGAAGATCTCCCCGGCGGGCGAAGGAAATCTCACGGCATCGCTTACGCGCCTATTTGACGCGACGCTGAAAGATTTGATCACAGGATATGAAAATAGTTCTGACGTGAGTAACGACGCTGCGCATACGGCTGGAATTGCGAGCGACGAAAGCGAGTCGAGCGTCGTGTCTCGTTATCTTAACCCACCTATTACTGCGATTGACGCCTCGTTCCTATTCGCCTTGGTGTGGTCTGTTGGTGGATGTGTCGATACAAAGAGCAGATCAGCATTTGATACGTTCTTAAAATCTGCAATTGCGTCCAAAACCAGTTCTCTGTCATGTCCGGAAACATTTTGGCGCGATGAAAGTGCCACCGTCTACGATTTCAAAATTTCCGCTCCCAAAGGAGCCGGTGTTGAACGTTTGCACGGTATTGCGTGGCAAAAATGGATTGACTCTATTCCGGCGCAAGCTCGAATTATTCCAAAAGACCTTCCTTTTGATGCAACAATTGTTCCAACGAAAGAAACGGCTACGTGCGATCACTTGCTCGATTGCGCTTTGCGGCATGGGTACCCGATACTCTTCTGCGGCCCCACGGGTACTGGAAAATCAACCATCGTACAGCGCAGATTACGCTCCTTAGATAAGAGTAAATGGCAACCGACAACTATTGGGTTTTCTGCGAGAACATCTGCGAACGCTACACAAGCGCAAGTGGATGGACGTCTCGATAAGAGGCGAAAAGGTGTATATGGACCAATTCCAGGTGCTAAGGGCGTATTCTTTATCGATGACGTTAATATGCCGCAACGCGAATCGTATGGCGCGCAACCTCCTATTGAAATTCTTCGACAATTCCATGATTACGGAGGTTGGTACGGTAGAGACAACGCGTTTGTAACGCTCCAAGATATCCAATTCGTCGCCGCGATGGGTCCAGCCGGTGGAGGTAGAAATCCAGTGACGGAGCGGTACTTGCGTCACTTTTCACTCGTTTCAGTTCCGGAAGTAGACGAATCGGCTTTGAAAGGAATTTATAACGCCATTTTATCGCAACACTTTCAGAACTGCGAGTTTCATAATTCTATCGTCAACATGGCTCCGGACGCCGTTTGCGCTACGCTGGTCGTATACCAAACTTGCCTCGAGAAGTTACTTCCTACGCCGGAGAAATCGCACTATTCGTTCAATTTGCGAGATTTTTCGCGAGTCGCGCAGGGTTTGACTATGTTACCGCTCTCGCAAGTGGAGAATGAGAGCGATTTTGGCCGACTTCGAATCACGAGACTGTGGACTCACGAAATATTGAGGGTCTTTGGAGATCGCTTAGTTGACGTAGCGGATGAAAGAATACTGGTTGACTCCATGCGGGTCGCTGTGTCAACACATTTCCGAGAAAACTTCGACGGCTTGTTTTCACACTTGAATATGAACGATACGAAACTTTTGGCGTTTGGTAAATATGCAAATCCACCGAAAATACGCGATGAATTCGACGACGACGACGACGACGACGCGAACAATCTCGAGCTACAAGTACCTCCTCCAAGTTACGAAGAACTTTCTGGAGATGCTCATAGTTGGGTTTCAATCATGGACGAGCATTTGAACTATTACAATCATTATTCAAAACAGCCTATGAATATTACCATGTTTGTTTACGCCGCGGAGCATATTTCACGAATTTGCCGCATTTTAGCACAACCTGGTGGACACGCTCTCTTGGTTGGCGTCGGTGGTTCGGGACGCAAATCGCTCGCAAGACTAGCTGCGCATGCGAGTGGAGAAATGTTCGTGAAAGAAATTGAAATGACAAAGACGTATGGTATGCTCGAATGGAGGGAAGATTTGAAAAATATGCTGCGTATGTCTGGCGGGGAGAACCGAGACGTCGTCTTCTTATTCAGCGACGCGCAAATAAAAGACGAGGCATTCATCGAAGATATCAACAACTTACTCAACGCCGGTGAGATTCCAAACGCTTTTCCAACGGACGAGAAGGCTCAAGTTTTAGAAATGGTTCGAAAAGATGCCACGAAAGAAATTGGAGAGGATGCCACGCAATCGGAGCTGTGGGCGTACTTCGTATCGAGGTGTCGCCGTAAACTTCACGTCGTTCTGTGCTTATCTCCGGCCGGCGAGGCTTTCCGAGAACGTTTGCGTCAATTTCCGTCGTTGGTCAATTGCTGCACTATTGATTGGTTCAAAGCGTGGCCGGAAGATGCCTTAGAAGCGGTCGCCGGTAAGATTCTCCGGGAATCCGTGGATGGTATTTCGCCCGAGGCCGCGAGTGCGCTTACGAGTGTGTGTGGTATCATGCACTCGTCCGTGGCAGAGTTATCTGAACGGTACTACGCGAGAACTGGACGGAAGAATTACGTCACGCCAACGAGTTATCTCGAACTTTTGAGCACGTTTGCGAGTTTAGTGGGTAAGCGAAGAGAGGAAACTATGCGATTGAAGAGACGATACGAAGTTGGTCTGGAAAAGCTCGCATCTTCGGCAGAGCAAGTTGCGGGCATGCAAAGTGAACTCGAAGCTCTGCAACCGAAGCTGAAAGAGTCCGCAATTGAAGTCGCCGAAATGATGAAAGAAATTCAAAACGAGAAGGAGACAGTAGTCGAGCCGAAACGTAAGATTGTCGAAGCCGATGAAGCCGTCGCCGCGGAAAAAGCTAGGGAAGCTAACGGAGTGAAAGAAGAATGCGAGAACATATTAGCAGAGGCCATGCCTATTCTCAACGACGCTATTGCCGCCTTGGATACGTTGAAACCGGCGGATATTAATTACGTGAAACAGTTGAAAAACCCGCCGGCGATTATTAAACTCGTCCTCGAAGCCGTCTGTGTCATTTTAGAAGTCAAACCAGCTCGGGCAAAAGATCCAGACACGGGTCGCACTGTCGATGACTACTGGAAACCATCGTGTGGATTACTAAACGACAAAGATTTCCTGGAAACGCTTAAATCGTACGACAAAGATAACATACCGATAAAAGTCATACAGAAAATTCGATCAGTATACATCTCGAACCCGTTGTTCACGCCTGAAAAAGCTGCGAATGCGTCGAGCGCTGCCGAAGGTTTGTGCAAATGGGTTTGTGCAATGGACAAGTACGATAAAGTTGCAAAAATCGTCGCCCCGAAGCAAGAAGCGTTGAAGGAAGCCGAAGCGGCGTACGATGAAGTCATGGTGGGATTAAACGCCACCAGAGCGGATTTGAAAACGATATTAGATAAGCTCGAAGCTATGGAGACAGAGTTGAAGAAGCAGAACGATAAAAAAGCTAACCTCGAAGCAGAAGCGAATTTGTGCGCAGTAAAGTTACAACGCGCCGAGAGTTTGATTTCAGGTTTAGGCGGCGAGCGCGCTCGTTGGAAGAAAAAAGCGGAAGATCTCGGTCGACAGTATGAAAATATTGTTGGCGACGCGATCCTTTCCGCCGGTACTATCGCATACTTGGGTGCATATCCAATGTCTTGCAGACAAGAGATGCATGATATGTGGATGCATGAGCTCAATAAATCGAAAATAATCTGTTCGACTAAATGCGAGTTGATTGACATTCTCGGCGATGCCGTCAGAATTAGGGAATGGCAAGTTGCGGCGTTGCCAAACGATCAATTCTCCATTGAGAACGCCATCATAATCGAAAATGCGAGACGTTGGCCTCTTATGATTGATCCACAAGGGCAAGCAAACGCTTGGATTAAAAATATGGAGAAGAAGAATAACCTCAGAGTCGTGAAACTGTCTGAAGATGGAGCGCATATGCGGGAACTCGAAAACGCCATTCAGTTTGGTACGCCGGTATTACTAGAGAACGTCGGAGAAGAACTCGATCCAAGTCTAGAGCCTTTACTTCTGAAGCAAACATTTAAAAGCGGAGGCGTGACGTGTATGCGATTGGGAGACGCAACAGTTGAGTATTCGGAAGACTTTAGACTTTACATTACGACGAAACTTCGAAACCCGCACTATTTACCGGAGACGGCGGTGAAAGTGACATTGCTCGATTTCGCAATCACACGAGAAGGTTTGAGCGATCAACTTCTCGCCTTGGTCGTTGCAAAAGAACGCCCGGATCTGGAAAAGCAGAAAGATGAGCTCGTTACGCAATCTGCGAAGAATGCGCGAGAGTTGAAACAGCTGGAAGATCAGATTCTAGAGGTTTTATCAAACTCTGACGGCAACATCCTCGACGACGAGCGTGCGATTAAAATTATTACAGACTCCAAGTCGGTCTCTGAATCCGTTACGCAAGCTCAAGCTGAGGCAGAAGAGACTGAGAAAGACATTAACGCTGCAAGATCTGCGTACTCAAGTTCTGGATCTTACGCAGCTTTACTCTTTTTCTGCATATCAGATTTGGCTGCGATTGAATCGATGTATCAGTACTCGCTGCAATGGTTCTCGCGATTATTCATCGCCTCTGTCGTAAACTCCAAATTTGAGAAAGCTACATCAGTATCATCATCAGTGGAGGAGACCGCCGTCGAAGATTCGGTCGATACTCGACTGAGAGATATCCGAACGCACTTCACGAAAAGTCTCTACGATAATGTCTGCCGCTCGCTCTTTGAATGCGATAAACTTCTGTTCTCGTTCTCGCTGTGTTCGCGCATTTCTCGGGACGAAGGGATGCTCGACGGACAAGAGTGGAACTTTCTACTCACGGGCGTTCAGATTGGATCAAAAGTTGACAAGAATCTAGTAGAAAAACTCGTACAAACTGTGGACTGGATCGATGAAAAGCGCGCGAATGATTTTGCTAATTTATCCTTTCTTCCGAGATTTTCGGATATTTGTGAAAGTATTTTAGATACAACCAATATCGAATCGCAAGAAACGTGGAAAGCTGCGTATGATAGTCCTACTCCGCACGAAGCTGCTTTCCCGAAACCGTATGACACGCTTTCTGAATTCAGTCGTTTGTGTATTATTCGTTGTTTGCGCCCGGATAAGCTTATCCCGGCTGCTCGTAAATATGTCGGCGCGACGCTTGGCGAAAAGTTCATAACGCCTCCAACTTTCGATTTGGAGAAATGTTACGCAGATGCAGGACCGCGTGCACCGCTAGTCTTTGTCTTGTCCGCAGGTTCAGATCCAATGGCAAAGCTCTTACAGTTTGCGGCGTCGAAAGGGGAGGCCGATGCGGTGAAATCGATCTCGCTCGGTCAAGGCCAAGGCCCCAAGGCAAAGAAGCTCATCGATGAAGCTCGCGTAAACGGCGGTTGGGTTGTTTTACAGAATTGTCATCTAGCACCTTCGTGGATGAAAGCTTTGGAGAAAATATGCGAAGATTTAGTCGCTGGTGAAGGTGAAGCGCACAATAGGTTCAGATTGTGGATGACGTCGTATCCGTCGAAAGACTTTCCGATGACGATTTTACAGAACGCGGTGAAAATGACCAACGAGCCGCCCAGAGGGATCCGAGCGAATGTGAAACGCGCTTTAAGTGTACAGCCGCTTTGCGATGATGACTTTTTCGATAAATGTGCAAGGCCTAACGAGTTTAAGCGATTGTTATTTTCGTTGTGTTTTTTTCACGCCAACGTTCAAGAACGACGAGCGTTTGGGCCTATCGGTTGGAACGTTCCGTATGGCTTCGACGACGGTGATTTATCGATATCTGCACGACAACTAAAAATGTTCCTCGATGAAAAAGACGAGGATGAAGAGGATGGTAGCATCGAAGACGAAGCTACTGGTGGTGCTGCCACTACCGTTGCCGATGATGACGAAAAAGCGCTCGTATCGAAAGCAGTCTCGAAGTTACCTCTCGAGGCTTTACGTTATTTAGCCGGTGAATGTAACTATGGAGGCAGAGTAACAGACGCTAACGACCGCATTCTGCTCGCGACTATTCTTGAAAAGTGCTACTCAGAAGAAGCCGCGTCGTCGAATAATTTTGCGTTATCCGCCTCTGGAAAATACGCAACTCCGTCCATCTTGAATCCAAGTCGCGCGCAGCTTCTCGAACACGTGGACGCATTACCCGCTTTACCAGAACCAGAGGTTTTTGGTTTGCACGCGAACGCTGACGTCTCTAAAGATCGCGCGGATGCAGAGGCGATGTGTCGAGATCTACTAAAAATGTCCGGCGATAGCGCGAGCGAGGAAACAAACGAGAATCTCGAGACAGAAGAAAGTGATGAACACGCAACGAAGGAAAAGGATGACTGCGAAGAAGATTCATCTAGTACCACCACAAATGAGGCTGCGGATACGAACACTGCGTTAAAAGAAGTCATCAACGACGCAATCGCCCGTCTTCCGTCTAATTTTAATGTCGAAAAGACGCGAGAAAAGCTCCCTGACGCCTACGCGGATTCTCTCGGAACAACTTTGTGTCAAGAAATGTCCCGATATAACAAGCTTTTGCTCAACATCCGAAAATCTTTACACGAGATTGAAGCCGCTCTCGCCGGACGCGCAGCTTTCTCAGCCGAGTCCGAAGCGTCGAAGAAAGCAATCGAGCGCAACGCCGTTCCGGAAGCCTGGAAAAAAGTGAGTTATCCGTCGCTCAAACCTTTCTCCTCGTACTTTGACGACCTCTTGGAGCGTTGCAGCATGCTCGAGACTTGGGATAGGAATGGAAAGCCACCCGCGGTGTTTTGGATCTCTGGCTTCTTCTTCGCGCAGTCGTTCTTAACGGCCGCGTTGCAGAACTATAGCCGCAAACACAAACTCCCCGTGGACGAAATAGCGTTCGATTTTGAGCCAATCAAAGGCGACGCGAGTGATATTACCGAACCACCCGAAGCTGGAGTGTACGTCTCCGGTCTATTCTTAGAAGGATGCGGGTGGGACGAAGAAAACATGCAACTGGTTGAATCGGAGAAAAACGTCTTACACTCGAAAGCGCCTATATTTTGGTTCAAGCCGAGAAAAGCAGACGAGATTAAGCAAAACGCGAGGTACGATTGCCCTTGCTATCGAACGGCAGAAAGAAGAGGTACGCTCGCGACGACTGGACACTCGACAAACTTTGTCATGCACGTGAAAATGCCCACGAAAGAACCCGCGGAACACTGGATTAAAAGAGGAGTGGCGTTGGTGACCCAACTCAGCGAGTAAATTTTAGAGAAAAGCGTACATTCGGTGCCAATAGTACTTATTTATTACCAAATCATCAAACGAATTCAAAAATATGTTTAAAGCCCTTCAATAGGAACTTGCAAAAACTTCGCCAACTCCGCCGCTTGCCTCTCCACCTCCGCCAACGTCAACGGTTGGCCGATGCGCGTCAACGGGATATCGCCTTTACCTTTGCACTTCACGTACACAACCCGTCTCGGGTTAATCCCGTCAGAGATCTCCACTCTCACCGCCGTCACGTCTTTCAAATCCGTCAACAAGTTCACCCGTCTATTCTTCCCCGGAAACCCATACCTAAACACTCGAAAAATCCCTTCCTCTTTGTTAAACTCGTTATACCCGGCGCCGACGTTCCAGTTGATCGTCAACCATAAATACGTCGCCAACAACAAACCCGCGATACCGTAAAAGCTCATCACCAACCCTTGCGGAAAGAATTGAATGTCCGAAGCGTCCAAGAAAAACACCAAATTGTGTTTGAAATACGCGCTCGCGCCGGTGATCAAAAACCCGCTCGCGCCGGCGGTCACGACCGAGGCCCAAAAGTAATTCGAGAATCGCTTCGCCCCGACCACTGGGTCCACGTACACGATATCGTTGACGATTTTTTTGAACTCATCGTCTCCTCCCGAGGAATCATTGTTGTTGTTAAACATCCCCGCGTTCATTTTCACCGATCTTATCTTCTGCTTGGTGAAAAAGGAGGAGGAAGAGGAGGAGGATAAAGCGTTGTTCACGGCGCAGATCGTCCTCGATGATGACGATGGTGTAATCACCATTTTTTCCCCGCGAACGACGCCCACCCCGCGCAAAGTAGATTTACGCGCGCTTTTGCTGCTACTCATCGTCGCATTAATGATGATGCTGTTGTTGTTGTTGTTTCTAGTGTGTTGTGCTCTTCTGCTCGTCCTCGGGGAGGACAAAATCGCCCCAAACGAGGAGGAGGATACTCCCACCAGTGCTGACATCTTGAAGATTTTTTATGCCGAAAATGTCGACGAAAGATGAGAATTTTTTTTTGATTCTCCTTTTGTTCATTTTTGGAACGTACGAAAATTTACTACAACACAAGACTAATGACTCTCTCTCTCTCTTTTCTCTCTCTCTCTCTCTCTCTCTCTCTCTCGCCACTTCTGATATTCTTCTTCTCTCTTTTAGTAGTGTTATTATTACAAGTGCAACTCTTCCTTTTGTTCTTTTTGTTTCTGCAGTTGTTCTTTGGGTTTCGCGGCGATTTTCCTCGCCGCGGATCTCGGGACGAAGGAAGGTTTCGCTTTCGTCGCTTCGACCGGTTTGGACGGAAGCGGCGGAGGCGTTTCGTCTTTAACCACCGGCGGCGGTCTTTGCTGTTGGGAAGGCGTTGGTGCTTTTGAAGATGGTTTGCCGGACATGACGTTGACGGGTTGGACGGATTCCACCGGAGCCCAGCCGGTTTTCTTTGGCTTTTGTTCTTGTTGAGGTTTGGGCGGCGGAGGCATTGACTTTTGCGGCGGCGGCGTTGGAGGAACGGGCGCCGCGGAAGATTGTAACAGTTTGGCTTCGAGCGCTTGTAACGAAGTGCTGCCGCCGCCGCTTGAAGGTGGAGCTTGCGATATCGATTGCTGCGTGAGCTTTGCTTCTAAGGCCGCCAAAGAGGACGGCGCAGAAGCAGCAACAACCGGTTGTGTTTGTTGCGCTAACTTTGCTTCGATATCGGCTAAAGAAGACACGACGGCAGGCGCTGCCGGTTTCTTCGGCTTCGTCGTAGCTTTTTCGTCCGCCTCTTCTTCCGGTTTCGGCGGCGGCGTCTTCTTCAACAAGTCTTTCAAAGATCCGATGATGCCTTTTTTCTTCGTCGGAGGTGGAGGTTTCGTTTGTTGTTGTTGTTGTTGTTGTTGTTGTTGTTCCGCTAACGCTTTTTGCTCGAGCAATTTGATTTGTTCCATGGCACCGAGCGGTTTGCCAGGCGCCGTTGAGTTCGATGCAGCTAATACACCTCTACCGCGACCAGCGGATTTTGAAAAACCCTTCTCGCCCGGTAACGTTGGTTGTCGGTTCGCGACGGCGACCGGAACCGGTTTCGGCTTCTCCGCTTGCTTCTTGACGTTCTCCGACCCGCCTTTCCAGTTCAAGTTCATTACGTCCTCTAAACTTATGTTCTCAACTTTTTTGACGACGTCCGGCGCCGCTTTACCTAAGCTCGGCATCGCCGGCGGATGCGACAAGTTCACAACCGAAGACACCGCAATCATTGCACCTCTGCAATCTGGCAGCGCCCCTCTCAAATCACTTCCACCAACGAACGTTCCGTCAAACATAATCTCCACGTGTTCGGCAACCATGTGCGTGGTGTGCGCGTCGGTATACCCATGAATGGCGACGACCGTGCCACGCGAGCAGAACGGAGGCGTCCCGGATTCACCGACGTACGCCACGCGATCGCCCAATTCAAAGTCACCTCCGGCGTATAAATCCATCACTTCACCTGGAATGACTGGTTTCATGAGCAACAGAGGACTGACGCCTTCCAACGCCACCGGCATAGGTTGCTTGTAGTTCGCAGACTGATCGCCAATCGTCGCCGCTAACGCTCTCACCGCTTCCTCGGCCGCGACGACAGAGTCCGAAGGCACCAACGGTCGTCTCGACGCAGGTTGCGACTTGAGCCACTTCTTCGCTTCAGCCACTAAATGTTTGTTCGTATCTAAATCGTGCGTTTCGAAGAGTTCCGACATCGTAATCACTCCTCCGTTATCGCTTCCAGCTTCGTTTCTCAAAGCTTCAAACACCCACGGGTGATGCTTTTTATATTCCGAAATTAATCTCTGAGCGTCCACGGAGTATTCCCACCCTTTCTCGCCTTTGCGAGAAAACCCGGCGACGCACAAGTCTTCCGAGGATTTGCGCAAGTTCAAACCGACGTCCACGCGTTCGTTTTTGCCCGCATCCTTAGTTAAACGCGTCCAGACGGCAGATGTGATTTGACCCATGACTCTCGGATCGATGCCGAGCTTTCGAGCGATTTGACCGGCGGATTCAAAGCGAGAGGCGTACCCTTGGAGAATTCTTCTCCCGACGCCGGTGTCTAATCTCACAGGTTCGACATCGACGAATAAGTTCCCAGATTTCAGGTCTTTCGAAACGACTTTGACGTGGGAACCGAAATGCGAGCGACCTAAGAATAAAGCCTCGTCGCCTTCGCGCCACGTGACTTTCATGTCGTCGTCTTCCGAGACGCCTAAATCTTTCGCCGCTTCCGCTTCGCTTTTATCTCTCGGGTGCGCGGCGAGACACAACTGCATCGGGACGACTACTTCGGTTTTCGAGAACCGTTTTTGTAACGTCCCATCTGGATGCCTCACTAATCCTTCGCACGATCGAACGTGTAAAGCAATTTTCGTGTTCGCACAATCCACGCCTTGCGTTCGCATTAGCTCGTTGCTGCCGTTTGTCACGTCCGCGTGCCATTGCGCGCTGTCGTGCGGCTTCGCGACGGTGGTTTGGCCCGGACCGACGACGTATTTACACTTTTGATCGGAAACACCCACGCACAAGGACTCTTTCAAATACGGCCATTTCACGTAGACGCGTTCGTTGAGATACGTCTTCGCGACGGCTTCTGCGGTGAGACCGACGGATTTGTCCGCCACATTCGGCAACGCTTTTCCAATGAAATCTTCGGAACCTTTCCCAATTTTTACGATTAAAGACTCTTTCCTCGTCGCAGTTTGAAACACCACGCATTTCGCGTGTTTCAAATCGCCACGAACGATTTCTACGGTTTTAAATGTCGGGTATCCTCGAGGGTAATCCGCGATGGTTTCGATTTTCAAACCCGGCAACAATGGATTCTTACCTCCCAAACACTTGGCATCGTCTGGGAACTCCCCGGGCGGTTGTTCGTACGTCATCTTCGATTTAGCCGGGAACAAGCCGGCAAATGTTTTCGGAACGGTTGAGTTTACAGCCTCGGTACAGTTTTCGTCGCGTTCGAAAACGATGCACTCGCCCGGCGCATTACGTTTGTTTTGCGCATCGGTGAGCTTCTCTTTTGAAACGGAAGCGATGGCATCTTTCAACACCTTCTCGTCTAAGAACGGGAGTAAAACGACGCCTTCCCAACTGTTTCTTTTACCTTCGAAATCTATTTTGATTTCATCCGGGAAGAACGGTTTCAGCGGCGACGATTCTTCCGTCATGAAGTGACGAAAGAGTTCCGGGAGCAGATGGCTTGAAGCCGGAGGTTGGACCGCCATGAGCTGCTCGAAAGGATAAAACGGTCGACCGTAATTAAACTTAACCGTCAACTGACCTAACCCCGCACATAAATCACTCGCCATGGGCGCGTAATGGTACGGATAATACCACGTCCAACTGGCAACGCCACGGTAGTAGTATCTCAAGACCCAATTCAAACCTTCAAAGTATGCCTGGCGTAACTCATCGACCGGCGCTTTTTCGCCGACTTTCAACTCGAGTTTCTCTCTGTAATACATGTCCTTGTATTGTTGAAGACCGTCGGCGCCGCCTTCGAGAATGGCGTTTCGTTTCGCGACGGACATCATCGTCGGTTCTGGTTTCCCTTCCTCTTTCGCCTTGAGTAATTCGGCTTCAAATTGTTCCATGGCGGTTAAATCGGTAAACGATTCCGAATCCGAAGGATGACCATTTCTCTTACCATTCTTATTATTTCGTTTGGCTTGTTTCTCGTCGAATTCTTGCACATCCATCGCTCGTTGCTCCAAAACGTCGCGTTCGAAACCCGCCATGCGCGTTAGAATCTTTTCCAAGCGAGGCGCGTTGAACGTTCCGCCTCCTTCGTCGCCGGAAATGTACCCGCCCAAAGACGGAAGCATGTCTCGGTACGTATCAAAAAGCGTATTCAAAGCACCTTCGGCGATATCTAACGTCGGTAATGGCGGTAAGAAATCGTTCCCGACCAGCATGCACAAAAACACGATATCGTCGATAACTCTCTCCACGTCGTAGGCGAATCCGCACGCTCCTTTCACCGATCGTTGAAATTCCAAATCCAAATACTCTCTCAGCAAACCAACCTGTAACATCAAAAAACCATCGTCGCTCGGACGTTCTAAAATCTCTCTCGATGGTTGCCCTCTCTCACCACCGCCAAATTTCACAACCTCTCTCAGCAAACAAAAGTGCGGTTCGTGCGTCACCAAGGCCAACATGATCAAATCGGCATCCAAACCGTATAAGCAATGCGACATGTTCGCGTCGTAATCCGGTTTCAATCTCTCCCAACGAATATATTCCATGATTTTATGTTCGCCTTCTCCTCTGACTTCGTGCCCGCTCAAAATCACTTTCACGTTCCTCCACGCCACGTCCTCCGTTTGCTTCTTCCTCACGTAAAACTTCAAATGCTCCGTCAATCTCGCCATAAATTCCGTCCCGGGCGTAATGCAGTTACTATCGAACGGTTCCCCCTGCGCTTCCGGTTCGCCTTTCGCCAACGCCTCCGCCTTCGCCTCTTCCGCTTCCTTCGCCGACCGAAACCGTCTCGACCGCTGTTGATTCATCTTCGCTCTCGGCGCGACGCCGTCGATCGCCATATACAGCAACTTTTTCGGTCGCACCATTCGATATATGTGGTCTAAATACGCGAATACTTTCGCCATCATCTCTTCTTCGGTCATGCGCGTGTTCGTATCCGTTCCTGCGCCGTGGGAGCAGTTGTGAATGACCCCGTTCATGTCCAAATACTGTAGAGAGAGAGAAACAGAGAGAGAGAATTATTAGTTAAAAGTAACAAGAATTAGACTACTCGAGAGTCATGTCCGTCTCTCTTTCGAAGCCGGAAAAAGCGGTCAAAGGAACAGAAAGAAACGCGATGAACGACGACGACGCGCGAACACTTTTGATGTCTCGTTTTGGTCGTCGTCGTCATCCGCTCTCTGTCGTTTGAAAGAACAGAAATTACATCGCATTTTCCCCGTTGTGCGATCACAAATTTCCCGCGCAAAATTGCACTTAAACCGCGCGGGTTTAGTAGATAAAACCAACAACATCATCGATAAGAGAAACGATGACGAAGAGAACACGTACCAAATTATCAATGTCCGGCACACCGGCCGCGTTGACTTGCTGATTCAGCATCGGGTACCGCTCGCTCAGCCATCGGTAGAATTTAGGGACGCCCATAGTAGAAAATCTGGCGACTCCCCTTCGTAATAATGAGGTGTTTGAAACAAAATCGGAGGCAAAACTCGCAGACGAGAGCGTAACTCTGCGCGGAAGAAGAAGAAGAAGAAGAAGAAGGAAAAGAAGGACAAAAAGAAGAAGGAAAAGAAGAAGAGCTTCGAAACGTGTATTCAGTGGCACGCGGTATCAGTGTGCTTTTGTACGAGTATAAAGTAGTACTATAATATTATTATACGGTTCGTCTCTGCTTATCTAAAAAGTTCAACACGTCCGAGGCTTGATCGACGCCGTATTCGACGCACCGGCCAAACGCGACGCCGGCGACGTAGTTTCCGCCTAAAAATAAACCGTCCTCTTCGCTGCACTTTTCTTTTTTCAAAAGTTCTTTAGCTTCGTCTAAGAGTTTCCAGTGACCGAGGTTAAACTGCGGGATAGCTTTGGACCACATGCGAACGCCAACTTTTTTCGGCAACGGCGTGTCTGGTTTTAAGATGGTTTTTAAAGCGTCGGCGTGGACGGCTTGGACGAGTTCGTCTTCGTTGAGTTTTTGAATTTCGACGTCTCGGGCGCCGCCGATGTAGTTGAGGATCATGAATTCGTCTTTAGGGCATCGTCCGTCGTCGGCCCATAAGTAGGAGGAGTAGATGGTGCCTAGCGTGCGCACTTTTTGCGTTCGCGGATGGAGTTGACCGAAACCGGTCAAGCCGCCTTCAGGCAAGGCTGAACGGCCGTCTAATTTAAACGCGTCGCGTTTGTATGCGACGGTGACAGACGCAACAGGTGGGTAGTAGAACTTCTCGAACGATTTCGCAGCTTCTGGCGCGATACTTCGCACCGTATCCGCGACCACGTACGCCGGTTGCGTAAACACGACGGATTTCGCCTTCACTTTCTTCTCCCCTTCTGGAGTTTCGTACGTCAAAGAGAACAGACCGTCCTCGGTTTTTTCCGTTTTGATCAGCTTCCACTGCAACTTCACGATGCCCTCTCCTAACTGCTTCGCCAATCCTTCCGGTAACGTTTGCAAACCGCCTTTAAAACTCCCAACCGTTTGACCCTCAATCACCGGCAATCTCGGATCTCTCGGATTTTCCTTCTTCTTCTTCGCGCCTTCGTATTGCGCTTTCAACGCGCCCGGAAACAAACCCGGCCACGGACCTTTATTCTCTAATACCGAAACTCTACCCGTCGCGGCTTCCGCGCTCAACATCGCCGGATCACCGGCGTACACGCCCGAGCAAAACGGTTCAATTAATCTCTGAAACGCCTCTTCGCCTAAATTTCTAGATACAAACTCCTTCACCGTTTCCTCCTTACCTTCCTCTTTCGGCATGCGAATACCCACCGCCCCTAAACCAGCTCGAATCTTCCCGGGCCAGGTCAAAAAATCCCCGAGCACTGCGGTCGGTATATCCTTCGGCAACGCTCTCAACTCCCCATCCCACAACACGTACCTATCCGAATCCGGGTTCGCGAGAACGATATCCTCCTTCATCCCGGCGTCGCACGCTAACTTCAACACCGCGTCTCCCGGTTGGTACGAGTTCGGTCCTTCCTCCCATATGTATTGACCGTCATTCTTCGAGGTCACGTTCCCTCCGACGCGGTCTCGGATTTCCGTGACCATGATATCGCACGATGCGTTCTTCGATTTCATCGTAAACGCCGTGGACAACCCAGAGACACCACCACCGACGATGATCGTATCTTTAATACCCAAAGAGTTGTTCTCGTCGTCAGAAGGAGAAGACGAAGACGAAGACGCGCGCACCACAAAGTTGCTCCCTTTGCTGCCGCTGCTGGAAAGAGCAGCTCGGACGCTTCGTGTTCTTCTCGTCGACGACACCTTCGCGCGGTTAATGCTGTTCTTCTTGGTTCCAATCGAGGATATCCCCGTCGTCATCGTCATCGTCATCATAAACTCCTTTCTTTACGAATATCTTCGCACAGCTTCAATCTCTCTCCTCCGAGAAGATGACAGAAGGTATATCAGCGCTGCTCGCTTCTCGGGTGTCGTGCAAAACGCCTGCGTTTTAAAGCAAAGAGAGAGCGAGAGAGAGAGAGAAAGAACACACGCGTCAAAGATATGAAGACGTGTGAGATATCTTTTTTCCCCAGAGTTTTTCCCTGTCAGAGTGAACACAACGAGAGGCGCACAGATGTCTTCTCCCGATGCTGCGACTGCTGCGACTCTGTTGGGAGTGGGAGTGAGGACGCGAGCGCAGAAAAGACGGAGAGGGGACGAGAGTAATTCTTCTTTGTGGGATGTGGTCGTGAAGTGCGACGATATAACTTTCACTCACATTCTTCCGAGGTTGAATGCGACGGATGTGAAATTCTTGCACGGAGTGAACAGTGAAACGAGAAAGTTGATTAAGAGATCATCTCGCAAGAAGGAGTTGAAAGAGAAGTTTAAAGTTGAAGAGATGTCGTCGATTTCGACTTTGGAAGTTGCGTGGGAGCATTTTCCGTGGGACGAGTATGACTACGATGCGGAAGAAGAGATGGACGAAACATATTTCTGCTGGAAAGTTGCTCAAACGAATAAACTCGAGTTGCTCAAGTGGGCGCGAGAGGAGAAAAAGTGTGATTGGGATGTAGGGACGATTAATAGGGCCGCAGAACAAGGCAATCTGGAAATGGTAAAGTATTGCGTGGTAAAGAAGTGTCCTATCGGTATGTATGCGTGTGCACGTGCTGCCCAAAACGGTCATCTCGAGGAACTCAAATACTTACACGAAGAAGTCAAAGCGCCTTGGGATTCGGTCACTGCCGATTGGGCGGCTCACAATGGTCATCTCCACATACTCGAATATCTTGTTGAGCGCAAATATGATAAATTTGACGCATATGCGTGTTGGTATGCAGCCGAGAAAGGCCACTTGGACTGTTTGAAGTACTTGCACGAAACCGCCAAAGCGCCTTGGGACTGGTTCGCCGTATCGGAAGCGCACCACAACAACCAAACCGAATGTTTACAATACCTCCTCGACAACGACTGCCCTTTACCAGATGGTTGGCTTTATGAAGGAGGAACATTACACACTGCCGATGAAAACAGTGACGAGTTTGATGATTGAACTCTGACGCATTATCGTCATCATCCTCATCGTCGTAAAAGACACGCGCGCCGGCCGAAGCGAGGCAAAGAGTAAAATCGAACGGCGGCGCGAGAACAAAACTTGTAATAACAAATCAGGCAGCGACGCGAAAAGCACAAACGTATTCTCCACATTTGGAATATCTTCGTTTCCTGCGCGAAACAATTCACGCGCGCGCAAAACCCTTCTCCATTATTATTTTTACGCAACGCTTAAATTCCATATCATACGAATATTTTTACTTCAGAAAAAATACTCAAAGAGAAAAAAAAGCGAGCGTTTCATAACAACAATAATGACCGATGACGATGATGATATAAACGATTACCAGCATCCAATCGATGGGTTAGATCACTGGGTGAACCTTTTGAAAGGAAACGATGCGTTTTCGTACACGTACGTGTCCTGTTCGGCGGGAAAAGAAACAGAAGAGAGGAAGTTCACGGCGAGAGATATGCGTTCGAGGCATCGAAAGCTGGCGAAAATGTTCAACTCCGAGAAGACATTTTCCTGGACGACGCGGACGATGGAGGAGAGAGAAAAGGAGAATAAAAGAGTGATATTTCTCTATGAACCTGGGGTTGATTGGTTTCCGGTATTTTTGGCGCTGATGCGTGCGAGCGTGGTACCGTGCGTGGTGTATCCGATAGATCCCATGACGACAGCGAGAGACGTTCTGAGAGAAAGGTACGAGTTTTTGAAAACGCTGGCGAAGGAATGCGCGGGAGTCGTGTGCAGTTCGAAGATGGCGACGGCGTTGAAGTTGACGAGATTGAAATTGTTGGACACGCACGGGTTGAACTGCCAGATGTGGGTGATGGATGGATTTGAGACAAAATTCGAGACGGCGAGTGAGTTTCGCGAGGACGAGGAGGAGGAAAAAGAGCCGATTTGGAAACGCGATCCCGAAGCGACGGCGTTCATACAATACACGTCCGGATCGACGGGGAAGCCAAAAGGCGTTATTCTTTCGCATCGAGCGTTAACTGAAAATTGCGCGGCCATCCGAAAAGGGTTCAAAACGAATCCGTACGACTCGCTGTGTTCGTGGTTACCTCAATATCACGATATGGGGCTTATCGGCGGTTTTTTCGTTCCGTTGACAATCGCGTGCGGGTACGACGATATCGACGTGAGTTTACTTCCGAAAAAAACGACGTGTGTTTTTATCAGCCCGATTGCTTTTGCAAAAGATCCGTCGGTTTGGATCCGACTCATGTCAAAATACGAATCGACAATGACGCAAGCGCCGGATTTCGCATTCACGTTAGCCGCGAGGAAGTTTAGCTCGAGCGATTTGAGAAACGCGGAAACGTTGCGATTGCACTCACTTCGTCACGTGTTGAACGCATCCGAACCTGTACGTTCGCAAACCGTGAACGTTTTTTTCGATACGTTTCAACAATACGGTTTGAAGAGATCAAGTTTACGCGTCGGATATGGATTGGCCGAAATTTGTGTGTACGCGACGGAACATCACGTCGAGTTTTTCCGCGCGAATCGAGACGCGCTCGAGTCCGGAGACATTCGCGTAGCAAAAGAAGCAAAAAATGGAGAACCGTTCATTGAAGTCGCTTGCGTCGGCGTGAATACGCGAAACTGTTTCAAAATACTCGAGTTTGATTCAAATTGTGAGGTAAAAGCTCCAGGTCAAGTTGGTCGCATCGTGATTACGAATACCCGTTCCGTTTGCTCCGGGTACGTAAACGACGAAGCGAGAACCCGCGCGACTTTTAATTTTCATCGAAAGGAAGTCGTTACCGGAGACGAAGGGTTCGTTCTCCAAGACGGACGCGTGTTTATTCTCGGACGCATCGTGGATATTCTCGACATCTCTTTCTTTGCAAATAATATTCGCGAAGGTGCGTCGTCGAGAATTCAAGCGAACGAGTTTGAACGCGTCGCGTTAGCGGGGCCGATGTGTTCGGTTCAAAATGTCGTTCGGAGAGGCTCGGCGTCTGCGTTCGGCGTCGGAAAACACGAAAGCGCGAGAATTGTTTTCGTCGTCGAAGTATCCGATGCGTTTTTTTCGAAATCTAAATCCGTCAATGCACTTCGTCGCGAAATCGAGTGTGAAGTACTCAAAACGTACGGTGAATTTCCCAGAAGGCGATTCGAGGTTCTTTTGACGTATCCGCGCTCGACGCCGAGAACGACGAGCGGTAAAGTTCGGCGATATGCCGTCCGCAGAAAATACATTGAAAAAGGGATTGAAGCTATCGCTGAAGAAGATGACGCTGACGAAAACGGCGAAAATGATGAAACGGATGAAATCGATAAAGTTGTGCTCGAGATCGTCCGACAAGAAAGTGTCGATGGAAAAGGTGCGAGGACGCTTCGAACGCCCCTCCTCGGGGCAACGTCCGTTCAATTTACAAAAATTGGAATCGAAATCACGAAACGGTTAGAAATAACTTTGGACACTTATCATCTGCTCTCGTGTACGAACGCGCGAGACATATCTGTACTCGTAAAGCGAGCATTAGACGACGACTATGATCAATGCTTCAACGACAATAGCATCATCGCCACCAAGAACGAGACGCCGACGAAGAAACGATTTCCGAGCGCGCGGTTCGCAGCGTTGTTCCTACTCTTATTTGCCGCGCAACATAACGGTAATCAAATGCTCGCGGATAATACAGCGCAGCAACCACGCGTGATACCGCACTTTTACGACAATCGAGCGAATGAGTGGTTATATGTACTGGTTCCTTTTCAACTCATATCTTTACTCCTCTATAAATTTGTCTTCGCGATAACTCGCGCGCAGCGTTACGAATCCATCAATCTGATAGGTGCTTGGTTTGGTCTGCTGAGCTGCGTGATGATGCATGGCGTTTCAAAAGCAGCGTGGTTAATTTTATGCTGCGTGCTTTCGTTCAGAGCGAGGAAGAAAGCACCGCGTCTGTTTAGAAAACCGTCTTTCATCTGGCCCGTCGCGTGCGTATCCTTCGCGTGCGTTGCTCAGTTGGAACGCAAGCACACTTCTACTCCGCTCTTGGCTGCTTCTGGTCACATCGATACTACCGGTTCGTCACTTTTAGATGGCATGTATGGCAAGACCTCCTTCCACATTTTTCGTGCAGCCAGATACGTCGTACTACGCGTCGTTGATTATTACCTATCATCCGCGACCGCCGGCAACCAGAACGCTACGGATGATGGGGACATGATAACGTTCTTACATTACGTATTTTTCGCGCCTTTGTTTCAGTGCGGACCGTTAATACGCGGCGGTTTTGATACTTTTTCCAAACGTCTGAAAAAGATATCCTCCACGCGTCGCTTTAATGCTGCTAGCAAGCAAAACACTATTAAACGTGTCGCGCGGCAATTCGCGAAGGACGCGTTGGATCTTTTCGGTTGGTTTCTGGTTTCGAATTTCTTGGCTACAAGTCAAACGATATTATCTGCACCACCGTCGTCGTCTTTACGTCTTCTCTCGAGACTTTTACACATCTTCGCCACCTCCCGAATTGCATTCAATTTAGGCAGAGTTATCGCTCACGCCATGCTCTTCACCGACGTCGCCGACGACACGCCGCTCTTCCTCTACGACTGTCTCGCCAGTTTTCGAACGCTGTGGTGGAATTTCCACGTCAGCTTCCGAGACTTCTTCGCGCGAAACATCTACAGCAAACGCGAGAGTAAAACCGTCGCCATCGCTTTAACATTCCTCGTCAGTGCCTGTTTCCACGACGTCTCCTTCTCCGACCGTCGCTGGATGTACTTCTTCCTCGCGAACACCTTCGGCGTCCTCCTCGAACGCTCGCGCCTTCTCTCCTCCTCCGTTGCCGCTCCAAAAAAAGAAGCAGATGAAAGAAGAAGAGGAGTAGTAGTATCATCGCGACTCAAAGCCGCAATGAACAGGTCTTGCCTTTGGACTCTGGTCGTCTTCTCCGACGGTACCATTCCACATTGCGTTTCAAATTACGCGCGATACTTCGTCAAGACGTTTGCGCTTTCATGCGTCCTTTCGTAGGAGTCATATTTTTAGGAGTCACATTTTACTCTGTCCTTTTAAGAAAGATTTCTTCTTCATTTAAGTTTTGTTGTGTTATTACCACTTGCGCTTACGCGCTCTTTTATCTATCGGAAGAGAGAGATATGCGCGCGTCGTCGCTGTCCTCCGCGTTCTCTGTTCTTCCTCCTTTACTATTTAAAAGTAACCGAAATAAACTTCCGCCGTTTAATAATAAAAGACACCGGTATCGCAACACGTATTCCATCAATGTTGTTTGTGAGGAAGCGTCGTCTCCGTTCCAATGCGAGCGGTGCTCAGATACGGGATACCAAACGTGCCAAACGTGCGAAGGGTTCGGCTCGCTCCCTTCTGGCGGCTTCTCCTCGAAAAATTCCATCAACTTTGACAAAGTTCTCGGGACCAATTGGACGGCGCTTCTGCGAACAAAAGGGTGGAGACATTTCGAAGCGACGGCGAAACGAGTGGATTCTGAGACGAGAAGCAAATTCGTGACGTTATCCGCCACGTGCGACCGCGAACAAACGATTGAAGTTCCACTGGTTGAATTGAAAAATCGAGAGAAGTGGGCGGCGGGATGGCAACAAAAGGAAAACATAGAGTGGGACAATGAAGCGCGGGACAATTCTGGGGCGTTGATTGGGAAACCGAAACGGTCGCGGAAGGCGTGTAAACGGTGCCAAGGCGAAGGGAAAATTGTATGCGCGGGCGGGAAGAAGTGTAAAGCCGGGAAGGCGATGCAGAGGCAAAAGTTGATACAGATATCGGTGGAAACTCGTCTGAAGGAACTTTCCAAGAGCGAGGAGGCAGACGTGGAGACGAAGAGGAAAGCGAAGAAGGCGGTGAAGGAGATGGCGAGGGTGAAGGAAAAAGAGGAGCAGAGGAAACGAGAGTTGAAGAGTCGCTTTGGCGGTAACGACGAGGAGGAGGATACGGAAGAGGACATACCGAGTGGCATCAAAACGAAGAATACAAGGAAGAAGGAACGCACCGACGCGGACGGAAATTGGGCCGACGCCAGATTACGAAAACGAGACGAACTTTTAGAAAAGTGGATTCAAGGCGGTTCTTCGGCCTCGGGGAGCGACGACGATAGGCAATAAAAAGGGTAGAAATAGAAGATTAGATATAGCAGCAGATTAGTCGGTCGTCGTACCATTAACACTCAATAACGATATTAAATTATCTATATTTACAACATTTTCAAATTCAGACGGAAGAATAAAGGCGTTACTCTCTCTTTCTCTCTCGCTCTAAACAAGTAGTATATACACAGTCAGCACGTTGGAACGTTTGATCTCTTTGAATTCTAACACGCGTTATCCGGATTCCTCTCCTCCACGTACCCGAACATCAACCCGTGTCCTTTCTTCGTGTCCCACCCGTCGTCTTTTTCTCTCTCCTGCATCGCTTCCGGCGCTCGTTTCTTCCCTTCCCCAGGCGCGTCCATCGGTTTCACCACCCCGTCCTCCCAAATCTCCACCACTTTAAAGTTCCCGAACGCATCCGTATCGAACGAATACGTCACCGCGCACCCTTCGTTTTGCGGGTGTTTGTACTTCCTCGGTTCCGAGCGCGAGTGTCTGCTCTCTTCGGCGAGGAGAGGGAACCGTTTTTTGCCTTCGCCGGGTGCGTCCGACGGTTCGACGTTCGCGCTGGTCGCGAGAGAGATCTGATTTTTCCTCCTTCTCTTGGGGGGTAAAAGTCCTCCAAAATGAGACAAAGACGAGAATACAGAAGAAGAAGAAGAAGAAGAACACGAAGTGGAACAACTCGTCGTTCTCCCGTGACTGCGAGTCGTAGCAGAAGAATACCTCGAGGAAGAACTCGTCGTCGCGCTTCTCGAAAACGACGACGACGAGAGAGAAGAAGAGATCATCTTCGCGGGAGAGAGAACGCGCATCGTCAAGACTGGCATTTTTATGGTGTGTTTCTTTCCAAAAAGAAGATCCAAAAAAATCCAAGAGAAAGAGAAAAAAGAACAAGACCGAGAGAGTTTACCTAAACCCTAATTGTAATAAAACCCTAAATTTTTTTTTCTGCGTTTTTCTTCCTCTCCTTTGTTTTGTGTTGGAACGACTCTCATAAAAAAAGGCGAGAGAGACACGAAACACACGTCGTATAGAATAAACAACACACAGAAGAAGAAGAAGAAGAATACGCAATGAATGCTTCTGCGTGCTGCCAACAACAGCGAGGGTATTCTTCTTACTGTTCTTCTTCTCGTGATGATCTCTTCTCAAATTTGAGAAGGAGGAGGCAAAGGCGAACGAAACCTGTCCGGGGGAGCGTTTTTGCTGCTTTTGATGATGATGATGATGAAAGAAGCCGGCGTCGCACCGCGATGGAAGCGAAGATTGATGAGAACAAAAACGAAGAAGAAGCAGAAGACGACGACGACCTCGAGCACGAGTTTCTCACGAACGAAAAGGATTTGGGGGAAATCGACTTTGCGTTTTCGAGAAGAGGAGGAAATGGACCGGTCGCTTCTTCTTCTTCTTCTTCTTCTGAGGAACGCGAAGGAGATGAAGAAAAAATTCAGATTCCAACGGTTCGACCTCGAGAAGAAGACGCGAAAACGAGCGACGTCGAAACGTTAAGGTCCACGCGATTGATTGAAAAACTATACGAAACAGTGGTGAACCCGGTGAACAAGCTCGAACCGGAAATGCGAAAACTGACGAGCGTGGAGTTGAGAGCGAAAACGTTGGAATTTCGAGCGCGGTTACGGTTAGGGGAGACGCTGGAAGACGTGCTCGTGGAAGCGTTCGCGGCGGTTCGAGAGGCGTCGAGGAGAGAACTCGGTTTGAGACATTTTGACGTGCAGTTAGTTGGTGGAGCTTTGTTACATAAAGGTGTGGTCGCAGAGATGGCGACCGGGGAAGGTAAGACGTTGGTGGCGACGTTGCCGGCGTATTTAAACGCGTTGAGTCGGAGAGGCGTGCACATCGTCACGGTGAACGACTATTTAGCGGAGAGAGACGCGTTGACGACGGCGAAGATTCACGGGGCGTTAGGTCTAACAGTTGGATACGTTTTGAGCGAAGACTCGCCGGAAGAGAGGAGGAAATCGTACGATTGCGATATCACGTACGTGACAAACCAAGAGATTGGTTTTGATTATTTGAGAGATAACATGGCGACGAGCGTAGACGAGTTGGTAGTGATGACGAGACCTTTGAACTTTGCCATCGTGGATGAAGTCGATTCAGTTTTAATCGATGAAGGACGGAACCCGTTATTAATAACCGGTCCATCCGATATGGACGAGGGCCCGAGGTACGTCGCGGCGGCGAAAATAGCAGAGAGTCTCGTCGAAGGGAGGGATTACAAAGCCGATAGGAAAGAAAAAACAATCGAAATGACCGACGAAGGCATGACGAACGCGGAGATTTTGTTAGACGTGGAAGATTTGTGGGACCCGGTCGACCCGTGGGGAAAATACGTCATTTTAGCCGTAAAAGCAAAAGCGTTGTTCATACGAGACGTGGATTATATCGTTCGCGACGATCAGGTGATCATCGTCGATCCGGGTACCGGGCGGGTACAGATGAATCGCCGATGGAACGATAACTTACACCAAGCCGTAGAGGCGAAAGAACAAGTGGAAATTCACAGCGAAAACGCAATCATAGCGAGCGTATCGTACCAATGTTTCTTCAAACTGTATAAAAAATTGTCTGGAATGACTGGTACGGCGACAACGGAAGCCGAAGAGTTTGAAATTATTTACAACTTGCGCGTCATCGTCGTGCCGAAGCACCGGCCAAACGCTCGCGTCGATGCGCCGACGGCAATGTTCCGAGACGCGATGACCCGGTGGAATGCCGTCGCGAATGTTGTCGTATCCTGTCACTACGAAGGTAGACCGGTATTAGTCGGAACAACTTCGGTAGAAGATTCGGAAACATTATCGATGGTTTTAGACGAGTATTTATGGCGCGCGCCGGACGATACCGTGGTGAAAGGCGTCGCGCATAACTTACTCAACGCGCGTCCGCAATATGCCGCGAGAGAGGCGGAAACGATCGCACAAGCCGGCAGATTAGGTGCAGTTACTATTGCGACGAACATGGCTGGGAGAGGTACGGATATTTTACTTGGAGGTAACGCGGAGGGATTAGCGAGAAAAGCGATGAAAGAGCACTTATTCGAGGCGCTCGGGCTAGGGGACGTGTTAGAAGAAGAACGCGAAACGGCGTTTCAAAGCGTTTCAGAATCGCTAGCGACGGTGAATTTATCGGAAACACCCGCACAAATAGCGTTGGAACAAGCGAGGTTGATCGCTAAAGCCGCGTGCGAGAGTGCGGGACCGATGAATATCGATTCGGCGAACGAGATGCTGGTTCGATCGGTGGAGAAAGCGGGAGAGAAAATTAGACGCGAGGAACAGAAGAAGCAAAGATTGTTGCTGACTGGCTGGGAAGCGCAAGGGATAAACACCAACGAAGACGACGACGAGGAAATTAATGACGAGAAAGAAAAGAAAAGAGTTCCCTTTGAAATTGCGATTGATTTTGCTGCCGAACAAACGCTTCGCGAAACCGCGCGTTTGTGCAAGCTCGAGTCGCAGGAGGTTATTCGTCGAGGTGGCTTGCAAGTCGTCGGTACCGCTTTACACGAGTCTCGACGCATCGATAGACAACTGCGAGGTCGCGCGGGAAGACAAGGTGACCCCGGTTCGACTGTATTTTGCCTCTCCTTAGATGACGAGATGATTCGCACGTACAGCCCGGCAATGTCGAAACAATCGAGCGCGTGGGATTTCGCCGGTTTGGCGCCAGAGGAGCCGATGTACGGATCACTCGTCGACATTCAGTTAGAAGGCATCCAAAAAAACATCGAAGATTATCTTAGCGCGGGAAGGCAATCGACGTTCGATGCCGATAGGGTGTTAGATTCGCAAAGAAACGCGGTATACGAGTTACGGAGAATGGTGTTAGTCGGCGGTCAACAAACCTTGCGCGAGCGTCTGTTTAGGTACGTTGACGCCATCGTGGACAACTATTGCGTCGCGGCAAACGTGAGCGGTTCAACCCCAGCGAAAGATTGGAATATTGAATTGCTCATGGATTTGTTGAGAGAAGTTTTCGCTGGACGTAAAGACAGGTTCCGACTGACCAATAACGAACCGGTATCTCCTCACCCGCACTATTTGCCCGGCGTCTCCGCGGCAGATTTGAAAGACGCTTTGTTACACTTGGACGATAAGAATGGATCGAGAACGTTACCAGAACCGAGACGCATGCCGCCCTTAGACGCAAATCCTGTCGCCGTGAGAGCGTCTATTTCAGGCGTAAACTTAGCCTATGCCGATGGCTCAGGACTTGCCGGCGGATTAGAGAAAACCGATTCATCCGGTTCCGTCGCCGACACGGAACCGGAAGCTGAAAAAGATGCCATCTCCGAACGATTAAAAAAGCGCTTAGAGCCGCCAAAAGAAGAAAGTTCTTCAAAAGATGTCGTCAAGGCATTCAGTTCCGGACGGCACGCGAAGAAAGCGAGGCAACTGAGAGCGTACCTCTCCGAAGCGGCTATTCAGCAATACCTAGATCGGTTCGCGCGCCTGGCGAGGTTGGATTACATCCGAGAGGAACTCGAAGATGTCGAACGTCTGTGGGTTTTACGCGCAATTGACGAGCGTTATAAACAACATCTCGTTCACATGTCCAGTTTGAAAGATTCTGTGCAAGTTCGAGCGTTTGGCCACTTGGACCCGAAGGAAGAGTTTAAAATTGACGGCGCCAAGGCGTTCGTAGATTGCGTGAGCGACATGCGCATCGACGCGTTGCGCAACGTATTTTTCTTTGTCGGCGCGAGTATTGAACCGACGACGGAATATGAAACCGTTCCTGCGTCTAATACCGCTAGTGGCGGCGATGACGATGATGAGGAAAGCAGCTACGACGCAGACGAAGATTTGATGAAAGAGTTGACGGAAGAAGAGAGGGAAAAAGTCCGTTCGTTTCTGGCGCGCGCAAAGGAAAGTGGCATTTCTGTGACGGAGTCCGAAGACGGCTTTGGTGAATGGACCGGGAGCATCGCAGAAGACGATGTCGCCGACGTCGATGAGGACGAAGATTCCATTTAGGAGCTAACTACTACTAGAATTTAACTATCGCTATCGCTATCGCTGCTGCTGCTACTCGATGAACTCTCATCTCGTCGACTGCGCTTCTTCTTTCTCTTCTTCTCTTTCCTATCTTTGCGCTTTTTCTCTTTCTTTTTCTTTTTCTCTTTCTTCTTCTTTCTTTCTTTCTTTTTCGAACGTTTGCGTCGTCGGTCGTCGTCGTCGTCGTCGTCGGAATCATCTTCAGAACTTCGTTTCCTATCGCTCTTGTTCTTTCCAAACGCGGAAGATCCAAGGAAAACAGGGGGCTTTTCCTCCTCCTTTTTTCCAAAAACTGGCGGTGGTGGAGGAGGAAGTGATTCGACAGATTTTTTCGGTCTAGGGATGAATTTCGGAGGAGGCATCGGTTTGTCGAGGTCTCCTTCTACTTCCTCTCTTTGTTGTTGTTGTTGTCGTTGTTGCTGCTCCTTTTCGTCTTCTTCTTCCTCTTCGGAAGAACTTTCATCCTCTTCCTCCTCCTCATCGTCGGAGTCTTCGAAAATAGCTTTGAACAAATCCATCGGCTTCTCGCGTAAAGGTAAGGGAGGAGGAGGTGGAGGCACTTGCATCAACTGGCCTGGAGCGTCCAATTCTCCCACATCGTCTTGATCATCTTTTGGCGCCTTCACCACTTTTGCGTCATCGTCGTCTGTCTTTTTATTCGTCATATCTTCTCTTTCCTTTTTTGACATGAACTTTGGCTGCTTTCCCAAACGGATCTGCGTCGTCTCTGGGAGGAGATCCACAGTTTCTGTTTTAAAGCTCGCTTTGAACTTTGACGGTCGCGCGTGTTCGCGTCCGGCGTACGGGTCTTGAATACCGAGGCGTTTACACAAGAGTAACGCCGGCGACCACGGAATAGTCGTTCTCGTGTTTACAATCATCCTCGACATTGCCTCGCGTTGCGCATCTCGCTCTTTCTCGACGTTCTTCAAGTTTGCTGCCTCGACAGCTTCCAGTTTCTCTCTCTCTTCGCGAATCTTGGCGAGTTCTTTAGCGGTTTGTAAACCACCAGACGGCACTTCCGCGTTGACGATATGTCCCGAGGTGGTGAACATATTCGACATGGTCGCTAAGATCTGACTTTTATCTTTTTCATTGATTGCGGCTGAAAGGTTGACCTTCTTGACGTCATCGACGATTGGTTGACCTCGCGCTGGAATTTTCATCATTTCGTCTTGGACTGATGGTGGTTGCGGCGGCGGCGGCGGTACCGTGCGTTTCAAAGGTTCTTCTCCTAAAAGTTTCCCTCGAGACTCCGCGTCGTGCTTTTGCTGTTTCGAGATGTCGTACCCTTTTGCCGCGGAAAGTAACGGCGCAATCTTTTCTTTCGCGCTCGCCAACACTATCCGCGCGTTTCTCCTCTCTTCCAACTTTGCTTTTTTCAAACAGTACGCGTACGAGCTCGCGCCTTCGCCGCCAAAAAGAAACGAAAATTTCTTATCCTTCTTTTGCTTTTGTTTCGCCAACTTCTCGAACGCCTCGCCGTTTCGCGCGACAAAACGCGCCAACGATTCGATGACTTTACGTTTCTCCTCGGAAAGTTTGCGCATTTGAGGCGGCGGCGGCGGTAATTCTTCTTCTTCGTCCTCTTCTTTTTCCTTATCGATGGTATCCTTGGTAACGCCGTCTGTATCGAAAACGTGTCGCTCGTTAAACTCTTTCGGCACTTCCGGCGCTTGAAACCACTCTATTTCTTCCGGTACCGTATCACTCTCCACAAATCCTGGGAACTTATGCCCTCTTTCGATCGCGTCTCTTGTTGCACGATCCGGTAACCGTTTTACCCCTAAAGGATTCCGTAACGCGTCTTTTTGCCGGTGATCGGCTCCGCGCCCGAATCGATCGTTCTCGTCGTCGTCCTTTTCCTCGTCCTCGGAGTTTAATTCAAAAGTATACTCCGCGTTCTTTTCTCTAGGTCTTTCGTCGTATACGTTCATATCGTCGTCTACTTCAAACGCGCCTAACCCAAATGCCGCGCCTCGCTGTTTCTTCTCGCCTTCTTTCGAATATCGCTCTCTTTTCTTCATCAACTCGTGTTGGTCTCTTTTCCGAAATTCTTCCGCTCCTGCGTACGGATCGTACCCGATGCCCCAACTGTTATCTTTAACATTGATCACTCCTCCTCCTCCTCCTAACAGTGACACCAGCTGTTGCCCGTACCGTGTTCTCCACGCCTGCTCGTCCTCTTTCGTCGCTTTGAACACGATTTTACCGTTCACTTTCTTCTTACGTCTCCCCAAGGACTTCCCGACTCTCCATCCCATTTTCACCAACAATTTCGTCCCGATGCCACTAATGACTGGTTTCACGTAGTCGAGTATACTTTTCGCCAAGGCTTTTGAAAACCCTCGCTTCTTTTCTTCTTCTCGCTTCGTCCTCTCCTCCGCCGCGGCGGTACCGAACGCCATCCGCCGCCCGGTTGTTCCGTCTTCCTCCTCCTCTTCCTCTTCTTCGCCTTCGATCCGTCGGAACCCGGCCATCACCTCCCCTTCCTTCCCGAACGCGTCGTACTCTGCGTTTGTCCTCATCTTCCCTTTCTCGTACTCTTCCAATTCCTCCTCGTCCATGAAATCTTCCATCGTCTGTTGTTGTTGTTTTTTCTCGTCATTCGCTCTCGAGCTCTTGAACTGTTTCGGTTGCCACCCTTCTTTACTCCCGACCGTGTTGAAATACCCCGCGGAAAACCCTCCGGTAAACGCGCCGTGGAAGCGCCGGCGGCCCTGCTCGTCCGTGGCGATGTGTTGTTCCTTTTGTTTGTTCTTCTTAAACTTCTTCGAAAGTGGTTGTTCGTGATGGTGATTTTGTTCTCGTCCACCACCACCGGGTGTTGTTTCCCTCATCTTTGTCCCGAAAAACGCGAAGGAATACTCCGAGGAACGCGAGGATTGGGGCCCCAGCGGTGGTGACATTCTTTCGTTTCGCGCAAGTGTTGTGTGTGTGCGAGGAGTCTCAGTCGTGCTCGTCGTCGCGCATCGTCGTCGCGTGTTGGTGTTTGTTGTGTTTTGGTTTCGAGGAAGAATTTTTTTGTGTTGTACGAGGTTAGGGTTTTGGGTTTAAAAAATGAGGGGGAAGAGAAAAATATTCCCCTAGACCAATTCCTCCTCACTTTCATTTGTTGCGGTACGTACGTTGTGGTGATTTTTTTGTATCACGCGCGACACCACAAACACACATATCATCTCTCTCTCTCGCTCTCTCATCGTCGCGTTGTTTTTGCGGGCGTTCTTTCTTTCTCTCTTCTCTCTCCAAAAAAGACCAACAGACGCGTTTCGGCTTTCTTTTAATTTTCTGTGCTCAGATTGGAAATTTTCAACGAGAGAATATAATTGAGACACAATTGTGTGTGATGTTTCCCCGCGCGCGTTCGTGAAAAGCTTTCTTTTTCCGCGCCCCTTTTGTCCACTTCTTTTTCGAGAGAGAGACGCTTTTCGGCGCGCGCGTGCGGAGGATGTCGATGGTGATTCATTATTAGAGACTGACCATCTCTCCTCTGAAACTACAGATACAAATTATTTACACACTCAAGCATAAACAAAAATGATGGCAGAATACACCAAACTACAAAAAGTTTTACTCTTGAAAGCGGCGTTGTGCGCTTTCTACTTAACCGCGTTCTTCGGGGACCGAATTGGAATGCCGTCGTTCTCTGAGAAGTTTTTTGGTCAGAAGAATAACGCCATGCGAAAATCTGCGAGCGATTGGGGAGGTCTCGGTTTGTTCGTCATGACGCTCGACTTGCTCTACGCGGCGTTGAAATGTAGCAAAGCCGTGCAACAAAGAGTTTGCAACGGTCAAATCATGCATAACATGTTGATGTTGGCCGTGCACGCGTGCTTCTCCTCCCAAAAATTCGGCGGTAAGCTTGTTCACAAGGAACACGTCATGGGCGGATTCTTAACGCTCGCGTTAACATTTGTGATGAGCGCGGGGTTGGCGGGCGGCATGGAACCTGCGAAAAGACACTTCTTAAAAGGTTGCAAAGGATTGACTCACGGATGCTTAATCATCTACTGGGCGTGCTTCTTCTTCTACATCACGACCTTTCAATTGGGCGATTTCCCATCGCAGAACTACATCGCCTGCCAAGGCAGAGGATTCTGCCGAGCTAAAGACTCCGTCTTTTACGACATCAACGTGTTCACCTCGAGCATGTGGTTCATGGTCAACATGATGACCTACTTCATGTTAATGTCCGGCTCGGATAACGAGCAAAAATCCTTCGCTCTCTACCGCATGGCGACCGTCGCCTTGTTGCAAATCCCGCTCATGATGAGCGAAAAAGCCATGACGGTGCCGAAAGAGTACACGAACGGCGTCGTGGCCATGTCCATCTGTCTCACCGCGTTGGCGTGCGCGGCGTTTTCCGATAAGATCAAGCCAAAGAAGGCGTAAAATTAATCACACAACACACATATAAAAAAAAGATGTTTTAATACCATATATAATACGTTTACGTTTAAAAATCCGGTCGCGTTTTTCGTCTCGCGGATGCACATTTTGTGCTGTACTCGTACATTTAATTTTGGTTTTCTTCATTAAATTTTCTCCCAAACACGTTTTGGCATCAAGAAGAAAATGACGACGAGGAAAAGAAAACCGAACGACCCATCTCCTCTCCTCGAGGCACTGCTCACCTCTTTATCTCTGGCGAAGAAACGCTTACCGGCGTCTTCGTCGTCGTCTGATGCTTTACGCGCGCTCTTGTCAAACGACGAGGATACGAGTACGAACAGAAAAAGTGTATCGGAGCAAAATGCGCTCTCTGCCGCCGCCGAGATGCTGCTCAGCTCTGACGCGAAAGAGAGCATCGTCTTGGCCTCGTGTTTGCGCGGAGTGATTTTGCACGTGCTTGCGAGAGCCGTGGAAGTTATGAATGATGCAAACGACGCGCGATTTACGAGCGACGTGGAGAAGAGAGAGCGAGGGATGTGCGCGTTGATATCGGTGGCGAAATTGCTGCCGCACTGCCGGCAGTTGATATCGGAGAGAGTTTTAGCGAGGGAGAAGCATCCGGTGTTTTCGAGAGTAGCTGCAGAAGCCGCGAGGACGACGACGAAGACGACGACGAGTAACACGAAGAAAAAGAATAGCAAAAGCAAGGAGGATTTATTCGCGCATCTCCGGATGGTTTTGAGGAGTTCAATGGATATCGCCGAGTGCTTTGGGTGTAAGAAAGGAGCGATTTCTGGCGCCTCCTGGGATTGGAGCCAATGTGGGATATTTTTGACGCACGAAGACGCTCACGTTCGATGGATTGCGTGTGGAATAGTTTGCGAAGCTTTAGGTTTGAGCGACGATGCGGTGCACGCGGCAAGAAAGAAGACTTTAAGTGACGAAGACGAAGTGACACTGGCACAGTTCCAACGAGAGTGGGAGGAACGCCAAACGGCGTTTCGGATTGAACGCGCGTCGTTTTTGCTACCCAGAGTTTGCGAAAAAGAACAGAATGAACATGATAGTAGTTTCAAAGTAGAAGGAAGCCATACTCTGGAGTGCACAGAGCTAGAAGACGAGAGTGAAAGAGTACGAGAAGAGGGCATACCTGCGGCGCCCGGATACGAACGCTTAGGCGCCATCGAAGTACGCACACAACGTGATGATGATGATGATGGAGGAAATGACAACAGGGCTTCCACAAGTGGTAAGATGAACAATAACAAGAAGAAGGTTAGCAGAATCGCGACGGATTTTGTTTTAGTACCGTCCGCAGAACGTAACTTGGTTGCCGTCGCGTACGCCTTGTGTCAAAATAGGCCCGTTTTACTCGAAGGACCGGCTGGGTGTGGCAAATCAGCGACGCTTCGTGAAGCTGCCCGAAGATTCGGACGATCTTACGAAGATAACGACGTCGTTGTCTTACACTTTGATGCTCATACAGATTCAAAATCTCTCCTTGGAGCGTACGTGTGCGGAGCAAGTCCGGGAGAATTCGAATGGCAACCCGGGTCGCTCACGAGAGCTGTAAGATCTGGGAAATGGGTTTTGATTGAAGACGTGGACGTCGCTCCATTCGAAGTTCTCTCGGCTTTAATTCCTCTGTTGGAAGAACGTAAGCTATACATTGCCGGTAGAGGTGAAACTGTTGTAGCACATCCCCAATTTCAGCTGTTTGGATCTGCCACGGTGGGCGGGTCCAAAGTTTCCAATCGCGAGAATGATCCGTTGAGCGGTTTATGGACTCGTGTTAGCGTAGAACAACCAAGCGGCGAGGAGCCTGGCAGAATACTCGCGGAAATATATCCGCAATTCGGCGATGTCGACGTAAAGAGACGCATGCTTAAGACGATGAGAGTCGCGCAGACTCTGGTGGGCCAAGGCGGAGGCCATGTGACGCGGTTAGCCGGTTTAGGCGACGAACGATTTGATAACAACAACGCGAACGCCGACGATGACAAATACGTGATGATGATGGATGTCGAGAACGTTCACACGGACGATACGAACGAATTAGACGTAGCAGCGGAGGATGCGGAAAAGATGACATCTCTGGAAGATTTAGCGTCCAGCGAAGCCGCGTCGTCGTCTCGAGCCTCTGTGGGTAGGACATTCACTCTTCGAGATTTACTCCGTTGGGCAAAAAGAGCTGCCGCTTTGCGTAAAGCGGAACTCAAGCTCATGAAGAAAGGTAAAGCGCCTCCTCCACAAACTCGCCAGGCGATGTATGACGAAGCGGCTGATGTTTTATTAGGCGCTTTGCCTCCCGGTATCGGACGAAGAAAAGCTTTACAAGCGGTTGCTGAAATTTGGGGATTAAATCCTGAAGAGACTGCGAATACGACAGATTTACTTCGTAAACCGGATGTTTTGTCGTCAGAAGATAGCGTGCGCGTTGGACGCACCATGTTACCTTGCGAAGAAAACGAGGATACGGTGGGCAGTTTTCGGAATTTTGCAAAAACGGGCCACGCGCTGAGAATGCTCGAGAGAGTTTCGTGCGCGGTTTCAGTGAACGAACCCGCTCTTCTCGTAGGGGAAACTGGTACCGGTAAAACTGCTCTGGTTCAAGAGCTTGCGCGTTTAACTGGTGCGCCACTGACGGTTGTGAATCTTTCCAATCAATCAGAGTCAAGTGATTTTCTTGGAGGATTCCGACCAGCCGGTGCGCGACATTTGTGTTTGCCGTTACTGAAACGGTTCCTTGAGTTGTTTGGAGAAACTTTCCCGAGTCGATCTAACGCTGAATTTCTAGGAAGAGTGTCTAAATTTGCAGAAAAAAGAAAATGGATACACTTGTTGAAGGCGTTCCGTGCCGGCGTGGATCGCGTGGCGTCCGTCGTCGATAAAGATGACGAAGATAAGATGCTTGATTCTACTGAAGACGGAGAAGAACTCCCCACCAATGACGATGTCATGGAGGAAGCGACACCTGCAGTTGCCGCGCCTACAACACGGGCAACGCGTTCACAAACTACTGGTAAGAAGGGTAAAAATGAAAAAGTATGTACCTCGTCAGTTGCCGATACCAGTAACAAGCGTCAAAAAACAAGCGCTGCTATGAAGAAGAAAGCGGGAAGCACAAATAAAAAAGAAGATTCAAAAAAGCCTGCATTCACGATTTCAGACGATCTCGTCGAATCTTGGCAATCGTTTGATCGGGATTTAGTCGTAGCCGAACGAGCGATTGGGGACGTGGCCTCGTCCTCTGGGGGTGGACCTATTTTTGCCTTTGTAGAAGGTGCTTTAGTCACAGCACTACGCGAAGGTCACTGGATTCTTCTCGATGAAATCAATTTAGCACCTGCAGAAACACTCGAAAGACTGAATGGCGTGTTAGAGTCGCGTAAAGGCTCCGTTGTTCTTTCCGAGCGCGGGGATGCGACTCCAGTGTATCGTCACCCACGGTTTCGTCTGTTCGCGGCTATGAATCCGGCGACTGATGTTGGTAAACGCGACTTACCCCCCGCTTTGAAACACCGCTTTGCGGAGGTGTATTGCGGAGAAACGGAATCCAGAGAAGATTTGCAGCTCTTGGTTCGTGGATATCTAAGAGATGTTCCGAGTGGGGTAATAGCCCCAATCGTCGACTTCTACGTTGAAGCGAAACGAGCGGCGCACACGGTTCTCTTAGACTCGGCGGATCAAAAGCCTCGATATTCACTTAGAACCCTGGCTCGAGCTTTAGAGTACGTTTCTGCGGCGAGTCCGTTATATGGCGTCCAAAGAGCGATGATGGATGGTTTCTCGATGTCATTCCTGACGCTTTTAAAAAAGGAAGGTCAAGAGATTTTAGAAAAATTGATGCATAAGCATCTGTTGGGTGGCAAGGCGATCAAGGTAAGTGTGCGCTATTATTATCATCGTGATTTGTTCGTATCCGCAGTTAAGCGCTGAGCTTGTCAATATTCCATGGCGTGCTCGGTCTAGAAACTGCGGTATATTCAATTGTTGGACAATACACCTATTCCGGTCACGACTCTATGAATGTTCGGAAGACTTGTCCCGCACATCTTTTGCTGTTGTGCCTCGTAGTACTAACACCGTATAAACTTCTTCTTCTCTCTACACCATAAATACACAGGGAATCATGAAACCACCGCCGGCACCGGAAGACGATACACACGTTCTCATCGAGCACTTTTGGGTAGAAGCCGGAGAATTAGAACGCGTCGATCCCGAAGGTAACCATATTCTCTTTGCGCGCATTTTTTTTCTTTGAAACGAAAGACGACTTGGCAATGATGAACACATATCCGCGCTTCTTAAACTCGTTTATGATGCACAAAAAGATATTATGGTTGAATTTCTTCTACTGAGCCACCAACGTCAACATGTTTTTTTATGTTTTTTTTCTCCGTACTTCCCTTGGTTGGAAATTCATTTTGACACTTAATCTCTTTCTTTTACATATCATAGGTTACGTCGTGACTGAGAGCGTCAAATCACACCTCTCGAATTTAGCACGCGCGGTGCTTCTCAGAAGACACCCAATTTTATTGCAAGGACCGACCTCAGCAGGAAAAACTTCCATCATTGAATATCTCGCGAAGCGTACTGGACATCGTTTCATGCGCATCAACAATCACGAGCATACAGATCTACAAGAGTACCTTGGCACGTACATAACGGATGAGAAGGGTACGTATATGGCCTTGCATCTTCTATTTTTATCTTTTTCTTCTCTTTTTTCGGACGCTAGTTCGTTATCCGTCGTTCTTATACAATAGAATCCGGGGGATCGGAAAGCAGTCCGTAGATTTATGCGCCTCGGGAGTTGGTCGCTTGCGGGAATCCGTCGTCGCTCTTTACCGGAGCATCTCAGGACATTCGCGTGACTTCCAAGGCTATATTCTTCTTCAGTTCAGTTCGCATCTCACGTTTCGTTGTGCTTTTGTGTTCATCGATTTATCATCTCTAACCACTATCTATTTTCATTCACACTTTAGGTGCTTTGACCTTCCAAGAAGGCGCACTCGTGCAAGCGGTACGCCGAGGGTACTGGGTCGTTCTTGACGAGTTGAATCTAGCGCCTTCTGATGTATTAGAAGCTTTGAATAGACTTTTAGACGATAACAGAGAACTTTTTGTTCCCGAGTTACAAGAAACGATTAGACCTCACCCCCACTTTGTCCTGTTTGCGACGCAAAATCCTCCAGGTGCAATTTATGGAGGGCGCAAGGTATTGTCGAAAGCCTTTCGTAACAGATTCGTTGAGTTACACATCGGTGACATTCCCGACGAAGAACTCAAAGTCATTCTGAATAAGCGGTGTGAAATCGCACCGAGCTATTGCGTGAAGCTCGTAGAATCTATGCGCGCTTTGCAAGGTATGCGAAGAGGTTCTCGAGCTTTTGCCGGTAAAGATGGATACATCACCGCCCGCGATTTGTTTCGCTGGGCGAATAGGAAATCCGTTGGATACGAAAACTTAGCCAGCGATGGCTTTCGTGTGCTTGGCGAGCGATTGCGATCGGAAAACGAAAGGATGTCGCTGAAGAGAGTTCTCGAGAAAGCTTTAAAAGTCCCAGAGATTTCTCTAGAACAACTGTACGAGGCGGCATCCAGTGAAAATTTAGAAGGACGTTTGGAAGTTGCTTTGACGGCTAAAAATTGCGACATTTCAGCTGAAGAAATCATCATGGCACGTTCTATCGCGTGGACACCCGCTATGCGTCGTTTATATGCTTTGGTCGAAGCCTGCGTTGAGCATAAAGAACCCGCTTTGCTTGTAGGTGAAACTGGTTGCGGGAAGACAACTGTGGTGCAGATCCTTGCAATGATTCATGGGCAAAAGTTACGTGTATTAAACTGTCACCAACACACGGAAACTGGTGATTTCATAGGAGGCTTTCGACCTGCAAGACAAGGAGACGCACCATTCGCGTGGGAAGATGGACCTTTGATTAAAGCCATGCGCGAAGGGGATATTTTACTCGTCGATGAGCTTTCACTCGCAGAAGATTCCGTATTGGAGAGGTTAAATTCCGTCTTAGAACCCGGACGAGCGATTACTTTACCTGAGAAAGGCGGTATCGATGTCGAAGAGCTCATCGCTCACCCGAATTTTCGATTGATAGGAACGATGAACCCGGGTGGGGATTTCGGAAAGAAGGAGTTATCTCCGGCGCTGCGAAACAGATTCACAGAAATTTGGGTCGGGGGCGTATCTTCGGCAAAAGAGATGGAAGAGATAGTTTCACGGCGTCTGGTTCATTCTCAAAATATGGATACTATTTACGCGCACGACCATGCGAAAGAATTAGCCTTATTCTGGGAATTCTATCAAAGCATCGCCGGCGCCGGACAAGCAAAGGCGTGTTTGCAAACCAGAGATATTTTGGCTTGGGCTCAATTCATCAACGAAGTAGAGAATAGAAAAGGGCCGAACGCGCTGTTAGGATTTGCTGCGTTCGCGCACGGGGCGTACTTAACGCTTTTAGATGGCCTCGGTCTGGGTTTAGGGATGCCAGAGGAAACAGCTAAAGCGCTCAATCGAAAATGCGTCGAGTATTTGCGCGCGCGCATACCAGACACAGAGGTACGTCAGCAATCACATTTTTTTTTTGAAACGTCGATGTCGATCTCGCCTGCATTTTTTTTACTACATTGCGCCGTGAAGTTTTTGTTGTACCTGGTAAGTTTCTGATCTTCCATGATGAGAAACCCCTACAACCCTGAGCGTATTATTGGTATAGTTTCTCTGCCTTCACAATTTTACTATCATCACCATTGATTTTATTGACCGAACTTCCTTCTCTTTCTTTTTCTAACAGATCCGAACCTTGAACGAACAAATATTACAAAGAGCGTCGTATGCGCACGATCCGAGTGCAGAAGACCAGAAGGAAGATCTCCTCAACTGCGCTGCAGTTGACAACGGCACTCGATTTGGCATCTCGTCATTCACGATTAGTTGTGGCACGCATCCGATTCCCTCGACATCTGAATTCGCTTTAACTGCCCCGTCAACCAGGCGCAACGTTGCGCGACTCCTTCGCGCATTGCAACTCGCTCGGAAACCAATATTATTGGAAGGTTCACCCGGAGTTGGTAAGACGTCTATAGTCTCGGCTCTGGCGAAGGCTGCGGGGCACAAACTGGTAAGATTAAATCTCTCGGAGCAGACTGATATGATGGATCTTCTGGGAGCAGATCTACCAGCATCTGATGGTGAAGCCGGTGAGTTTAAATGGTCCGATGGAGCATTTTTAGCGGCTTTGAAAAATGGTGATTGGGTTCTTTTGGACGAATTGAATTTGGCGCCGCAACCGGTTTTAGAGGGCTTGAATGCCGCGCTCGATCATCGCGCAGAAGTGTTTGTGCCAGAGCTCGGTAAGACGTTCAAATGCCCATCAACATTTAGAGTATTTGCAGCTCAAAACCCTGCTGCACAAGGCGGTGGAAGAAAAGGATTGCCAAAATCTTTTCTTAATCGTTTCACGAGAGTATTCGTTGAGCCCATGCGTATTAACGACGTCGAGCACATCGCGAAAAGTCTACATCCGAACGTTATCGAGAGCGTCATCGAAAAGATGGTCCACTGTAACGCAGAGTTAGCTCGTTTGAGTAGTACCACGGATACGACTGGATATAGGTTTGCTAGAGCCGGTGCACCGTGGGAATTCAACCTTCGAGATATCATGAGATGGTGCGAACTCGTTACTTCTATCATCCCAGAAAACGAGATGGATGAAAATTCATACGTCCGGGTGTGCGCATCGGTATTTAATGCATTATATACTCAGCGCTTACGAACTGTGAACGACCGAATAATTGCAAAGCACGCGTTTGCTCGAGCATTCGGTCTTAACGCAGACGAGATTCCAACCGCTTCCCACATGAAAATGCGAAAGGATGGATATCTCGAAATTGGCAATGCAGTTTTACGCAGACATACATCCTCTACATCAAAATCTAGCGCTGATGCTGGTATTGCTTGCATCGACGAAGAGGAAAATTTCGCAATTCTAAGAGGGAACTTAGATTCCCTCGAAGCGGCTTCTTTCTGTATCGATCGCGGATGGATGACAATCGTTGTCGGACAAGCCGCGTCTGGTAAAACGACGCTGGTGAAAACCCTCGCCAGACTTGCCGGAAAAGATTTACAACGCATCGCGTTGACTTCAGCTACGGATACGAGCGAATTACTCGGATCTTTTGAGCAAAAAGAGTCGTCGAGAGATCGCGTGGACTTTGAATCTCGCATCTTTAGTCTACTCCAAGGCATTTGCGAATCGAGTGCGTTCGGTGATGTGAGTTCAACCACGCGCGCTTGGAAAATGTGGGAATCCTACAGAGCCGCCACGCAGACATCAGAAGCAATGTCAGAAAACGACGCGGAGAACGCAGTGTACATTCTCCGCGAGGTGATCGTTGCATTAAGTGCCGCGGCTACTTCGAACGCATCATCTTTGCAAGACGATGTTCATTCTGAAATCTCCTGGCTTCATGAGAACTTTGAAGCCATTGTCACGCCAACTTCGTTCAATGTCGGACCTAAGAAAGATGCCGGTCGATTCGAGTGGGTCGACGGGGCTTTGCTAAAAGCCGTCGAACGAGGCGATTGGGTTTTACTCGAAAACGCAAATCTATGCTCTCCAACCGTACTCGATCGTTTGAATCCTTTGCTGGAACCGGAGGGGACTTTGTTGGTAAACGAATGCGGTTTCTTACCAAATGGCGAAAGCCGCATCGTAAAGGCGCACGAAGGGTTTCGATTATTCTTAGCAGTCGATCCAAGAAGAGGGGAAGTATCGCGAGCGATGCGCAATCGTGGAGTTGAGGTATTTTTGCATCCAAAAAGATACGAAAGCCCGTCAGACAACGAGCAGACAAGCTTGTTCTCCAAACAACTGGGACTGGCGGAAATGCCGAGCTCTTCACCGTCGATTAACGAGGATATCAAATCTATGGTCTTGGCAAAGGGTATCCCAAATGGTATTCTAGCAGATGCGATCGTGCAAACACACTTTGCTATGATCATTAAACTCAAAATGACGATTGGAAATCACGTGCATTTAACGTCGCGCGATTCCTGTCGATGGGCCGAGCTCGCGCTCGAGCTCGTCAATAGGGGAGTACCCGTCATGCGAGCGTTTCGTTTGAGTTTACCGCACGCGTATAACGTGCCCAGCGAAGAATCGAACTTCGTTTACGATGAAACATTTGTGCCACATATGAATTCGGTGTATCTTGCTGGAAACACCTTGCATTCGTTCATATCATCACCATCTGGTTGGCCGAATCGTCTTGCTACGGCAAATAGGATATCGCGAGAAGATCGATTGGCGCTAACGTCTTTGGAGCAATTCTCAGGATTTTCGCTGTCCACGCACGCAGCCGCACTTCTTGCTGCGCAGTGCTTTGTTCAGAAAACGTCGAGGGATAAAAGCAAAGACGAAGACATACTGCCGATATTGCACGAGAAGCAATCGCTCGTAGCAAACCTACCGACTTCGCAGCTTATGAAGTATTTTCAAGGGGGTGCGTTTGAAACCTCTCTCGAAGAAGACGAAGCCGCGTGGAACAGCAAGGTAATCGAACTCTTCCGTGCCTCCACCATTTACGCGCTTAAAAAGAACTCATCTAGAGCATCTCTGGATAAAAGTCGAGTGAGTTGGAACTTTTTCGCGAGTGCCATCACATCAACGTGCAATGTTCCGCAAATCGAATCGAGTGTTCTCGCCTGGACACTTTTCCAGCGGTTGTTTGAAAATAGGGAGCCTTTGGCGGAAACGGTTCAACTACTTGCGCCCCTCTGTGCGCGATATTCCTTTGAAAAGGCATATACAGATACATGCTTCTTATCGTCAACTGCGCACGTTGGTGACATGAAAGCTTTGACCATGTCCTGCTATCGCGCGAAGAACGCGAAAGAGAAGGCGAGGCAAAGCGCTGTGCACGCGTCTCTGGATAAAATAGCTCTCGCGAACCAGCTATTAGAAGAAACGAACGAAGTTTTGCTTCAGGAGTCGCTCTCGTGTACTGGGCCATTGAATATTGAATCAATGAAACTTTTGAATAGTTTCGTATCGTGGAAGTCACATTTTGATGTGCTCATTCGTTCAACGCCGTATGAAGACTTTGAGGTGGCCAATGGTAATCTCGACGCGGCGCTTGAAAACCTTGCGGTGGCTTGGTTACAAACAAAACAAGCCGCGCAAAATTACGAAAGTTGGTTATCCTTGCAAAATAAAAACACTACTGCTCCTAATGATAGAGCAGGCTTGCGCGATGAAAAGCGTTCGCTTCTCGTAGACGAAGCATTTGGTGTTCCATCCAAGCCTCCAGGAGTACCGTTCCTCTGGCACGCTATCGGGAAACCAACCTTGCCGCAAAGTGATACTCTTCGCACAGCCGAGGAAATCGTTCGCATAGCATCTAGAGCACTCCAAAACAACGGCTCCCGAGTAAACACACTTTTGGATTACACTCGCTCTTCGAGGAATGATCCTTCGAGTAGAGCGATTGCATTCTTGGCTAAAGAGGCTGCCAATTTAGGCGCATCGGCGAAACTGCGATTCACCGCCTTGGAAGCGTTGTGTTTTTTCAGCTTCACACACGTCGGTATTGCTTCGAGCGAAAATGGGATAGCAGATAATGATGCTACGGCACTACCATCGCTGCTTTCTCGTCAACTGTATCAGCATTGTGTGGACTCGGGCGCGTGGGATGCGTCTACGCAAGAGCGCGCCAAGGCCATTCTTAAAATATACGATTCGTTGTCGTCATCGAGCGAGTTCGAAGAAGAAATTTCGGATGCGATGATGATAATGGACAACGATACCGTCGATTTGGATAGAAATGGCACCAATGCTCCATTTGCGTTTGAAATTCCAAACCGAGAACTTGTCAAATCGCTCGATGACGATGAATCTTGGTCGCTGGAAACCTCGTCGGCGGTTCTCGCTCCGCCGAGGTTTTCTTTTCCGCACTGGACTTTGAAATGGAAGGATATTACGTTCAAGAACGCACAGCTTTCTCCGTTTGCAGAGTTATGCTCTCTCGAGCTTGATAGAGAAGTTCTCGCACGTCTCGCGCTGATTTTGAGTTTTGACAGTAGTAATGAAGAGGAAAAGGATCATCATAGAAGAGAAAAGCTCTTGGAGCGACTACACGAGGCAACCTCGAAGGCTTTATCATTCGGTGTGTCTCACTCTCCGCGTGCTGCGTCTGATTTCGAAGGCCATCGAAAATTCCTATGGGACATGAGTGATCCCAGTCAAACGACCGTAGATGCGTCTGCTCTATCCCGAAGAGCTTTGGAAATTTTTCTATCTTGGCACGACGCGCATCGCTCAGGAGCGCTCTCGCAGCTTCCCCATTTTTTGAAGACGACTAAAAAATCGTCGATCAATATAGGCTCGAAAAATGAGCAAGTATTGGCAGAGCTCGAGACTAAATGGCTCTCCTGCGATGGACCAGCCCGTACAGAACGCGCGCTTCAAACCATCCTGACCTCGGCGTTGTTCGTCTCCACCGTCGGTCTTGAAGAACGCGGACAAAGAGTCGCGCAATTACGATTGGCTGCAAGGCAATTGAGAATGCGTCGGGACAATGCTGAGGACGAGAGTGCGAAAGATTGGAATACGTTGCGTGGTATTTTCGTCCACACCATGTGCGCTTACGGTGCAGATGGCATGATATGTGAGTATGCATTAGGGTTGAGGGAAGAGTTGGTATCCAAGAATACTACTTTAGGAAACGTGACACGACAATCCCTTTTCGATGAGCAGCGTAACGTCGTGAGCAGAAATTTGACACAACAGTTCAAATATTCTTCAACGTCGGTGAGCGTGACGCTCGAAGGTCTATTCGAATGTCTGTCTGAGCATTACATAAGTAATATAGGTTATCATCAAAGAGCAAACCGCGACCGATTCCTTCGAGGTATGGCCTGGACCCGTCTCGGGTGTTTGCGGCTGCACTGCATGTTCCCTTCGGGGATGTCGGATCCAATGGCGGAGACAAGTAACGATGCAAAGCGCGTAGATCGAGAAATTAATTTTGAGAGCATTCCGGCAATCGAAATCATTGAGTTTCACGAGCGATCGCCGCTTCTCGCCTTGGGTAGCGATGCCGATCCCGAGAAGCAACGAGTCGAACAGGCAAAGACTGAACTCGAAGCGCATCAAATAAAGTTGCGAAGAATGTTCGCGCCTCGACCGAGCGTTCCAAAATGGCGTCAGCTTATGCGTCACATTCATCGTTTTTCGCACGAGAAAGGCGGATTAGCGGAGCCAGAAAGGCTCGAAGCAACCTTAAAATCTCTCGAAGGTTCCTTGAAAGCGTCTTCGAAAGATACCTTTTCTGAAGCCGGTGCATTTGAGAAAGCGTACCAAGAAGTGAAAGTGCTTTCAGATGCCGCTAAACACTGGTCGGAAACTTTAGAGACGCCACAGTATTCAGGATATGCGGATGCCACGAAACCGCTGAGACTCGCCGCGGCGGAACTTACCCGAGGCTTGAAACTATTAGAGGATGGTTTAAGCGGGGGTATGGTAGACCCTTCTCGAGCGTTGGCGACGAGAGCGATGAGAGAGCTTTTCAAGTTTTCTTCTTCCGACGAGTACGATGAAAAGAGTTTAGAAAGAAACGTAGAGAGCATGGCAAGAGCGTCGTCAAGTTTGCTCACGGACGTTTCCACGCTCAAATCGTTACAAAAGCTCGAAAAATCAGGGGAACTCCGCGTCGCGGTGCTCAAAGTCGCTATGCAGAAAGTTCGCGACGACGTGATTAAAGAAAAGTCTCTCTCGCCGCAGCTGTGGAAAAACGCGTCTTCTGTTTTTGACCGCTTAGCCGATCTTTGGAAATCAGTGCGAGATATTGAAATGGAGAAAGATGACACCCTTTACGAACATGATGATAAGATTGCCGTGTTTCGTCGCGTCGTAGCGGCGCCGACGGCGATGGAGATCATGGAAGGCGACGACGACGAAACTGAGAGGAGATTTTCTGAAATGACTTTTGGTACCTTTGTCGAACAATGGAAAGATTTCAAGGATGCGCCGGGTGATATTTTGCAACTCGATCACGATTGTGTCGAAGAAGGAGACGAGAACAAGAAATCAGAAGAGGACGATTCGGATGACGAGATGGACAATAACGCAGCGATTGCGGCGAAAACAGCCGGTTTGCTCGAAGGCGCTCTGCTCCTCGAGCTCGTGGCAACGCACGACGTCGTGTGTGCTATTGGTGCGAGCACTTCAATCGGTGCTAATATCGAAACCTCATACGATACGGAACGACGCGCCGTGAACCCATCTAAGTTTTTGCACACGAACGCAAAGGAGCTCACAGAACCCCTCGCGAATCGCGCCACGTCGTTTGTCGACGCGCACGACGTCGGTTTCATGATCTTGCGACGCGCTGCGATTAAGGACGACAGAATGCAATCGTTACCGAGAGTGCTCGATGATACCAGTCAACTCGGTAACTTGACCCGAGTGTGTTTAGAACATCTTGCGGTTTCGAGAGGCACGATGTCCGAAGACTCGCCTGAAGGTGTCGATCAGTCAAAAGACGAAAAGTTCAACCACAAAAAATTGCAAAGACACGCGGATGCCATCGATCACGAAATGTCCAGAGGCGACGCACCGGGAGAAACCTCTCTCGCGCTCCCAGTCGTAGCAAATTGTCGACGTAAAATTACCGCGCTGCTGCAAGAATGGCCAGAACATCCTTTGTTGACGCAACTCGCGGAGATTTGCGATCGGATTTTAAAGCTGCCTTTGCTCGGTCCCGTGAAAACCTTCTTAACTGGTCTCGAGTTGCTTCTCGCTCGAGCGCAAACGTGGGAACAATCGGCATCGACTGAAACGTCTTTACTTGATGAGCTTACGGCTATGGCAAACGTGGCTATGCGTTGGCGACGACGTGAGTTACACGCGTGGTCGAGACTGTTAGAGAGGTGTTCGGAAAGACACGCCGCGCGAGCCAGGCGAACGTGGTTCGCGTTGCACAGACTTTTGAAATCCGTGCAATCGTCCATCCCTTTTGATGCAGTCGAAGACGACAAGACTATCACTACCATGAATGAAATCGATGAAGAAGAAGACGAAGGCGATATTCAAGGCATTCGCGAAATCACGCGCGCGCTCGAAGAGTACCTCCAAGGCTCCACTTTAGGGGAATTCCTCGCACGACTCTCTCTCGTGAAAACGTTCGAACATCACTTAACCGCGGATATCCGCGCTCGAGCCGCCTTGAACTTACTTCCAAGAAGAGGCGATGCAGCCTTACGATGCGTGCTGCACAATACGTACCGTTATTACCATCAATTCAAACCTGCTGTGGAAACTGAAATTGAAAACGAACGCGCCACGCCGGCGAGGAAGCTCGAGGATCACGCCAAGTTGGCGAAATGGGAAAACCGCGGCTACCACTTCATGAAACAACAAGCGGAATCCAACGAGCGCGTTTTGCACAAACACGTTCGTCAGTTTGATCGCGCTTTGCAAAAACTCGTCTTACCCATCTTGGAATCTGCGTCGAGAAACAGCACCGGGTTAGCCGTTTTGCCGAAGGAACAATCAAAAGACGACGAAGAGGCGACGGCAGCGCCGACGGACGAAGACCCCTTGGAAGTGATCTTTGAAGATATTGAAGAAGAAGACGAGGAAAAGAAGAAAAAGCGATTCGATAAAGCGGTCAAAGCGGCGACGATAAAACGCGAGCGGGACAAAAGAGAAGAGATTGCAAAGAGAAAGCTCGAACAGTTGGATGCCGATTTGACGGTGAAGAAGCGGGCGTTTGATACTTCGACGAAAGTATTACTCGCTCGAGTTTCTCGATTGAAATCAATTGAAAGCGAAGAAGGGAACGCATCGTCTCTTTTACACCGCGTAGATGCTTTGACGAAAAAGATCACATCCGTCTTGGCAACGTCGACCATGGAAACTTCACGCCGATCTCAAATTCGCGCCGGAGGCGTCGACATAGACGCATTCGCGTCTCGAATCGCGCGCAGAGCTACAGCTTTGCGCACAGACGAAACGGTGAAAAAGGCCATAAAAAAGAAAGCTCTCAACGATCTCATGAAGACTTTGCCTGAACTCGGGATCACGCACAAGCGCGCGGCGGTTCCGGAAAAATTTCGCGAACCTGCGCGATGGTTTACCGAACCGCCTCTAGAACCGCTCTCCACCGGGCAAAAAGAAAGGTTTCTTCCCGAAGAAGGAGACGAACTCGATTCTGCCGATCAGTCGTATTACGTTGCAATGTCTCGGGTGCAAAGATTGCAAAACGTGACGAATAATAATCCTCCCAATCCTGATTTAGAGGTGATTCAAACGACCAGAGCGGTGGCGATGTGCGAACATCTTTTGCACAGGCTTCGCGCGCAACGCAAGACGTTATCTTCCGCACTTGCGTCAGAGAATGTCTTGGATGAATTCGCTTCTTCGTTAGAAAAACTGGTCGAGGAAGCCGAAGAACAGAGTAGCATGCAAGAGGAAGATACTCTCTCACTTTTTCGTTCATCATCGGGTGTAACTCTCGCTCAATGGATGTGCAATGTGCGCGCCTTCATCGAAGCCGTCTCCGACGCGGCGAAAGACGCCATTTTGGCATCCATCGCGTCTTCGAGTTGCGAATCCGTTCCAAAGCTTCGAGGCTCATGGAGCGAGAAGGCAGCGAGAGAAGCTTTGCTAAACGTTGAATTGAGGTGCGAGGAAGCTCGAGAAGCGCTCAATCCGTACGTGAAGCTGTCATTTGCGGCTGTCGCACAAGCGAGCTCTCGGTTGTCGTCAACGGCGCAAAATACTACTTCTGGAAAAGAAATGTTCGCGTCGTGGCGAGCGGTGCCAATGCTCGGTTTGCAAGCCAAACGCGCTCTCTCCGTGGCACTTGATCGTCTAAGAGTTGCGTCGAAAGATATTGAAGCCGCGCACGATGCGGTTATAGAATCTGCGCGATCGAAAGATGTCGTGGAGACCTACGGCACGTACGCGGCGGATTGCGAGAACTGCCCAGGTTGGGATCCGTTGCGCAAACTTTTAGGTACGATCTTATCCACCGCGATTACTCACTTCGAGAGGAACGAAAACAAGAACAACACCGCTACTGAAATTGAGGAGACTAAAGCCGCCGAAATCGACGGCTTAAATTCGTTCAACGCATCGCTCGAGATGTGCATCGAACGCGCGTTGATTTGGGCGCAAGGGGTTCACAAAGCCGCAATGACGGACGAAGAGGAAGAAACGGAAAAGAAAGCAACCAATGCGAGTACTGATGATGGCAAAAACGACAACGAGAACGACGGTGAAGACGACGGGCTAGCCTCGTTCAAAGTGTACGAAAAACACTGCGGCAACGCCGTCGGCGCCAAGCGTCTCGAAACGCTCTGCGATGCCATCCGCGAAGCCTCTCTTGCCTACGCTCGCGTCACGGAAAGTATCACTTCGTCCTATTCTTCTTCTACTGAAAGAAATCGTCAAAATGTCATCGCAAACGCGGCAAAACTTGCTCCGATGTTCCGCTCCATCGCTTTAGTTGCGAAAGAAACCATCGTCGAGTACTCCAAGTACCATCGAGCGTCGACGAAATTAGCCAAAGTGTTAACCGCCGTCTTCTGCGGTCTTTGCGAGGAAGGTTTCTGCGGTGCCAAGGACGACGGAGACGGTAAAGGTACCGGTGACGGCGAGAACATGAAGCTCTCGGACGACAAAGACGGTACCGGTGCGGCTGAAGGTGAAGGTAAAAAAGACGTTTCGGAGCAAATCGATAACGAGGAACAAATTTTGGGCATGGAAGACGCGGAGAAACAAGACGAGGAAAAGAAGGAACAAACGAAAAAAGGCGGAGAAGAAGAAGAAGAGGAAGATCGCGGCATTGAAATGAAATCCGACTTTGAGGGCGTCACGCACGACGTGGAAAACGAACCAGAAGATGGCAACGAAGACGAAGATTTGGAGAAGGAAATGGGGGACCACGAAGACGGTAACGACATCATCGACGAGAGGTTATGGAACGACGAAGACGACAAGAAGGAAAAAGAGGAAGGGAAAGACGAGGGACCGGATGAGTTTGAAAAAGGAGACGCGATGAAACGAGAAGATGCCAGAGACGAAGAGATGCGAGGGAAAGACGAGGACGAGGAAGGGAAAGATGATGGGAAAGAGGACGGAAAGAAACCTCCTCGAAAACCAGACGACAAGGAGAAAGGCAAGCCGGAGGCTAATAAAGAGGATACGAATGAAGGTCCAGACGAGGAAGCCGACGATACGAAAGACGACAATAACATGAACGACCAAGAGGTCAAAGATGCTACTGGTATCACGCCTAAGGGTGAAGAAGAAGACGGGGACGACGATGCGAACGATGACTTGGATATCGATCTCGGAGATGACGACATGCAACTCGACGGAGGCGATGAAGCGGAAGAAGAGAAAGGTGAAGAAGACGACGGATCGAAACCAACTGACGACGACATGAACGCTGATGGTGACTTAACCGGTGAAAATGGCGAAAACAAAGACGATCGAGACGATCGAGACGACGCCGAGTTGAACCCAGACGACGACGCGCGGGAGAATGAAAAAGAAGCCGGCAATGACGACATGGACGTCGATAACGAGGAAGAAGAGGAAGACGGTCAAATCGGTCAAGACGGCAAAGACGACGCGGTTAACGATGCTAACGCTCAGGAAGCACACGAAGAGGAGGATAAAGACGCTCGGAATCAAGCTGGACCGAAAGGTGCCGGAGACGGCGGCGGCGGAGACGACTGCGAAATCGACGAATCCGAGCAACAGCAACAACACGGTCAAGGCGGCGAACAAGGCGCGGCGAGTGCACGCGGAACGGCCGGCGATGGAAGCGCACGGACACAACCAAACAAAAACGCTGGCGGCCAAGACGAACGTGAAAACGACGACGACCAGAATTTCACGAAGGAGCAAAAAGAAGCACAGCAAGAAGCGCCGATGCGATCCACGGCTGGATTTCAGAATCAAAACGAGGACGAGGACGATGCCGGCGATGGCGACGGCGACGGCGAAGCCGCTGGTAAAGGTGCCGCGGTTCCGACTTCCGCACAACCCATGGACGACGCCGAGCAGAACAACGCGAATCAAAACGAGGAGAACAAATCGAAGAAGAGCGGTGGTCCGGAGATGAACCCTCACCGCTCCCTCGCCGCGGCAATGAAGAAATGGCGCGAGAACTTATCGATCGTCAGCGACGACAATGACGAAGAAGACCAAAACACAAAGGATGTAGGCGATGCGGACGATAGAATTCAAAACGAAAACGACGCCGCGGCGGAATTTCAGTTCATGCACGGGGGCGAAGAGAACGAAGAGAAAGGACCAGCCGCGTTGGCTCCGGCGACCGAGGAACAAGCCGTGACGCAAAAACTCAAAGGCGCGAATACTGGCGAAGAAGACGATGAACGGCTCAACGACGATGAAAAAGAAATCAACGCCGAAGAGTTCTTTAAGAAGGAAGACGAAAAGATGAAGAAAGTTGATGAGGCTGATCTCGACGCGAAAAACAAGCATGAAGAAGATCCGATGGAGAAGAACGAGGAAGATGTCTCCGGCGAGATGGCAGAAAAGCAGCAACAAAAGAAGAGCAACAAAAAGAAAAGTCAACGCGACAAGAACTTCGCGCCCAACGAGGAGTTGCAACTCGAAGAAAATGTTGACGCCAATGGAGGTGAAGTAAAGGATGACGACGATGAAAAGGATGGCGACGATGAAAAAATGGCATCTGACGACGAAACCGACGAAGAGCGAAAGAAGAAAGAACTGAAGGAAAAACGCTTACTCGAAGAAGCTATCGTCGAGCTGAAAAATGCCAACATCGAGCACGATAACAACGAAGAAGAGAATGTCAACCGAACGCGCGAACTAACCGAAGAAGAGATTGAACTCGCGCGCGCGGAAGCCGAGAAAGATTTACAAATGTTCCGAGAAGATAAAGACAACGCCTTGTCTGAAATGGACGAAGATGCCGCCGAACATCTTTGGCGAACTCTAGAAGATTTAACCGGTTCTCTCTCTGGCGAATTGAGCGAGCAACTCCGATTGATTCTCGAACCGACGTTAGCATCTCGTTTACGCGGCGACTACCGAACCGGAAAACGTTTGAATATGCGAAAAATCATCCCGTACATCGCCTCCGATTTCCGAAAGGACAAAATTTGGCTTCGTCGATCGAAACCGTCTGAGAGAAGGTACCAAGTCGTATTAGCCGTGGATGATTCGTTATCAATGTCGGAGAATAAGCGCGATCGAGCGGCGCTCGAGGCGATGGTCTTATTGGCGAGAGCGATGAGTCGATTAGAAGTTGGCGACATCGGCGTCGTCGGTTTCGGCGGATGCGTGAAGACGTTACACCCACTCGGTGAACCTTTTGTGGACCAAAACGGCCCAAAACTGGTCTCTAAGCTCACGTTTCGTCAAGACAGCACGTTGGCCGATCGGCCGATGGTGACTTTACTGGAGAGTTTGCACCAGCAACTTTCTTTAGCGCGAGAAAATTCCAGTTCTCGAGGCAGCGCCGAGGCCGGCTCGAACCTCCAACAACTCGTCCTCATCATCGCCGACGGACAATTCCACGAGAAAGAAGCCTTAACGAAAGTCATGCGCGAATTTGGAAATCAAAAAGGCGTTTTAATCGCGTTTATCGTCCTCGATAACCCAGAAAAGTCTTTATTGGACATGCAATCCGTGTCGTTTGAAAAAGGCAAACCGAAAATGACGAAATACTTGGACTCGTTTCCGTTTCCGTATTACGTGGTCGTTCAGGAATCGAACCAATTACCGTCGACGATTAGCGATTTATTGAGACAATGGATCGAAATGGTCAGCAGCAATTCCGATTAAAGATGCTGTCGTGTGTTGTGATATAAAATAGTTTTAGTTTTTTCATATATAAAATTTTCCTAAGTAGTACGAATAACTTCTCGTTTGTGTCTTCCAATCTCTCTTTTTCTCTTTCCTCTAAAATTTTTCATTTACATGTAACGAACGATTGCCTTTCTCTCTTTCTCTCTCCTAATCACTCGTCATCTCTCCCTCTTTTTCTCTCTTTCTCGGTCTCTTTAGTAAAAGTTCAAAACATGTTACATAATAACGCATCCGCCGCTCGAAGCCTTTGCCGGAGCGCTCTTCTTCGCCGGCGCCGGCGAACTCGCCTTCTTCGCCGGAGCCGACGGCTTCTTCGCCGCGACCGGCTTCGCCGCTTTTCTCGCGCTGCTCGGCCTTCTCGGCGGCGGCGCCGGTTTCGTCTTCGTATAACTCGGTCTCGTTTTCGACGGCGATCTTCTCACGCCAATCGGCGGACTCTTCGTAAACGCCAACTTCTTCGCCGAAGACGGTTTCGTCGCTTTGCTCACCGCCACCGGCGTCTTCGTCTTCTTCGTCGGCGTCGGGGACGCGCCGCGCCACTTGTCCTTCAGATCCACGTTCGATCGGTTGGTCAGTTTCGGGCCAAACGCCGGGTCGTCCAAGATTTTCTTCCATTGGCCTTTACGTATATCAAGAGAGAGAACATTTTTTTGTGTGAGTTTTTGGTCAAAAAGAGCGATTCATTGAAAAAAAAATTAGCCGTTTGTTTCCTTTTTGCTCTTAAAATAAAAAAAGGGGGAAAATAGGGCTTTCCTCCCTTTTTTGCCTCGATCGAAAGATGACGACGACGAGAGAAGAAGAAACGCCTTCTCTGCCACATCGCTCTCCATCACTCTCCCGCATCTCCTCAAAGCGAAAGAAACAGACAGACTCCTTCCTCGCGCCGCGCAAAAAGAGAGCGAAAGAAGAAGAAAGCTTTTAAAAAATACAGCAAAAAGCAGCCCTTTTTCCAACAACAAAAAATAACAAAAAAATTAGAAATTACCTGGACCGTATTTCGCTACCCCGGCGGTCAAGGCTACCTTTTCCGGTTCCGTCCAGACTTTGTAGCCTTTACGCGCGGGCGTGCGTTGTCTCGGGGCGGACGGTTTCTGTTTTAAAGGGAGAGGGAGGGAGAAAGGTGAATACTCACGCCAAAAGTGTGTCTTTTTTTTACAAATTAATCCCCTCGGGAACGAGAGAATTGGGGGAAGGAAACCCCTTTGAATTGGGGGAATCGAGATTTATACATCAGATATATATATAAACACGCTTAAAAGCGCGCAAAAAAGAAGGGCAGCAAAAGGTGAGAGCGCGTCTCATCTTCACGCGCGAGAAGCTCTCCGTTTGGTCGTACCGATTTCGCGGCTTTTCTCGCCGATTTCGTTCTTTTGGCCATAGTTGCTGATATTCGAGTGTAATTGTCTCTCTTTCAATGAGGCCGTTTCGAAGCAGAGTTCAAACCAAACTTTTCATTCTTTTTGCCTGTACAACACACAGCCTGTTGAAAAAGCAGGAGAAGAGGAAAAAAAGGAAAACGAAACAAAAAGTTTTGTTTGAACCACCACAATCGCAGCAAAAAAGTTTTTTATTGCTGCTGCTCTCGCCAAATCCTCTCTCTCTCTCTCTCTTACGAAAAGTTTTCGTCTCTCGTCGTTCTTTTCTGCTCTCGTCGAAATATCTTTTCTCTTCGATCGATCGATGAAAAATCTTTCTCGTATCGTTTGCGCACATCATCCCCCAAAACGTAGAACTCGCGCTCTTCGTAGGAGTACGACGACGACTCTCCAACGAACGCGCGTGAATTCGAGTTTACTTTCAACACGTACACGCGTAAATACACGTAAACACACGTTTAAGTAATACTACACGCTTTGTGCGAGATGACGTCGGTTTCTTTCTCTTTCGGGAAGAGCATCGTCCTCAACGGAGGAAGCGCATCATCCATCATCGGAAATAAAGGAAAACAACAACAGCAGCAACCGCAGCGACGCGTCAAAGTCGTCGTCTCTGCTTCAGAGAACGATGAAAAAGCGAAAGTGAAATCGTACCTCGACGCCGGGAAGAAAGCGAAAAACTCGGTCGGTTTGAGGAACTCGTTTTACGCCGGAACGTTTAAACCGATGAAATTTGCCAAATCTGGCACGCAATTCTACAAGTCTTCGGCTTCGGGTGGGGCGAACAAGAAGAAGTTTCAAGCGCCAAAGAAGAAACCGTTGATGATGAAACCGAAAGCAAAACCGATGATTTCGAAACCAATCAGCAAGATTAAACCGATTTCGTTCGCCGCGACGACGCCGAAGAAGAAGTCGTCGTTCGCGGCGCCAAAGCCGAAACGTTTGAACGTTCCGAAGAAGAAGAAGCCGGTGTACACGCCGTTTCCGGCGCTGAAGCGCTCGGGACCGCCGGTCAAGTCGCAGTATACGATTAAGAAGCAACCGATTAAACCAGTGAAGCAAATCGTGAATTCGAGAGGGAAGGTTGCGACGAAGGCGCCGGCGACGAAGAGAGCGCAGACTTTGGTGTTTTCGAACATATTCGCAAGTTTGAGCGGCGGCGGAGAGAAGAAGACGAAGAAGACCGCTTCTCCGGCGGTCGCGCCGCCTCCTGCCGCGGCGGCGGCGGTCAAAATCGCGTTGCCGGTGCAAATGAAGAAGAAAGAAGAGCAAAAGAAGACGAATGATGACATGTCCAGAGACGAAATCGGCACTTACGGTTTGATCGCCGCTTTTTCCTTGGCCTCTTTCTCTTCTTTAGTCGTTTTGCCGGTGGCGTTGGGAGACGTTTTTGAATTGATTGGATTGGGCGTATCGGCGTATTTCGTGTACTCGTTAGTCGTCAAAGACGACGATTTGGGTTTGTCTAAAACGCTAGACGAGGTCGAATCGCAAACCGGGTTGGACGTTCGAGAGCTGACGAATTCCACGGTTGGGTTAGTCAAAGATACCGTGAACACGGTGTCGAGCAACACGAAAAAGACCAGCTACCCGAAAAAATCCGAGACGCCGAAGCCGGTCGTCGCGGCGGCCCCGGTTGAATCCGAAGAACCAAAAGAAGACGACGAGGATTAAACGACGCGTTTAAAACTTTTTCGCGTCCGCCGTTGTTGTTTGTTTTATTATTATATTATATATTATTATTGTTATTACGATCGCATTTTCAAACGTAATAAAGTTATTATTTCGAGAAGGTTTCCTTCAACGTTTTGATTCTTTCGTCCAACAAAACCGCACTCGCTGAATCCCCATCTTTCAACATACCCAACAACACTAAAGCGTCCCCGACTTCTGGCCCAGCTGTTCGTCCAGTCAACGCGATTCTAAACGGCATGAACAACCTTTTACCTTTTCTTTCCAACGCTTTACCCGTCGCGTTGATGAATTTTTTCACGTCGTTGTTCTTTACGCACTCTTGCAACTCGCCGGATTCGTGCGCACTCACGATCGCATCTACGATCGGTTGAAAATCATCCTCGATAACTTTTTGCATTTGTTCGTTCGTTTTCATTTCCTCTTGCAACGGATATTCCAAAATTTCCTTCACTTTCGCGCTGACGTCCTCGGTTAACTCGATGGAATCCTTTACCAAACTAATCGCCATTTTCTTCGCCTCGTCGCTCGCCGTCGCGCTCATCACCCCGGATTTCTCCATCGCCAACCCTAACATTTCGTTTTGTTCGCTTTCCGGTAATAACCTAATGTGTTGACCGTTCATCCAGTTCAACTTTACCGTATCAAACACCGCCGGGCTCTTGTTGATGCGTTCAATCGCAAACAAAGGCGCTAACTCGTCCACCTCGTAAATCTCTTTTTCGGTGCCATCGTTCCACCCTAACAACGCTAAAAAGTTAATCATAGTTTTCTGTAAATATCCTTGCTCTTTAAATTGTCCAACAGACGTCGCGCCGTGTCGTTTACTCAACTTGGAGCGATCCGGCGCTAAAATCAACGACATGTGCCCGAAAGTCGGTCTCTTAAACTCCAACGCGTCGTACACCAACGCTTGTCTCAACGTGTTCGGCAAATGCTCTTCGGCTCGTAAAACGTGCGTAATCCCCATGGTCGCATCGTCCACCGCCACGCAAAAATTATACACGGGGATCCCGTTCGATCGTAAAATAACGAAATCCCCGAGCGTGTCCGTATCCCACCCAACTTTACCTCTAATCAAATCGTCGATTTCAATGCGTTCGCCTTCCGGTACGCGAAATCTGTACGTATACGGCGCGCCAGTCGCCTCCATCGCCTTCACTTCCTCCTCCGACGCCGTCTTCCACTTCCCCACGTACTTCGGCGGTAATTTCTTCGCCTCTTGTTCCGCTCGCATCTGTTCCAACTCCTCGTCCGTGCAAAAACACTTGTACACGTGTCCCGATGTCATCAATCTCCGCGCGAGCGTTTGGTAAATAGCGCCTCTCTCCGATTGTCGATACGGTCCGAATTCGCCTCCTTTTTCCGGTCCTTCGTCGTAATCCAGACCTAACCAGTTCAAATCTGCCAGCATGCTCTGTTCGCTCTCTCGGGTCGACCTCGCCGTGTCCGTATCCTCCACTCGCAAGATGAACTTCCCGTTCGTTTTTTTCGCGTACAACCAGTTAAACAACGCCGTTCTCGCTCCGCCAACGTGTAAACTCCCGGTCGGAGACGGCGCGAACCGAACGCGGACGGTGCCGTCGTTCGGTGGGATTTTAATCTCCACGTCCTCTGGGTGCGCGACCGAAGAAGACGCCGACGTACTTCTCACGTGCCGGACCTTCGAACGTCGATTTCGTAACAACGCGCAGTGGTATCCGATGTGAACGCGTTGGGATAAAGTGCACGATTTGATCGCGCTGAAATGCGAAGATTTCGCCGCAATATTCGTCATCGAGAACATTGTGTACCGTAACGTTGTTCGTGTGGTTTCGTAAGAGCAGAAGGAAGGGTTTAAAGTGTCTTTACTGTATGCGCGCGAGGAAAGAAAGTGAGGATGATGATCGAGTTATAATGGATAGAATGGAGAAGCGAAGGAGCTTAAATTCGTGCGAAACACGCGAGAATGGAAGGAAAAGGTCATCGCTAACTACTAGTATATCTTCTTTTTTACATTACAAGCTGTGCGTGTGCGCGCGTAAATTTTGTGTATCCGAGCACGCGTTTACGATACGATTATACGACGTGCGTAACGTTCCATCTTCGTATCGCCAACCGGGTGGGAGAGGACAGTTGTTGTCGAGGAGGTATCGTACACACTCGGGGTGGTCGTTCTCGCAGTTTTCGAAAGCAAATGCGCCACTGTTCCAAGGCACTTTGGCAGTTTCGCGCAAGTACTTCAAACAGTCTAAGTGGCCGTACATGGCTGCATTCCTACACGCCAATACGTCAAATTGATCAAATTTACGCTCAACAAGATATTCGAGTATGTGAAGATGACCATTATGAGCCGCCCAATTGGCAGTTTCCGAATCCCAAGGCGCTTTGACTTTTTCGTGTAAGTATTTGAGTACCTTGAGATGACCATTTTTGGCAGCAAATGCACAAGTCAACGTACTT